>Ga0180215_1004044_pt1 | contig 13336 bp, 12 predicted proteins | sample eDN3rd37CBELigBY_FD_128871 | JGI IMG/M metagenome (GOLD analysis project Ga0180215, IMG submission 128871) | Enriched backyard soil microbial communities from Emeryville, California, USA - eDNA 3rd pass 37_C BE-Lig BY (version 2) (version 2) | ecosystem: Environmental > Terrestrial > Soil >...
CGCGGCTTAGCTTGCCGCCGATGAGGCAGCCGCCCGCAGGAGTAGAAGCAGCGCCCCGCAGCCCCCGGCGCTGGCGCCACGGCTTCACGCCCGCCATCGCGATCCTCTCGGTGCTCCTCGCCTGGGTGCCGGGCCTCGGGCTCCTCTTCGCCCTCGCCGGCCTCTTCATGGGGATCTGGGGGTGGCGCCACCGGGTCCGCCCGCGCTCCTCCGGCTGGGCGATCGCCTTCGCCTCCCTGGGGCTCCTCCTCAGCCTCTTCTTCACCGGCCTGACCGTCTTCTTCCTCCCGGACGGGGCGGACGACGAGGAGGTGGAGACGTGGCGGCGCTTCGACGACCTCTTCGACCCGCCTGCCGCTCCCGCGGCCCCGCAGGGCCCGCCCGGCGCCGTCCCGCGGCCCATCCCGGCGGGCCGGAAGCGTCGTAACTGGGCGCTTCCGTTGGGGAATATCGCGCCGCGGCCTTGACAGCCGGCCGAGTCCTGCGCGAGGCTGCCAGGGCTCGGAAACGGATCGCCGGTCGTTCCGGCGCCACCGGAGGGTCGCTCGCAGCCATGACCAAGGCGGACATCATCGAGGGTGTCTACGAGAAGGTCGGCTTCTCCAAGAAGGAGTCGGCGGAGATCGTGGAGCTCGTCTTCGACACGATCAAGGAAACGCTCGAGCGTGGCGAGAAGATCAAGGTCTCGGGCTTCGGCAACTTCATCGTCCGCGAGAAGAACTCGCGGGTGGGGCGCAACCCGCAGACCGGCGAGGAGATCGAGATCTCCGCCAGGCGGGTGCTCACCTTCCGGCCGTCGCAGGTCCTCAAGAATGCGCTCAACGCCACCCTCCCCGGGCGGGAGACGGCGGAGGAACAGGCGCAGTAGCGAAGCGTCCCCGCGGATTCCCCGAAGGCCGGCAGCGCGCCGGCCTTCGCCGTTCCTGCGCGGCGCGCTTCCCCACGCGGGAAATCCGCACATTTTCCGCACCACGCGGCGTTGTTCGCTTGACGCGGAAGGGCCGCTCGCCTACAAACCCTCGCGTCCGAACCCCATGCTGTCGGGGCGTAGCGCAGCCTGGTAGCGCACTTGCTTGGGGTGCAAGTGGTCGCTGGTTCAAATCCAGTCGCCCCGACCAACGAAGGGCCGGTATCCGCGAGGGTGCCGGCCCTTCGCCTTTCCCGTTCCTGCCGCGGGCCTGCAGCGCCCGCCCGGCACGAACTACCTTGAGCGGGCGATGCGATTCCTTCTTTCCAACGACGACGGCATCCAGTCCGAGGGGCTGCGGGCGCTGGCCCTCGCCCTGGAGGCGGTCGGCGAGGTCTACGTGGTGGCGCCGGATCGCGAGCGGAGCGCGGCGAGCCACGCGATCAGCCTGCACCGGCCCCTCCGCATCCGCGAGGTGGCCGATCGCTGGTGGTCGGTGGACGGCACGCCCACCGACTGCGTCTACCTCGCGGTCAACCACCTGCTGCGCGACCTGCGCCCCGACGTGATGCTCTCGGGGATCAACTACGGCGCCAACCTGGCCGACGACGTGACCTACTCGGGCACGGTGGCGGCGGCGATGGAGGCGGCCATCCTCGGCATCCCCTCGATCGCCGTCTCCCTGGCCGGCCGCGACGTCTTCGACTTCAGCGAGGCGGCCACCTTCGCCGCGGGGCTGGCGCCGCTGGTGGCGGAGCGGGGGCTGCCGCCAGGCATGCTCCTCAACGTCAACGTCCCGAAGTCGCGCGCCCGCGGCTACAGGATCACCCGCCTCGGCAAGCGCACCTACGGTTCGGAGGTGGTGGAGAACGTCGATCCCCGCGGGCGCAAGTACTACTGGATCGGCGGCTCGGAGACGCGCCACGAGAACATCCCCGGCTCGGACTGCAACGCGGTCCACGACGAGAAGCTGATCAGCGTCACGCCGCTCCACCTCGACCTGACCGACTACAAGCTCCTCGAGAGCCTGCGGAGCTGGGAGATCCCCGGCTTCACCCCGGACGATCGCTTCACGTAGGATGGGGCGCGGCGCGTCCGCGCTCTCCACAGACGGCGCGGGCGCTTTCTTTGACGCCCGGCAGGAGGGCAGCCATGGTCCGTTGGGTGTACGGGCGACCGGGCCAGCTCCTGTTCCTCCTCCTCGTCGCCGCGCTCTTCGCGGGCTGCGTCCCTCCCCGTGCGACCTGGGCGGTCCGGGTGCCGAAGGAGGCGTCCGCTCCCGCTCCCGCGCCGGCCCCAACGCCAGCCGAGGCGCCAAAGGAGGCGCCCGCGGGCGAGGGCCGGATCCACGTGGTGGAGAAGGGGGAGAACCTCTACCGGATCTCCCTGCGCTACGGCGTCACCACCGACGAGCTGGCGAAGGCCAACGGCATCGAGGATCCCAGCCGCCTCGAGGTGGGGACCCGCCTGACCATCCCGCCCCCGAGCCGCACCGCCGCCGCGCCGGCCCGCACCACCTCCCGCCCGCAGGTGCGCCCCAGCGTCACCCGCAGGGAGCCGGAGCGGGCGCGCCGGGAGGGGACGCTCCTCCGCTGGCCGGTGCAGGGTGTCCTCTACAGCCGCTTCGGTCCGCGGGGCGCCACCCGCCACGACGGCATCGACATCGCCGCGCCGAAGGGGACCCGGATCCAGGCGGCGGCGGACGGCGTGGTGATCTACGCCGGCGTGCAGCGTGGCTACGGCAACATCGTGATCCTCCGCCACGGTGGCGACCTGATCACGATCTACGCCCACAACGAGCGCAACCTCGTCTCCGAGGGCGAGGAGGTGAAGGCGGGGCAGCCGGTGGCGCTGGTGGGGCAGACCGGGCGGGCGACGGGGCCCCACTGCCACTTCGAGGTGCGCCGCGGCACCGAGCCGCGCAACCCGCTCGACTTCCTGCCCTGACGGCGGATTTGACGGGGCCGGGGGGCGCTTGCTACCTAGCCCGCTTTCCGGTGGGATGGTTCCCGCCCTGCCGACGGTTTTCCCGCCCGTGAGCCTCCCCGACCTCCAGAACCTCGTCCTCTGGTTCATCCCCGTGCTCCTCTCGCTGACGGTGCACGAGTGGGCGCACGCCGCTTCGGCCAACGCCCTGGGCGACGACACCGCGGCGCGCCTCGGGCGGCTCACCCTCAACCCGATCCCCCACATCGACCCGGTGGGCACCGTCCTGCTGCCGGTGCTCCAGGTGATCACCTCGGGCTCGGTCTGGTTCGCGTGGGCCAGGCCGGTGCCGGTGACGCCGACGCGGCTCACCCGGCGCCTGCCGGTGGCGAAGGGGATGATGCTCGTCTCCGCCGCCGGCCCCGCCTCCAATCTGGCGATGGCGCTCGGCGCGGCGATCGGCCTCGGCGTCGCGGTGCGCGCGGGGTTGGGCAACGAGGCGATCTACGCCTTCCTCCAGTCGATGCTGGGGCTCAACCTGGCGCTGGCGATCTTCAACCTGATCCCGCTTCCGCCCCTCGACGGCAGCAAGGTGCTCCTCGGCATCCTTCCCCGGCGGTCGGCGCTGGTCTACGAGCGGATCTTCCCGTACGCTCCGGTCCTGCTCATCGGCATCTTCGTCTTCGGGGGACGGCTGATCCGGTGGCCGATGGGCGTGATCGGAAGCTGGCTGGTCGAGCTGAGCGCCGCCATCGCAGGCTAGAGGGAGCGGATTCTCCGTGGGCGAGCCGAAGGCACGGCGCGGCAAGGCGGCGCAGAGCGAGGAGACGGCGGATCAGCCCTCCCACGAGTTCGTGGTGGCGGCGAAGGCGTTCACCGTCACGCTGCCCACCTTCGAGGGCCCGCTCGATCTCCTCCTCCACCTGATCCGCGAGCACAAGCTCGACATCTTCGACATCCCGATCGCCTTCGTCACCTCCGAGTACCTGGCCTACCTGGAGCGGATGAAGGAGCTCAACCTCGACATCGCCGGCGAGTTCCTGGTGATGGCGGCGACGCTCGCCCACATCAAGAGCAAGCTCCTCCTCCCGAAGCAGGAGACGCCCGCCGACGACGTGGAGGAGGAGAAGGGCGATCCCCGCGAGGAGCTGGTCCGGCGCCTTCTCGAGTACCAGAAGTACAAGGCGGCGGCGGAGGACCTGGCGCGCCAGGACCTGCTCGGGCGCGACGTCTTCACCCGCCAGGTGAAGCCGGAGGCGGTGCCCCTCGACGACGGGGATCTGGGGCTGAAGGAGGTCTCGGTCTTCAAGCTGATCGAGGCGCTCGACAAGGTCCTCAAGAACCTCAAGCCGGAGAAGCAGCACCAGGTGACCCTGGAGCGCGTCTCCATCTCCGACGCGATCAGCCGCATCGCCGAGCTGCTCCGCGAGGCGCCGCAGATCACCTTCTTCGCCCTCTTCGAAGGGATGACCGAGAAGCACAAGGTGATCGCCACGTTCCTCGGCCTGCTGGAGATGACCCGCCTCAAGCTGGTGCGGATCCTCCAGGAGGAGCGGGGCGGCGACATCGTCATCGCCCGCACCGACCGCCTCGGCGACGAGGGGATCGACGTGCAGGACGATTTCCGCTGATCGGGTCCCCGACGGCGTCCCCATCTGGTACCTTGCCGCCCGAACGCCGACCTTTCACCCGCGCGCCCGAGGGAGGGGATCCGTGAGCAACGAGACCACGCGTCGCAACGCCGAGAGCCGCCAGGGCGGCCGGGTGCTGGAGACCGAGCTCGAGCAGGTGCCGGCCACCCACCCGGTGGACGAGGACGCGGCCGCCTTCCTCGAGGAGGCAGCGGCTGCCGCTGCCGCCGCTGCGCTCGAGGCGGAGCAGCTCGCCGCCGAGGTGGAGGAGGCGGAGTCCGTGCGCGTCGCGGAGGAGGGCGCCGTGGTGGACGGCGCGCTCGACGCCGGGCGCGCGGACGAGGATGCGCTCGCCGTGGAAGGCGCCGGGCTCGACGAGCCGCTCGCCGTCGAGGGCGAGGCGCTCGCGGGCGACGGCTTCGCGGGCTTCACGGAGGAGGAGATCGCCGCGGAGGCGGACGCCCTCGCCGCGGAGCTGGAGGCGGAGGCGGCCGCGGAGCTGGCGGACGAGGATCCCGCGGTCGCCGCCCTCGAGGACGCTGCCCTCGACGCGGCGATCGCCGCGGTGGAGGCGGCGGATCCCGAGGCGATCGAGCAGGCCAACCTCGAGGCCTTCGAGGACGAGGCGGCCCTCCAGGCGGAGATGGTCCGCGCCCTGTCGGAGGAGGCGCCCACCGCGGAGGAGGAGGCGCTCGCCCAGGCGGACGAGGAGCGCGATCCCGAGGCGGAGGTCGAGCCGGCGGACATCGCCGAGCCGGAGGAGGACCAGGAGCAGGGCTTCGAGAAGATCGCCGCCCGCGCCCGGCGCCTCGACGACGACCAGGCGCGCCATGTGATCCACTCGATCCTCTTCGTCGCCGAGAAGCCGGTGACGGTGGAGCAGCTCCGCAACGCCACCGGCCTCGAGCCGGCGCGCATCCGCGCCTCGCTCGAGCGGCTCGCCGGCGAGCTGCGCGAGGGGATCTCCGGCGTCGTCCTCTCCGAGGTGGCGGGTGCCTGGCAGCTCCGCACCGCGCCCGAGTCGGCGGAGTTCGTGCGCCGCTTCCTCCAGGTCAAGCCGCGCCGCCTCACCCGCGCGGCCCTGGAGACCCTGGCGATCATCGCCTACCGCCAGCCGGTCACCCGCCCCGAGATCGAGGACATCCGCGGCGTGGACTGCGGCGCGGTGATCAAGGCGCTGCTCGAGTGGAAGCTGATCAAGATCCTCGGCAAGAAGGACGAGGTGGGCCGCCCGCTGCTCTACGGAACGTCCCGCGAGTTCCTCGAGTTCTTCCAGCTCAAGGATCTCGCCTCGCTCCCCACCCTCCGCGAGTTCCACGAGCTCAACGAGGAGAGCGTGCAGATCGTGGAGGAGGAGCTGGGGCCCGAGGCCGCGGCCAGCATCGCCGGGACGGTGGCGGAGCTCACCGATCCCGCGTATCTGGAGGCGGAGAAGGAACGGGTGGCGAAGAGCGAGCAGGCGCTGGCGGAGCTGGAGCAGGCGCTCGCCGACGCGGAGGCCAGGTCGAACGACGTGGCCCGGACCATCAACCCGCCCCGGGAGACGGAGGAGCCGATCGAGGCGCCGCCCGAGGGCGAAGAGCGCGCCGGCGACTGAACGCGAAGGCGTGCTCGAACGACGCGGCCGCCGCGAAGGCGCCCGCACAGGAAGGAAAGCCGCATGGCCGAAGAGCGGCTGCAGAAGATCCTCTCGCGCGCGGGCGTCGCCTCGCGGCGCGCGGCGGAGGAGTTGATCCGCGCCGGACGGGTGCAGGTCAACGGCGAGGTGGTGCGCGAGCTGGGCACGCGCGCCGATCCCCGGCGCGACGTGATCCGGGTCGACGATCGGACCATCGCCGAGCCCGGCGAGCTCGTCTACTACGTGCTCTACAAGCCGGAGCGGGTGGTCACCACCCTCTCCGATCCCGAGGGGCGCGACGCGGTGGGCGACTTCATCCGCCGTCTCCGCGAGCGCGTCTACCCGGTGGGCCGCCTCGACTACGACGCGGAGGGCGTCCTCCTCCTCACCAACGACGGGGAGCTGGCCCACAAGCTGACCCATCCGCGCTGGGGCGTGCCGCGCACCTACCTGGCCAAGGTGAAGGGCGAGCCGACCGACGAGGTGCTCGAGCGGATGCGCCAGGGCGTGCGCCTCGAGGACGGAATGGCGCGGGCGCTCGAGGCCAGCTTCGAGAAGCGCACGCCGAAGAACACGTGGATCCGGCTGGTGGTGGCGGAGGGCCGGCACCACCTGGTCAAGCGGCTCTGCGAGGCGGTGGGCCACCCGGTGGTCCGGCTCTTCCGCAGCGACTACGCCGGCGTGACCGCCGCCGGCCTGCGCCCGGGCGAGGTGCGCGAGCTCACCTCCCGCGAGGTGCAGATGCTCAAGAAGGCGGTGGAGAAGGAAGCGCCGCCGCCGCCGGGCGGCAGGCGCCGCAAGCCGGCGCGGGCGGGGGCGGGCGCGGTGCGCAACCCGGTGCTCGGCACGGCGCGGCGGCAGATGGGGCAGGGCAGGCGGGCGCCGGGGCGGAGCGCTCCCGAGGAGCGTCCGCCCTTCGGATCCGAATTCGAGGAGGGCGGTCCGCGCGGCTTCGCCCGGTGGGCGGCGGAGGAGGGTTTCGAGGCGGAGCCCTTCGAGCCGGCGGCGGGAGCGGGCGAGCAGCGCAGGGGTGGCGAGGGACGCTCCTTCGGCGGTGCGCGCGGTCCCGAGGGCGGCAGATCGTTCGGCGCACCGCGCCGCGGCGCCTCGTTCGGCGGCGCACGCGGCGGCGCGGGTGGCAGGTCGTTCGGTGCACCCCGTGGCGGCTCGTTCGGCGGTGCGCCGCGGGGCGCCGGGCGCAAGCCCGCGGGTGGCCGCGCCGGCGCTGCACCGCGGACGGCGAGTGGCAGGCCCCGCGGCCCCGCCCGCGGTCCTTCGCGCGGCCCCCGGCGCTGATCCGGACGCGGCGGGCGCGCCACCCGACTTCGCCGCGCGCTCGCCCGGTGCGCTCGGCCGGCCCGCTGCTGGAGGCCCGGCCCGCACCGCGCTCGCTCCGGCCCGCCCGGGATGCGTCCGCCAGGCCTCCCGCGCGGCGCCCCCCGCCCAGGGTGGTTGCAGAATTTGTAGAGTGGTTGCCTCCCCCGTCGGGGTGCGGATACCATGGACTCCTGCCTGCTCAGGGTGGTCGGGAGCGCCATGGACGCACGCAAACGCAAGCGGAAGGACGAGGCGGCAGCGGCGGTGGCGAAGGGCAAGCTGGCGAAGGCCGCGGAGCTCTACCGCCGCCTGATCCTCGAGTGCCCCGACGATCCGCAGTTCCTCGTCCGCCTCGGCGAGGTGCAGCGCCGGCGGGGCAGGGACGCGGAGGCGATCGCCGCCTTCCTCGGTGCCGCCACCCGCTTCAGCAGGGCCGGCCACCTCGTCCGCGCCATCGGGGCGGTCAAGCTGGTCCTGGAGATCGACGCCTCCCACGCCGGCGCGCTCGCCCTCCTCGCCGAGTTCCACGAGCAGCGCATCGGCCGCCCACCCGGTGCCGGCGAGCTGAGCGCCGGTCCCGCGCGCGCCTTCTCCCTCGCGCGCACCGGTCACCCGCTGCGGCCCGGCGAGGGGCTCACCCCCGGCCCCCTGGCAGCCGATCCCACCGCCGCCCGCGGCGCCCCCACTGCCGCCGCCGCGGCGATCGATACCGCCTCCCCCCACCTGGAGAACGCGATGTCGCCCCTCGATCCGAGACTGCGTCGCGCCGCCGGCGCCCTGGCGCCGGAGAGCGGCACCTCCGATCCCGCAGCGCCCGCGGCGCTGGGGCGCATCCCGCTCGTCCGGGCGGCGATCAGCCCCGGCCCCAGGTCCGCCCCGCTGCCGCCCCGCCCGAGCGCGGCGCCGCCCGCCGCGCGCGTCGAGCCGGTGCCGGTCATCCGCTTCTCCGAGCCGGCGCCGCCCCTTCCGCCGGAGCGGCTCGACGAGATCCTCTTCCAGGTCGGCATCGACGTCTCCGACTTCGACCCGCCCGTCGCCTCGCGCCTGCCGCCCATCCCGCTCTTCGCCGACCTGGATCCCGACAGCCTCCAGCGCCTCCTCGCCGGCGCCCGCCGCGTCCTCCTCGGCCCCGGCGAGCGCGCCGTCACCCAGGGCGAGGCGGGCTCCTCCTTCTACGTGGTGGTGCGCGGCGCCCTCGAGGTGGTCCGCGAGCAGGCGGGCGCCCCAGCCCGGCTGGGCGTGCTGGAGGAGGGGGCCTTCTTCGGCGAGATGGCGCTCCTCACCGGCGCGCCCCGCAGCGCCAGCGTCTGGGCGGTGGAGGAGAGCGAGCTGCTCCAGTTCACCGCCGCCGCCCTCCGGGAGCTGGTGCGGGAACGCCCCGCCGCGGCGACCGCGCTGCGCCGCTTCTACAGGCAGCGGCTCCTCTCCAACGCGCTCGCCACCTCGCCGCTCTTCCGCAGGCTCGACCGCGCCGCCAGCGCCTCGCTCATCGGCCGCTTCCTCTCCCGGGAGGTCGCCGCCGGCGAGGTGGTGGTCCACGAAGGGGTCCCCGTCGAGGGGCTCTTCGTCGTCCTCCACGGCTCGTTCGAGGTGACGCGGATGCGCGATGGCACGCCCCAGTACCTGGGGGAGATCCGCGAGGGCGAGCTCTTCGGCGAGGCCTCGCTCCTCCACGGCGGTCCCGCGGGCGCCACCTGCAGGGCGCGGAGCCGCGGCATGGTGCTGCGGCTGCCGCGGGAGCAGTTCGCCGAGGTCGCCAGCGCCTGGCCGGAGATCCGCGACTACCTCGAGTCCGTCGACCGCGAGCGGGAGCGGCGCAACCGCGCCTGCGCCTGAGGGGGGCTACCTGCCCGCGGGCGGCTCGCCGCCGCGGATCCGGGCGAGGTAGTCCTCGTGGCGGATGATCCCCTTTTCCACGAGCATCTCCACCAGCACCCGGAGCGCGCGGAGCTGCCCGCCCGCGAGCCGCTCCAGATCGGCGAGGGAGGCCTGCAGCGCGGCGAGCTCCGGCGCGGGCGCCGCCTGCGGCTCCTGGCCCTCCTGCCGCGCAGGGGTGGGCGCCGGCGCATCGTCGGACTCGCCGAAGTAATGCTTGCGGATCGCCCGCTCGATGCTGCTGCTCGCCGCCACCAGCGGCTGGACCGTCCAGCCGATGTGATCGCCGAGCTCCGCCAGCGCCCGCTTGTCGGTGGGGTCGGAGGTGGCCACGGCGATCACCCGCCGCTCCGTGTCCACCGCCACAGGCATCACGCCGAAGCGCTCCACCAGGTGGAGCCCCAGGTAGCCCGCGGTGCCCGGCGCGATCTCCATCGTCGCCGGGTCGCAGGCGGGAATGCCCAGGTGGTGGGAGAGCGCCTTGACGAGGAGCTCCTCGGAGAGGAATCCCATCTGCACCAGGGTGCGTCCGAGCGGCTCGTTCCAGCGCTGCTGCTCGGCGAGGGCAGCGTCGAGCTGCGCCTGGGTCACCAGGCCGGCGGCGACGAGCAGCTCGCCCAGCCTGCGCCGCTCGACGCCGTTGGATTCCGCGTTCACGTACTTCTCCTCGCCACCAGGCCCGCGGCTACTCGGTCTGGGCGGTGGTGGGCTTCGGCTCCGGAACCAGCGTCGCCGCCTGGGCGCGCTCCGCCTCGGTCAGGCGCGCGGCCCGGTAGATCGAGTAGGAGGCCTTGCCCGCGTCGATGGTGAGCACGGCGGCGGTGCCGACCGTGGTGCTCCCGTCGTTCATCGTCCACTCGATCGAGTCGGCGGAGCCCGGGTGCAGGTAGAGGCGATCGCTCTTCTTGCCCTCGGGGAGCACCTCCGTGCCGCCCGCGTCCACCACCGCGGTGGCGCCCGCTTCCTTGATGTTGGGGAAGATCCCGAAGGGGATCGCGGCGAGCACCTCGTTGAGGTTCGAGTCGCCCACGTGCTTCTTGTCCGGCGCGATCACGTCGAGGGCGGTGGGCGCCTCGCCGCGGGGCTGGCCGTGGGCCACGAGGACCACCGGGTCATTCGCCGCGGCGGCCATCTTCTTCACCGCCGTCACGTCGCCCTTGAAGTACTGGCAACCCGCGCCGCCCGCGTGGATGTAGCGGGGATCGTGGTAGCCGGGCAGGGTGACGAAGTCGACGTCGTCCCAGTCCACGTAACGGACCCGGTTGCCGTTGATCAGGTTGGGGTGGTCCTTGCGGGCCGCGTTGACCGCGTCCACGAAGTCGGCCTTCGCCTCGCGGTTGCCGGCGATCGCCAGCACCGGCACGCCGCTCGACGCCACCTTGCGCAGGACCGCCTCGATGCCCGCGCGATCCTCGCCGCTGTCGCCGGCGACGACGATCAGCTCCGCGCCCATCTCGGCGAAGTGGGAGAGGTAGCGGTCCAGGTTGAACATGTTCTCGCCGGACGCCTCGTTGATGTTGGCGAGCACGCCGATCACCGCCGACTCGTCCGCGTCCTCGGCGCTGGTGATCGCCAGGCGGTAGCCGTTCAGCTCCACCGTCCGGCCCTTGATGGTGAGCGTTTCGGGCACGGCGGTGTCGATCGGCCCCAGGCAGTCGGGATCGCTCTTGCCCGGCACGCTGGCCACGGCCGCGTCGTTGACCGCGGCGGTCGGCGCCGCGGGAGCTGCGGGAGCGGGAGCCGGCTTCTCCGCCTCCGCGGCGGGCCGGGACTCGGTGCAGGCGGCGAACAGAAGGACTGCAGGGAGAAGGGTGCGGACGTGCAGGCTCATGTCGCTCCTCGGACGAATTGTTGGGGACCCCCGGAAGACGGGCGAGTATAGGAGCCGCCCCGGCGGGGGACAAGGGAGCGGGAGCCTTTCCGCTGCGATCTCCGTGTCATCCGGCAGCGGAGAATCCGAGGGAGAGCGGTGTCGTTCCCCGGCCGGGCGGGCAGGCGCAGGGCCGCCATTCTACCCCGCAGCGGGGGGAACGTGCCTTGCTTGACATTGCCCCCATCACTGTTAGGAGATCGAGGCAGGGCGCCGTTCTTGTTGGGGAAATTCGGTTCCGTCGCCAGGGCGGAAGCAGCATTTCAGAACCGGAATCGGATGATCGGCATCCGACTTCGTGCAGGGGGCGCCAGGGAAGGGCTGCAGGCTGGTCCGCAGTTTGCAGCTACGTTGGGCGGGTGGAGAAGCCGGCCACCCGAAGGGACGAAGGAGGTCACCATGCTCGATGCGTTCATCATCGAGGAGATCAAGCGCCGGGAGCGCGAAGAGGAGCGCCGGAGGGACGACGAGCGTCCCAGGATCGAGATCCCGGTCGCGCCCGAGGAGCCCGTTCGTCCCAGCGGCGAGCAGGATAAGCCCGACAGGGGCGTGATGATCATCGACTATTCGGTCTGACGCCGGTCCGCCCGGTCCCTTCACGGCCCCCGCCTCGCCTGGTGCGAGCGGGGGCTTTTTCGATCCACGACCAGCCACGGGATCGCTTGCCTGCCAGCTCGGCAGCTCGCTATGTTGCCGCCCTTTTTCCAAGGGGAGTCTGGTCCATGATCGATATCGTCGACGTCCACGCACGGGAGATTCTCGACAGCCGCGGCAACCCCACCGTCGAGGTGGAGGTGACCGTCTCCACCGGCGACACCGGCCGCGCGGCGGTCCCGTCTGGCGCCTCCACCGGCGAGCACGAGGCGCTCGAGCTCCGCGACGGCGACAAGGCCCGCTACCTGGGCAAGGGCGTCCGCAAGGCGGTGGAGAACGTCAACGAGAAGATCGCCCCCGCCGTGGTGGGGATGGACGCCGACGATCAGTACGCGCTCGATCGCCGGATGATCGATCTGGACGGCACGCCCACCAAGAGCAACCTGGGCGCCAACGCCATCCTCGGCGTCTCCCTCGCCGCCGCCCGCGCCGCGGCGCTGGCCCACGGCGTGCCGCTCTACCGCTGGGTGGGCGGCGCCCAGGCGCGGACCCTGCCCGTGCCCCTGATGAACATCCTCAACGGCGGCGCCCACGCCGACACCCGCGTCGATGTGCAGGAGTTCATGGTGATGCCGGTGGGCGCGCCCACCTTCGCCGAGGGGCTCCGCTGGGGCGCGGAGATCTTCCACGCCCTCAAGAAGGTGCTCAAGGGCCGCAAGCTCGCCACCGGCGTGGGCGACGAGGGTGGCTACGCCCCCGATCTCGGCTCCAACGAGGAGGCCCTCGCCGTGGTGGCCGAGGCGGTGGGGCAGGCGGGCTACAAGCTGGGCGACGACGTGGTGCTCGCCCTCGACGTGGCTTCCAGCGAGTTCTTCGACAAGGCGAAGGGCACCTACGTCCTCAAGGGAGAGGGCAAGGAGTTCGACCGGCAGGGGCTGGTCGGCTGGTACGAGGATCTCTGCAAGCGCTACCCGATCGCCTCCATCGAGGACGGATGCGCGGAGGACGACTGGGAGGGGTGGAAGCTCCTCACCGAGCGCCTCGGCGACAGGGTGCAGCTCGTGGGCGACGACCTCTTCGTCACCAACGTGGAGCGCCTCTCCCGCGGCATCGAGCAGGGCATCGCCAACTCGCTGCTGGTCAAGGTCAACCAGATCGGCAGCCTGAGCGAGACGATCGAGGCGGTGCGCATGGCCCAGAAGGCGGGCTACACCGCGGTGATGAGCCACCGCTCCGGCGAGACCGAGGACACCACCATCGCCGACCTGGCGGTGGCTCTCGACTGCGGCATGATCAAGACCGGCTCCGCGAGCCGCTCCGACCGCATCGCCAAGTACAACCAGCTCCTGCGCATCGAGGAGGAGCTGGGGAGCGCCGCCCGGTACGCGGGCCGCTCGTGCTTCCCGCGCCGCGCCTGATCGCTTCCGCGGCGCAGACGAAACGAGGCGTGGCCGGGCGGCCACGCCTCTTCGTTTTTCGAGCGCCCGTCGATCCGATCAGGCGCCGGCGGAGGCGGCGATCGGCCCGACGCCCTCGGGCTCGATGTCCTCCATCAGCTGGACCAGCTCGTGCTTGAGCTTGTCCTTGGCCCGGATCTC
>Ga0180215_1004047_pt1 | contig 13321 bp, 15 predicted proteins | sample eDN3rd37CBELigBY_FD_128871 | JGI IMG/M metagenome (GOLD analysis project Ga0180215, IMG submission 128871) | Enriched backyard soil microbial communities from Emeryville, California, USA - eDNA 3rd pass 37_C BE-Lig BY (version 2) (version 2) | ecosystem: Environmental > Terrestrial > Soil >...
CAAACCTAATTTCTTATATTCTGCACTATAAGAATTCTCACCTGCATGTACAGAAAGGAGTCTATCGGCATAACCAACAATTTTTCGGCAGTGCGATTACTTTACCCGGTAAAAATTGACCTTATCAGCTTCCAGCTTTTACTTTTCATACATTTTTTTAAACTTAGAATGGGAATACTAAGAATACTGATTTTAATGGAGGGGCGATTCTAAAATGAATAATAATACACTATCCTTTTTTGCCTTAGGCGGCATTAATGAAATTGGAAAAAACATGTATGTTGTTCAGTATGGAAATGATATTATTATCATCGACTGTGGTGGTAAATTCCCTGACGAAAGTTTATTAGGGATTGATTTAATCATTCCTGATATCACTTACTTAGAGGAAAACAAAGAAAATATTCGTGCCTTAATTGTGACACATGGACATGAAGACCATATTGGAGGAATTCCCTACTTTTTAAAGAAGTTAAACGTTCCAATTTATGGCTCTCGTTTTACCCTGGGGTTAATTGAATTGAAATTAGATGAACATAAGCTTTTGCGTGATACAAAGCTAATCCCAATTGATTCTGAGTCAAAGCTTGAATTTGGACAAATCAGTACCAGTTTTTTCAGAATCAGCCATAGTATCCCGGATTGCTTAGGCGTGGTTTTTCATACACCAGAGGGAAATATTGTTCATACAGGAGATTTCAAATTTGATTTAACCCCTGTGAATAATCAATACTCAGATATCCATCGAATGGCTGAAATTGGTAACCAAGGAGTCCTGGCACTTATTTCTGAAAGCACAAATGCAGAACGTCCTGGCTTAACCCCTTCTGAAATGCTTGTCGGCGGGCAAATTGAAGAGGCATTTATGAAGGCCGAACAAAAAATTATCATTTCCACATTTGCCTCCAACATCAATCGGGTTCAACAAATTGTAGAAGCTTCCATCAAAACGAACCGAAAGCTTGCATTGCTTGGACGTAGTATGGTGAATGTGGTATCTGTTGCAATGGAACGCGGGTATATCAATATTCCAGATGGGATGATAATTGAACCACACGAAGTGGATCAGCTTCCTCCGGAGAAGGTCGTAATTTTATGCACGGGCAGCCAGGGTGAACCCTTAGCAGCACTTTCACGATTATCTACTTCAAGTTATCGCGATGTTTCTATCTTACCAAACGATACCGTGATTCTAGCTGCATCACCAATTCCAGGGAATGAAAAAGGTGTTTCACGAATCGTTGATAACTTATTTAAACTAGGAGCGAACGTGATCTACGGTGGCTCTGCTAAAACAGGTATGCATGTATCAGGACATGGCTATCAGGAAGATTTAAAATTAATGATAACATTAATGAAACCTGAGTATTTTATCCCCATTCATGGTGAATACAGAATGCTCCATCATCATCGGTTATTAGCAGAATCAGTCGGAGTAGAAAAGAACCATACATTTATCATAAATAATGGTGATGTTGTTGATATACAAAATGGATTGGCACGGCAGACTAGAAAAGTAGCGTCAGGAGATACTTATATCGACGGCTGGGGTGTTGGCGATGTCGGTGACATTATCTTAAGGGACCGCAAGCAGCTTTCTGAAGACGGCATGTTAGTGATCGTGATTACAATCAGTAGAAATGAAGGAAAAATGATTTCCGGACCTGACACCATTTCTCGCGGATTTGTTTTCGTGAAGGATTCTGAATACCTCATAAAAGAAGTAAATCATCTTTCGAAAAAAGCGATTGAAGAATTACAGAAGGAAAGTAGACATCTCCAATGGAAAGTTGCAAAACAAACGATCAAAAAAACAGTTGGTCAATATGTGTATGCTGAAACAAAAAGAAAGCCTATGATCCTCCCCATCATCATTGAAATTTGATCGATGACAAAAATAAAAAACAGCTTTACAGCTGTTTTTTATTTTTTTAATATAGGTCATCTTTTTCTATGTCGTTAGTAAGGTCTTTTCTTTGAGGAGACAGCTCCTCTGAGGCCTCCGTCTGAAAACGTAAGCTTGTAGATGGATTAATCTTTTCTTGACTATCTTCTTTCGTAGCATTATTAGAAACATACTTATGAAAGAAGTATTCAAACAACGTAACAGCTAGAGCTGCAAGTAAAGACACGGTAAATATATTGTCACCTCGAGTAAAACTTTCACTCATAGACCAAATGACCAATAACGCAAGTCCAAAATCTGCAAGCGTTGCCATAGTATTATTCGTTTTTGGTAATATCAGCCTATCCCCAATCAAATAAGAAACGATTCCTAATACTAATGAAATTAAGAATACATTTCCAAATTCCATTCCATAGAATAATCCTAGAATAACATACAAAAGAACTAGATTTGAAATAAATTTGATTGTAAAATCTTTTACATGTTTCAATTTTTTCAGCTCCTTTTAAATGTTATTATGGTTATTTTATTGACTCCTATTCGTTCATCCAACACTTTTTCTTTCCCTTTATTCCTACAAACGAAAAGAAGATCCCCAATTGGAACCTTCTCCACTCATTTTATGAAAGCTAACTTTCTCATTTACCTTGGTGTAAACCGCACTCTGATTTTGAAAACCCTGCCCATCGTCCAGCGCGTTGATCCTCATTGCCCAAAACTGGCTGTGTACAAGGGGCACAGCCTATACTTGAATAACCTTTATCGTGTAATGGATTAAAAGGAAGTTTGTTTAATTGGATATAGGTTTGGATATCCTCCCATGTCCAATGGATAATAGGACAGATCTTTATTTTCTGGAATTTATCATCTTTATTAATAAATTGTGTCTTGCTTCTTGATGGAGACTGGTCTCGTCGTAAACCTGATATCCATGCCTTGGCATCCTTTAAGGCCTCTTTTAGTGGAACCACCTTCCGCATATGGCAGCAAAGATTTGGGTTATGTTTCCATAACTCGTCTCCATACCATTTTGCCTGTTCATCTAAAGAGCTTACAGGTTTCACTTTTGTAATTTGTAACGAAGGATACCGTTCTTTTACTTTTTCAATTAATTCATAGGTTTCTTTAAAATGCAGCCCGGTGTCCAGAAAAATAATTTTAGCTTGTTTATTCACCTTTGAAATTAAATCTATTAGTACGATTCCCTCTGCACCGAAACTACAGGCATACACAATTTCATCGCCATATTCGTTAAATGCCCATTTTAACACATCGAAATAATCCTTGAGATTACCCAGCATGCCTTCAACCTTTTTATTATCCCAATTTTCATACGATAATATTTCTGACAATAGTAAGCCCTCCCTTTCCGATGCCATCGTGACAATCAGTCAAATGTCAATGTAATACATTCGTTATTTCGAACGATTATTTTATTCATATAATTTATATGCCCATATTGGGCATATGAAACAATCGCTCTGATCCACGAGCCGTGACCAAATAGGAGGATATTTTCTTGCTGTTTATATTTATCGAGAAAGTCCCTAATCCGCTTTTCCAGGTTTAATACACTCTCACCCAGGACTATTTCCTGAGGATTATCCTCCCAACCCCTTCCATAGGCTTTAAAAAGCTCTTCCTTTGGACGCCCTTCAAATGGTCCAAAATCCAACTCATCCAACAGCCCCTCGGTTTCAGCACGATAACCATATAATTGAGCCGTTTGATGCGTCCTCTTCAAGGTACTAGCCAAAACTAAATTAAATGGAGCTAATGTAGAAAGAAGCTTTTGATTTTCATGAATTTCTACCTGAAGCCTTTCGGTTATAGGAGAAATATCAATATCCCTTTTTCCTTGAAGCAAGGTCTTCTTATTCCATTCTGTTGGTAAGTGTCTTATGAACGTAGCTCGCATTCAGTTTCCTCCAAATAAAACGTATCACTTCTAAGCCCGCATCTTTGTGTTTCTAAAAGTAATACGTCATTGATATTTACATTTCCTAAATTCACATTTGCCCCTAATTGATTAATAAAATAGCTTTGATGTTTTGTAGTTGGTGCCTCAAAAATGACTTTATTGCTATCGATTCCTTTTACCAGTTCCTGAATTAAATCTGCTTTTAGGCTTCCATTTCTATCATAAATACCAGCTGTACCTGAATCTCTGCCCTCTGTTATGACATATTCGCAGCCTGCTGCTAATAATATATTTATTTCCTCCTGCCATTCTTCAATCGTCATTTCCTGTGCAGAATCCTTTGAACCAACCTCTGCAATCACGAGGAATTCCTTTTTTATTTCATTAATGATGTCTAGTCGTTCCTCTAGTTTAATATCGATTGTACCATTTGATACCTCTACCCACTCTATACCCAATTCCCTTAAGCAATTTAAAAAATCAGGAAGCTTTTGTTGTAAATAGCACTTTTCAAATAAAGTTCCCCCAAAATAGGGCTTAATTTGATATTCTTTATAAAGCTCAATTTTTTCCTTTATATTTCGAGTAACATAGGCAGTTCCCATTCCAAATTTAGCAATATCTATAATGTGATGAAAATCCTTAAGTATATTCTCTAATTCTCCTATTGGAGTGCCTTTATCAATGATCGATGTTAGTCCAAACTTCCGGTTTCCTGAGGTCCTTTTTGGTAATTTTAAAAATTCCATCGGGAATGCGCCTCCTCTATATATCTAGGATAGATTATTCATTCATTGGGTAAGTGTGTAGATATTGGGCTTTTACCATTGGAAATAGGCCATTTTGCTTACATGATTCTCTAGTAAAAATCGAGTGAAATCAAAAACAAACGTTGCTGGATAACGGACGAAAGTAATCAGTTAAGTTGTGTAATTAGCACATACTGTATTTTTCATTAAATTAGTTTACCATAATATGATTATGTAGCTTTATATTCGGCAAACTCGAGGCCTTTTTGTGTAATTAGCACATAATGCTGCAAGAAAATTATCATTATAATTCTTTTTCCATAAGGGATTTATTATCGTGTTCATCTAATACATTTTTTTCAAGGAAATGGAGAAAGTAACAACTAGCGCCTAGAATAAAGGAGGGATTGAAATGGAGAATACAAATCAGTTTGTTGAGAAATTACATGAAAAACAACAAAAAGATGAACAAAATCGAAAACGCCAAGGCAGAGGGAATCCAAGTGGTAAGCTGCCAAACAAACAACATTAATTCATATACAAAAAGAACGCTTGATTTATATCAAGCGTTCTTTTTGTATAGAGAAGTACTGGGACCTAACTTTCTAGGTCTGATCTTTTACCAGGCTCTTCCTTCCGATTCGTTTCATTTCCGGTTGTCGATGTGTAGCCAACCCGGTAATGAAAATCCTTTTGTTGCTTTAATGCGTTAGGCATCCTATATTGTTCTTTATCTTGAAACTCGCCTGCTTTTGACATCGCTTTGCACCCCTTAACATTCTGCTTTGTCAAAATGGAGCGGCGGCGGTACAAGCCAGCCTTTTTCTTTCAGCAACTTAAGTGTTTTTGCGGCATATTGCGCTTTTTTCATATGGAATTGACCATACATCATAGCAATATCCTCACGTATGCACTGTCCGATAACAGTACTGCAGCTTACAAGACCAGCAGCAAGATCAACACCAAGCTGATTGGCAATTTCCGGATCCATAAAACGTGCACCTGGAGGAATCTGCTCCAAACAAGCCTTTGGACGTTCTGGTGGTGTAGGTGGCAGCCCGACACCATTTTCTTTTAAAATGATTTCGACCTCTTCAATTTCAGCCTTTGTTCCATTTTCTACTACGTCCTCAACCAGTTTTTTCAAATCCTCATCACCAATATGATTTAAAAGCGTTTCATATCCGGCCACAAAGGCTTTTGATGCAGTTAAATGTGTCCATAAGGCAAAAACCTCTCCATAATGCATTGGCTCCTCTTTCGGATTTCCGCTAAGTATACCCATAATCATCCCCCTCAATTTGTACATAGCATTGCCCCTTTTTCTAGAGTGGCAGCATTAGTAGGTTGCCACTCATCTAACTTGAAAATGAGAGGAATATTTAACCAATTTTCTTTCTTCTATATATATAGACAGAAAAAGATGCTGGATAAATAAAAAACAGCGATCCGTAGAACGCTGCTTTTAGTCATTTTCGACTTATTTTTTTACTTCAGTCGCTCCAGTCACTTTACCTTCGATTACTGCAGCAGCTTTAAGATCTTCGCTTGCGAAGTATACATTACCATCGATTGTAGCATCAGCTGTTAATGTGAAGCCTTTTGCTTGTACATAAACATCACCTTTTACAATACCAGCTTGTACTTTGAAGTTCTCAGACTTCACTGTCATTTTTGGCACAGTTAATGTAAATCTTTCAAGCACATTGTGGTTCTCATCTTGTGTATATGGAGCAAATTTACGATAAATGTTTTTGCTTGGATCATTTTTATCGTGGAACTCACCTGCAACAACTAGTTCATCTTTAATTGTAACATCATTTAGAATCGCAAAAATCCATGTTCCCTTTTCACTAGCTGCTTTCTTTAATGCTTCTCCATCTTTTACGATTGATGCTGTAGTCACAACATCAGCATCTGCTGCTGCAACTTCTTGAGCCCCAGTTACTTTACCTTCGATAACTGCAGTAGCTTTTAAATCCTCACTTGCATAGTAGATGTTTCCATCGATTGTAGCATCAGCAGTTAATGTAAAGCCATTAGCTTCAACGTAAACATCACCCTTAACTGTACCAGCTTGTACTTTGAAGTTTTCAGACTGTACAGTCATTTTTGGTACAGTAAGTGTAAATCTTTCAAGAACGTTGTGCTGTTCATCTTGAGTATATGGTGCAAATTTACGATAGATATCTTGTGCTGCATCACCTTTGTTGTGGAATTCACCAGTGACAACAAGCTCTTCATCCATTTTAATGTCATTAAGAATCGCAAAAATCCATGTTCCATCCGCACTCGCTGCTTTCTTTAATGCCTCTGCATCACTTACGATTGATGCTGTAGTAACAGCATCTGTTGTTTCTTCCACTGCTTTCTCTTCTGTTGGTTCATTTGCTGCTGCTTCATCAGCTGGCTTTTCCTCGTCAGCTCCACACGCCGCTAAAGTCCCTACTAATAATGTTGACGCTAACAATGCTTTGAATTTCATGTGCTTTTCCTCCTAGGATGATAATAGTACTTCCTGAAATCAATTTATCATATTTTGTTTATCGATAGACGTATTGCATATGTATATTTTGTGAATTTATGATCATAATAAATTCACATTTTATATGGTATAAACCCTTGTTCAACGGAGAAAAAGACGCATGCAAATGCACACGTCTTTTTTCATTATTTATTGATTTGTTTCAGTAGATCCAGTCACTTTTCCGTCAATGACAGCTGAGTTTTTTAAATCTTCATTGGCATAGATAAGATTACCATCAATTGTTGCTGTTTTATCTAGTGTAAAACCTTGTGCTTCTACTACTACATCACCTTTAACAGTACCGCCTTGGATTTTAAAATTCGGGCTTTGTACGGTTAGCTTTGGTACAGTTAACGTATACGAAGCAGTTATATTATGATTTTCATCTTGTGAGTATAACGCAAGCTTTCGATAAATATCCTTCGTTGCATCATTTTTATCATGGAACTCTCCGGCAACGACTACTTCATCATCAACAGTTAGATCTTCAAGGATGGCAACAATCCATGTCCCTTCTTTACTCACTGCCTTTTTGAATGCATCCGGTTCATTTACAATCGATGCAGTTGTTAATGCATCGGTTGTTTGCTCCTTGTCTGCATCTTCTTTTTCAGTTTCTTCAGTAGCCGCATTATCCTCTGTTTCCTCTGCAGCTTTATCCTCATTTTCTGTTGTTGCGTTGTCATCTGCAGCTTTGTCATCATCACCGCCGCCACAGGCAGTTAATAGTCCTACTAAAAAGATTGATGTTAATAATGCTTTCCACTTCATACTTTTTCCTCCTTAACGTTTTTATATATTAAACTTTTTCATATTTTGCCTATAAAAAAACTTAATATACGTTATTGCTGATTATGTTATGGAAATGCTTCTGCTTTACACGTAAGTAATTGTTATTGCTGCAACAAATGGTTGATCAACCTTTGTTCTTAGCCCTTCACAGGTCTGCAAATGAGAGATTTGAGCGATGAGTAGGAATCTTTTTGCTCTACATGTATCTTTTCCTGCAAGCGTAAAAACATGCATGTTACGATTTAAGCAAAAAAAATCCCATTCGGGACTTTTAATGGTTTTCATTAGAGAAATAACAATAAGCTTAAAGCCATAACAGCCATCCCACCGATTAATCCATAAATCGAAGTATGCGCTTCATCATATTTTTTTGCAGCAGGCAGCAATTCGTCTAGGGAAATAAAAACCATGATACCAGCTACAGCGGCAAAAATAATGCCAAACATAATATCATTTAAAAATGGCATCAGCACTAAATATGCGAGAAAGGCACCTATGGGCTCTGACAGACCTGATAAAAATGAAAGCTTAAATGCCTTTTTCTTACTTCCCGTAGCAAAATAAACAGGTACCGAAACAGCAATGCCTTCAGGAATATTATGAATCGCAATCGCTGCTGCAATAGCCATCCCTAATGCAGGATCCTGGATTGCTGATGTAAACGTTGCTATGCCTTCAGGAAAGTTATGAATTCCAATCGCAAGCGCTGTGAATGTTCCCATTTTTAAGAGCGCCGGATCATTTGCTGCTGATACGGGCTGTTTCATTTCCTCCACTCTTTTTAACTCATGGGGATTGCTCTGCTTCGGGATAAATTTATCAATCAACGCAATCATTAGCATCCCAGCAAAGAAGCCGCCGACAGTTGCCCAATTTCCCGGCACCTTCCCCATTGCACTAATGAGGGCATCCTTTGCTTTAACGAAAATTTCAATCATCGAGACATAAATCATTACACCAGCGGAAAATCCAAGTGCTAATGACAAAAATTTCGTATTTGTCCTTGACGTAAAAAAGGCCAATATACTGCCAATTCCAGTGGCTAAACCTGCTAATAGCGTAAGGCCTAATGCAAATATTACATTTTCCGGCATCTATTTCCTCTCCTTTATATTTCCTCTCCTATATAAATCTTTTAGACAAGCTAAAATATGTTGCGCAAAGGCAATTTTTATTACAAAAAAATATCTGCTTTACCATATGCATATTCTCTAAAAAAGTTTCCTGTGCACAACATTTTAATCTAAAGTAAAAACACTTTCAATTAATACGCTTATAAAAACACTAAAAACCGTGAAAATATTATTCTCGACTCATTAATTCGATTTATTTTGACGCTCTTAATAAATATTTGAATAAATAAATTGAAAGATTAAAAATTACATACTATTATTAGAAGATAATATACTTTTTTCTTTTCTTTTTAAATCCCCCCAAAACCATGATTCCAAGACACCAATAGTTGTTGCAGCTTTCTTAAGGACATGCCTTTTATAATAATAATTGAAGGAGGGACAGAATTGGATAATGAACAACTTTTAACATTTATTACCGTTTATGAATTTAATAATTATTCACGGGCAGCAGAGTATTTAAATCTAACTCAGCCAGCCGTAACAGCCAGAATTCAAAAGCTTGAATTAGAACTTGATTGTAAATTGTTTTATCGAGATGGGAAAAAAATACTTTTAACAGAGGAAGGAAAAGCGTTACTTCCACTTGCCCGAAACATATTAAATTATATGAATGAAGCCAAACACACGATAGACCTTTTAAAATCTCCAACGTTAACAATCGGATTATCTCCTGCCTTCTCTGTATTCATTATTTTAGAAATATTATCATTATTAAGAGAGGAAAATAAAAAATCTTTTGATTTAATTGAGGCAATGGATTCAATTGAAATCTCAAATATGATTACAAAGGGTATTATTGATATTGGTTTGGTAAGGGATGTTATTCCATTTAATGATCTTGAGTATCAGTTTCTTTTTCATGAAAAGCTCGTATTCGTTGTAGGAAAAGATCATCCTCTAGCGCAAAAATCCGAAATAACAAAAGCAGATTTAATCGGACAAACGATGATTTGCTATCGTAGGGAAACACCTATCTGGATTAAAATTGATGAAAAATTAGTAGGTGTAGAGGATCTACAGAGAATTGAGGTAGGAAGCTTTGAAATGGTTAATTTAATGGTGAAAAATAACTGGGGATTTAGTATAATTCCTGAGTTATCTCTCGGTAACGATCCGGGTGTTATCAATAATGATTATTGCATCATACCGTTTCCGGAATTTGAAAATCTCACCTTTAATATTGCAGGTATTTATAAAAAGAACTCTCCAAAATTAGACAGTATCCATTTATTTTTACAATTTTTTGAAGCTACCTTAAAGAATAGAAATACAAATTAATATAACAAACAAGCAAATCAAAAGGGCATTTCTTATGAGGAATTGGAAGGATGAAATCTTTCCAATTCTTTTGAGGAATGCCTATTATTGTAATATAGGTTATTTTTGACAAGTTTTGTCGTTTGTATTGATTTTTTGCCTAAATGCTTTAAAATAATGACATACATTGTAAAGTTAATGTAAAGATTATATTAAACTTATTGACAGCAAGGAGGTTTTATAGCTATGAAAATCGCTGAATATTGCGGTAATTTTGAACTATCCATCATCCAGTTCATCTACTCCCTGACGGATGAAGTAAATGAAAAAATTAAAAAAAGGAAGTTATTTTACAAAGAGCAAATCATTCGTTATATTCAAAAATGCATTGATTCATTCTTTATACAGCACAATTTGAAAGCTGCTCTCCTACAAGCGTACAAAAACGATGTGTTTAACACGATTATGTTTAAATTAAAGAACATATTAAAGGAGAATCATATTTTCCAATGTATATAAATTCCAAAAGTCAATAAAAAGAGAACTTTTCCTTATACAAGTAGTAAAGGTAAAGTTCTCTTTTCATTAATATTACTTAACTGGTTCTTTTACATAGTTTTCTTTATTTAAACCAAGGAAATTAACAGCATTTTCGCCAAGCATCTTTTTCTTATCCTCTTCAGCAAGCTCCATCACGTCAATTACTTTACCAGATGGAATTTCACGTAATACGAACGGATAATCAGAACCTGCCATTAATTTATCTGTTCCAAATTTATCAATCATAAATTGAAGATTCTTTGGATCGTATACTAGCGTATCGAAATAAAGCTTTTGCGCATAATAGCTTGGTTTTTCTTCTGTTGTACGAATATTCGGCCATGATTCCCATGCCTGATCAATTCGAGCCAGCACATACGGGAATGAACCTCCACCATGTGAGAAGCAAATTTTTAAATTAGGATATTTTTCTAATATACCGCTAAAAATTAAGCTTGCTGCAGCCAAAGCTGTTTCAGATGGCATACCGATTGAATACATGAAATTATGTCTAGGCATTCTTTCCACACCAACAGTTGCCCATGGATGAACAAAAATAGGAACATCCATTTTAGCTGCCGCTTCAATGAATTTTAAAATTTCAGGATCATCAAGTGTCTTCCCATTTGCATTACTGCCGATTTCAATTCCTTTTAAACCTAATTCATTAATTGCTCTTTCCATTTCAGCAATGGCTAAATCAGCATCCTGTAAAGGAACTGTTCCCAAACCGACAAATCGATTAGGATATTCTGCTACTACAGAAGCAATGAAATCATTTTGCGCTTTTGAAAGCTCTAAGCATTTTTCTGCATCTGCCCAGTACGCGAATGTAACCGGAATAGGAGAAAGAACTTGTACATCGATACCTTCTTCATCCATTTGAGCAATACGTTTCTTCGGATCCCAGGCATTATCATCAATTTTACGGAATGACTTGCCATCCTTATAAATTTCAGCTCCACACTCACAAGTATGTCTTAATGTTGGGAAACGATTGTCACCGTATTTCTCTTCGAAATCAGGGAAATTATCAGGAATAATATGTGCATGAAAATCCACACGAAAATGTTTTTCTTTAGACAAGATGTCCCCTCCTCATTATTTTCTCTTTTTTATATGAAATTACTAGTTTTTATGATTAGTTATGAACCTTTGCAAGATCCTCTTCAATGATTTTACCGTATTTTGCAAAGTTAGGTTTCGGAGATCCGCCCCACTCATCAATTGTTTCCTTACTTGGTTCTAAGCGGCGTGGCTCTCTTGCACCTTCTTCAGGAAATTCTTCCATACCTTGGCTGTACTCCAATGTTAAACCGTCTGGATCAGCGAAGTATAAGAAAATACTTCCAGATGGATGGTGTCTACCAGGTCCAAAAAGAATAGGAACATTTTGATCATTTAAGCGGTTAACTTGTTTACCGATATCATCAATTGTTTCTGCTTGGTATGCAAGATGATTCAATTTATTTTCAGGACCTTTTGTGATGGCAAGATTGTGGTGGTATGGTGTTGGGAATGCACGTAACCATGCCCAAGCTGTTTCTCTGCCTGAAGTGTCAGAAATTCGGAAGTTTAATGTATTAGTATAGAAATCTAATAGTTCGTCGAAGCGGTTTGTATCATATACTACATGCAAGAATCTTGTGATTTTTGCATCCTTTGGAACAAATGGCAATCCCATTTGCATCATTTCTACATAGAATTCATACGTAACGCCGATAATAGGATCTTTGAAACGCAGGGTTCTGCCTTGTGCTAGACTTTGTGTTTCTTTTACACTTAATTCAACTGGGTTTAAGCCTTGCTCTGTCAAGTAGTCGAACACACCTTGGAATTGAGAAGCTTTTTCAAGTTCGAACGCAACTCTTTTTAATCCAGCTTCAGGACCTTGTTCAAGAATTAAATTATGATGATCACGACTGCTTCTTAGGTATACGGTTTCATTTTCCCGTTCAACAAACTGCATACCTACAACATTTTCATAAAAATCTGTTGATTTATTTAAATCTGTTACACTTAATACGACATAGCCTAATTTTTTATAGCGAATCATTTGTCATCCTCCTGTTGCCGTTTTAATTATTTGAATATAATACAAATTTACATGAAATTCGACTTCTTGTCTAATTATATATTTTTGGGAAACACTTTATATATTGAAAATTATTTTTTTATTATCAACGAAATTATTACTCTTATAAAAATGTCAACTAATATGCTTGTTTATAAAAGTATATAAAATTGGTTCCTATGGTAATAGTTTATAAGATAGCTTCTCTATCATATCCTTCGTCATAGTTGTTAGATTGTATTGGACTGAAAAACCCCATTCCTTCTTCGCAGCAGCAGCATCAATATGATTCGGCCAACTATCAGCAATGGCCTGCCTAACAGGCTCAATCTGATAATCCATCGTAAATGCGGGTAGATATTTTTTAATTTCTGCGGCAAGTTCTTCTGGCGAAAAGCTCATGCTTGTCACATTATAGG
>Ga0180215_1004050_pt1 | contig 13314 bp, 10 predicted proteins | sample eDN3rd37CBELigBY_FD_128871 | JGI IMG/M metagenome (GOLD analysis project Ga0180215, IMG submission 128871) | Enriched backyard soil microbial communities from Emeryville, California, USA - eDNA 3rd pass 37_C BE-Lig BY (version 2) (version 2) | ecosystem: Environmental > Terrestrial > Soil >...
CGTTCGTTCCACCTGCCTCCTGGGTGATGGACATGGCCGCCTCGACGAACTCGGTGTACTGGGCGCGGGTGAAGCGCGGCCCGAACTCGATGGGGCGGTTGAAGACGAAGAAGACGCTGCCGTTCGACGAGGGCTGGTCGTCCCAGGTGGAGACGAAGACCACGTCGAGGAACTCGCCCTCGATCTGGTAGAGGGTGAGGGTGGCGACGTCCTCCCAGCCCGCCTGGATGGTGGTCCAGTCCGGCTGGTAGCCTTCCACGTTGAAGGCGACGGCGGTGTACTCCACGCCGTAGACCAGGGCGCCCGCCTCCGCGACGGCGACGCCGTCCGTGAGGGGCACGGTCACCCAGCGCTGCTGGTAGTCGTCGTCGTTGCGCCAGGTCTGGCCGGTGATGGCGGGGTTGACCGCCATCATCGGGCTGGCCGAAGGCACGAAGCGGAGCTGGCCGTTCAGCTTGGCGTCGCTGTCACCTGCGGTGACGTAGACCCGGGTCTCGGGGGCGACCATGGTCTCGGGATAGAGGTACGCGTTGTAGTAGTAGCCGACCTCGGGTGCGAAGACGTCACGCAGGTACCCGTCGCCGTCGTACCACTCGAACTCGATGCCCTCGTTGTGCGACATGAAGGACCGGTACCCCGCGGCGGTGATCCGGATGGTGTAGTCCTGGAAGTAGGGGATGGGGCCCACGACGAAGCGGCCGTCCGCGTCGACCTTCGCGCTCAGCGTCTTGTCGCGGAACTGGAGGTCGAGGGTGTAGCCCTTGAGGCGGGTGCCGTCGGTGCCATCATAGATGTGGCCGGAGAAGTGATAGACCTGGTCCGTGGCGTGATTGCCGGACTTCGGGCCGGCGTCCCGCAGGATCACGGTTTCCTTGTCCTTGCCGCAGGCGGTCGCCAGGAGGGCGAGAGCGGCGACGGCAAGCATTGTAATTCTTGGAGTTCCCATCATTAAGTCCCTTTATTTGGGGGTTTGCCGGGACCTTCATACGCGAGTTTTCGCTGCTGTCAACATTCGCCTCGAGGATTATTTGTATGCAGGGCGGGAGCGTTTTCCCTACACGAGAGCGCCCTCGAGGGGGGAAAGTCCTCAGGCTGGAGGCGGCGCGAGGCCCTCCAGGCGGCGCCTGGCGTAGGCCTCGTCGATGATGCAGGGGCTGCCTCTGCGCTCCGGGGCCAGGAAGAGGCTCTCCTCCAGCACCTCCTCCACCGCTGCCCGCAGCGCCCTGGCGCCGAGGCCCAGCGAACGGGCGTGGGAGACGATGGCGTCGAGAGCGCCGTCGCTGAGCTGGAGCTCGATCCCCTCGCTGCGGAGGAGCTCGGTGTACTCGCGCAGGAGCGCGTCCGGGGGATCGGTGAGGACCCGCCGCAGCTCCGCCGGGCCGAGCTCGTCCAACGAGACGACGATCGGGAGCCGGGCCAGGAACTCGGCGAGCATCCCGAAGGAGAGGAGCTCCCGCGGGGCGATCCGCCGCCTGCCGCCGGCGACCGCGTCCACTGGCCCCTCGCCTGCCCGGAAGCCGACCGCCCGCTCCTCCCCCTGCCCCAGCAGATCCGAGAAGGTGCCGGCGCAGATGAAGAGGATCCCGCTGGTGTCGATCTGGACCGTCTCCTGCTTCGGCGACTGGTTGCCCGGGTGGAGGGGGACCTGGAGCGTGGTCCCCTCCAGGAGCTTGAGAAGCGCCTGCTGCACCCCCTCGCCGCCGATGTCCCGGGAGCCCGCCCCCGTCATGGTGCCGTGATCCCTGCGGGCGATCTTGTCGATCTCGTCGACGAAGACGATCCCCTGCTCGGCCCGGCGGAGCTCCTGGCCCGCCTGGACGAAGAGCTCCGAGATCATCGACTCCACGTCCTTCCCGTAGTAGCCGGCCTCGGTGTAGGCGGTGGCGTCCACCACCACGAAGGGGACATCCAGCACCTTCGCCAGGCAGCGGGCGATCTGGGTCTTGCCGCAGCCGGTGGGACCGACGAGGAGGAGGTTCGCCTTGCGGAGGAGCGTGGGGCCGCTCGCTCCGCCGGCGAGGGCCAGACGCTTGCGATGGTTGTAGGCGGCGATCGAAACGGCCCGCTTCGCTCGCTCCTGGCCCACCACGTAGGGATCGATCCGCTCGTAGATCTGCCTGGGCGTCACAGCGGGCGATGGTCCGAGCGCCTCGAACTCGTGGGGCCTGGGCACGTCGCCGCTCCTCCTCTTCGGATCAAGCTGGGGCCCATCTCGGGATCGTGCCAGCGTCGGCGAGCCCCGGCCCGCGCTGCGGGGCTGAATGCGCTCGGGACACGAGGGCACCGTTGCCAGGAGACGGTAGCTGGGTGAGAATGCGATCGAGCCTTTACGGCAGAGCTGTGGCCCCGCTAAGGTGCGCCAACTCGAAACCCGCTATCTCGGAGGTAGCACGCTTTGAAGAATGGACTACGTTTTGCCGCGTTCGCGGCGCTGTTCGCGCTGCCGCTGGCGAGCTGCTCGTGCGGCGAACCGCCTATCACCCAGAGCGGCGCCGAGATCGCGGTCTCCCCGCAGCAGCTCTCCTGGGGCGACGTCTGCCAGGAGAGCGCCAACGAGCGGTCGTTCACGATCACGAACCGCGGCCGCACCACCCTGAACGCCAACCTGGCCATCGAGGGTGCCGCAGCCGACTTTTTCTCCCTCGACCGCGAGGCCCTGGCGATCGACACGGCTGGCGGCACGGCCCAGGTGAAGGTCATCTTCCACCCGACCGGCGAGGACCTGCGGGGCAACTCGTACACCAGCGAGATCGTGATCACCTCCAACGGCTCGGAGCAGCCGGTGCGGATCCGCCTCAGCGGCAGGGTCGCCGATGTCGATCCCACGCCGATCCTGAGCTTCGGCTGCTCCCCGGACCTGCCCCTCTGCTCGGAGTCCGCCGGCGGTGCCTGCTGCTTCACCACCTGTGACGACCCCTCCAGCCCCGCCTGCGAGACCCGCAAGCTCCAGGCGAAGACGCTGGACTTCGGCGCCTCCATCATCGACGAGGAGACCTCGGTGGTCACCGCGCGGATCTCGAACCTGGGCTGTGGCCCCCTCGAGGTCAGCGAGGTCCGCCTGGAGCGGCTCTTCATCGACACCTGCGATCCGGTCCCGGGGGAGGGCGGGGACCCGGTGGAGCAGGTTCAGGTGAAGGACTTCGCTCCCTTCGTGGTGGAGGGCTCGGTGGACCCCCTCTCGCCCAAGAGCCACGAGGTCACCTTCGAGTTCACCCCCACCCAGGCGGCCTGCGACGTCAGCCGCAAGTTCGTCCTGGTCACCAACGATCCCGCAGCGGTCCCGGACGAGCCGGGCACGCCGAGCGCCGGTCCCGCCGCAGGAAACCTCAGCGGCAGGTCCACCCGCTCGATGCTCGAGATCTCGCCGACCGGCAACTTCGGCAAGGTGCCGAGCGACGAGACCAAGTCCATCCAGTTCACCATCCGCAACGCCAACGTCGACCAGGAGATCACCATCCAGAACCTGGAGATCGGCGGCAGGGACGCGAGCCGCTTCGAGGTCACCGCCTCGTCCAAGTGCGGTGACGACCAGGGAACCAACCCGACCAACATCCTCATGGCGCGGTCGACGGGTACGGGAAGCTCCTGTGAGGATCGCTTCCTCGTCACCATCCGCTACACCCCTGGTCTGGCAGGGGGCCGTCACGAGGCGCGCTTCAACATCCACCACCAGTTCGGCACCACCGGCATGAACCTCTTCGGGGACTCGCTCCCCATCCTGGCCCTCTACCCGGATCGGGTCCGGTTCGGTGCGCCCGAGCCCCAGGGCGGCGCGGAGCGGACCTGCTCCGAGGATGGCCTGAGCTGCATCAGCGGCGACTGCATGCTGACCTGCTTCAACGACGACGGCTGCATGACCGGCAAGTGCCTCGACGGGATCTGCAGCGACGAGGGCACCATCTGCGCCCCCGCCTGCGGCGCCGCCACCCGCTCGATGGAGATCTGCAACGAGGGGATCGCCCCGCTCAACATCCAGAACGTGGAGGTCTTCGGCGACACCGACCTCTCCCCTGCGCCGCGGGACACCTTCTTCGATGACGACGGTCCGCTGGTCTTCCGGCCCGCAGGCGCCTGCGACGGCGAGGTCCTCGAGCCGGGGCAGTGCTGCACCGAGACCATCCACTTCCAGGACTCGCGGGTCGGCGGCACCACCATGGCCGCGCTCCGGATCATGACCGACTCCCCGGTCTGGCCCGAGGGCGCCTGGGTCGATCTGATCTCCAACACCACCGCAGCGGGCCGGATCCCCCAGGCGCGGATCGAGCCGATCGGTGGGACGACGAACCCGCCCGCCCGATCCTGGATCCGCTTCGACGGCACCGGATCGTCGGTGGGGCTGGGAGAGCTGTCCGAGTTCAAGTGGCACCTCCGACCCGCCAGCACCGCTGCGGACGAGATCCAGGAGCACGACATCTCGAACGACAATCCGTCCGCGCTCTGCCCGGCGCACTTCAACGGCGGGAACTGCCTCCGCTTCGCGGATGGCGGCAGGACCCTCGAGTTCTGGCCGGCCCACGCGGGCAGGACCTACACCGCCATCCTGCGGGTCAGCAGCAACCTCTGCGAACCGCACGAGGAGAGCGCGCCCGCCCAGCGTGAGGTCGTCACCAGCGATCCGGACATCTAGGGCTGAAGCTGCCGAACCACGGGAGAGGGCTCGGCAGGGCAGGGGATCACGCATGATCGACCTCCACTGCCACACCACCGCCTCGGACGGGATCCATCCTCCCGCCGAGGTGGTGCGCCGCGCCGCCGCCGCCGGGGTGAAGATCCTGGCGATCAGCGACCACGATACGGTGGAGGGCGTCGCCGAAGCAGCGGCGGAGGCGATGCTGCGCGGGATCCGGATCATCCCGGCGGTGGAGATCTCCGCCCGCTTCGGGGAGGACGAGGTCCACCTCCTCGGCCACTTCGTCGATCCGGACCATCTCGCCCTGCGCGAGGGGCTGGCGTCGTTTCGGGGCGGCCGCCTCCGCCGCGCCGAGCGCATGGTGGAGAAGCTCCGACAGGCGGGGGTCGACCTCCACATGGACGAGCTCCTCGCCGAGGTCGGGGCGAGCGGGGGGGCGGTGGGCAGGCCCCACTTCGCCCGCCTGCTCATCGCCAAGGGCCACGCCGCGGACTTTCAGGAAGCCTTCGATCGTTGGTTGGGCAAGGGCAAGATCGGCTTCGTGGAGCGGGAGCTCCCCACGGCGAAGGAGGCGCTGCGCCTGATCCGCAGGGCGGGAGGCGCCTCGTCGCTGGCGCACCCGGCGCTCTCTGGGGTGGACGGCGCCGGGATGATGGAGCTGGCCGCCCAGGGGCTCGAGGCGATCGAGGTGGGACACCCGGGGCAGGGGAGCGAGACCCGCAGGCGGCTGCGGGCGATCGCGGACTCCCTCGGCCTCCTCACCACCGCGGGCTCCGATTTCCACGGGGACAGCGGCGCCCTGGGCGCCGAGACGATGGACTCCGCAGCCTTTCTGGCCTATGAGGCTCTAGCAAAAGCCGTCGACTGAACGTCCCGGGTGTCCGGAATCCGAAACTGGATTATCAATTGACAGGGCAAAGGCCCATTTCTATCCTCCGCGCCGCGCAAGGACCCCCCTTCTGACGCGAATACTTGGGTGCTGACTCATGGTTCACATGTCCTCCTGGTTTCCGGTCTTCCTCGTGCTCTCGATCGCCGTGGTCATGGTGATCCTGCTCAGCTACCTCTCCTGGCTGCTGGGGACGAAGCGCCCGTCCGCGATCAAGTCCGAACTCTTCGAGTGCGGGTCCGAGAGCTCCGGCACCGCGCGTCAGCGCTTCGGGGTCAAGTTCTACGTGGTGGCCCTGCTCTTCATCGTCTTCGACGTGGAGGCGGTCTTCCTCTATCCCTGGGCGGTGCAGTTTCAGGAGCTCGGCTGGTACGGCTTCGCCACCATGGGCGTCTTCGTCTTCACGCTCGCCATGGGGCTGATCTACGTCTGGAAGAAGGGCGCGCTCGAGTGGGAATGAGCTCGAGCGGCCTTGGAACCTTTGCTCAGAAGGTGAAATAGAGATGTCGTCCGATTTCAGCATGATCACCACCCGCCGGGACGAGGCCGAGGGCTTCTTCCAGCGCATGGTCTCCCGCGGCCTCGGTTGGGCCCGGAAGAACTCGCTCTTCCAGTACCCCTTCGTCACCGCGTGCTGTGGCATGGAGTTCATGACCATCTCCGGCGCGCGCTATGACATCGCTCGTTTCGGCGCCGAGTTCCCGCGCTTCTCCCCGCGGCAGGCAGACCTGCTCATGGTGGTGGGGACGGTGAACCTGAAGCAGGCCCCGATCCTGAAGCGGGTCTACGATCAGATGGCCGAGCCGAAGTGGGTGGTGGCCTTCGGGGTCTGCGCCTCCTCCGGCGGCTTCTACGACAACTACGCCGTGCTCCAGGGCATCGATCGGATCATCCCGGTGGACGTCTACATCCCGGGTTGTCCGCCGCGGCCGGAGCAGGTGCTCGACGGGTTGATCCTCCTCCAGGAGAAGATCGCATCGCAGTCGCACCCGCTGGTCGATCACGGCGCGCCGCCGGAGCTCACCGCTGCATCGGGCCGGCAGGATCTGCTCGCGGGAGGATCGCGATGAGCGAGAAGGCGCTCCGGCAGGTGGCGGAGAAGTTCCCGGAGGCGGTCCTCCACGGCTACTCCCAGCACGGGGACGAGACCCTGGTGATCAAGCGCGAGGCGCTGGTCGACGTGCTGCAGTACTGCCACGACGATCCGGGCCTCCAGCTCAAGCTCCCTGCGTCGCTCACCTGCGTGGACTACATCGATGAGAAGCCGCGCTTCGAGCTGGTCTACACCCTCTATTCCGTGACCCTCAAGCACCGCCTCCGGATCAAGGTCCGGGTCGGCGAGGAGGACCCCGAGGTCCCCACCTCCATCGGGATCTACCGGGGGATGGACTACTGGGAGCGCTACTGCTGGGACATGTACGGGATCAGGTTCACGGGGCGTGAGGACATGAGGCGCCTGTGGCTCTACGAGGAGTTCGAGGGGCATCCGCTGCGCAAGGACTATCCGCTGCGGGGCAGGCAGGGGCTGATCCCCGAGCGCGACGTTCGGGACATCTTCCGAGGGCCGGGTCCCGGCCCCGGCTCCGTCCCCGCGTCGCGGGCGGCGACCCCCCGTCCCTCGCAGCTCCCGGTCATCAAATGAGGCGGGCGCTCCCGTTGGGGTAGCGCCCGGCGAACCGAGTCGAAACGAAGCGTTGGCAATCGTCCTTCGGGATTTCCAAGAGGCGAAGACTTCATGACGAAGCAGCAAGACAACCTGGCGGGCGAGCTCTCGAGGGATTCGATCCTCGACGCGCAGATCCCCTCCAAGACGATGACCCTGAACATGGGGCCATCGCATCCGGCGTCCCACGGGACCGTCCGCTTCCTGGTCGAGCTCGACGGCGAGACGATCGTCAAGATCGAGCCGGAGATCGGCTTCCTCCACCGAGGGTTCGAGAAGAGCTGCGAGAACGTCACCTGGACCCAATGCCTGCCCTACACTGACAGGCTCAACTACGTCTCCGCGCTCTGCAACAACTTCGGCTTCCTGAACGCGGTGGAGAAGCTGGCCCAGATCGAGATCCCCGAGCGGGCCAAGTTCATCCGGACCATCGGTGCCGAGCTGCACCGGATCGCCGATCACCTCACCGCCACCGGCGCCACCGCGATGGAGCTGGGCGGCTTCACCGCCTTCTTCTACGCCATCGAGGCCCGCGACCTGATCTGGGATCGGGTGGCGGAGCTCACCGGCGCCAGGCTCACCACCACCTTCGGCAGGATCGGCGGGGTGGATCGCGACCTCCCCGAGGGCTGGATCCGCAAGGTGAAGGACACCCTGGTCCGGGTGGCGGAGCTGCGGGACGAGATCTCCACCATGCTGACGCACAACCGGATCTTCATCGACCGGATGCGCGGCACCGGGCTGATGACCGCCGACGACGCGGTGAACTACGGCTTCACCGGTCCCGCCCTGCGGGCGGCAGGCGTCGACTACGACGTGCGCAAGGCCCATCCCTACTGGGTCTACGACCGGGTGGACTTCGGCGTGCCGCTCGGGACCCACGGCGACAACTACGATCGCTACTACATCCGCCTCGACGAGATGCGGGAGTCCGATCGGATCATCCGCCAGTGCTTCGACATGATGGAGCCGGGCCCGATCATCATCGACGACTGGCGCTACGTGCTCCCGCCGAAGCCCCACGTCTACTCGTCCATCGAGGGGGTGATCGGCCACTTCAAGCTGATCATGGAGGGGATCGAGATCCCCAAGGGTGAAACGTATTCATACACGGAGTCGCCGAACGGCGAGCTGGGCTGGTACCTGGTGAGCGACGGCTCCGGCAGGCCCTACAAGGTGCATTGCCGGGCCCCGGGCATCCAGCTCCTCGGGGGCCTCGAGCATATGCTCACTGGCTCGATCCTCCCCGACTTCGTACCGACCTTCGACACGATCAACATGATCGGCGGAGAGGTGGAGCAATGAGCGCCGCAGAGCAGAAGCCCCTGGTGAACGTCGTCGTCGACGGCAAGCCCACCGCAGTCCCCGCCGGGACCAACCTCATCGAGGCGGCGAAGACCGTCGGCGTCCACATCCCGCATTATTGCTACCACCCGGGCCTCTCCATCGCGGCGAACTGCCGCATGTGCCTGGTGGAGGTCTCCACCGCGCCTCCCGGGAAGCTCGTCCCCGGCTGCCAGATCCCGGTGGCCGAGGGGCAGAAGATCACCACCGACTCCCCCCGGGTGAAGGAGCAGCAGCGGGCGGTGGAGGAGTTCCTCCTCCTGCACCATCCGGTGGACTGCGCCATCTGCGATCAGGCAGGGGAGTGCACCCTCCAGGACTACTTCCAGGAGTACGACTACCGGCCGACCCGCTTCGACACCAAGAAGTGGATGAAGAACAAGCGCAAGGATCTGGGGCCCACGATCTACCTCGATCAGGAGCGGTGCATCATGTGCACCCGCTGCGTGCGCTTCATGCGCGAGGTCGCGGAGGATCCCGTCCTCGGCGTCTTCGGCCGCGGCACCACCGAGGTGATCGACACCTTCCCGGGCAAGGTCCTCGACAACAACTACTCCGGGAACATCGTCGACCTCTGCCCCGTGGGCGCCCTCCTGAACAAGGACAACCGCTTCCGGGCCAGGGCCTACTTCCTCACCGCCACCCCCTCGGTCTGCACCGGCTGCTCGCGGGGCTGCAACACCTTCCTCGATCACTTCCAGGGCGTGCCCTACCGCTACCGGCCCCGGGAGAACATGGAGGTCAACGAGCACTGGATGTGCGATCACGGCAGGCTGAGCTACCACCAGCTCTACGACGATCGCATGCTCGAGGCGGCCATGGGCGGCAAGCCCGCCAAGGCTGGCGACGCGCTCCTCGCAGCGGCGAAGGCCCTCCGCGACGCCTCCGCCAAGGCCGTGGTCGTCTCCCCCGTCCTCTCGTTGGAAGACGCGATGGCGGTGATGCTCCTGGCCAAGGAGGGCCTCGGCCTCGACGAGGTCTTCGTCTCCGGCAGAGGGGACGGCGCCGCGGACTTCAAGCTGCTGCGCGAGGATCGCAACCCCAACCGCAAGGGGATCGAGCTGGCGGCGCAGGGCTTCGGCCTGAAGCTCCGGCCATTCGCCGAGCTGACCAAGTCCAAGCCCACCGCGGTGCTCCTCGCAGGCGTCGACGTCCCCTTGGACGAGGACTCCTTCGCGTCGTGGGTCGCCAACGTGGACACGGTGGTGGCGCTCGCCGCCAACCAGACCCCGGTCTCGGCCTCCGCGAAGATCGTCCTCCCGCTCGCCACCCACGCGGAGAGCGAGGGGACCTTCGTCAACTTCGACGGCAGGGCGCAGCGCTTCCTGCGGGCCTTCGGCGCCAACGGTGCCGTCAAGGCCGGCTGGCAGTGGGCCACCGAGATCCTGGCAGAGCTGGGCTTCTCCTACCGCTTCGGCGGCGCCTTCGAGGTCTTCGACGAGCTCGCCAAGCGCCTCCCCGCTGGTGCCCTCGGCGACTTCGACTGGGTGAAGGCTGCCCCCCGCGCCGTGGTCAAGGGCGTCACCCCGCTCCCGGGCGGCACCGTCGACGGTCGTCCGCCGGGGTTCCGTGAACTCATCCCGCTTCGCACGCCAGCGACCCCGGTGGTCGAGCTCGGCGGCGGCTCCTTTCCTCGCCTGCCTTCCGGTCATCCGGCAACCTAAGGAACGAAGCACATGCGTTTTGCCATCATCACGGCAATGATTCTCTTCGTCCTCGCCCTGATCGTCGGGGCGATCGCCGCGTTCTACGTGTCGGCGGGTGCCTTGGGCGTCATCTCCCAGTCGCTCTTCGGCTCCGCCTCGTACGGCGTGGCGGTGGCCAACGCGCTCACCCTGGTCCTCACGCTCTGCATGGTGATCGCCTCGATGCTCACCCTGGCGGAGCGCAAGTGGTCGGCGCTGATGCAGGATCGCATCGGCCCCAACCGCGCACGGATCGCGCTGCCGGGCCTGAAGGACAAGTCCCTGGCGGGACTGCCCCACTTCATGGCGGACGGGATCAAGCTCCTCACCAAGGAGGACACCATCCCGGGCGCCGCGTCGCCGTTCTTCTTCCGGCTCGCACCGATGCTGGCCTTCGGCACGATCTTCGTGCTCTTCGCCATCGTGCCTGTGGGCCCCGAGCTCCAGGGCACCGAGATCCCCTTCATCGAGGCCCTCGCGGGGGCCATGGGGGTCTCCGCCAACTTCCCCGTCTCCCTGCAGGTGATCCCGAACTTCGAGGTGGGGGTCCTCTACCTCTTCGCCTTCGCCTCGATCGCCGTCTACGGGACCACCCTCGCAGGCTGGTCCTCGAACAACCGCTTCGCCCTCCTCGGCGGGGTGCGGGCAGCCTCCCAGATGATCGCCTACGAGGTGGCCCTCGGCCTCTCCCTGGTCGGCGCCATGATGATCTTCGGCACCGTCCAGCTCGAGGTGATGACCGGGGCCCAGTCCGCCGGCCTCTTCGGCGGCCTGATCCCTGCGTGGGGGATCTTCCTCCAGCCCGTCGCCTTCCTGCTCTTCTTCACCGCCTCCCTGGCGGAGACGAAGCGGGCCCCCTTCGACGCGCCCGAGGGTGAGGCCGAGGTGATCGGCTACTTCGTCGAGTACTCCGGCATGCGCTTCGGCATGTTCATGATCTCGGAGTTCGTCGAGATCGTCGTGCTCTCCGGCGTCACCGTCTCGATCTTCCTGGGCGGCTTCCACCTGCCGGTGCCGCCGGCCTGGGGCGTGGAGGCGTGGCTCGCTGCCAACATCGGCAGCTTCGGCCTCGCCGTGGTCCTCGCCGTCAACTTCGTGATCAAGATCCTCTTCCTCTGCTACCTGCAGCTCGCGATCCGCTGGACGATGACCCGCTTCCGCTACGATCAGATCCAGAGCCTGGGGTGGAAGATCCTGCTGCCGCTCGGCCTCGCGAACGTCTTCGTGACCGCGGCGCTCCTCCTCTTCGATCCCTCCCTCGAGCTCCTGGCGATCCTCGGGATCATCCAGCTCGCCCTGCTGATCGGCCTCACGATCCTCTACCCGAAGAAGCGGGCCTCCTCCGTCCACATGATCGAGGTCCCTGCCTCGCAGCCTGCGGGCGCCCAATCCGCGACTTCCCTGGAGACGTTCTAGCCATGGCCCACGATTCGAAGTTCGATCTGCCAGAGGCACCGCCCCGCGACACGGGCGAGCTCACCTGGTACCAGCGGCTCTTCGTCCCCGAGGTCCTCCGCGGCCTGGCGGTGACGAGCCGGCACTTCATCAAGAACCTCTTCGGCGGCAGAGACACCAACCCCGAGGTCGTCTACCGCAACCGGCAGCTCGGCAACACCGTCACCACGGTCGCCTACCCCGAGGAGCGGATCCCCTACCCGGTGGGCTACCGCGGCCTCCACCGGCTGGTCCCCCGCGAGGACGGCAAGCCCCGCTGCGTCGCCTGCTACATGTGCGCGACCGTCTGCCCGGCCCAGTGCATCTACATCGAGGCCTCGGAGTACTCCGACGATCCCATCGAGAAGTACCCGACCTCCTTCGTGATCGATCAGCTCCGCTGCATCGTCTGCGGCCTCTGCGTGGAGGCCTGCCCGAAGGACGCCATCCGGATGGACACCTACGAGCACACGCCGCCGGAGTACACCCGCGAGGGCTTCATCTACCCGATCGAGCGGCTCCTCAAGGGGCCCCCGGTATCCTACCCGTCCGATCCTTGGGTGAAGCGGGAGGACTCGACCCAGCCCAAGCAGCACCTGCCCCTCCACGGCATCGCCGGCCACTCCACCGAGCCGGTCCCCAGGGCGGCGCCCGTGCCTCAGGGCAAGCACCACCCGCCGCAGCCGGTCTTCACCGAGCGCGACCTGCGCAAGCCGTAGCGGCGCGGGGCGAGGGGAGCCGGCTGCGGTCCACGCCGGTTGGCTCCCTTGGCGCAAACATCTGCAGACCACGGGCCTCTTCGGGGGCCCGTTCTCGTTTCTGGGCTCGATCCGCGCGTGGGTGTAGAGTCCCGGCATCCGTGCCCCGGGAGTGAACGATGCGGACCTGCCCCCTCTGCGGCGCCTCGTACGGCGAGGACTCGAGCTTCTGCCAGCAGGACGGAACCGCCCTCGTCGGCGGGGACGACACCCTCGTCACCGGCGGCAGGGTGATGAACCTGGGGCCGTACCGGCTCCTGGAGCTCCTGGGCGAGGGCGGCATGGGCAGGGTCTACCTCGCCGAGCACGCGAAGCTCGGACGCAAGGTCGCCCTGAAGATGCTGCGCGCCGAGTTCGCGGCGAACCCCGAGGCGGTGAAGCGCTTCTTCGCCGAGGCCCGCTCCGTCAACCGCGTGGCCCACCCCAACATCGTCGAGATCACCGACTTCTTCGAGGCGCAGGCCCCGGGCGACGAGACCTTCCTGATCATGGAGCTCCTCGAGGGAGAGAGCCTGCGGACGCTGCTGGATCGGGAGCCCATACCCTCCCTCCAGCAGACCCTGGAGATCGGCCTGCAGATCGCCGACGGCCTTGCCGCCGTGCACGAGGCGGGGATCGTCCACCGCGACCTGAAGCCCGACAACGTCTTCCTCGTGGACAAGGGGGCGCAGGGGAGGGTGGTGAAGCTCCTCGATTTCGGCATCGCCAAGCTGCGCGCCCCGGATGGCGGGCGCTCGCTGGTCCAGACCGTCGCCGGCGCGGTCCTGGGGACGCCAGAGTACATGTCTCCCGAGCAGGCGGAGGGTGCCCCCCAGGTCGATCACCGGGCAGACGTCTACGCCCTCGGCGTCATGCTCTACGAGATGGTCTCGGGTCGAAAGCCGATCACCGGCGCTACCACCAGCCAGACC
>Ga0180215_1004051_pt1 | contig 13313 bp, 12 predicted proteins | sample eDN3rd37CBELigBY_FD_128871 | JGI IMG/M metagenome (GOLD analysis project Ga0180215, IMG submission 128871) | Enriched backyard soil microbial communities from Emeryville, California, USA - eDNA 3rd pass 37_C BE-Lig BY (version 2) (version 2) | ecosystem: Environmental > Terrestrial > Soil >...
GAACTGCTCGCAGCAATCCGGTCTGTTGCAAGCGGGAATGCCTATTTGCATCCGTCTGCAACTAAAAGGCTGATGGAAGAATATATCGGAAGTGTAAAGCAGGGGAACACCGATACATTCAACCTGTTGTCTGACAGGGAGAAAGAGGTTCTTACTTTAATAGCCAAAGGGTTTTCCAATAAGGATATTGCTGAACAGCTTGTGATTAGTGTAAAGACAGTTGAAACCCATAAAGGTAATTTAATGGAAAAACTTCAGATGAAAACCAGGCCGGAACTAGTAGCGTATGCTTTAAAGAAAGGGCTGCTTGGTTATGGAATATAAGGGTTGCAGCCCGGGGGGAAGCGCACTTATTGATCAGGCTTGTGAAAAGGTGCTGACAGAGCTGGACTGTGATTTTGTCGGATTGGCACTGCAAAATACAGATGGCCCGGATGTAAGATGGCATTATGCTGCAGGAAATAGCAACGAAAAATATAAGCGGATTACAGTAAGGTACGGCAAAGGCATTGCAGGAAAGGTAATTTCAACCGGCAGGCCGATGTACGTAGAAAACTTCCCGGAATATGTTGCTGGAAAGGCATTGGAATACCCGATTATGCTTGCTGAAGCCCTGAAGTATGCATATGCTGTTCCCATTCATTTTAAAGGAATCCCTAAAGGGGTCTTCTTGATCGGGAACCGGTCAGGTCAGCCTATAAATGAAAACAAGCAAAACACTGCAAGGAATGCAGCGAGGACACTTGAACTAAAGCTGAATGGTTAAAAAATGCAACTGGAGGAACGTAAATGGACAGGAATAATCAGTTGCCGAAAAAGAGAGAGATTGCTCCTGATTCCAGTGATGCAACGATTCTTGTTGATAGATTTGGGGTCATCTCCTATGCGAATGAGCAGGCGCAAGAGCAATTTGGATATAGGGTAAATGAACTGCAGGGGAAGAGCCTGAAGGAACTGCTCCCTGAGATCACTCTGCATGAAACTGAAGAGGGCAAAGTGGTACACCAATATGGCCGGCATCGTAATGGTCAGGTATTTTCAATCTTTTATAGAATTAATTCTTTCATGCAAGGAGAAGAAACCTATTATTTAATCGTCTTTCATTCAGTCAAAGACCGTTCCCGATTAAAAAAGCAGCAATCATATTCATTAAAGGAATTGGTTGATCTGCAATTTGCCCTGGATGAATCAACAATTGTGGCCTTTACAGACAAAAAAGGAAAAATTACGTATGTGAATGAAAAGTTCTGTGAGGTGTCGAAATATTCTGCGTATGAGCTGGTTGGTAAAGATCATAGAATTATCAACTCATCCTACCATTCCAAAGACTTTATGCAGAACCTTTGGGAAACTATTTCGAGCGGGGAAGTCTGGCGCGGGGAAATTAAAAACAAAGCTAAAGACGGAACTTATTATTGGGTGGATACCACCATCGTTCCCTTCATTGATGACAAAGGAAAGCCATATAAATACCTGGCGATCCGGAATGAAATAACTGAATATAAGCGTGTTGTGGAGGAACTGAAAAATTCCGTAAACGAGCTGATTGATTTAAAATTTGCCCTGGATGCTTCATCCATTGTGGCAATTACAGATCAGAAAGGCACCATTACTTATGTAAATGATCAATTCTGCAGCATCTCAAAATATTCACGGGAAGAATTGCTTGGACAGGATCATAAAATTATCAACTCAGGTTACCATTCTAAAGAATATTTCAGAGATTTGTGGAAGACAATTTCTTCCGGACAGGTATGGAAAGGAGAGATCAAGAACAGAGCCAAGGATGGCACACATTATTGGGTGGATACCACCATCGTCCCATTCCTTAATGAAAAAGGGAAACCTTATCAGCATCTTGCCATTCGCCATGAAGTCACGCAAAGAAAAAATGCAGAAGAAGAGCTGCAAAAAATGATGACCAGGATCATAGAGGTTCAAGAGGATGAACGGAAAAGATTGTCTCGTGAGCTTCATGACGGAATAGGACAGAATTTGTACAGCCATCTGATTACCATTAATAGGCTTCAGGCGGAAATAAGCCACCCGCTGCTTGATCAGATGCAGGATGAGGCTGCTGAAGTCATTGAGGAGCTGAGAGACCTTTCATGGGAACTGCGTCCTTCTGTGCTTGATGATCTTGGTCTGATACCAGCGATTCGATCCTACCTGGTCCGATTTTCAGAACATCACAATATCAACGTCCATTTCGATTGCTACTTGGCTACCCGTCTTAGTTCTAATAAAGAAATCACCATCTACAGGATCATTCAGGAAGCCCTGACAAACATAAGGAAATATGCTGAAACAGATGAGGCAGCAGTCACAATCAGGCAGATGGAAGAAGAAATCCGTATAGTCATTGAAGATAAAGGCATAGGGTTCAATGTTAATGAAGTCTCCAGAGGAGTTGGTCTTTTTAGCATGGAAGAACGAGCAAAAGCTGCAGGCGGTTCCATAAATGTTTATTCAGCAGAAGCTAAAGGGACAAGAATTGTACTTGAAATACCGCTATAGAAAAAAGCTGCCTAATCCAGGCAGCTTTTCTCATTAGATGCGTTTCTAAAATATTGATCCTAATATCGTTCCGCCGATGGCACCTGTCACAACAATAATCCATGGCGGCAGCTTCCAATAAACAAGCATGCTGAATAGTACTGCTGCAAAGGCAAAATCAGCCGGCTCCAGGATGCTGCTGGTCCAAATTGGATGATAAAAGGCAGCGATTAAAATGCCGACAACTGCAGCATTTACACCCATTAATGCACCCTTTATGTTAGGATTGCGGCGAAGTGTGTCCCAAAATGGGAGGGTGCCTAATATCAGCAGAAAGGCAGGCAGGAAGATCGCGGCCGTTGCAAGCAAACCGCCTTGCCAGCCATTCATCACTGCCCCAAGATAGGCAGCAAAAGTAAATAACGGCCCTGGCACTGCTTGGGCTGCACCGTAGCCAGCCAGAAAAGCTTCTTCACTTAGCCAGCCTGTTGGGACAAATTCACGTTCCAGCAAAGGAAGGACAACATGGCCGCCCCCGAAAACCAGAGATCCGGAGCGATAAAAGCTGTCAAAAAGAGCAACCCAATCCAATGCGGTTAACTCCCTTAAAATTGGAAGAATTATTAAAAGGGCGAAAAACAACACTAAACAGCCAATCGCAAACCCTTTTGAAATGGGGAAATCCATACGGGCTTCGCTGTTATCTGCATGCTTCTTGTAGAGTAAAAATCCAATAAACCCAGAAATAAGGATGACCGCTATCTGAGTGATGGCTGTCTGCCATAAAAGTGTGACGATAATCGCGAACAGTGCCAGCGTTTTTCGCGGCAGGTCAGGTACAAGTTTTTGTGCCATTCCCAAAACCGCATGAGCCACTACAGCCACCGCGACAATTTTGAGTCCATGGATCCAGCCGGCTTCCGCAGGATTAATGCCTTGAAGAAGAATGGCAAAAATAATCAGAGCAATAACAGATGGCAATGTGAAACCAAGGAAAGCCATAATGCCGCCGGCTACTCCGGCCCTCATGACACCAACGCCAATGCCAACCTGGCTGCTTGCCGGTCCGGGCAGGAACTGACAAAGTGCAACTAAGTCTGCGTAGCTTTTCTCATCCATCCATTTTCTTCTGCGGACATACTCATCGTGAAAATAGCCGAGATGAGCTACAGGTCCCCCGAAAGAGGTAAGTCCAAGCCTTGTTGAAACCATTAATATTTCCAGTAAAGATTTTAAGCCAGTTCTGTTTTTGTTCATATGCATCTCCTTTAGTCTTTAATCTCTTTAAAAAGCTCATAAGCTTTTTTTCTGGCTTCCTCCAGCACCGAAATTCCTTTTTCTGTTGCAGTATAATATTTTCGGATTCGGCCATCTACATTTTTCTTCTCCTGATGAAGCAGCCCGTCTGATTCCATCGAATGCAGGATAGGATACAATGTTCCGGAACTGATGCTATATCCATGCTCTTTCAGCTCTTCCACCATCCAAGCGCCGAAAACAGGATGTTCCTTTGCATGGTGAAGTATATGGATTTGAATAAACCCCAGGAACAGCTTACGCAATATTTTATCTTCCAAGCAAATGCCTCCTTATTAATTTCGAAAACCGATATCGGAATTCGATAATAGGATGATACCAAAATAATGAGGACAAAAAAAGGGGGAATTATAAATTTACAAAACTTTAACATAGACATAAAAAAGAACGCTTTTCCAAGCGTTCCAGTATTAACTATTTTGTTCATTTCTTAAAATTTCATAAGCATAATCACCGGCTGCTGCCGTTAAACTTTCCCATAGCTGATCACGCAGTAAATCGAGTTCAATAATTCTTCTCGCCAAATCTATTGTATTTTTAGTTTCCATACGGGCCCCCTGATTAATAACGGTTTCGATTGCTGTGTTTTTTAAATATTACCTCAAGTTCTGTTAAGGTCAGCTTTTGCAGAGCCGGTTCAGAATGCTGATATTCGCTTCCAGATTTGACCAGCAGGCCGATTAGATATTGCCGTTTTTTCTCAATCGCCTTCCGTAAATATTGCATTCATTATCTCCCCTTTCCTTTAATGTTTTTTTTATTCTAAAAGAAATTTAGCTCATATTCATGTATTATGTTAAGTTTTCTTACATTGTTTTTGCTGTATTGTTAGATTTTCTGACAGGATTGATGAAAATGTTTGAAAGATTAGTATAATGATAGAAAATGGTTAGATTGAGGTGACATGATTGGAAAGTGAATCATCCTACAAAACCAGAAAAGTCATTTCGATTGGGACGGTCAGCGAACTGACAGGACTTAGTGAACGGCAGATACGGTATTACGAAGAGAGGAAATTGATTTTCCCTGAAAGATCAGAACGCGGGAGCAGGAAGTATTCTTTTAGCGATGTAGAGACGCTCATCGACATAGCCAACAAAAGGGAGGAGGGAGTCCGAACGGAAGAAATCCGCTCGGAATTAAAGAGAAAAAAGAAAAAAGACGATCAGGCATCACGTTCAAAAATGATTCAGGGTCAGCTTAATGCGCAGTTTGGAATCCGGAAGAAATAATGGGAAAGTGATTATTCTGCAAGGGATAATCGCTTTTTTTATTCAGCTTTAATTCTGCCTTTTAGAATATGCTGCCGGAGTTTACGAAACATTTTTATATAAATTTTAGACAAAAGGTCTTTCTTTCGTTTACCATTTCCGTTAAGATGTAACCCTATATATGAAGGTTTTAAATTTTGATCTGTAAAGCAGGTGAAAGAATGGGGAAAGAATTTCCTCCAACAATAGAAGTAATAGAGATCTGCTTGCTTGCCGGGAAAATCATGCTTCAGGGCGGTGCAGAAACCTATCGGGTAGAGGACACAATGACCAGGATTGCAGCCTCCCTGGGTATACCGCACTCCCATAGCTATGTGACTCCAACCGGAATCATATTTTCAACGGATGGAACTGAACCGGCAAAGCTGATTCGGATTTCAGAACGGTCAACGGATTTGTATAAAGTAACATTAGTGAACGGAGTTTCACGCAGGATCAGCAGCGGTGAACTGGATGGAAAGGGAGCCTTGGCAAGGCTGAAGGAAATTGAAAGTGCCGACTATACTTTCCCTGTTTATCAGCAGATTCTTGCAGCCTCCATTGCAAGCGGGTGCTTTTTAATTATGTTCCTTGGAAGCTGGACAGATTTTATTCCAGCCATGATTGCAGGCGGTCTTGGTTTTGTTTCTTTTATATACGTACATAGAGTGGTCCAGATTAAATTTTTCTCTGAATTTATTGCTTCATTACTAATTGGCCTTATCGCCTATTTCTTTGTGTACACAGGAGCGGGAACAGAACTTGATAAGATCATCATCGGTTCAGTCATGCCGCTCGTTCCGGGGCTGCTGATAACAAATGCAGTCAGGGACTTAATGGCCGGGCACCTTGTTTCTGGTCTGTCAAAAGGGGCTGAGGCCTTTTTGACGGCATTTGCCATTGGAGCTGGGATTGCTCTTGTATTCACTTTCTAAATGAAATGCATTAGCGGAGGAATATGCGTATGTTTATGTTGACACATATGATTACAAGCTTTATTGCTTCAGCAGGGTTCGGAGTGCTTTTCAACGCTCCGAAAAAATCACTGTTGAAATGCGGGTTTGTCGGGATGGTCGGCTGGTTTGTTTATATTTGGCTTGTCAATTGGCAGTATGATGCTGTCATTTCATCATTAATCGCTGCTTTTACCATTGCAGTGATCAGCCAGATTTTTGCCAAAATGTATAAAACACCTATTATTATATTCAGTGTTGCCGGCATCATTCCATTGGTCCCAGGGGGGATTGCTTATAATGCAATGCGGAATTTTGTTGAAAATGATTATAATACGGCAATTCAGCTGGCTGCGAAAGCATTCATGATATCAGGGGCAATCGCAGTAGGACTTGTCATTTCAGAGGTAATCAATCAAATGATCCGTAAAGTTCAGTTTAAATCAAGAATCTAAAATAACTGCGAAGTACGATTACATCGGCCTTTCTTAGGAATTAAGCCGTAATATAACCTCTAACTATCAGACTCGTTTCAGGAAATAAATAGGGACGGGTTTTTCTTGTAATATATTCCTGGTGAATTTATAATCCTATTATGTTTGATTTTTTCAGAAAAAGGAGATTATGATGATCCGACGGTTTTTTAGCTACTATAGGCCACATAAGCGCCTATTCATTCTTGATTTTAGTTCGGCGGTATTCGTGGCAATTCTTGAATTGGGCTTTCCGCTTGCGGTTCAGTGGTTTATCGACAGCCTGCTTCCAAGCGGGAATTGGTCCATGATTGTTTCTGTAAGTGCCGGCCTGCTTGCTCTTTATTTGACCAGCACACTTCTGCAGTTTGTTGTTAACTATTGGGGCCACAAGCTGGGCATCAATATCGAAACAGATATGCGGCAGCAGCTTTTTCAGCACGTTCAAAGGCAGTCTTTCCGCTTCTTTGATAATACCAAAACAGGGCATATCATGAGCCGGGTGACAAATGATCTTATGGATATCGGAGAGCTCGCTCATCATGGCCCCGAGGATTTATTCATTGCGGTCATGACGTTTGCGGGTGCCTTCTGGATTATGCTGACGATCAATGTGAAGCTCGCTCTTATAACGATATTTGTTCTTCCCTTTCTTGTATGGCTGATTACATTTTGCAATATTAAAATGAACAAAGCATGGAAAAGGATGTACGGTGAAATTGCTGATGTGAACGCCCAGGTTGAGGATAGTGTATCTGGAGTGCGTGTGGTTCAGTCTTTTACAAATGAAAGCTATGAAATTAAAAGATTTAGAGAAAACAATGGCAAATTCCGTCTTGCCAAGCTTGCAGCATATAAAATTATGAGCTTTAGTGCTTCCGGAGTTTATATGCTGACCAGATTAGTTACGCTGATTGTTCTAGTGTACGGTTCCTGGCTGAGCTTCAACGGGCAGCTATCATATGGAGAATTGGTCGGATTTGTGCTTTATGTGAATGTACTTTTAAAACCGATTGATAAAATTAGCGCCCTGATGGAACTGTATCCAAAAGGAATGGCTGGTTTCAAACGCTTTTTGGAAATTATTGATACTGAGCCAGAGATTGAGGATGCAAAAGATGCCATTGAGGTTGAATCCTTAAGGGGTGATATCCGCTTTCAAGATGTAGCATTTAGTTATGACAAGCATAAATCGGTGCTTCAGGGGATTGACCTTCAAATAAAAGCAGGTGAAACAGTTGCTTTTGTTGGACCTTCAGGTGCCGGAAAGACAACGATTTGTTCTTTGATTCCACGCTTTTATGATGTAAATAGCGGAAGCATTAAGATCGATGGCATGGATATCAGGGACATGACGAAAAAATCACTGAGATCGCAAATCGGCATTGTTCAGCAGGATGTCTTCCTGTTTACCGGTACACTGAAAGAAAATATAGCTTACGGAATGCTTGGGGCAACAGACGAGCAGATTGCGGACGCAGCTCAAAAAGCCCACCTGCAGGACTTCATTGCATCTCTTCCGGATGGCTATGAAACTCAAATTGGGGAACGGGGATTAAAGCTGTCTGGCGGACAAAAACAAAGAATTGCCATTGCAAGAATGTTCCTGAAAAATCCGCCGATTTTGATTTTGGATGAAGCAACTTCGGCATTGGATACAGAAACCGAACAGATTATTCAAACTGCGTTGAATGAGCTTGCCGTAAACCGCACTACACTTGTGATTGCCCACAGGCTTGCAACCATTCGAAATGCAGACAGAGTGGTGGTTGTCACAGAAGACGGCATAGCCGAAGAAGGTACACATGATGAGTTAATAGAACAGGGCGGGATCTTCGCAGGCCTCCATAATGTGCAATTCCAAAGATAAAGCAGAATCCGTAATGGATTCTGCTTTTTTGTCTAAATGGAGACCTCTGCAAAAATACTGTTTCATCAAACAAACCTGGAAAAAATTAAAGAATAGTAGAAAACTAGCAAACAAGCATTCATTTTTACAAATGAAATTTGGGAAATCTGCAAACAAATCATGGAGTCAATAAATGAAATGCATAATTTTCAGAACAGTCAAAAAGAACTATCGTTTTAATTAAATATATGGAAGTTTTTAACTAGAACAGGACTTATGTGGTATAGACAACTATACTCTAACTCTATTAATCTTACAGTATGTAAACCCTTTCAAACATAAAGGAGGTTATTGGCTGATGAAAGTTCATAAAATTAAAGGAGGCAGTATGAAACATAAAACCAAGCTTATTGCGCTATCAGCAGCACTTAGCACATCACTCTTTATTCCGGCAGCATATCCGGCATCTGCGCAAAGCGCGGAAGGAGTTAAGCCAACAATGGAAAGGAAGGATCATAAAGAGGTGAAATACAAAAGTCATCCGATTTTTTCATGGGATCGCCCTGGGCCGATTTCTCCTATTCTTCATCCAGGTTCAGCGGCGGGAGCTGGAATGGTTCAGCAGCCGCTCAATGAAATCGATCCGCTGATGGAAGGTATGATTTCAGAAGGAGTCATGCCTGGTGCTGTCACTTTTGTCGCAAGGCGGGGCCATATTGTCAAACAAGACGCATACGGATATTCCTACCGTTATACGGATGATAAATTTACTGAAGCGCAGAATCCGATTGAAATGACGGAAGATACAATCTTTGATCTGGCTTCAATCAGTAAAATTTTCACAACTACTGCTGCGATGATATTGTATGATGATGGCCGCTTTCAACTGGATGATCCGGTTGCGAAATATATCCCCGAGTTTGCTGAAAACGGCAAGGAAAATGTAACGATTCGCCAGCTGATGACACATACTTCAGGATTTACTGCATGGATTCCTTTATATTCACAAGGGAGCAGCAGAGACGATCGGATGCAAATCGTTTTTAAACATCCATTGGCCAATGAACCGGGTGAAGCGTATACATACAGCGATTTGAATATGATTACGCTCGGCGCAATAATCGAACGCCTGTCAGGACAAAGCCTGGATGAGTTTGTGAAAAAACGCATAACCAAACCCCTCGGTATGAAGGATACGATGTATAATCCTCCTGAATCTTTGAAACACCGGATTGCGGCAACGGAATACCAGCCTGCTATCGGCAGGGGCCTTGTCTGGGGGGAGGTTCATGATGAAAATGCCTGGTCCCTTAATGGCGTTGCCGGACATGCAGGTGTCTTTTCCACTGCATCCGATCTTGCTAAACTTGCCCATATGTATGTGAATGACGGGCGTTATGGCGGCAAGCGGATTTTAAAGGAAGAGACAGTGAAAATGCTGATTCAAAACCAGATTCCTCAATTTCCTGGAAATGATCATGGCCTTGGCTGGGAGCTTGGTCAGGGATGGTTCATGGATGCCTTATCAGAGGGAACTTCGCTTGGGCATACAGGGTACACTGGTACATCTATTGTAATAAACCGGAATAATGGCACGATTGCGATTCTCTTAACAAATCGCGTCCATCCATCAAGAAATACGGTTACAACGAATATTGCAAGGCGAGCATTTGCAAGACAGGTAGCAGATTCCATTCCTGTTGCAATCCCTGGAAAAGGAGATGCCTGGTTCTCAGGATATGGAGATAAAATTCAGCACAATTTAACGGCTACAGTGGATCTCAATGAAGAGGCGGTCCTGTCGTTTGATACCTGGTACAGAACTGAAACCAATGCGGATATGGCCTTTGTAGAGGTATCAGAGGATGGCGTCAATTGGACACATGCGGCACAGCCATTAACAGGCAGCAGCATCGATTGGAAAAACGAAAAACTAACGATTCCTGAAGGAACCTCCCACATTCGATTCCGATACCAGACAGACAGTACAGTAAATGGCAGAGGCTGGTATGTTGATAATGTAAAACTCAGACTTTCAGATGGCAAAAAAGTGACGCCTGCCTTCTCAGGAAACGGGTGGAAAAAAAGAAATTACTAGCATTCGATTTTTTAGTGAAAAGTAAGCTTAAGAGCATATGAAATAAATGCAGTAAGGACGGTGGAAGAAATGGTTAAAGCCCGTAAAATAATGTTCATTTCCCTTCTCGCAATTACACTTGCCGTTTCGCAGTTATGGATTGGAGGAACCTTGAAACAAGCCTCTGCAGAAAGTGCAGCAAAGGATTTAATCATCCTTCAGAATGTGCCTGATGTCAGTACGGAAATTAGTGGAGAAGCATTTCAATTAAAGGCGCTTCATGTCTATAAAGAAGGACATTTCATGGGAATTTCAGATGGTGTGAAATGGAAATCTTCAAATAAAAATGTTGCAGCAGTTGATCAGGCGGGGAATATCACCTTAATGGGGAAGCCAGGAAAAACCTTCATCAGTGTAACGGACGGAGTATATAAGGACCGTATTGCACTTCAAATAAAACCTGACGGCAAAAAGCACAGCAAGGGCAAGCCAGCTTTTAAAGTGAAAATCATTAAGGAGCATGGGAAACGGTATGATCTCATTAGCCGAGCAGTGAAAAACATGTCTATTGAAGAAAAGGTCGGCCAGATGCTGATGCCTGATTTCCGCACCTGGAAGGGGAAAAATGTCACTGAAATGCTGCCGGAAATTGAGAAGCTGGTAAAAGATTATCATCTTGGCGGGGTCATATTATTCCGTGAAAATGTGGTGACAACAGAACAGACAGCCACACTGGTTTCCGACTATCAGAAAGCTGCAGATAAATTCGGCTTATTAATGACGATTGACCAGGAAGGCGGAATTGTAACACGTCTTCAATCAGGAACAGACATGCCTGGCAATATGGCGTTAGGAGCTGCCCGTTCTGAAGAAATTTCCCGAAAGGTCGGCAAGGCGATTGGAGAGGAACTGGCATCACTTGGCATAAATATGAACTTTGCACCTGTTATGGATGTAAATAATAATCCCGACAATCCGGTAATTGGCGTTCGTTCATTTGGTGAGGACCCGCAGCTTGTCGCTGACATGGGTGTTGCTTATACCGAAGGATTGCAATCAGCAGGTGTTGCCGCTACAGCAAAGCACTTTCCCGGACATGGAGATACAGCAGTAGACTCCCATCTTGGATTGCCTGAAGTACCACATGACAAAGAACGTCTAAAAGAAGTTGAATTGTATCCTTTCCAAAAGGGAATGGAAGCAGGGATTGATGCGATCATGACAGCACATGTTACCTTCCCTAAGATTGATGATACAAAAGCAATCTCGAAAAAAACTGGTGAGGAAATTGCAGTTCCGGCCACTCTTTCCCATAAAGTGCTGACAGAACTTATGAGGGAAGAAATGGGCTATGATGGTGTTATTACAACAGACGCGATGAATATGAATGCCATTGCCGAACATTTTGGACCAGTTGACGCGGCCATTCGAGCAGTAAAAGCTGGAACAGATATTGTGCTAATGCCTGTTGGGCTTCAAGAAGTTGCAGAAGGGCTAGTGAATGCTGTGGAGAATGGAGAAATATCAGAAAAACGCATTGAATCATCAGTTGAACGAATTTTAACTTTGAAAATAAAGCGAGGAATTATTAAAGAAGAGACACCACAGCCGATCGATGAAAAAATTGCAAACGCACTTCAGATTGTTGGATCAGAAGAACATAAACAAATAGAAAAAGAAGCAGCTGAACGTTCAGTCACATTGGTTAAAAATGAAAGAGATGCACTGCCGCTGCAATTATCTCCTGAAGATAATATAGTCGTTGTCGGCAATACGTATATTGCAGACTTAAAGAACGCAATCAGCAAGTTTCATGCAAACACAACGGTCATCCAAACCTCAAGCTATGCATTAACGGAAGAGCAGAAGCAGCTAATCAGGAATGCCAGTGCTGTTATTGTGGGCTCCTATACGTTTAATGTATCAGGCCGCTCACCGGACAGCGCTCAGATGAAAATGGTTAATTCCATCATTGCTGAGTCAGAAGCTCCAGTCATTTCGGTTGGCATCCGTAACCCATATGACATCATGGCTTATCCGGAAGTTGATGCCTACATTGCGCAATACGGATTCAGGACGGCAAGCTTTGATGCATCTGCAGGTGTTGTTTTTGGCCAGGTTAATCCTTCAGGTAAATTGCCTGTAACAATTCCGGGTTCAGATGGCAGTGTTTTATTTGAATTTGGCCATGGATTGAGCTATTAGGCACACTGCTATTTTTAAATAGGAAGGGGTACAGGCAGCCTAGGGTTTTGCCTGTGCCTTCATTCTTAATATTAGTAGAATTTTTATCGTTGGAATTTTAGAAACTTTCTAGCTCCACCCCCTTCCCCACCAAGATGTAGGGGATGGGCAAGGAGCTTCCGCTTTTCTGATCAAGGAGGGAAAAATATATGAAGAAATGGTTTATGGGGTTTTTGACAATGATTCTCGTACTCTCTTCTTTAACTGTTGTGCTTGCAGATAACGGCAATGGCAAAGGAAAAGGCAAGAAAAAGAAATTCGAGCTTGGAGTTGAAGTTCTTTTAAATGATAAGAAGGATCTCATAGAGGGGAAAAGAGTGGGCTTAATCACAAACCCGACTGGGGTAGACCAGAATTTAAACAGCATTGTCGATATTCTGCACAATGATCCCGATGTGGAGTTAACAGCTTTATATGGCCCGGAACATGGAGTCCGCGGAAGTGCACAGGCGGGAGAATATGTTGAGTATTATATCGATGAAAAGACAGGGCTTCCTGTTTACAGCTTATACGGAAAAACCAAGAAGCCTACACCTGAAATGCTGGAAAATATCGATGTGCTCCTGTTTGATATCCAGGATGTAGGAACACGTTTCTACACGTATATTTATACAATGGCATATGCAATGGAAGCAGCAAAAGAAAACAATATTC
>Ga0180215_1004052_pt1 | contig 13310 bp, 11 predicted proteins | sample eDN3rd37CBELigBY_FD_128871 | JGI IMG/M metagenome (GOLD analysis project Ga0180215, IMG submission 128871) | Enriched backyard soil microbial communities from Emeryville, California, USA - eDNA 3rd pass 37_C BE-Lig BY (version 2) (version 2) | ecosystem: Environmental > Terrestrial > Soil >...
ATGTTAAGCTTTTGAAGCTTGTCTGCTAACCACTGAGCAGCTGTTTGAATGTCTTGCTTGTGCTCCGATAGTGAACTAATACTTGGAATACGAAGAAACTCATTCAATTCCTCTAAGTGCTTCTCCCGATTTTCTGTAAAATAAGCATCTAAATTCTGCAATTGACTCAACATAAACCCTCATTTCAAAATTATTTAGATAATAGAAATAGTATAGCACAAGGGACCTGTCCAATCATGGACCAGGTCTCTAAACAATTGAGAATAGTTCAGTGAATAATGCGGGGACCAGGTCCATACACAATTCGGGAACAATTCAGAATAGTTCAGTGGAGAGTTCATTAAGTAAATTTACGAAAATTACAAGGGATGAGTATGAAGCTTACAGGAATGTAATGTAATTGAAAGCAAATCCGATAGAGTGTAATACAATTTTTTGGGAAAATGTATACAGAAGATAGTTAGATATTTATTGGAGGAAATCACTCATGATTAATTGTTTAAATGGAATTTACGAAGAATATCATCGTTATATATATCATTTATGCCTAAAACTAACTCGCAACACAGCAGAGGCCGAGGATTTAATGCAAGAAGTTTGGGTCAAAGTTGTTCGCAACGAAGAACAAGTAGAGAAGGTTGACCATGTTAAAGCCTGGCTTACTACAATTACAATGAACACATTCCGCGACCGCTATCGCAAGAATGTAAGAAGAAGCAAATATATGATGAGTCAACCTGAAACATTAGACGTACCGATATTAGATTTGGTTCCCAATAATGAAATTTCTACTGAAGAAAAAGTAGAAAAAGAAGTAGTAACGAAAATTGTCCAAGAGAAAATGCAGCAATTAGATGGAATCTATCAAAAAACATTATGGTATTTCTATGTGGATCAATATTCATTAGCTGAAATTTCAACATTAATGAAGGTATCCATTGGAACGGTAAAATCTCGTTTATTCCGTGCCAAAGCTAGATTGAAAGAAATTTTAATTGCTGATTCATCATTGCAGGATGTTGTGATGGCATAAGAAAAAGGCTTTCCTTTATGGAGAGTCTTTTTTATTGCATAAAAAAGGCAAGATGCGTCAAATCAACAAGCACCCTGCAATTATTTTCGAATAAAGCAAAGAGCTATGTGACACACTTTGCTTTATTCTTCATTTCTTAAATTATTTTGTCCATTACCATTGACAAGACATTTTTCAAAGATGTTATGTAGCGTTTGAATTTCGTCATTAGTGAGCATGCCGAACATGGCGTTGACCATTGCCGAAACTTGTGAGCGAGATTCTTTCAAAATTTTTTCGCCCTCTGAAGTGATAGCAATTTGGGAAGCACGACGGTCAGCGTTACTTTGAGTTTTTTCGATAAAGCCAGCATTAATCAGCTTTGTTGTTAAAACAGTTACACCACCAGTTGTTACTTTTAAGCGTTCAGCAATGGCAGAAGGGCGCTTTGGTCCTTCTTTGGCTAATAAATCTAAGAGTAATATATGAGATTTAGAGAATCCTAAATTATTTTGTTGGTTCCACTCATTCGCCCATTTTCGCTCTAATGAAGAAACGACTTCGAATAGAGAGGAAAGGACTTCATGTCGTTGGTTATCCATTATGTTCAGCTCCACTTACATAATTCATTTCGCAGGTCATGTATTTTTACGAAAATCGCTTTTCTCCAGTAGAGTTGATTAACCTTGTGTAGCAATTTGTTGCATCGCGTTTAACTCGTAAGCACGTACTTTACGTGGGATGAAACGGCGAATGTCCATTTCGTTGTAGCCAACTTGAATACGTTTTTCGTCAAGTAGAATTGGACTACGCAGCATACGAGGATATTGCTGAATTAAGTTGTACAAATCCTGAATCGATAATTGATCGATATCGATGTTCAAGTTTTTGAAGTCATTTGAGTTTGTTGCAATGATTTCATCTGTACCATCTTCAGTCATTCTTAAAATATTTTTAAATTCTGCTAATGTTAAAGGTTGTGATGTAATGCGTTTTTCAGTAAAAGTAATTTCGTTTTCTTTTAACCATTTAATAGCTTTTCGTGAAGAGGAACAGCTAGATTGTGTATAAATTGTCACTGTCATAAAATCTCCCCGCTTTCATGTATTTTAAGTTTCGAATTTACTGGTAAGATATTTTGTTTATATATATATCTTACTAGTAAGTTAATTGTAAGTCAATAGTGATTTCCGTTTTCTATAAGTGGGCGTGTTACATTAAATTAATAACCGTTTTTCTATAAATATATACGTCTTAGAAAAAGAAAAGTTTCAATTATTTGCAATTATTAATTGGGAATGCTAAATTAAACTATTTATTTTGGATGGCGAAGTATCCCGAAAAGCAGAATTTCGTATTTTGATAGATTTTATAGAACTTAGTAAGATGAGAGGACAGGGTTATGAGAGAAAGGGGAGGTGATGATCAGGAAGATGAAAGAAGATGTGAAAAAGAAATGTCCCATAGAAAATGAAAAGTGTCCCATAAAAAGTTGAAGTGCTTCGAAAAATGAAAAAAGTACACTAAAATCTTGTAGTTATCAGTCAACAACAATTTTTTGATCTATATTAAAACATTGCCAAACTTATTATTTCACACCGTATTTCAAATATCATATTTTAACTAAAACTCATATGCATACAGTGCATATAATTGTATATTTTCGCACGCAGATGGATATTGCTCAGAAGTGCTGAATGGTCCGCCAAAGCAAAAAAACGGACCGAGCCTCGATAAGCTCAATCCGCAATTTAAAAATCCTTCAATCCTATAAATCCGTCTTTCCAGTTGTAAACCAGTCCTGAACGTTCCAGATTTTTGTTGCAAGTCCATCGTAGAACTCAGGCTCATGGGATACTAGTACGATTGTGCCTTTGAATTCCTGCATGGCACGTTTTAATTCGGCTTTTGCGTCCACATCTAAATGGTTTGTTGGTTCGTCAAAGATTAGCCAGTTTGTTTCATCCATCATCAATTTGCAAAGGCGTACTTTTGCTTGTTCGCCCCCGGATAATGAGTTTAATGGACGTGTGATATGATCTGTTTTCAGACCGGCACGGGCTAAGGCTGCACGGACTTGCGCTTGCTCCATTGAAGGGAAGGCGTTCCACACATCATCAATCGGCGTGATTTTATCGGCCTTAACTTCCTGTTCGAAGTAAGATGGCTCTAGGTAGTCCCCCAAGATAACATTGCCATCAAGTGGTCTTACTTTTCCAAGCATCGTTTTAAGAAGCGTAGACTTACCCACACCATTCATGCCGACAAGTGCAATTTTTTCTCCGCGTTCGATCATAAATGAAAGGGGAGGAAGCAATGGTTTTTCTTTATCGTACCCAATCACAAGGTTTTCAGCCTCTACCACATAACGGCTTGGAGTGCGGGCTTCTTTAAAGCCGAACTCTGGTTTTACAGCTGTTTCCGGACGATCGATTCTCTCTAGACGGTCAAGCTGCTTTGCGCGGGATTTCGCACGACCTGTTGTGGAGTAGCGCGCTTTATTTTTAGCAATGAAATCCTCTTGCTTTTTAATGAACTCTTGCTGTTTTTCATAGGCATCGATATGCTGGCGTTTATTGATTTCTGCAAGCTCTAAAAATTTCTCATAAGTTGCTGTGTAGCGTGTTAGTTTTGAGAACTCCAGCTGGAAGATGACATCCACTGTTTCGTTCATAAACTCTGTATCATGGGAAATTAACAAAAATGCATGCGGGTAATTTTTAAGATAGTTTTTTAACCAAGTTACATGTTCTTCATCTAAATAGTTTGTTGGCTCATCCAGCAATAGCACTTTTGGTTTCTCAAGCAATAGCTTAGCAAGTAAAACCTTTGTACGCTGACCACCGGATAGGGCAGCTACATCGCGCTCTAATCCGATTGCGTCTAGACCAAGACCTCGAGCAACCTCTTCAATTTTAATATCTAATGAATAAAAATCCCCGGCATCTAAAGCATCTTGTACTTCTGCCATTTGTTCAAGCAATTCTTCTAATTCCTCAGGAGTGGCATCGCCCATTTTATTTGCGATTTCGTTTAACTCTTCTTCTTTTTTATAAAGGGGAAGGAAGGCATCACGTAATGCGTCGCGCATTGTGCGGCCTGCTGTTAAAACGGTATGCTGATCCAAGTAGCCATAATGTGTACCTGGAAGCCATTCTACACGGCCGGTATCGTGGATTGTTTGACCAGTAATAATGCCCATTAATGTAGATTTACCTACACCGTTTGCCCCGACTAAACCTATATGATCGCCTTCAACCAGGCGGAATGAAACATCCTTAAAAAGGGTGCGATCACCAAAGGAATGACCTAAATTTTCTACTGTTAAGATTGCCATTGCAAATTCCTCCGATAATTATAAATTCGATAAAACGTGTTTATTCAACTCAGGCTTAAAATTTGCACCGAGTTCTATTCCATAAAAAAACTCGCGGGCTACGACAACGCCGCGAGCTGTTTATTCAGTTGGGCAAGTTGTTTTTCCATGTTGGAAAGGCGCTCTTCTGCTTTTGCAACAGAATCTGCATGACCTGTACTTTCAAGCTTTTCGATATCACCTTGCAGATTGATATAATCCATTTTTAGCTCTGCAATTTGTTGCTGGAGTTCTGATTTGGTAGGCATGATTGGAACGCTCCTTATTCTATAGTACAAAAACTTATCAACATTGTATCATAGGAAGGGGGATTTTTTCATTAATTATCAAAATCCAGGTTTTACTAAAAAAACAAAAAATAAAAAAGCACTTTAAACGAAGCTCATGCTCGTCCAAAGCGCTATCTTTTATCCTCAGGAAGTCAAAATACATTATAATGACACCATATTATGGCGTTCGTATGCAAAGTCTAATAGAAGAGATTTAATCACTTCATTATTATCTTGAAGCTCAAGCTCGAATTGCTTCCGTACAGCCCGTTCGCGTCTTGCCTCGTGTAAAAGCAGCTCCATTACGGCATTTTGAATATTGGATTGTTTCATTTTGCGACCTAAGCCGAGGTGAATAAAACCATTATGCTCCCGAGGAAATGCATTGTTTAGTTCACGCTCATTTTGTGCAGCTGTAATGCAAGGAATACCAACTGCCGCCACTTTATATGGGGTATAGTTTGCATTACAAATGACAATATCGGCTTCGTGCAAAAGTTTATCCAAAGCACGGTCATCTTTTAAAAGTCTTGTATTGCGGCGACTTAGCACCATCATTTGCAGATCTTCCACTGAATGTTTATATTCTCGATCAATCGCAACAGTCACTTGCAAAGGAATTTGCAATTGAGTTAAATGGCGCAATGTTCTATAGGTTAAATTGTTTTCATCGCCATCTTCATAGGCCACAACAATATGAGGAGGGTTAGATAGTTCGTTTGATACGCGTTCATTGGCAATCGTTTTAATCGATTCTTTTACTGCGTATGCAAAGCTTCCTGACAAAATATTTTGGGCCGTATTTTCCCTTACTTCTTCAAAAAGTGCGACAATATTGCAATCTGCCAACAGCGCTCCTTCGCCAAAATCATCAAAATGGACAATCGTTTTACAGAATGGCCGCAATTGTTCAATTTGCTCAACCAATGTATCTTTCCCATCTTGAATAATTAAATCGGGCTCAAGATTACGAATCTGTGTTTTTAACTCTGAATAATTATCAAATAGAATTGGAGAAAGCTGCTCGTCGGTGAAAATTTCTATGGATTCTTGTCCATCCTGTTTTAAAAAAATAAAAACACTCTCTTCATCTTTTAAAAGTTTTGCTAAAATGGCTACACGTTCAAGTGGATAAAATCCTTTTACTGCGCTATGTTCAACGACAAAGGCGATTTTCTTTTTTAATGAAGGTACACTTAGTTCATTCTGCATATAATCCCATCCTTTCCCAGCTATAAATTAAATTATGGTGAAAAATTCGAAAGTATGTGTGAAAATTAACAATAGAGTCAATGCTAAGAGGTTACTAGATTTTCAAGTTTATGCTGCAGTTTGGACAAAGATGATAGGAAGTGAAAGAAAAATGGAAATGCGCTCAGCGATTGTCGTTGGGGGAACGGGTTTAGTGGGATCGAGTCTAGTAAAATTATTATGTGATAGTGAAGAATATGTATCTGTCACTGTAATCGCTCGGAGAAAACTAGAGTTCGAACATCCAAAACTAATTGTGAAAATACGCTCATTTAATCAATTAGAAGAAAAGGATATTGAATTTGCCCATGAAATTTATTGCTGTTTGGGAACAACCATTAAAAAAGCAGGGTCCCATGAGGAATTCGAAAAAGTAGATGTAGAATATCCATTGCAAATTGCGTCTCTAGCAAAGAAGTGCGGAATCATGCATTTTATTATCATCTCGGCCATGGGAGCAAACGATAAATCGCGCGTTTACTATAACCGAGTGAAAGGGAAGCTTGAAAAGGAATTAATAGCTTTAGAGCTGCAGCAAGTCTCCATCGTAAGACCTTCTTTATTAGTCGGGGAGCGGGACGAGTTTCGATTAGGTGAGAAGGTGGGGGAATGGGTGTTGAAAGTTATGAACCCGATGTTGGTTGGACCGCTTAGAAAATACCGTTCCATTGAAGCCGCACAGCTTGCCCTAGCTATGAAGGTGATTGCGTTATACGGCAAAAAATTGCCAGTCATGATCTATAATTCAGCCCAGCTAGCGAAACTAGAAATGCCGGAAGTAAAAGAAGAAGCGCCAATCTCTCGTGAGGAGCTTTTTAATTGGGATAAATTTAAAGAAGAACATACGCCGGTTGATGAAGAAGTGGTGTTTAATCGTGAAAAGCTTCAGGAGCTGCAAGTCAAGAATGACACGATCCTAGACAATAAAATACTGAATAAGGAATGAAAGAACGTCCTCCGCAAATACTAATTAAAAGCGGGAGGACTTTTTTATTTTGAAATTTTTTGTCAAAGTATGTAGAGAGTCTTTCGAATTAGCTTCCCAATGCAAGATATCTCTTTTAGAACACTTCTATTATGCTAATTTTTGTGATTATAACTTTTTTGACTGTGGATTTTGAAGTGGCAAGATTTTCACTGAAAGCGGCTGGTCTGCTCCCCCTGGTCAAAAAGCAAAGTTTTTTTAAAAACAATGAGTTGACTGTTCCTTTTTAGGACATGTTAAATACAGTTTTGGTCATTACTAATTCGTTAAAAGGGGACGTAACAATGCTTGATTCAATACTCTTTCAAATAGCAGCAATTGTTGCACTTGGAATTTTGTCGCAGTGGATAGCTTGGCGGTTTAGACTCCCCGCTATTGTGATTATGTCACTTGTTGGTTTAATTGTTGGACCGTTTCTCGGGTTTTTTAATCCTAAAGAAAGCTTTGGCGAAATCTTTAATCCAATTATTTCACTTGCTGTAGCGATTATTTTATTTGAAGGTAGTTTAAGCTTGGATATTCGAGAAATTAAAGATTCACGCAAAGCAATTTTCCGCATATCTACAATAGGTTCATTGATTGCATGGATTGCTGGATCTTTTGCGGCGCATTATTTAGCAGGCATTTCACTAGATGTTGCATTTATAATCGGAGGTATTTTCATTGTAACGGGTCCAACGGTAATTATGCCATTGTTGCGGCAAGCAAAACTGAAAGAACGTCCTGCAACCATTTTAAAATGGGAAGGAATTGTGGTTGACCCGTTTGGAGCGCTTGTTGCTTTATTTGCTTTACAAGTAGTCTTATGGACAAATGATACAATTTCTGGGACCTCATTATTGCTGTTCTTTGGTGCTTCTATTCTATCAGCACTCCTGGGGTTAGCAGCCGGATTCCTCCTTGGAAGATTATTGGAACATGGATATATTCCGGAGTTTTTAAAATCCCCAATCGTCTTAGTCAGTGTTCTTTTGGTATTTGTGTTATCTGACACGATTATGCATGAGACCGGGCTGCTCGCTGTAACGGCAATGGGGATTATCATGGCAAATATGCATCTCACATCACTGCGAGACTTGTTGCATTTTAAAGAAAATATCTCTGTTCTGATGATTTCGGGCATATTTATAATGCTGACGGCCTCATTGCCTGTTGATACGCTGATGGATATTTTAAGCTGGAATATGCTGCTGTTTGTTTTAGCGATGCTGTTTATTGTACGGCCGGTATCGATTTGGCTGGCAACGATTGGTGTGGATTTAACAAAACAGGAACGAATTTTAATCGGCTGGATTGCCCCTAGAGGTATTGTGGCACTTACCGTTTCTGGTTTTTTTGCGAGTGTTTTACGGGAAGAAGGCTTTGAGGATGCTGATATTATTACTGCCTTAACCCTGGCTCTTGTTTTTGCAACGGTATTGGCGCATGGCTTTTCAATTAGCTGGCTTGCCAAGAAATTAGATCTCCAAGCGACGGATGAGACAGGTGTGATGATTGTTGGAGGAAGCCCATTTAGTGCGGTGTTTGGGGAGGCGCTTCAAAGCTTTAACAAACCAGTGTTAATTATAGATCGGTCATGGGGTGCATTAGGTCATGCCCGACAACTGGGCTTAAAAACCGAAGTAGGGGATATATTAAGCGAAAAGACCGAATATCATGTGGATCTAACACCTTATGAAATTTTAGTAGCGGCAACGGAGGAAGATGCGTACAACGCTTTAATCTGCCAACATTTTGTCCCGGAATTAGGCCGTGAACATATTTTCCAAACACCGAGCCATTCGGGAGATCCAAGCGGCTATAGTAAATCAATCGGCGGCAAGAGCTTGTTTGATGAAGATTATGACATACATGCGTTAAACCGTTTAATTGAAGAAGGATATATGATTCGCAAAACGCATTTAACGGACCAATATACATTAGGGGATTTTATAAATGACAATCATAAATCCATTCCACTTTTCGCAGTGGACAGTGATAATAATTTAGTCTTTTTGGCAAATGCGAAAAAACGATCCTTCGATGTTGGAACGACTATTGTAAGCCTTACTTCACCGACTCGGATGATGGAAAAGGCGATGGGGAAGGCGACAAATAACGAAAATCAGCCAAAAGACTGAATTTTAATTAAACTAAACCGGTTCCCTATTCCACTTCAACTGCATCTGTTAAAATAACGGGTGGAAATAAAAAGGTGGAGGATACAAAATTATGAAGATATTACTCGTTGATGGCACTGTGTTTGGAACGAAGACGGGTGCACTTTTGCGACAAATTGAACAATATATCAAAGAATATAATGGCGATTTAGAGCTTGAAATTTTATATTTTGCTGATTTGAAGCATCAAATTTTAGATGGCAGTCCGCTTAATAAAGATATGCAAATGATGATTCAGAAATTTGAGGAAGCGGATGGATATATTATCTCGACACCTATTTATCAAGCGTCAATCCCGGGCGTACTAAAAAATGCACTTGATATGATCGACCCAAAGGCTATGCGTTACAAACCGGTTTCGATGGTTGCCAATGGCGGGACATATCAACATCATTTAGTAGTGGAAAATCAGCTAAGACCGATCTTGGACTACTTCCGCTGCTTAGTAACGCCAAATTACGTTTATACACACTCTTCACATTTTGATGAAAACGACTCAATTATAGATGAATCAATTCATGATCGACTTCGTGAATTGGCTCAAGTTTTCGTACAATACTGTAAATTAAGCGAAACCTTGCCGAAAGATAATAGTTAATAAAAAATGGATCTCCCGGCTAGGGGAGATCCATTTTTAAGTTATGAAGTGGCAGGAGTTTCTTGATGTTCAATTTCGTTTTCAGAAGAAGGTGGGGAAACGAGTGCGTAACGCTCCCATTTGCGGCTTTTCCATCTGAAAATCACGATAATGGCACGTGTCCATTCATCTGCTGCAATAGCAAGCCAAACTCCGACTAACCCTAAATCGAATACGAAAACTAATAAATACCCTAAAGGTACACTCATGCAAACCATAGATAAGAAACCGATTTTTACAGGGAATCTAGCATCCCCGGAAGCCCGCAGCGAATTGATGATGGTAATATTGATCGTCCGGCCAGTTTCAAGTAAAAGGCTTAATGCTAACACAGAAACCCCGAATTTAATAACTTCGGGATTGTCAGTGAATAAACTCATGAGGGGTTTGCGGAATATCGTCACAAGGGCTGCAATCGCAACTGTGAAAATAAGGGCCGATTTAACGCTAAACCAAAGCTGTTTATAAGCAGCATCCTTTTCGCCTGAACCAACAAACCGGCCAGTAATAATGGAAGTCCCGATTCCAATGGCAATGGCAAACAGATACGTAAACATGGATATGTTATTTGCATATTGTCTTGCGGCCAAGGCTTCTGCGCCAAGATAGGTGATATAGTACAAAAAGACAACCTGACAAACTTGATACAGGATTTGCTCGAGGGCACTAGGTATGCCTATCGATAGGATTTTTTTCACATATTCTTTAGAAAACGTGAAGTAATATTCGATTTTGATTCTTATCTCTAATGCCTGATATAACAGCCAGAAGAACACAAACAAAGCAATTAAACGGCTAACTACAGAAGAAATTGCTGCTCCTTTTACACCTAATTCAGGTGCTCCAAAATTACCGAAAATTAAAAGATAATTTCCGACAACATGGATTACGTTCATCCCCAAGGATACATACATTGTTTGCTTCGTCCAGCCATGGACACGAATGATTGCTGCTAAAGAATTAATGGCAGCCTGTAGGAAGATTCCTCCCCCTACAATAATTAAATACCCTTGTGCATGCTCAAGGACGGTACCTTGTAAATTCATCATCGCCATTAATCGATTTGATGACAAAATAAAAACGACCGACATAACAAGCCCAACGCATAGGTTCAAAGTAACCGCCAATGCCGAGATTTTAGCTGCTTCAAAATAGCGGCGTGAGCCAAGATATTGGGAGACAACAATCGCAGCTCCATTTCCGACTACTTCTAATATTAATATCGCTATGTGTATATATTGATTGGCTGTACCTACACCAGAAACTGCATCATCTGAGACCGCACTTAACATGAATGTGTCGGCAAGCCCCATTAACATAAATAGGAAAACCTCTAAAAAGATGGGCCAAGTTAAATGAAATAAACTCAGCTTTTCAGCAGGCTTTTTAAGTGTTTCACTCATCTTCATTTTCCTCTTTCTTTTGCTTACATTGAGAAATATCTTATCATAAAAGTCTGCAAAAAAGTGTAAAGTTTTTTTCTGCTTTATGTAAACGTTCTATATAAGTAAAAAGGGTCTTTTTTAAAGGAAACGGTTTAACAGGGTTTTGGATGAAACTTCCATTATGGAGATGCGTTTATATTTTGGAATAAGGAGGTTTTGACTTGATAATCTTTTTCTTTTTAGGTCTAATAGCAGTTTATTTCATTTTATTTTTCCGTTCATCAATAGTTAGTCGCATTAGTGAAAATAATATACTCTTGAAATGGTTGCAAAGCTCGAAATGGTTCCAAAAAAGTTTGTTGGCTGGCATGTTTTTATTTTTAATAAATGCGGTTTTGTTCATGAGCACCATGGGTATTTTATTTGGAATGATGAAGTTTCTTATTCCGTATGTGCATTTTGTTGTGATGATTGCTGGAGTGGTTGTGAGCATATGGCTGTGGAGCATTATAAATAGTGCCTGCAGGAGCTCAAATAAAGGGCGAATTATCATGGCAAGTGTTGGAAGCAGTTTTTATTTCATATTAACTGTATTATTTGTATATATGTATGCAACAGTTGAGCCATATTATCCAGGAGAGGATACTTTTATGAGAGCTCTAGGTTTGTCTCTCGGAGGTGTCGTTGCTGCTGTAGCTTGTATTACTTGCTTTGCAATCACAGGTTTTTCAAAGCAGCAAAGGAACTTAAAGTATAATTCAACAATTGAGGCGAAAAATAGTCAATAAAAAGAGAAGAGGATACTATGGGATTTGGATGGAATTTTGATAATAGTTATGCCAGACTTTCGGACACATTTTATGCAAGTGTCGGCTTACATCCTGTAAGTAACCCGGAAATTGTGGTATTTAATAATCCGCTGGCTAAGGAACTGGGCTTGGATAGCAATGCCCTTCAAAGTGAGGAAGGGGTACAAATTTTAGCAGGAAATAAAGCGCCTGAAGGGTCGTTTCCAATGGCGCAGGCTTATGCAGGCCATCAATTCGGCTATTTTACCATGCTTGGAGATGGGCGGGCGCTTTTATATGGAGAGCAGATTACGCCAGAAAACGAGCGCTTTGATATTCAATTAAAAGGTGCAGGAAGAACTCCATTTTCACGTGGAGGTGACGGCCGAGCAGCACTTGGACCAATGCTTCGAGAATATATAATTAGTGAAGCAATGCATGGATTAGGAATTCCAACAACACGAAGTTTAGCTGTTGTATCAACTGGAGAGAAAATCATTCGGGAAACGGATCTTCCCGGAGCGATCTTAACGCGTGTTGCCGCAAGTCATATTCGTGTGGGAACATTCCAATTTGTGGCTAATTGGGGCACTTATGAGGACTTGCAATCCCTTGCAAGCTATACAATTATCCGCCATTACACAGATATTCCAAACAGTGATAACCAGTACTTGTATCTGCTGCAAGAAGTAATCCGAAAACAAGCTGAGTTAATTGCCAAGTGGCAGCTTGTGGGCTTTATTCATGGCGTTATGAATACAGATAATATGGCCATTAGTGGAGAATCCATTGACTTTGGACCATGTGCTTTCATGGATGTCTATCATCCAGAAACGGTATTTAGCTCGATTGATACCCATGGGCGTTATGCCTATGGAAATCAGCCGAAAATGGGCCTATGGAATTTAGCGCGTTTTGCAGAAACCCTCGTTCCTTTATTAGATGACGATGAAGAAAAGGCCATTGAAATAGCTCAGGGGCAGATTTCCCAGTATATGGGTTTGTACGAAAAACATTGGCTCTCTGGCATGAGAGCAAAATTAGGGCTGTTTGATGAAGAAGAGCAAGATAAAGCACTCGCAGATGAACTGCTTAGTATAATGCAAAAGCATCATGCCGACTATACGAATACATTCCGTGCTTTAACAGTGGGGAAACTTGAAAATGTTCCTCTTTATGGCGCAAAAGAATTTGATAAGTGGCTTCAGAAGTGGGAAGAACGACGTGGAAGACAGCAGCAATCCATTGAAGAATCCTACGAACTAATGAAAAACAGCAACCCAGCTGTAATTCCACGTAATCATCGTGTAGAAGAAGCATTAGAGGCAGCTGTCAATGAAGGCGATTTTAGCGTGCTGGAACGATTGTTGGCAGCACTTGCCGATCCATATGACTATTCTTCAGGTGCGAACGAAGAATACTGTATATTGCCAAAAAATCCAGATCGC
>Ga0180215_1004053_pt1 | contig 13308 bp, 8 predicted proteins | sample eDN3rd37CBELigBY_FD_128871 | JGI IMG/M metagenome (GOLD analysis project Ga0180215, IMG submission 128871) | Enriched backyard soil microbial communities from Emeryville, California, USA - eDNA 3rd pass 37_C BE-Lig BY (version 2) (version 2) | ecosystem: Environmental > Terrestrial > Soil >...
GGCTCACTGGCTACCGCAGGCTGACCATCCGCTACGAACGGTCCGGAGAACATTTCGCCGCCTTCCTCAGCCTCGCCGCTGCACTGACCTGCTTCAAGAAACTCCCCACGTGAGACACGCTCTTAAGAGGAAGGGGAGCAGACCCTACCGCAGGAACGACCGTCGCAAGACTTTCGCTGCCTTCCGTGCAACCTGCGCCGGACCCTCGGCACGAAGGACACGCCATGCCGCTGCAATCTTGCGTACGAACGGATGTCGCAGCAGCGTAGTTCCCACGCGTCGCCGCCGTCCTGGACGCTCATACGGATCGACGTACGCCTCGAGGCGCGAATACGGCTCGTCATCGACTACGGGAGTCCACTCACCTGGAACTCGTCGTGCGCTCTCGGCCACGTAGCTCCGGGCAGTGGTCAGGATATCCAGATAGGCCCGCCCTTGCAGATGGGGCGACCAGCGTAGGAGCGCCTCCCGCCGGGCCTGCGTCCCGATCCGCCGTCGCACCGCCACGTCCTCCAGCAGCGTCGTGATCGCAGATACCCACTGCTCGTGCGAATCAGCCAGGTATCCGGTCCTCCCATCCTCGATCGCTTCGCGGAAGGGCTGCGTCGGCGATGCCACGACCGGTGTCTCGACAAGGGCAGCCTCGAGCCATTTGATCGCCGATTTCGCTTCGTTGAATCGGCTGTTTGCCGTGAGTGGGGCGACGCACACGTCGACGTCCCGCAGGAGTCGCGGAAGCTCGTGCCACGGAACGAACGGCATCCGCTTCACCCGGTTCGCAAACGGCTCCAACGCATCCGTCGGTTCGAGATGTCCCCCGAGCCACAGTTCGACGTCGGTACCGGACATCACGTCGATTACTGCGGGTTCGATACTTGCCCAGTCCGCATCGTGCGTGGTCGTCCCCGAGAAATACCCGATACGGAGGGGGCCTGATGAGCGTGGTTGCCTGAGTGCGTCATCGCTCGCTTGCCCGAGTAGCGTTCCGACACCATTCGCAAATCGCGCTGAGGGAAGGCCGGTCACCGCAGTGGCATGACGACACAATTCCTCGGTCGACCCGACGAACATGTCGGAGGCTTCCATCGTTGTGCGATATCGAGCGACTCCACGCCACCACAGCGCGCGCTCGTCGGCACTCAGCGCCGACAGGCCGTGCACCTCGTTCTCCAATTCCGGATCGAAGATCAAGTCGTCTACGTCGAAGAGAATCGGCACGTCCGGTCGTGAACGACGCATATCCGCGATGAGATTCAGCACCTGCACGGTTGCAGGAACACGATAAAGGACAACCGAATCCGTTCCGGCAACCAAGAACGGTAGATCGGGGTCCCGATAGTGCCGTACCTCTACGGCTACTCCGAGCATCCGAAGCGCTTCGGCGGGCAAATGCGCCCGATAGCGCAGTGGAGCACCCTGGATTCCCACGATGAAAACAACATGCCGGACCGGCGAAACGTCCACCCCAAACGAAACCTGGAGGTCATCCCCTTCGAAATCCAGTAGCTGCGAATACAACTCGATCATCCCGGACGTTTGGTCCTCGAGACTCCGTATCGGAGAAGCAGACCCATTCCCCATCAATTCTATTGTCGAAGAGGGATTTTCGATGAGCTGGCGAAGCGCCCCAGCCAGTGCGTCGACGTCGCCGGCCGGCACCACCAGGCCGTTCCACCCGTGTTCGACCGCCTCTTCAGGTCCGAGGGTATCCGTGCAGACAACGGCGAGGCCCGCGGACAGCGCCTCGCGCGTCAAGATCGAATGGGACTCCCGCATAAGGGACGGCAGTACAAGCACGTCGTGACCGCTCAATATCTCACGGGAAGAACGGTGTTCATACGGTGGTTGCGGACGAACCTGCGCAGGAAGATCCAATGCGGCGCTCTCCTCGACGCCGTACATATCGAGGACCCAACCATCGTGCGATGCAAGCTTACGAGCCGCGTCGATCAGGACGCGTGCGCCTTTGGCCGGTTCCGATCCCCCCGCGTACATCAATCGCAGCGGACCGTCCTCCTCTGTGCTCTCGCTCGACCGGCGCTCGGTGACGCCTGCCGCTTCCAGCGACAGTCCGTTCTCATCGACGCGGAGCTTGCCCTCGGGTATCCCGTTCGCGCGCAACACTCGCGCCGCACTCTCCGAGGGCGCGAGGATGACGTCTGCAGAAGCGAGATGTACCGCTAGGTCGGTGTTTCGGGAGGTGAGCCAGCCATGGTCGATCTCGCATGGGCAGGCCCCGCAGTCGACCACGAGTGAGCACGGTCGGAGATCCTTGGACAGCAGGAACTGTCGGGCGCAGAACCACCAGAAGTCGTGCATCGTGACGATTACTTTCGCACCCGACTCACGTGCTGTGCTCACGAGCGAAGCTCCGAGAGTCTGCAGCGAGTGAAGATGCACGATGTCCGGCGCGACCTCCTCGAGCCAACGAGCAAGATCACGGTCAACGTCCGGATTATGGCTGTTCCGCGAATGACTCCACACAGTCCAGGGTGTAGTGACGATCCAGCGGACGGTTACATCGCCATCCCGGTCGTTCCACGTCTCCAGAGGTGAGCGCTCGGGATCGAGGTAGCCGGCGTAGACATAGCTCTCGTGCCCGGCTTCTGCCACCGACCGTGCAAGTCGCTGAGGTACGAGGGTCCCCCCGCTGACGAAATTCGGCGGGTAGTGCGCTGACACCTGCACAATTCGCAACGGCCGCGGCGATGAATCGTCGCCGAGTCCGCGGCGGGGCACACTTTCATCGTCACACACAGCCATTGACCTTGCTCTCGAATTCCACCAGGCGCACCATCGCACATTTCGAAGAATGCTCGGGACTCCGGGTCACACCCCAGTTCGCGAGGGCCCACCCAATCCGTAGAGCGATGCGATCCTGGACCGATAGGTAGCTTCTGCGTGAAGATCCAAGAGTTCCTTCGTATGGATCCGCCTCTGCTCGAGATCCTGCAGGGCCGGTGATCGATAGTATTCGACGATCCGCTCGACGTAGTCGTCAACAGCCCGAGGGTCGTCGATGATGAAGCCGTTGACACCATCGGTAACAACTTCGGCCAGGCCACCGACACGGGTGCAGACGATGAACAGGTTGGCCTTGATCGAGTCGACGATGATTCTGGGGATTCCTTCGTAGGTCGACGGAAGGAAGCAGATGTCGTACCTGTCGAAATCCATGTTCTCGACGCCATCGAACTTACCGCAATAATTCACGTTGACCGCGCGCTCAACTCGTCCATCGAAATCGATTTCGCCACAATAATGCTCGTCGCGCTCACCGAACATGTCCATCTCCACGCCGAGAGCTTGGAGACGTTCGGCGACTTCGATCGCGACTTCCGGCTGCTTCTCACGAGCAACTCGATTCGGGAACAGGATCCTGAAGGTCGGATCGGATGTCTTGTTCCTTCTAGCATCCGTGGTCTTCAGGTGAACCTTCTGCATGATCGACGACGGGATCCCATACGTGTCGTGCAGAAACTTGATCTGGGCTTCGGAATCAGTGATCACCGCATCGAAGTACGGAATGGCGCGCGCAAACGGCGGGAAGGCTTCGATGGGCAGGCCGTCGTCGTCGACGGGGTTTACGTAACTGTGCACCACGATCCGGGCCTCGCGCCCCAGAACACCCCGAAATCCCGCGGCAGCTTCGAAACCGATCGTCGAGTTCATGATCGTCACGGTCGAGATGCCCCAATTCTGCACGATCCGGAGAATCAGCAGACAGAGTTGATCGTCAGACAGGCCGGCCAACTCGACATGCCGTTCGACGAAGCCGACTCCGCCTATCGCCTCCAAGCGCTCTTTCCAGGTCGATTCGGCATCCAGAGTCGCGATCACCAATGGGCGACGGCCGCAGGCTGCGAGGGCGGTCACGAGATCGATCATCGCCAGATCGGCTCCGCCCATGCGGATCCAGGGGACGACAATGAGTTCGTCAAATCCCTGGTCCCCGTATCGCCGGCAAAGTTCGTGGTAGCTCGAGACCACAGCGTTCTCGTCCCCGTAGGTGAACGACGTCAGCCGATCTCGGAGCTCGTCCGTCGGGCGGATCAGCGGCTCGATGCGGGCCAGGTTCCGCCAGTGCTGGATCTGCCCATCGTCGAGCAAGAGCGAATTCACTTGATCCGGAACGCTGTACCGCATCGCCGTACGAATCTTACGCGCCGCGCGGTACGGAAGCCTGAGGGTGCGAAAGGCGATTCCCTGCTTGTCGAGTCGGCCGCGAACAATATTCGCCGCCCGTTTGACGGCATCGACCGCTGGCGACGACGTTTCGGGTGCACTGTCGGTGATCGGTCGGCAAACGAACTCACGGAAGGTCTGCGGTTGAAACAGACTCGTCGGCAGAATCACTGTCCCTGACTGGCGGTTCAACATCGACGCTATGCCCGGCTTTCGCCGGTAGAAATGGATCGTTCCGGGCACAGTCTGAAAGTCGTACCCCGCTGCAATGACTCGCGTGTTCCAGTGCCAGTCCTCGAAACCGTAGTTGGCGCCGGGTGAGACGTATCGCACATTCTTGTAGATCTCAGAGTGCACGAAGTTTTGCGACGCGAACGGATTCGCGACAAACATCGTGGTCTTACGAAATGGATTTCCGGTCGTTGACTCCATCTCCAACAGATTCGGATCCACGGCGTCAGCGAACGAAGCAACGTAGTGCGCGCTGTAGACCCTAGGCTCGGAAGCCTTCTCAGCCTGCAAGAACGCCTCATATACAAAGTTCTCGAAGAATAGGTCGTCACCGTCGAAGAACATGATGTACTTGCCCGAACTTACGTCGATCAAGTGGTTCCGCGAGATTGACAGATCACCGAAACTGTTGCGATGTACAGAAAAATTTGGAATCTTCGTCAGGAATTCTCGGCCGATCGACTCCGTTAACGTATCCGGGTTATCGAGATGAAGGTTGACTTCGATGTTTTCCAGACCGCGGTGACGCGCATAGTCGACACAAGCGTGCACGGATCTCAACGTCTTCTGGAGGTACGTGCCCTCGTTGTGCGCCGTGACGTTGATCGTGACGTCGTGCTCATACCGCATGGAATACTCCGTGATCGCAAGAGATGTTTCTGAAGTGGGATCGCCCACAGCGGTGGGTTCTCGAAATTCGCCCGTCCGCAAGGACACTGGTTGGCGGTAGCCTTCAGCTGATGGATCGGGCCGGCCGACGTTGTACGGACACCCAGCAGTCACCTGCCGACTGAGCAAGTCGGGGAATTCGCCCACCTACCCGGCAGGGACAAGTACCCACCGGACTCCTGCGGAGCTCCGCCCGCAACATGCAGGCGTGCCGCAGAGCGCACGTAATCGTATTGCTGCCGAGTCTCCGAATCCGAGATCCCCGCCCCCACTATGTACTCACCGGCGGCGAGAGGGATCTGAGGCAGGTCCAACTCGAGAACCCCTGCCCCGTCGACATTGTCGATTTCGTATCCCATTTCGCTCGACTCGACGCTCCACAAGCGAGTGCCGTCCCCGGCCTCGATGACGTAGGAGAACACTGGATGCTCGATCCGATGGTGTGCGGTGAACTGCATTCGCAGGACAACTCCGGATCCAGTCGGAACGACACCATGTTCATACGGACGCCCCTGAGGATCGAGGACTTCGACCGCGTCGACGACGGCCTCGCCAGACCCCCACCGGACGTTTCCGTCCTCGGTTGTGCGGATCCCCGCACGCGTCGAGTCGAGGTACTTCTCGATCACCGCATCGGCCGGGCCGACTTCCTTGAGCTCCCCGTGCTCGAGCCACGCGGCGTAGTCCGACATGTTCTGAAGTTGACCCAGCGAATGGGAGACGACGACAACAGTCCGACCCTCGCGTCGGAACTGCGCGAACTTCTCCGCGCACTTCTCCTGAAACGCGGCGTCGCCGACGGCGAGCACCTCGTCGACGATGAGCACTTCCGGGTCGACGTTGATGGCGACGGAAAAGCCGAGGCGAACGTACATGCCGGACGAGTAGTTCTTCACGGGCTGGTCGATGAACTCCTCGACGCCCGAGAACGCGACGATCTCGTCGAACTTGCGCTCGACTTCCTTACGGGTCATACCGAGGATCGAGGCGTTGAGAAAGATGTTCTCCCGCCCGGAAAGTTCAGGATGGAACCCCGAGCCCACCTCCAGCAGAACCGCCATCCGGCCGTGTGTGGTGATCTTGCCGGAGTTCGGATACAGGATCTTTGCGAGACACTTGAGCAGGGTCGACTTGCCGGAACCGTTGTCCCCTACCAACGCGAACGTGGAGGCAGCCGGGATCTCGAGGGATACGTTCTTCAACGCCCAGAAGTCGTCGTGTACGGAGAGCCGCCGTCGCATCACGGCACTCTTGATCGACTGGTTGCGCTCGTGATAGACCCTGAACTTCTTGGAAACGTTGTCGACCACTACCGCCGGCGTGCTCATAGCGCCTCAGCCAATCCCTTTTCGTGCCGCTTGAAGACCCAGTACCCCACCGCGAAAGTGCCTATCCCCCAGGCCACGCACGCCATGCTCGTCGACAGGTCGGGCCATCGGTTGTCGTAGAGCAGGTTGCGGAACACCTCGACGAACTGCCCGATCGGGTTGAGCTGATAGAGGTCCAAGACGGTGATCGAGCCGAAGAGCGGACCGATCCGGTCGGACTGCTCGGCGACGAGCGAAACGGGATAGACGATGGGCGTCAGGTAGAACATCAACTGTAGGACGACGGTCATGATGTGGTGCGTGTCGCGGAAGTAGACGTTTGCGATCGAGAGCATCATCGAGATTCCGGTGGTGAACAACCACATGAACACCATGGCGACGAGTACAACCGGAATCCACGGCAACGGATTGGCACCGAGGACAAGCAGAACAACCAGCAGTACCAGCATTTCGATCGCCCAGGTGTACAGCCAGGCGATCGCATTCGATACGACGAGAGCGACCCTTGGGAAATAGACCTTCTTGACCAGGTTCTCGTTGCCGACGAACGAGATCATGCCGCCGTTGACGACGTTGGTGAAGAACGTCCACGGCAGGAGCGCGCACAGCAACCACACCGCGAAGACGTCGAGGCCACTCGGATCACCGGGTTCCGGCTGGATACGGAAGATGAAGGCGAACACCACCGTGTAGATGACCATCGCCGTCAGCGGATTCGCCAACGACCACAGCTGACCGAGCGCCGTCGCCTTGTACTTGCCCTTCACCTCGCGGCGAACGAGGTTGAGCACCAACTCGCGTGAGTCGACCAATTCACTGACTATCGACAACGGCAAGCGCCTCCTGCATCGGTGTTTACTGCCGCGACCAGGACCTGAACGTCCCACTGGGCATGGCCCCCACCACCCTGCGCGTCGTCCGACTCTATCGGAGCGGCCGATCCCCCGAATGACATGGTGGTCATGCTGCCTCCCGTCCGCGGTTCCCGAGATAGCTGCGCAGCACCCGCTGGACCGACAGTTCGGCGCGGATCTGCTCACCGCTGGCGAGGGCGCGCAACCGGCCCGACAAGTGGCCGATCTTGCGGGCGGCAAGCAAGGGTCGCGACCCTCCGTCGGCCAGATGCTCCCAACCGGACTTGTCGACCTGTCCCCGCGTCCCCACGACCTGCGAGGGCGAAATCCGGTATCGCACAACCACACGGGCGTCAACGTCGATCGAATCGACCGCTGCGCCGACGAGAGAGAGCCACCGATCGTGCAGCCATCCGGCCGGCACGGGCGCCGCATACTGCACGAGGCGCGCGTCGATCATCATCGCGGCCCCGGTTGCCATCGGGTGCCGCAGCACCAGTCGCATCCGTTCGGCAGATGTCGCCTCGTGCCACGCGGCCGGCACCGGGAAACGATCACGCAGCTTCGCTCCGGTGGGCACGCCGTCCTGATCGATCAGCATCCCGTCACCGACCGTGAGGAGAGCGCGCCCCGACGACAGACGGTCGCGCTGCATCGCCAATCGGTCGGCTTCCCAGACGTCGTCTTGATCGGACAGCGCGATGTACCGGTATTTCGACGCGGCGGCCCGCAAACCCGCCTCGAAGTTCGCGGCGATCCGTGTGAACAGATCGCTCGTGCGGATCTGGGGAGCGCGGACGACCACCACCGGGATCGGTCCGTGGGTGGCGAAGTACTCGACCACGAATTCGCTCGATCCGTCGGACGAGCGATCGTCCACGAGGTAGATCGCACCCGGTTTTGTCGACTGACCCGCAATCGAGGCGAGCTGCTCCTCGAGGAACCGCATCCCGTTGTGGGTCACCAGCACCACTGCGATGCCGTCGACGACCTCGGCACCGATCGACGAGCGGAAGGGGCTCGGAGCCGGACCGCTGTGGCCGAGAAGGAAGTCGCGCACACCGGCGACAACCGCACGGAACTTCGCTCCGCGGGCATCTTCGATCGTCAACGCCAGGATGGTCGCGATCGTGAGTCGACGCAGCGTGACGAGGAACCATCGTCGTTCCCGTCGGCCGTACCGCCGGAACATCTCCAGGCGGTTCCGGGTGATGTAGTACCGCCGCAGTGGGCTGTGGTGGGTCACCGAGACCCGGCGGCCGAGGATCCGGACGGATCCTCCGCTGCCGATCGGATGCGCAATCTGCACCCGATCGTCCGCGAACACCTGATACCCGTGGACCCTCAGCCGCAGGCACAGATCCGTGTCGACCGAATCGATGACGAGTGATTCGTCCGTCAATCCGGCCGAACGCAACCCATCCGAGGTGAAGACCGCTGCGGACTGGATGATCTCGGGCGTCGGCCGCAGTCCCTCGGAGGAGTCACGGTGGTACCGCATGCCACTGACCACCCCGGGACCCACGGCACCCCAGGCATGCGGTCGTGTCCTCTCCAACTCGTCGACCGCAGAGTTCATCGCATCGAACAGGGACTCGTCGACCACGGTGTCCTGATCGAGCGTCATCACGAATCGCGCGCCCGCCGCCAGAGCCGCGGAGAATCCCAGATTCAGACTGTGCGCGATTCCCCGATTCTCGGGCTTCATCATCACCGTGACTGTCGGGAACCCGTCCAAGCACCGGTAGAACGACGGATCGAGGGTGCGGCTCCCGTCGTCCACGACGTAGACCCGGTCCACGAGACGCGCCACCGTGACGACTCGATCCAGGAGTTCCGTGGCAGGTTCGTAGCAGGCGAAGACGACAGCGTCGATCAGGGAAGTGTGCATCGGGGATCAGTACGCGCCCGCCCCGGCGGCAACCGCTCGGAGGGTCTTGACGACGATGAGCAGGTCCCCCACCATCGACCAGTTCTCCACATACGACAGGTCGAGTCGAACCGACTCCTCCCACGACAGGTCGGACCGTCCGCTGACCTGCCACAGCCCGGTCATCCCGGGCTTGACGAGCAGTCGACGACGCACCGTTCCGTCGTATTCCGCCACCTCGCGCCGCAACGGCGGACGAGGGCCGACCACGCTCATCTCCCTGCGCAGCACGTTGATGAACTGTGGCAGTTCGTCGATGCTGTACCGGCGCAACATCCGGCCCACGGGCGTGACGCGTGGATCGTCTCGCAGCTTGAACAGGACCCCGGCGCCTTCGTTCCTGTCCATCAGCGTCGCTACCTTTCGGTCGGCACCGACCACCATGGACCGGAATTTCAACATCATGAACGGTTGCCCGTCGAGTCCGATACGTACGGATTTGTAGAAGACCGGGCCTTTGCTGGTGAGTTTGATCGCGATCGCCACCGCAATCATCAGCGGACTCGCGATGAGCAACACGAGAGCGGAAAACACCACATCGAATGCAGTTTTCGCGAAGCTCTTGGCACCGTGATATTGGGGTTTCTCCACGTGGATCAGCGGGAGACCGGCCACGGGGCGCATTTCGAGGCGAGGCCCGGAAACATCGATGATTCCCGGAGCGACCACGAGGTCGATCTCGGAATCCTCCAATTCCCACAGCAGATCCCGAATACCGCGATGACCCACCCTCTCGGTATCGGTGATCACGACGGTGTCGGCGCCGGTCTGCTCCAGCGCGGGGACGACGTCGCTTTCGCTGCCGAGCACGGGGACCTCGGTGCCTGCCAAATGGATCGTTCCGCCTCTACGGCCGTCCGGGCCGGGGATACAAGCCCCCACCACGTGGTATCCGTCCGCGGTCCCCCTCGAGAAGGATTCGATCAGGTCACGGATGGACCGCTCGCCACCGACGACCAGCACCGCGGTCTGCAACTGACCGCGTTCGCGCCAACGCGTCACGCGCCTGCGCCAGAGCCAGCGGCCGAGAAGCAGGCCCCCCAATCCCGTCGGGAGAGCGATTGCGAGATAGAGGCGGGCCAGATCGAGCCCCGCGAGCAGCGCCACGATGGCGATGACGCCGAACATCCAGAACGTCGACGAGATGATCCGGCGGTACTCCTCGTCGCCGCTTCCCACCACGCGCGGGGATCGGGTGCGGAAGATCGCCAGGACGGACAACCACAGGGCAATCAGAACAACGGTCACGAGGCCGTAACCGACGAAACTGACGGCCTTGGACTGGACCTGCACATCGAAAGTCCCGAATCGGACCCACTGCGCCGCCAGGACCGCCACCGCCACGATCAACGTGTCGGTGATGACCAACCGCTTCACGTACGTCGCCACCCACAGTCGACGCGCGACGGCACCCCGGTGGGATACGGCGATCGCATCTTCCGCGGATGCGTGCGTGGGCAGTGCCACGAACCCTCCTGGCACTCGAATTCTTGAACTCACGGAGCGTACAGAATCCGGATCGTTATCAAGTTGAAATCCGTTACTTAACACGGCAAAGTGTGTCCCGTTACACACATTGCATCGGGATTCCACCGTGCGCAGGACGCAGCACAGCGTTTTCCGTTATTCCACGTAACGAGCACCTACCGCGTCGTTCGAACGGTCGAATTTCATTCCGCCGGCAGCGCGTAAGCAATTCGAAGTGATGTAATTCCGTGGTGCATAACGGAACCGACGTCCGGGGAACCGACAGGGCCCGCGCCGGGAACAAATGCACTGCCCCATCTCGTCGAGGAGTATGCGAGCGAATGCAGATTTTCGATCTTGCTATCCGTCGGCACCCATTGCCGCCGCCAGCTGCGGCCACGACTCGTGCAACTCGTCCTGCCAGTAACCCCACGAGTGCGTCCCGACATCACGGAACCGGACGGTCGCGGGGATGTCCAGTTCCCGCAGGCGGTCGGCGAGCCGGTGCGTGCAGACGTTGGTGGCCGCCTCGAGGAGACCACCCCACACGATCTGCTCGATCAGCCACGGTGCCTGCGGGGACCGGGGCAGGAACAGACTGTCGTGGGGGCCGGGGAGCCCGCTGCCGTTGGAAATGTACAGAGACAGACCTCGCAGCTTCTCGGCGTTGAGGTAGGGGTCGTGTGCCTCCCACCCCGGGCCGTCGTAGGGCCCCCACATGTCCGTGGCGTCCTTCGCGCCGGCCACCTCGACGACGGACCGGACGTATGCCTGACCGAGGGGGTCGCTGGTCTGTGCGCACCCGCTGTACGACGCGACCGCCCGATACAAGCCTGGTGCCTGTATCGCCAGATCGAGCACGGAGGTTGCGGCCATGGACAGGCCCGCGATCGCGTTGACGCCCGAGGCTCCGAGCGTGCGGTCCAGCACAGGAGGCAACTCCCGGGTGAGGAACGTGCCCCACTTGTTCGTGCCGGATGCGGGATCGTCGCGCAACCAGTCGGTGTAGTAGCTGATCATGCCCTCGGCAGGGATGACGACGTTGACGTTCTTGTCCGCGGTGAAGTCGAGGATGTCGGTCTGATTGAGCCAGGTCATCGCGTCCTCGCCGCCGCCGGCCCCGTTGAACAGGTACAGCGTCGGCCGCGGCACGCTCGGATCGGCGGGACGGATCACATTCAGGGTGATGGTGCGGTCCATCGCCGGGGAGTGCACGAACACATCCCAGCGCCGGTCCCCGACCTTCTCGATCCGCTCGACGACCGCGAGGCCGCCACCCGGTTCCACCACGGATCCCGGCGCAGCCCCGGCGGGAACATGGACGAGCGTCGCGAGCACGACACCGGCGAGCACCACTCCGGAAAGCCACGCCCGACGAAGCGCCGCGCTACCGGCACCGCCCTTCCGAAGAGTCTTCACGTCCGACAACCCCCGCAACCCGCCCCGACACGGACGGACGCACCGCATCCGTGTGATCAGGATTACGTAACGGAGGGGTAACGCGCAAGGATTTCGGCTTCTTTGCGCGGCTCGATGTTGATTCGCGTCAGGTCGTAGCCGTAGTGCTCGAGCACGCGACGATCCATGACGCGGCGCCACAGGGGTGGCACGAGCGAGACGAGGACGAGCACCGCGTACCCGGCGGGCAGCTGCGGTGCCTCCGGCATGCTGCGCAACGTCTGATAGCGGCGCATCGGGTTCGCATGGTGGTCGCTGTGCCGCTGCAGGTTGTAGAGGAACAGGTTGCTGCACACGTGGTCGCTGTTCCAGCTGTGGGGCGCGGCCACCCGCACGTAGCGGCCGTCGGGCCGCTTCTCCCGCAGCAGACCGTAGTGCTCGAGATAGTTCACGGCCTCGAGGAACATCACGGCCATCACGGCCTGCACGACGAGCCACGGTGCGATCCGCCAACCGAAGGCCACGAGGAGGGCCGCGTACAGCGCGACGCTCATCGCCCAGGCGTTGAGGATGTTGTTGCGAATCGGATTCCACGGCGACCGCCCGCGGCGACGCAGCCGCGCGCTCTCGTAGCCCCAGGCCGAGCGCAGGCTGCCGATCACGGTCCGCGGCAGGAAGCGCCAGTAGCTCTCGCCGAAACGAGCGGTCGCAGGGTCCTCGGGCGTCGCCACCCGCAGGTGGTGACCGTGATTGTGCTCGACGTAGAAGTGCCCGTAGAAGGACTGGGCGAGCGCGACCTTTGCAAGGCGCCGTTCGAGCTTCGTCCGTTTGTGTCCGAGCTCGTGGGCCGCGTTGATACCCACCCCGCCGACAACGCCGAGCGTGGCGGCCATCGCGAACTTCTCGAACGGGCCCATCGGGCAGTTCACCCAGGTCCAGCAGCCGAACACCAGTCCCGCGTACTGCAGCGGCACGTACAGATACGTGCACCAGCGGTAGTACTTGTCGCGCTCGAGGGACTTCATGACCGCCTCAGGCGGATTGGTCCGGTCCTGGTCGACGAACCGATCGACGAGCGGCGCGATCACGGCGATGACGATCGCCCCGGCAGCCCAGAAGACACCGAGGTGCAGGAAGCGCACGAGAATCCATGCCATGAACGGGCTCAGCGGAACGGCCAGTCCGAACAGCCAGAGATGGCGTTTCGGGTCCCTCCATCGCGAACCGATCTCGTCGTCCATCGGCA
>Ga0180215_1004054_pt1 | contig 13308 bp, 11 predicted proteins | sample eDN3rd37CBELigBY_FD_128871 | JGI IMG/M metagenome (GOLD analysis project Ga0180215, IMG submission 128871) | Enriched backyard soil microbial communities from Emeryville, California, USA - eDNA 3rd pass 37_C BE-Lig BY (version 2) (version 2) | ecosystem: Environmental > Terrestrial > Soil >...
CAAAGCCGTGCACACGGGTTCGATTCCCGTCTCCACCTCGCGCGATTAGCTCAGCGGGAGAGCGCTTCCCTGACACGGAAGAGGTCACTGGTTCAATCCCAGTATCGCGCACCACGATCGACCTGCACGTGGGTCGATCGGTTCAGAAATCACGTGCAATGCGGATGTAGCGCAGCTGGTAGCGCATCACCTTGCCAAGGTGAGGGTCGCGGGTTCGAATCCCGTCATCCGCTCCACAACCGGCGTTTCGAGCCGGCGCGATTAGCTCAGCGGGAGAGCGCTTCCCTGACACGGAAGAGGTCACTGGTTCAATCCCAGTATCGCGCACCAGAATACGACGAAGACCCCCTTCATCCGAAGGGGGTCTTCGTCGTTCTGCGTCCGTTCGTCGTTCTGCGTCCGTTCGTCGTTCTGCGTCCGTTCGTCGTTCTGCGTCCGGTCGTTTCGTTCCCGGGAGCGGCACTCACGATGCCGAGCGCCGGACGGCCTCGCACGGTCGCTCGTGCGAGGCCGTCCCGGCTTCGGTGGATCAGCGCGTGCCGTACAGCCGGTTGATTCCCGCGATCATCGCCCGCAGCGTCGACTCCGCGGCCGTGCCGCCCAGCCCCATCACCCAGCAGCTGCGCTCGTCGTCGGACTCGCACAGCAGGAACGTCGCGTGGGTGTCCCCCATCTCCTGGCGGTGGAACGAACGGATCTCCAGGCGAAAACCGAGCTCGTGGATCATGCCGGTCATCGCGGACACCGGGCCGGTCGCGACGGAGGCGGTGCTGTGCTCAGTCCCCTCGAGCTCGAACGTCGCCTCGTAGGCGCACAGTCCCCCGGTCAACACGGTGGTGTTCCAGGCACGAAGTTCCAGCGGACCGCCCTGCGGGGCGTAGTTCGCCGCGAACTCGGTCCAGGACATGCCGGCGGCTTCGGCCCGCAGCGCGAGCGGCAGGGCACGGCCGTAGCGGGCGGCGAACGGGTCGAGCGAGGTGAGTCGATCGGTCTCGGTGCAGGAGGCGAAGGGACGCGCAGCGGTGATACGACGATCGGAAGCGAAGGAGGTGAAGGCGTTCATCGGAGGAGGTCTTCCACGAGAAGGGAGGACCGACGCGTAGCTCAACGACCCGCAGCGAGGGGTCGGTCCGAATCAGACCCCGCTACGGCGGTGAACTACGAGTACGCGCTTCATGACAAGCCACAGTAAGGGGTGAAAGTCCGAAAGGCAACCTTTGCACCAGCGATACGTGATCGAAACGTGACCGCGGAAAGTGGAACCTGAGGAACCCCTCATGTATCGTCAGTGGTGCCATCCCCCCCGATGGTAGATGAACCCCAGCCATGACCCCCCATCCAAGGCTGGGGTTCAGCCATTTCTCGGGCAGGGTCGATGCCCCGGCCATCTGCACGGGAGCCGGGTGGTCTACTGGAACCTATGTCCACGCCCTCAGTCGAAGAGTCCGCCGTCTCCGTCGCACAGGCCGGCATCTGGGACACCGAAACGCTCGCCGACGTCGCCGCCACCACGTTTCCGCTCGCCTGCCCTCCCGGATCGAACCGGGACGACATCGACGAGTTCATCTCCGAGACCCTCTCGGCGGAACGGTTCGGCGAGTACCTGACCGATCCGACGCGGATCGTGCTGAAGGCGAGCATCGGCGGCGAGATCGTCGGCTACCTGATGGCGATCGACGCGCCGCCGGCCGACCCCGCCATCGCGGAGATGATCACGGCGACCCCGGCCGTGGAGATCAGCAAGCTGTACGTGCTGCCGGGCCGTCACGGCACCGGCGTGTCGGCGGCGCTCATGGCCGCGATCGTGGAGCGTGCCGCAGCGGCCGGGCGTGCGGGACTGTGGCTCGGGGTGAACCAGGAGAACGAACGCGCCCAGGCCTTCTACCGCAAGCAGGGCTTCCGGACGGTGGGCACGCGCACGTTCCTGGTGGGTTCACAGACCCACCAGGACTACGTCATGCAGCGCGAACTGTGAGAAGCGCCTAGCTGGCGGCGACCTCGAAGCGCGACAGCGCCAGCAGACGCGAGGTCGCGCGAAGGTACTTCTTGCGGTAGCCGCCGGCCAGCATCTCCGGCGTGAAGATCTCGTCGAGCTTGGCACCGGCCACGGTCACCGGAATGCTCGCGTCGTACAGCCGGTCGGCGAGCACCACCAGACGCAATGCGACGGACTGGTCCTCGGCCGGGTGCACCCCGTTGAGGAACACCGCAGACACGCCCTCGATGAGCTTGCCGTAACGCGACGGATGCAGGGTGCTCAGGTGCGCGCACAGCTCGTCGAAGTCGTCGAGCGTGGAACCGGGGATCCGCTCGGCGCGTTCGATCAGCTCCTCCGACGCGATCGGGTCCGGCGCCGGCGGCAGGTCGCGGTGGCGATAGTCCGGGCCGTCGACGCGGAGCGTCTCGAAGATCGACGCGAGCTTCTTGATCTCGCGGAGGAAGTCCTGTGCCGCGAACCGGCCCTCACCGAGCTGGCCGGGAAGCGTGTTGGAGGTCGCCACGATCGACACCCCGCGCGCGGACAGCTCGGTCAGCAGACGCGAGACCAGCATCGTGTCGCCCGGATCGTCGAGCTCGAACTCGTCGATGCAGAGCACGCTGTGGGTGGAGAGCTCCTCGACTGCCTTGTTGAAGCCGAGCGCGCCGACCACATGCGTGAGCTCGACGAACGTGCCGAACGCCTTGGGCGAGGGCGCGCTGTGGAAGATCGACGCGAGCAGGTGGGTCTTGCCGACACCGAACCCGCCGTCGAGGTACAGCCCGGCGCCGGTGGACGGCGCCTTGCGACCGAACAGGCCGCGCTTGCCGCCGCGGATCTTGCCGATCTTGCCGACGAAGGCCTCGGCAGCGCGGACCGCAGCGGCCTGGCTCGGCTGGTTCGGATCGGGGATGTACGAGGCGAAGCTCACCTCGTCGAACATCGCGGGCGGCACGAGCTGTGCAACCAGTTGTTCGGCCGGCACCACGGGACTGCGATCGACGAGACGTTCCTGCATTCCTCCAGGGTAGAGGCGTGTGGTGAGGCCATACCTACACCAGCGGCGGATTGCGACCTACTTCACATCAGCGTCACCCGATCTTCACCTCGCGTGAGCGCACGCGTCACACGCGCGCGTTCGCTGCGCGCGTGGACCGGTGCACACCCGGATCCCGGCGACCTGGCAGGCTGTCGGCATGCGCAGAACCGGTGTGTTCGCGGTCTCCCTCGTCGCGCTCGCGGCGACGGTCACCGCCTGCGGGACGGGGCCCTCGTCACGACCCGACGTCGCGGTGGTTCGGGACGTCGGTGACGGGGCCGTACCCGCCCCCGAACAGGACGAGGCCGCCGAGCCCGGGCTGCCCGTGCCCGAGGAGGATCTGGCGTGGCGCGACTGCACCGGCGACACCGTCGCGGCGCAGAAACTGCCCACCGGTCCGACCGGGCTGGTCCTCGAGTGCTCGGAGATCACCGCGCCCATCGACGAGGCCGGAACGGTGCCGGGAACGTTCCCGCTCGGGGTTTCGCGGGCGCGCCTGCCGCAGACCCCGACCGACGTCGCGCCGCTCGTGCTCACCACGGGAACGGACATGCCGTCCGGCACCGCACTCGCCGCCCTTGCCACCGGACCGATGTCCGGTGTCCTCGCTACCCGACCGATCGTCGCGGTCGACCGCCGCGGGATCGGGCCGTCACAGCCCATCGACTGCATCTACCCCGCCGATCTCCGTGCGCTCGGCGATCTCGGCCAGTTCGGCCGCAGCGGCGACGGACCGAGCCGCGTCGCGGAGCTGAGCCGCGAGATCACCATCACGTGCACCGACTACCTGCAACCGCAGGAGCTGATGTTCGGCGCCGCACATGCCGCCGACGACCTGGACCAGCTGCGCCTGGCCTGGAACGTGGAGCGGATCGGACTGCTCGGCATCGGGAACGGCGCGACCGTCGCGCTGGCGTACGCCGCCGAATATCCGACGCACGTGGGCCGGCTGATCCTCGACTCCCCCGCTGCCGCGACCGCCGACGCCGAGCTTCTCGCGGAGAGCCGGGCGCGCGGCGCCGAAGCCGCGGTCGACGCGTTCGCCCGCCAGTGCGTGGCGCTGAAGTGCTCGCTCGGCACCACACCGCGGGCGGTCCTCCAGGACCTGCACGAGAAGGCCGCGAACGGGGAACTTGCACCGCTGTCGTCGAATGCGATGCTCACCGCGGTGACCGGGTTCCTCGGCAGCCCCCGCGGAGACCTGCAGGCCCGCGTCCGCGAATTGTCCGATGCGCTGGCCGCCGCTCGCGACGGTGATGTGATGCCGCTGCTCGAACTCGTCGATCCGGCCGAGGCACAGCTGAGCACGGCCGGCCAGTTCGTGTCCCGGTGCAGCGACAAGCAGCGGCAGCCCACACCCACCCGCGCCCTGGAGCTGCAACGCACGTGGGGAGCGAGCTACCCGCTGTTCGGCGCGGACACCGCGACCGGACTGACGGCCTGCTCGGCATGGCCGAGCATGCCGGCGCCGCCGCTGCCCGATGCGGTGGATGTGTCCGTGCTGGTCCTCGGGTCCGCCGCGGACCCCATCGTCGGCAACGGTGGGCTCGAATCCGTCACCGGTGCACTGACCGCGGTTGGAGCCCGATGGGCGGTGGTGTCGTGGCAGGGGGCCGGCTATTCGGCGACCCTGCACTCCACGTGCGCGCAGGCCCGGGTCGCGGCATATCTCGAGACCGGCGAACTACCGCCGAACGGCAGCCTGTGTCCCGCCTGAGCGCAGCGTCATGTCGGGGCGGGTGGATCACCGACAGGCGGCTCCGGTGTACCGTGCCGTAGTGTTCCTCAGTCGTCTCGAGCCCCGCACCGCCCGCACCACCGTGGAGGTGGTCAAGTGCGTTGTGTGGCCGTTGGCCCTGCTCACGGTGCTGCACCGTGTGGTGATCAAAGCGGTCAACGGCTTCCGGACCGACGACTTCACACCCGTGTACAACGCGGCGCTGGCGTTCCTCAACCGGCAGCCCGTCTACACCGCGAACTTCCGGTGGGTCGATCCGCACTACCTGTATCCGCCGTCGGGCACTCTGCTGATCTCACCGATCGCCGTGATCGACCCCGAACGCTCCCGCTGGTTGTTCATCCTCGCCAACGCGATCGCGATCCTGGTCGCGCTGTACCTGCTGCTGCGCATGTTCGGTTACGGTCTCGATTCGGTGATCGCGCCGATCCTCGTGCTCGGGGCGTTCACCTCCGAAACCGTGACGAACACGCTGGTGTTCACCAACATCAACGGTCTCGTGCTTCTCGGGGAGATCGCGTTCCTGACGTTGCTGCTCAAGCGTCGCGACCTGTGGGCCGGCGTCGCGATCGGTCTGACGTTCGCGGTCAAACCGATCCTCGCTCCCCTGCTGTTCCTGCCTCTGGTCCGTGGCCAGTGGAAGGTCTTCGTCACGGCGGTGGCGGTGCCGGTCGCGCTGATGGCGATCGCCTGGCCGCTCTCCGTCGACCCGTGGCAGTTCGTCGAACACACGACGCCCTATCTCCTCGAGGCCCGCGACTACTTCAACAGCGCGATCGTCGGAAACGGCATGTACTACGGCCTGCCGACCTGGCTGATCCTGGGGCTCCGCGTCGTGCTCATGGCGATGGTGCTGGTGGCGCTGTGGCTGCTGTACCGCTACTGCCGCCACGACGAGCTGTTCTTCGTCGGCACCGCGACCGGCCTGCTGCTCACCGCCTCGTTCCTGCTCGGCTCGCTGGGCCAGATGTACTACTCGATGATGCTGTTCCCGCTGCTGATGACGGTGGTGCTGCCGAACTCGGTGATGCGCAACTGGCCGGCGTGGCTGGCCGTCTACGGCTTCCTCAGCTACGACAGCTGGCTGTCGGGCCGCTGGCCGGAGATGGGCCGGGCCGCCGAGTACATGAAGACGACGTTCGGGTGGTCGCTGCTGATCATCGTCGTGTTCGCGGTGCTGCTCGACCGGTACCTCGCCGCGCGCCGTGAGGGACGCCTGGACTCGGGCATCGAACCGGCATTCCTGTTGCCGAAGGCACCCGCCGCCGTGCCCGACGAACCGGAGGAACCCGAGGAGCGCATGGCCGCACAGGCCGTCCGGGACTAGCCTCTGCATCATGACTTCCACGCCCCGCCGGGAACCCGCACCGAAGGTCGAACGCAGCGACGAGGAATGGCGGGAGTTGTTGACCCCCGAGGAGTTCGCGGTGTTGCGCCGGGCGGGCACCGAACGCCCATTCGTCGGTGAGTACACCGACACCGAGACCGAGGGTGTCTACGAGTGCCGTGCCTGCGGCGCGGAGTTGTTCCGCAGCAGCGAGAAGTTCCATTCGCACTGCGGGTGGCCGTCGTTCTACGATCCGGCCGATTCGGACGCGGTGATCCTGCGGCCCGACGATTCGCTGGGGATGCGCCGGGTGGAGGTGCTCTGCTCGTCGTGCCACAGCCATCTCGGGCACGTGTTCGAGGGCGAGGGCTATCCGACACCGACCGATCAGCGGTACTGCATCAACTCGATCTCCCTGCGCCTGGTTCCGCCGACCTGAGCCGCTCCGGCTGCGGGACCGGACCGCAGCCGGGAGGATATCGAGGCATGAGTGAGCACACGCCCGGCAGGCCGAAGGTCAAGGTGACGATCGTCGGGGCGGGCACCGTGGGGACCGCGATCGCGTATGCGTGCCTCATCCGGGGTTCGGCCGAGGCGCTGGCGCTGTACGACACGAATCCCGACAAGGTCCGGGCCGAGGTCCTCGACCTGAATCACGGCACCCAGTTCGCGCCACCGTGCCGGATCGAGGGCAGTGACGATCTCGCCGTCACCGCCGGATCGGACATGATCGTGGTGACCGCCGGTGCCAAGCAGAAGCCCGGGCAGTCGCGGCTCGACCTCGCCGCGGCGAACGTGGCGCTGGTGCGGGCCCTGACGCCCGCGTTGCTCGAGCGGTCCCCGGACGCGGTGGTGCTGTTCGTCAGCAATCCCGTCGACGTCGTCACGCACGCCGCGATCGTCGCGACCGACGCCGCACCCGGCCGCATCTTCGGTTCGGGGACTGTGCTCGATTCGGGACGCCTGCGTTTCCTGATCGCCGAGCGCGCCGGGGTCGCCGTGGAGAACGTGCATGCCGTGGTCGTCGGTGAACACGGCGACTCGGAGATAACGCTGTGGTCGGGGGCGACGATCGGCGGCGTCGCCGCAGCGAAGTTCGAGGGTGTGGCCGGCGACGGCACCTCCGGGCCCCTGTTCGACAAGGCGACCCGCGCCGACATCTCCGCCCAGGTGGTGCACAGCGCGTACGAGATCATCCGGGGTAAGGGCGCGACCAATCTGGCGATCGGGTTGTCCACGGCCCGGATCGTGGAGGCGGTGCTGCGCGACCAGCACCGGGTGCTGCCGGTGTCGACCCTCCAGACAGGTGCCGAGGATCTGTCCGGGGTGTGTCTGTCGCTGCCGACCGTCGTCGACAGCCGCGGGGCGGCCCAGGTGCTCGACGTGGCGATGTCCGACGAGGAGCGCGAGGGCCTGCGCGCCTCGGCCCGCACGCTGCGGGAGGTGCAGGCGACGCTCGAACACTGAGCCCCCGAACGCTGAGCCCCCGAACGCTGGGACCCCGAACGCTGGGAGCCCCCGGCGGGTTCAGCGGGCGCGGACCACGGGTGGGTCGTACGCGCGAATCGGCGGCAGTTCGCCGTCGAACCGTTCGATCTCGACCAGCACGTGCTGCCCGGTGCAGCCGCGCGCCAGCGACGACGTGCCGATGTCGGGGGTCAGCACGTTCGGGTTGCCGTGCACGCACATCGAGTTCGGGTCCGACGGGTCGAGCGGGTCGTACCAGGCGCCCGTGGACAGCTGCACGACGTCCGGCCGCAATCCGTCGTCGAGCACCACACCGGCCAGGCACGCGCCGCGGTCGTTGAACACCCGCACGATGTCCCCCTCGTCGAGGCCGCGGGCCGCGGCCGCCGCGGGGTGCATCCGCAGCGGTTCGCGTCCGTGGATCTTCGATGCCTGGCTGGTGGCGCCGTGGTCGAGCTGGCTGTGCAGCCGGGTGCGCGGCTGGTTCGCGATCAGATGCAGCGGGAACTGCTCCGCGCGTGCGCCGCCGAGCCATTCCTCCGGCTCGTACCAGGTGGGGTGGCCGGCGCAGTCGTCGTAGCCGAATCCGTCGATGTCGGCGGAGAAGATCTCGATACGCCCACTGGGGGTACGGAGCGGATACGTGTCCGGGTCCTCGCGGAAGTCCTGGAACAACGTCAGGTCGTCCTCCGTGCGCATCCGCACGTGACCGTGATGCCAGAACTCGTCGAACTCGGGTGCCTCTCCCCCGTCGGCGAGGACGAATCCGCGCCACTGCTCGTAGAGGTGTTCGATCCACTGCCGTGCGGTGCGGTTCTCCGTGAACTGCGGTCCGAATCCCAGCCGGTGCGCGAGCGCGGCGAACGTGTCGTAGTCGTCGCGGGCCTGCGCGTAGCGAGGCGTCGCGGCGTGCATCGCCACCAGCAGCGGATCGTTGCGGGTGCACGAGAGGTCCTCGCGTTCGAACGACGTGGTGGACGGCACGACGATGTCGGCGTGTTTGGCCATCGGCGTCCAGTACGGGTCGTGCACGACGATCGTGTCGGGCCGTGCCAGCGCCCGCTTCAGCCGGCCGAGGTCCTGGTGGTGATGGAACGGGTTGCCGCCGGCCCAGTACACGAGCCGGATGTCGGGGAAGGTGCGGCGCTGTCCGTCGAAGTCGTACTGCTCCCCTGGCCGCAGCAGCAGGTCGGAGATCGCGGCGACCGGGATCGCTTCGTCGATCGGGTTCTGTCCCTGGAACAGCGTCGGCAGCGGATACGGCACCGGCGCCAGACCGGGTTCGTTCATCGACCCGTAGCCGTGCCCGAATCCGCCGCCCGGCACGCCGATCTGGCCGAGCATCGCGGCGAGCGTCACCCCGGCCCACGGGGCCTGCTCGCCGTGGCGGACCCGCTGCAGCGACCACGTGACGGTGACCAGGGTGCGCCCGGCGGCCATGCGGCGGGCGAGGTCGGTGAGGGTTGTGGCGGGCAGGCCGGACAGCTTCGCCGCCCACTGCGGGGTCTTCGGGGTGCCGTCGGTGCGCCCGAGCAGGTAGTCCTCGAACTTGTCGTAGCCGGTGCAATAGCGGTCGAGGAACGCGCGGTCGGCCAGGTCCTCGGTGGCGAGCACGTACGCGAGCGCCAGCATGATCGCGACGTCGGTGCCGGGGCGCGGCGCCAGTCGTTCGGCGTCGCCGTGCAGATCGTCACGCAGCGGGCTGATCGACACGATGCGCCCGCCGCGCGCCCGCAGCCGGTCGAGGGCGTCGCGGGTCGGATGGTTGCTGGTGCCCCCGTCGTTGACCGCGGTGTTCTTCAGCGGCACCCCGCCGAAGCACACCATCAGGTCCGTCTCGCGGGCGATGACGTCCCAGTTGGTGGAGCGTGCGAACAGCTTCCAGTGCGTGCCCACGACACGCGGCATGATCACGCCGGTCGCGCCGAGCGAATAACTGTGCACGGAGCGCGTGTAGCCGCCGAGCATCTTCAGGAACCGGTGGACCTGGCTCTGCGCGTGATGGAACCGGCCGGGCGACGACCACCCGTAGGAACCGCCGAAGATCGCGCGGTTGCCGTGGGTGTCGACGACGCGGCGAAGTTCCCCGGCGAGCAGTTCGGTCAGTTCGTCCCACGACACGGCGACGAATTCGTCGCTACCGCGGGTGCTGCTCGGCCCCGGTCCGTTCTCGAGCCAGCCGCGCCGCACGGCGGGGCCGGTGATGCGGGACCGGTGCCGCACCGAGCCGGGCAGGTTGCCGAGAATCACCGACGGGTCGGCGTCACCCGGGTACGGGTGCACGGCGGTGACCTCACCGTCCGCGGCTTCGGCCTCGTACATGCCCCAGTGGGACATGTGCGAGTGCCGCCCCGGGTGCCTGCTGTGATTCGTTCCGGCTTCCTGCTCCGGCATCCGCATCAGGGCAGCGCGTTGATCAGCCGGTCCGCGTCGATCCGGGGGCCGCTGAAGAACGGGGTCTCGAGACGCACGTGGTAGCGGGCCTCGGTCGCGCGCAGATCGCGCATGAGGTCGACGATGCGGTCGAGTTCCGGAGCCTCGAAGGCGAGGATCCACTCGTAGTCACCGAGCGCGAACGCCGGGACCGTGTTCGCGCGCACGTCCGGGTAGCCGCGGCCGGCCTTGCCGTGCTCGGCGAGGATGCGGCGACGGTCCTCGTCGGGCAGCAGGTACCAGTCGTACGACCGCACGAACGGGTACACGCAGATGTAGTTGCCCGGATCCTCGCCCGCGATGAACGACGGAACGTGGCTCTTGTTGAACTCCGCGGGGCGGTGCAGCGCCGTGTTCGACCACACCGGGTTGCTGGCGCGGCCGAGGATCGTGGTGCGGCGGAAGTCCGCGTAGAACTTCTGCAGATCCTCGATGTGCTCGGCGTGCGTCCAGAACATGAAGTCCGCGTCGGCGCGCATGCCGGCGATGTCGTAGATGCCACGGACGACGACGTCGGTGTTCTCGTACGAGGCGAGGAACTTCTGCAGATCCTCGAGCGCTTCGGCGCGGTCGTCGCCGAGGACCCCGGGACGCACCTGGAACACCGACCACATCGCGTAGCGGAGGGTCGAATTGAGCTTGTCGAAATCGAGACGTGCCATGTTTCTCATCCTGCCACTCGTGTCGTAAGCCGCGCTGCGGCCGTTGTGCCCGATTCGACGCACGCCGGCACGCCGACGCCGTGCAGCATCGCCCCGGCCACTTCGATGCCGTCGACGTCGGCGACCGCGGCTTCGAGAGCCGCGACGATCTCGTCGTGTCCCGCGCGGTACTGCGGCAGACCACCGTGCCAGCGCTGCACGAACGTGGCGACCGGTTCCGCGGTCACCCCGGTGACGGTCGCGAGGTCCTTGCGGGCCAGTGCGATCAGCAGATCGTCGTCGGCGTCGACGAGCCCGGCGTCGCCGAACCGCCCGAACGACGCGCGCGCCAGTTCCACGTCGCGCTCGGCCAGGTGCGGCCACTTGCGGCTCGACAGCGTGAACGCCTTCGCCGACAGATCCTCGCCGGTCGCGACGAGGATCCCGGAGTTGCGGGGCAGCCCCGAATCCCGGGGCAGCGCGAGCGCGACGACCACCGACGACGCGAGCGGAATCCGGGCCGCCTGCTCGGCCCCGGCGGGAACCGCGTCGGCGAGCAGTGCGGCGGCCTGCGGCGCGGGCACCGCGAGGACGACGCCGTCGACCTCCCCGATCGGGTCGATCGCCCATCTGCGGCCGGCGCGACGCAGCGCCGATGCCGCCGTGCCGCGGTGGATCTCGGCGTCGGCGGCCCGCTCGAGCGCGTCGAGCAGCACGCCGTAGCCGTCGCGGAGCGTCCCGAAGACCGGGGCGGTCGACGGCGGCGGCAACGCCCGGCGCACGGCCTCGCTCAGGCTCGGTGCCCCGTCGTCGAGTGCCGCGGCGAGCGTGGGGACGGTCGCGCGCACACCGGCGGTGTCGGACAGGCCGGAATACACCCCACCGAGCAGCGGATCGACGCTGCGCCGCACCACCTGCTCGCCGAATCGTGTCCCGACGAGTTCGGCGACCGAGACGTCTCCGCCGCGTTCCCAGTGCAACGGCAGGTTCGGTTCGGCGGCGATCCGGTCGAGGGTGGCGGTGTCGACGAGCCCGGCCAGTGCCTGCGCATCGGCAGGGATGCCCATCAGGGTGCCGCCCGGCATCGGATGCAGTTCGGCGCCCGCGTAGATCAGCGGCCGGGCACCGGCCGGGTACACGAGCTGATCGCTCAGGCCCAGTTCGTCGAGCAGCGCCGGCATCTCGGGGCGGCGGCCGATGAAGGCCTCAGCACCGACGTCGACGGGGTCGCCCGCGAGCGGAACGGTGCGCAGTTTCCCGCCGAGCCGATCGGACTGTTCCAGGATCACGATCCGGGCACCGGCACCGAGGCTGGTCCGCAGCCGGTAGGCGGTCACGAGGCCGGTGACACCACCGCCCACGACAACGACGGTCGGCGTGCTCACAGCGAATGCACCAGCTCGACGACGCGGGTCAGCACTGTCGGATCCGTGTCGGGCAGCACGCCGTGGCCCAGGTTGAAGATGTGGCCGGTGGCGCCGACGGCGCGGGCACGATCCGCCTCGGCGGCGATCCGGCGCACCTCGCGTTCGATCACGTTCCACCCGGCGAACAGGATCGCCGGATCGAGGTTGCCCTGCAGGCCCTTGCCCGGGCCGACGCGGCCGGCAGCGACGTCGAGCGGGATGCGCCAGTCGACGCCCACCACGTCGGCGCCGGCCTCGCCCATCGCTCCGAGCAGCTCGCCGGTGCCGACCCCGAAGTGGATGCGCGGCACCCCGGCCGCCTCGATCTCGGCGAACACCCGTTGCGAGTGCGGCAGTACGTACTCGCGGTAGTCGGCGAGCGAGAGCGCCCCTGCCCACGAATCGAACAACTGGATCGCGTCGACGCCCGCGTGCAGCTGTGCCTGCAGGAAGGCGATGGTGATGTCCGCCAGCCGGCCGAGCAGCGCGTGCCAGGTCGCGGGATCGGAGTGCATGAGTGCCTTGGTGCGCTCGTGGTTGCGGCTCGGTCCGCCCTCGACGAGATACGAGGCGAGAGTGAACGGCGCGCCGGCGAACCCGATCAGCGGGGTGCCGCCGAGCTCGCGAGTGAGCAATCCCACAGCGCGCGCGACCGCCCCGACCTCCTCGGCTTCGAGGGTCGGCAGCGCGGCGACGGCCGCGGCGGACCGGACCGGGTTCGCGACGACCGGACCGGTGCCGGCGACGATGTCGAGGTCGATGCCGGCGGCCTTGAGTGGCACGACGATGTCGGAGAAGAGGATGGCGGCGTCGACCTTGTGGCGACGGACCGGCTGCAGGGTGATCTCACACACCAGCTCGGGCCGGAAGCAGGATTCGAGCATGCCGATTCCTGCGCGGATCTCCCGGTATTCGGGCAGCGATCTGCCTGCCTGGCGCATGAACCACACCGGTCGGTGGGTCGGCTCGGCGCCGCGCGCTGCGGCCAGCAACGGGGCCGTGTCGAGCCGGCGTCGGCTCGGGTACTCCGCGGGGGTGGTGGAGCCGACGTTCGTGTCTTCCAGGCCGGTCATCGATCCTCGTCTTCCAGGAGCATGGTTCGGTACCCGCCACGGCGGGCACGGGATGCTGCCCATGCTGCCACGCCGCCGTAGGCCTCCGGAATCGGCGCGCCTCCCGCGTGCTGTGCATCACCGGCACTAACGTCCGCAGTCGTGACCACCTCGCCCGCCGAACCCGCTCAGTTCCGCGCCGCGATCGAAGCGATGAACGCGGCGAC
>Ga0180215_1004055_pt1 | contig 13307 bp, 9 predicted proteins | sample eDN3rd37CBELigBY_FD_128871 | JGI IMG/M metagenome (GOLD analysis project Ga0180215, IMG submission 128871) | Enriched backyard soil microbial communities from Emeryville, California, USA - eDNA 3rd pass 37_C BE-Lig BY (version 2) (version 2) | ecosystem: Environmental > Terrestrial > Soil >...
ATGAAGACAAGCACTGTCGCACTGCCCAGGCTCGTTACGTCGCGCACCGCCTCCGGCAGCCAGGACGGCCCGATCGGGGGCGACCCCTCGCCGCTGGTCCGGAAGGCAAGCAGGATGCGGCGGTCAAGCTCGTGAGGCTCGCCGTCGCGCGCCACCTCTGCCAGCTCCACGAACGCCCACGCGCCGCCGGCGACGGCGATTGCCGCGGCCAGGATCGCGAATTCCAGCTTTCCGACGATCTCTCTGATGGCTGGCATGGCTGCGTCCCGTTCGACGCCTTTCCCTATGGCCCTGCGGCGGGTCGGACAAGCCGCCTTATGTCATGAGGGTGTAATGTGACCGGCCTAGCAGATCCTCATGCACGTTCCCAAGCCACAGTGCGAGCCAGAGGACCGACGATGAACCAGCAGTTCCCTCACGCCCAGGGATTCCGGACCAGCCTCCTCGAGGAGAACGACGGACCGGGCCGCAACCCAACCCACAACCGCACCATGGGCGAGATCATCTCAGCGCGCTTCTCGCGTCGTGGCTTCCTGCAGGGATCGCTGGCGGTCTCTGCAATCGCCGCGACCGTGAGCCCGATCGCGCTGATTACCGCCGACAACGCTCGCGCGGGGTCCGGTTCGGCCTTTGACTTCGACGAGATCGAGGCCGGAGTGGACGAGAACCACCATGTTGCGCCCGGCTATGACGCCGACGTGCTGCTGCGCTGGGGCGACCCGCTGTTCGCCGATTCCCCGGCCTTCGATCCGGCCAACCAGACGCCGGAAGCACAGGAGAAGCAGTTCGGCTACAACAACGACTATGTCGGCTTCATTCCGATCGACGGCTCCAGCGAGCACGGCCTGCTCGTGGTGAACCACGAATACACCAACGAGCACCTGATGTTCCCCGGCATCGTCACCATCCGGGACGGCAAGGCCGAGGTGGCCCCGGCCGACGCCAGGCGCGTCGCCATCGAGATGGCCGCGCATGGCGGCACCGTGGTCGAGATCCGCAAGGTCGGCGGCAAGTGGCAGGTCGTCCGCGACGGGGCGCTGAACCGCCGGATCACAGCGAAGACCGAGATGCAGGTCACCGGCCCGGCCGCCGGCAGCGACCGCCTGAAGACCAGCGCCGATCCCACCGGCACGAAGGTTATCGGCACCATCAACAATTGCGCCGGCGGCGTGACGCCCTGGGGCACCTACATCATGGCTGAGGAGAACTTCCACGGCTACTTCCAGGGGGAGCTGCCCGAGGGCCATCCCGAGGCCGCCAATTACGAGCGCTACGGCGTGCCGGAAGGCGCCTACGAGTGGGGCAATTTCGAGCCGCGCTTCGACCTGTCGAAGGAACCCAACGAGCCCAACCGCTTCGGCTGGATCGTCGAGGTCGACGTCATGGACCCGAACTCGGTACCAAGGAAGCGCACGGCGCTGGGGCGCTTCAAGCATGAAGGCGCGGAGTCGATCGTCGCGGCAAACGGCAAGGTCGTGTTCTACCTCGGCGACGACGAACGCTTCGACTACGTTTATAAGTTCGTGACCGCCGACACCTGGAATCCGGACGATCGCGCCGCGAACCTCGATCTGCTCGACGCAGGCACGCTGTACGTCGCGAAGTTCTCCGACGACGGCACATTCGAATGGCTGCCGCTCGTCCACGGGGAGGGGCCGCTGACGGCGGAGAACGGCTTCGCCAGCCAGGCCGACGTGCTCATCGAGGCCCGCCGGGCGAGCGACCTCCTGGAAGCGACGCCGATGGACCGCCCCGAGGACATTCAGCCGAACGGCTCGACCGGCAAGGTCTACGTGATGCTGACCAACAACGCGCGCCGCGACGTCGAGCAGGTCGATGGGGTAAACCCGCGGGCGAAGAACGCATTCGGCCATATCGTCGAGCTGATGGAGGACGGCGGCGACTTCACGGCGATGAAAGGGCGCTGGGAAGTGCTCCTGAAGTGCGGCGACCCGTCGGTCGCCGAGGTCGGCGCGTCCTTCTCGACCGCAACCACTGCCAATGGCTGGTTCGGCATGCCGGACAACTGCGCCATCGACGCGGCCGGACGCCTCTGGGTCGCCACCGACGGCAACGGTCCCAAGGCCACCGGCCGCACCGACGGCCTCTGGGCCGTGGACACGGAAGGGGAAGCGCGCGCGACCTCGAAGCTGTTCTACCGGGTGCCGGTGGGGGCGGAGCTGTGCGGCCCTCTCTTCACGCCCGACAACGCCACGGCTTTCGTCGCCGTCCAGCATCCGGGCGACGAGGGCGAGAACTGGGCGCCGTTCGGCCGTCCCTCCTACTACGAGGATCCCTCGACCCGCTGGCCGGATTTCGACCCGCAGATGCCGGTTCGGCCTGCCGTCGTCGCCATCACCCGCCAGGGCGGCGGCAAGATCGCGTCCTGACCGGATCGTCCAGCGCCTTCAGCGGCGCCGGCTCCTATCCGGCGTCGCCTCGCTATCAGGAGCGGCCCTCGAAGGCCGGTCCGAGCGTGATCAGACCGACCGCGATGATCGCCAGCACGATGCCGATGTTTTGGGTGATCGTCAGCCGTTCGCCGAACCAGCCCAGCGCGATCACGTTGACGGCGACGAGTTGCAGGACGGCCGACAGGCTGAAGGCGGACGACATGCCGTATTCCCGTACCAGCCGGAGCATGATGAGGTTGCCGGCCGAATAAAGGGCAAGCGTGAGCACCAGCTTGCCGATGCTCGGAGACACCGCCCAGCTTTTGGCGGAAACCGCGGCGACCAGGAAGAACAAGGTCGAGGCGGCCAGTTGGACGAAGCCGAAAAGTGTCACGCGCACCTCCTGGATTTCGCCCGCTGTCGGCCAGCCCGACGCTTCCGTCAAGAGCCGGGGGGCGGCCCATTCTGATCCAGACTCAAAAAATGTTCTCGCAGCGCAGTTGAATCATCCCGTCGGTGAGGAAGGGTGCGCTGCCTGGCTGGACAGCAGGCGGTGTTCTGGCGCGACGCGCGGTCGCGTTGCGGCGAACATTTCCGGTTCGTCATCCTCGGGCGAAGCAGCCACGAAGTGGCGTCGCGAACTCCCGGGGATCCAGGCCTGGACGGTCCGGCCGCGCGGGACGGTGGCGGTCTGGTGGATGACTGGCGCCGTTGCCCGCAACACGACCGCCCAGGCATGGATGGTCGGGTCAAGCCCGACCATGACCAGGCGTGGGGCCGACGCCCAGCCTACTGCGCCGGCACCGGCGCGTTCTCGCGCACCAGCCCCTTCTTCTTCAGCGCAGCCCAGAACTCGGCCGGGATCGGGTGTTCGATGAGGGCGATGTTCTCGTCCAGATGCGTCTTGGTTCGGGTGCCGGGGATGTTGGTCGGAATGGCCGGGTGCGCCAGCACGAACTGCAGCGCCGCCGCCTTCAGCGGGACGTTGTATTCCTTGCACACCGCCTCGATTTTCGAGACGCGCTCGAGGATTTCCGGCGGAGCCTCGCTATAGTTGTAGTGCGCGCCCTTGACGGCGCCGGTGGCGAGGATGCCGCTGTTGAAGCCGCCGCCCAGCACGACGGCCACGTCGCGCTCCTCGCAGAGCGGCAGGAAAGTGTCGAGCGCATCCTGCTCCAGCAGCGTGTAGCGCCCCGCGAGCAGGAAGCAGTCGAAGTCGCGTTCGCGCAGCGCCGCCTCGCACACCTGCCACTCGTTGCAGCCCACGCCGATGGCCTTCACCAGGCCCTCGGAGCGCAGCTTCTCCAGCGCCTTGTAGCCGCTGTCCATGGCAGTGCGGAAATGCTGCTTCTGCAGTTCCGGCCCGTGGCTGAACACGTCGATGTCGTGGATGAAAAGAATGTCGATGCGCGCCTGGCCGAGCCGCTGGAGGCTGTCCTCGAAGGAGCGCATGCAGCCGTCGTAGCTGTAGTCGTGCTCGATCTCGAACGGCGGCATGTCCACCCAGAAAAAGGATGTCAGCCCGCCTGCCGGCACGGGTTTCAGCTTGCGGCCGACCTTGGTCGACAGCACGTACTCGTCGCGCGGATAGGCCCGCAGGCTTTCGCCGAGCCGGTGCTCCGACAGGCCGTGGCCGTACATCGGCGCGGTGTCGAAATAGCGCAGGCCGGCATCCCACGCGCCGGCGATCACACCGCGCGCGTCCTCCTCCGGCACGCGACGAAACTGGTTGCCGATCGGCGCGGTGCCGAAACCCATCGCCGTGACCTCGAGCCCGCTGCGGCCGAATCTTCGCTTGGCACTCGCCTTCATGTGAAAATCCTCCCTACTTGATGAAAGCGTATTTCGAGCGGTCGATCGTCAGCGAGACCGCGAGGATGATGACGAAGCCCTTCACGATGTCCTGGGTGAACGAGTTGACCTCGGTGACGTCCATGCCGTTGGTCAGGATGGCGATGACGAGCACGCCGAGGAAGGTTCGGTGCGGTCCGCCGATGCCACCCGAAAGTGCTGTGCCGCCCATCACGACAGCCGCAATGGAATTGAGCAGAAGGCTACTGCCGGCCGTTGGCGTCCCGGCCCCTACTTGGCCCGTCAGCATCACGCCCGCCAGCCCGCAGATCGCGCCGGACAGCACGAAGGCCAGCACCTTGTAGAAGGTGACGGGCACACCGGCATGGGACGCCACGATCTCGCCGCCGCCGAGCGCATAGAGGTAGCGGCCGAGCTTGGTGCGGAACGCGACAATGGTCAGGATCGCGGTCGAAAGCAGCGCGAACCAGATGACGTTCGGCACGCCGAGCACGTAGGAGCCGTTCACGAGGTCGGGCAGCGTACTGTCCATGAACAGGATCGACTGGCCCTGCGAGATCTGGTTGGCCACACCCGACAGCACCGACAGCATGCCCAGCGTCACCAGGAAGGATGGCACCTTGAGCTGCGTGACGAGAAGGCCGTTGACCAGTCCGACGAAGCCGCCGACGCCGACACCGACCAGCGTCGCCCCCAGCACCCCGAACCTGTCGACAGATAGCGCCACGAGGATGCCCGTCAGCGTCACCAGCGCGCCGACCGACAGGTCGATCGAACCGATCAGGATGACGATGGTGCCTGCCAGTGCCACCATCAGCAGCACCGACGACTGCCGGCCGATGTTGAGTGCGTTGGCCGACGAGAAGAAGAGCGGGTTGACCCAGGTGAAGTATGCGATGAGCACGACGATGGCGACGATCGGCAGGATGATCGTGCGCAGGTCTATGTCTGGAGTCGCCTTCGCCGCGGATGCCGGCTGTGCAGCCATGGTGTCCCGTCCCGTAATGTCTATAGCATGGCCGAAACCACGTCGACTTCCCGTGGCTTGGCGTGTTTGGGTGCATCGATCATGGCCGAGACCTGGCCGTTGCGCAGAACCATGATGCGGTTCGACAGGCCGATGAGCTCGGGCAGATTGTCCGAGACGAGCAGCACCGCGCCACCCTTCTCGGCGATGTCGCGCATCAGCGCGTAGATGTCTTCCTTGGCGCCGACGTCGAGCCCGCGTCCCGGATCGTCCAGAACCAGGATGTTGACGCCGCGGGCCAGCCACTTGGCGAAGACGACCTTCTGCTGGTTGCCGCCCGAGAGGGTCCGGCAGGCAACGTTCGGTCCCGGTGCGCGCACGCGAAGTCGCCTGATCCATTCCGCCGTCAGTGCCCGGCTGCGCGATGGCGAGATAAGGCCGAGGAGTCCAAGCCCGATCTGCTTCAGGTTGGGCAGTGTCAGGTTCCAGTCGATCGTGTCGGTGCCGATGATGCCGGCGATGCTGCGCTCCGCCGGAACGAAGCCGATGCCATGACGAATGGCGTCGCGCCGCGAGCCGCGCCTGAGCGTGTTGTCGCCCACCGAGACCTCACCTTCGCTGGGCGCCTCCGCTCCAGCGACGATCTTCGCCAGCGTCGACTTGCCCGACCCCAGCACGCCGGCAACGCCGAGAATCTCGCCCTCGCGCAGATCCAGCGAGACCCCCCGCAGATGGCCGGGCTTGCTGATGTTCCTGGCGCTGAGCACGATCCGCTCACCAGGTTCGCGCTGGCTGGCCTCGCGGTAGTACTCGGCGTTGCGCTGGCGCCCGACGATCAGCTCGTGCAATCCTGTCTCGTCGATGGAGTCGACGGGTCGCTGGTCGACGACCTGGCCGTCCTTCAGCGCCACGAGTTCGTCGCAGGCGGCGAACACGTCGGCGAGGCGGTGCGATACCAGCACGAAGGAAGCGCGCGCCCGCCACCGCTTGATGCCGTCGAACAGCTTCGCCGCCTCGTGGTCGGAGAGTGCGCTGGTCGGCTCGTCGAGCAGGATGATCGGCTCCACCGGATAGACCCGCGCCAGGGCGAAGGCCTTGGCGATCTCCACGAGCTGCCGCTGGCCGAATGAGAGCGTGCCGGTCAGCGCGGTCGGACTGACGTCGATCTCCAGTTCGTCGAGCACGGCTCGCGCTTCCGCGATCATCGCACGTCGACGCAGCGCGCCGGCCACGGAGAATTTCTCCTCGCGTCCGAGAAAGATGTTCTCGAAGACGGGGATGGTTGGGATCAGCCCCTGTTCCTGGAAAACGGTTGCCACCCCGCGCCGGGCCGCTTCCGTTGGGTGGCCGAAGCCAACCGCCTCGCCGTTGATGGCGATCGTACCCGTATCCGGCCGCACCGTGCCGTTGATGATGGACAGGAGCGTCGACTTGCCGGCGCCGTTCTCGCCGACGAGGCCGAGCATCTGGTTGCGGCGCAGCGTGAAGCTGACCCCGGACAATGCCCTGGTGCCGGGGTAGCTCTTCGAGATGTCCCTGAGTTCCAGCGCCGGTGGCTGGACCGGCTGGCCGCCCGGAATCTCCGGACGGCCGGCAGTCACCTGGCTCACTTGAACGGACCGCTCTTGTAGTGGTCGGCGTACAGCTTGGTCACGGCGTCGAACTCGTCCTTCCACTTCGCCGCGTCGCCATAGGCCGCGTTGAGCTTGTCCTGGCCCTCCTGGCCGGCCCATTGGACCGCCGGGTCGATCGGGTAGATGTTGTTCTGCGGATCCCAGTCCTCCGGGTTCAGCGTGCGGCTCATCTTCTTCCAGTCGAAGGGCAGTTCGGCGCTCTTGTAGATCTTCTCGTCAATGCTGGCGGCCGTTTCTGCCGTCGCGGTCAGCGAGCCGGTGTAGAGCAGCCGTTCGGGCAACGTGGGCTTCCAGCCGTTCAGCGCGTCGAACAGCGTGACGGCGGCGAAACCGGCCTGGTAGGGCGGCAGGGATGTGTTGGTGGCAACGAACTGCTCGCCCTTCGCCACTTCGCTGAGCCCTTCGGACAGGCCGTCGATCCCGGCGACCTTGACGTTGGTCATGCCGCGCTCCTTGAGCACCGACAGTGCGCCAAGCGCCATGGAGTCGTTTTGCGCGAACACGCCCTTCATGTTCGGATAGGCGGTGACCATCGACAACATGACCGTGCGCGCCTTTTCGCGCACCCAGTCGCCACGCAGCCCACCGACGATCTTGATACCGGGAAATTCCGCCGCTGCCTTCATCATGCCGGCGGTGCGCGCGTCGTCGGTCGGGGTGGCGAGGCCCTTGATGTGCACCACCTCGCCCTCGCCGCCGATCGATTCAAACAGGGCCTTGCCGACCTGGTAGCCGGCTTCTGCCGAGTTGGCGGTCATGTAGGAGACGAAGTAGTCGCCGACGTCGGAGGGCGTGTACCACGCCGGAATCTCCCACAAGGCGGCGTAGTAGATCTGGTTCTCCTGACACAGCTTCGCGATCATCGGTACCTCGCCCGCGGCGACGACCGTGTTGATCAGCATGTTGACGCCCTGCGTCGGCAGGCCGCGCACCTGGCTGATTTCGCGCGCGGCGTCGTTGTCGTGGTAGAGTTCGGTGGACTCGATCTCCAGTGCCGACGCTGTGGCCTGGAAGCCCTTGATGAACGCCGCCCAGTAATCGTTGGCCAAAGTTGCGACGCAGGTCGCGGCCTTCCCCTTTGTCTGCGCGAACGCCGGGGCGCCGAAGCCGCCGAACGCGGAGGCCATCGGCACGGCGATGCCTGCTGCCGACGCGAGCTGCATGAAGACGCGGCGGGTGAGCGGGTTCTGGATGGTGGGAATGGTTTTGACGATCAGTTCTTCCCGAGACATGCGATCCTCCCTTTGATCTGCCTCACGAATTCCTACAATCGATTGCATTATTGCCCGCCGGATTCGCCGGGAAATATTCTCAAATCGACAGGATCCGCTGCGCGGCGCCGTCACCTTGCCCGACGCCGCATTTCAGAAACTCGACAGAGGGGACTCTCCCCAGCTGCATAACAATCGATTGCAAAACATCGCGCACGGGATGCTCTTCGTCAATAGCGATAGGTCGGGAAGCCGCCTTTGGTGTATGGCGTTGCGCCGGCGGGGACACGGGTGGGGACGGTACGTTCCGTACGGGCTTGAAAGAGAGGGATGGGCAAACGCATGAATACTCCGATCGTCCGGACGGTGGCCGACCTCCGGGCTTTGGTCGCCGGATGGCGCCGCGAGGGATTGATCGTGGCGGTGGTGCCGACGATGGGAGCCCTGCATGAAGGCCATCTCAGCCTCGTGCGCGCCGCGCTCGGCCGCGCCGACCGGGTCATCGTGACGCTGTTCGTCAACCCGAAGCAGTTCAACAGCGCAGCCGACCTGGCCGCCTATCCGCGCACCGAGGAGGAGGACGCGCGAAAGCTTGCGCCGCTCGGCGCCCACGTTCTCTACGCCCCGGACGCGGAGGAGATGTACCCCCGCGGCTTCTCCACGACGGTGTCGGTCAGCGGCGTCAGCGAGGGCCTGTGCGGCGGCGCCCGGCCGGGCCATTTCGACGGCGTGTCGACGGTCGTGGCAAAGCTGTTCCTGCAGACGGGTGCGGACCTGGCTTTCTTCGGCGAAAAGGACTTCCAGCAGTTGCGTGTCGTGCGCCGGATGGCACGCGATCTCGACATACCGATCGAGGTCGTCGCCTGCCCGACCGTCCGCGAGGAGGATGGCCTTGCATTGTCCTCGCGCAACGTACGGCTTTCGCCGGACGAGCGGCGCATCGCGCCGGCCCTTGCGCGAGCCCTCACGGACGCGGTCGGGCGCATCATCGCGGGCACGCCCGTCGAGGCAGCGATCGGCGCGGCGCGGAAGGCGATCCTGGATGCTGGCTATCGGGAGGTCGAATATCTCGAACTCAGGGCCGAGGAAGACCTCGCCCCGATGACCGTGTTCGATCGCCCGGCGCGTCTGCTGGCTGCGGCATGGCTGGGGGGCACGCGGCTGATCGACAATGTGAAGCTCGAACGCGCATCGTGACGGCGCGGACTTCCGCCCCTCGCCAGTCTCCGGCTTCGCCTAGCCGCCGTTGCCCATGATGATGTCGAGGATCGACGTCTCGCCCTTCACGCGCCGGCCGCCCACGTCGCCGGGCGGGATCGGATGGTCGATGGAGGCGGTGGGCGCGATGTCGGCGGGTGCGATGTCCATGTCCGGTCCGGTCTCCGGGAGGGCGAAGGCCGGTTCGGGGAGCGGCGCTGCCACCGTTTCCGGCTGCGCTTCCGGGATTGGGGCGGAAGACGGAGGCGCGATGCGGCTGCCCGGCAGCGGCGCGACCTTCACCCCGTCATGCGCCGCAGCCATGAAGGCCTGCCACGCGAGCGTGGGCAGGGCGCCGCCGGTCGCGCGCTTGCGCATCGGCGTCCCGTCATCGTTTCCGAACCACACGCCGGCGGTCAGGTACGCTGTGTAGCCGACGAACCAGGTGTCGCGTGAATTCTGCGTCGTGCCCGTCTTGCCCGCCGCGGGCCAGCCAAAATCCGCCTTGCGGCCGGTTCCCTCCGCGATCGTCATGGCCATCATGGAGTTCATCATTCCCACGACCTCGGGGCTGACCACGCGGGGCGCCTTTGCCGCCGGCCGCTCGTAGAGCACCTTGCCCTGCGCGTCGGTCACCCGGTTGACGAAATGAACCTCCGGCCGGAAGCCGCCATTGGCGAACGGAACGTAGGCAGCCGTCAGCTCCAGCGGCGTGACTTCCGACGTTCCGAGCGCAATCGAGCTGTTGGCGGCAAGCGTCGATCCGATGCCGAGCCGTTGCGCCGCCTCGATCACCGACCCGACGCCGACTTCGCGGGCCAATTGCGCGGCCACCGAATTGAGCGACTTGGCCAGCGCCGTCGTCAGCGTCACGCGCCCGTAGTACTTGCCGTCATAGTTTTCCGGCTTCCACTTGCCGATCCGGATCGGCGCGTCGTTGCGGATCGAATCGGGGCGGGCTCCCTGTTCCAGTGCGGCCAGGAACACGAACGGCTTGAAGGCCGAACCGGGCTGCCGGCGTGCCTCGGTCGCGCGATCGAACTGGCTGTCGGCATAGTCGTAGCCGCCGACCATGGCGCGCACGCCGCCGTCATTGTCTATTGCGACGAGCGCGCCCTGGCTGACGTTCAGCTTCTCGCGGTTCTCGTCGATCAGCTGCCGGATGGACGCCTCGGCGACCCGCTGGAGATGCTGGTCGACGGTCGTCTCCACCACGATGTCGGAACGGATGTCGCCGATGAGCCCCTGCAGTTCCTCTACGATCCGGTCGGCCACGTAGTTCTCCGCGCCCGTCCACGACGGCGAAACGCGGTGCGGTGCCGCCTCGACGGCGCCCGACATTTCTTCGGCGCCGATCATGCCTTCCTCGCGCATGGCCGCCAGCACCAGCCTGGCCCGAGCCTCGGCGGCTTCCGGGTTGCGCGCGGGCGACAGCTTCGAGGGCGCCTTGAGGAGGCCGGCGAGCAGGGCCGCCTCGGAGAGCGTGACGTCGCGCGCCGACTTGCCGAAATAGCGTCGCGAGGCTGCCTCGACCCCGTAGGCGCCGGACCCGAAATACACCCGGTTCAGGTACATTTCGAGGATCTGGTCCTTGGAATGCTTGTGCTCGAGCCACAGCGCCAGCAGCACCTCCTGGATCTTGCGCTCGATCGTGCGCTCCGGGGTCAGGAACAGGTTTTTGGCCAGCTGCTGCGTCAGCGTCGATCCACCCTGCGAGAAGTCACCCCTGAGCAGGTTCTGCGCAACCGCGCGGGCAAGGCCGATGGGGTCGACCCCGAAATGCGAGTAGAAACGGCGGTCCTCGATCGCCATCACCGCCTGCGGGATGTAGGGCGACATTTCGTGAAGGCCGATCGCCTCGCCGCCGGTCATGCCGCGATTGGCGAGCAGCTCTCCGTCCGAAGAGACGATGCGCACGTTGGGCGGCCGGTCCGGCACGCTCCAGTCGGCGATGCTCGGCATCTGCGCGCCGTACCAGACGATGACGCCCGCCAGCCCGATGCCGGTCCAGATCGCCAGCACCAGGCACCAGTAGAGGAGGCGCCCCAGTCCGAAGCCGCGACGCTTCGCGCGTTTCCGCCTGCCCATGTCGTGCTCCGGCCCAACCCGCCGTCGATCCGCTTCAAAGCCGCGTCCGGCCTCGGACGCCAGCCTTCCCGTCGTGCGTCGCGCCCTTCTCTCCGTCCGCGAGGAACCGACGGGTACGATCCTGTCGTCGTCCCCAACGGAGAATACCGCGCCTTGGTCCTGCTGCGGCCCATCGAATGTCGGCTCGATCCGCGTGCCGCCCCGTCTTGCCATGTTTTCCCGAACGACGTTCGTTATGCAGAACCGCTCGATTGAAAATTAAATGCGGCGATTTAAGGGGCCGTTAATCGATCGCGCACCCATCCCTCGGGTTGTGGGAAGCACAATCTCAGGTTGCGAGCTGCGGTGGCAGGTGCAGGTAGCGTGCGGCCTTGCGCTTGGCCTGGATGTCCTTCCAGACCAGCGCCACCTGCTCTTCGCCGAGCCCTGTCGCCCGCGCCACTTCATGCGCCGGCACCTCATGGTCCAGACCGTAGAGGCACAGGTCCATCTTGTCGTAGGGGAGCGCGAAGTAGAACTCCTCCTGGGTCTGCGGCAGGGAGTAGGTATCCGTCGTCGGCGGCCGCCGGCGTATCTCCTCCGGCACGCCAAGACGTTCGGCGAGCTGGTAGACCTGCGACTTGTAGAGATGCGCGATCGGCTTCAGGTCGGCGGCGCCGTCGCCGTTCTTCACGAAGAAGCCCTGGTCGTATTCGAGCCGGTTCGGCGTGCCGACCACGGCGTAATTCAGGCGGTCGGCGTGGTAGTACTCGAACTGCTTGCGCGTTCGCTGCTTCATGTTGGTGGCCGCGACGATGCCCTGGTAGACCGGCGCCGGGAGCCGGTGCTTGGTCAACGCACCGTCCGGGCTGCGCAGCACCAGCGAGGAAATGTTGTAGCCGCCGGTAGTCAGCGGCCCGTCGATCACGATCTTGGAGCTCCAGCCGGGCCCGTATTTCGGCTCCACCTGGCGGATGAAGCCGTCGCGCCGCTCGTAGCAGCCCATTGCGGCGAGCGCCGGCGCGATGTCCTCCACGGCCGTTTCCAGTCCGAAGGTCTCTGCCACCAGGCGGCCAAGCCGCAGGCTCTCCGGGTCGGAGTCGCTTTCCGGCATGAGCAGGCAGAAGACGTTGCGCGGCCCCACGGCACGCGCGGCGAGCCCGGCGCAGACGCTGGAATCGATGCCGCCGGAGAGGCCGAGGACGAGCCCGCGCCGGCGCACCGTGCCGCGAAGCTGTTCCCTGAGCATCGAGGCGATGCGCTCGATCTCGGCATCGGCATCGATGCGCAGCGCGTCGGCGGAGAAGGGGCGGGGCTGATGTTGCAACGGATCTGTTCTCCACTCAGGCGACGAGGCGACGCGCGACCTTTCCGCTGGCCGTCTTCGGCAGTTCGTCGCGGAATTCGACCGATTTCGGCACCATCACGTCCGGCAGGGCCCTGGCGCAGTGGCGCAGCACGTCGCGCTCGCCGAGCGTCGGGGAACTGCGCACGATCACCGCATGCAGCACATGGCCGGAAACGAGGTCCGGGCGTCCGACCACCACGGCTTCGGCCACCCCGGGACAGGCATGCAGCACGGCCTCAACCTGTCTCGGCGCCACCTTCTCCCCGCGCACCTTCAGCATGTCGTCCTTGCGGCCGACGAAATGGAGGTAGCCCTCGTCGTCGGTGCAAAAGAGGTCGCCGGTATGGAGCCACGTGCCGCTGCGTCCTTGGACCGGCCGCAGCGCCGCGCGCGTTGCTGCCTCGTCCTGCCAGTAGCCCTGCATGACGTGCGGGCCCTGGATCACCAGTTCGCCGGTTTCGCCCGGCGCGACCTGATGGCCGCTGTCATCGATGATCAGGAACTCGGTGCCCGGCAGCGCCTTGCCGACCGAACCCGGCCGGCGACCGATCTCCTCCGGCGCCAGGAACGTTGCCCGCGCGCATTCGGTGAGACCGTACATCGAATAGAGCTTCACGCCGGGGAACAGGGCTGTCAGGCCCTCGATGTGGCTGGAGGGGAGCGCGGCGGCGGCGTTGG
>Ga0180215_1004056_pt1 | contig 13306 bp, 10 predicted proteins | sample eDN3rd37CBELigBY_FD_128871 | JGI IMG/M metagenome (GOLD analysis project Ga0180215, IMG submission 128871) | Enriched backyard soil microbial communities from Emeryville, California, USA - eDNA 3rd pass 37_C BE-Lig BY (version 2) (version 2) | ecosystem: Environmental > Terrestrial > Soil >...
AGCATGGCCAGCGGCTCGGCTCGGACGGCCGGGTTCATGTCCTTGCCGACTCGGGGGATGACGATCATCATCATCGGGATGCCCGCCTCGCGGCAGTCGCCCGCCAGCGCGGCGACGGAGGCGTCGTAGAGATCCCAGTAATAGGGACTCAGCTTGGCCTTGACGCGATCTTTGTAGACAAGATCACCCTTGGAATTGACCATATAATCCTGGTCGTTGATCCCGGCCCGGTCGAACGTCTCGCGGACGAAGTCGTAGGGAACGTCGGAGCCGGTTCGCAAAACGTCGCAGAGGTGGATCTCCATCAACCGGGTGTCGAGCATCGTCGCGGCGAAGATCACCAGGTCGGGCTGGAATTCGCGGGCCTTGCGGCGGAACGACTCCAGGCGCTGCAGCGGGCTGTAGGCGGCGACCGCGAAGTTCAGGACCTCGAATTTCCGATCCGACTTGAACCCCCGCTTTTGGGGGTGGCGGTTGAGCCACTCTTGAAGCTGAAACGCGTAGGTATCGGCCACCTTCACGCCCCAGCCCATGTCCATCGACGCGCCCACCAGGGCGACCCGAAACGTCTTTTCGGGCTTCTCGACGGTCACCTCGGGGCCGTGCATGCCGTGCGAGTTGGTGTCGAACGGCTGGCCGAAGAGGATGCTGTGGATGTCGGGAATAAGCTCGAACTGGAGGAAGTCGCCGTCGAGGTGGCGAACGACTCCGGCGTCGTTGAACCGGAGCCAGCCGTTGGGCTTGCCCATGAGCTTGAGCATAAGTTCACCCCGGCTTCCCGGCCCCTCGGCGCCGCCGACGAGGCCTTCGTAGTAGCCGGTGGCGTTGTGATCGCTGTCGGCCCGGTTGGCCGCGTTGGAGCTGGCCGCGGCCAGCAACCGCCGGGCGCGCGACCAGTTTTCGGGGAATGGGATCGCCGCGATCACGATCAAAACCAGGGCCTGGACCATGCCGACCCGGGCGGCGGCGACCGTCGTGGGTTGAATCAACGCCATCGCGTGTTCGGCTCCTTATGTCAAGACATCCGAAGACCACGACCGAGCAGGTCGAACCAGGCCTCGATGCTGGGACTGTTCCAAAGCGACCAAAGCAGGATGATGGTCGCGAACGTCGCCGCGGTCTTGAGCCCTCGAACCGCGAAGGCGCCAAGCGGGTTCGGCCTGGGCTGATCGGTCGCCGCCCGGCTCTTGATCCGAGCCTTGGGCGCGCGGCGGGCGTCAAGCTGGACATTGACCAGCACCAGGAGGCCCAGGACCGTCCAGAAGACGGCGTCGGGGATGCTGAAGCCCCAGGTTCCTCGGAGCCAGAACGATTGGTAGCCGTGCAGGAGCCAGGTGACGACGAACACCGCCACCGTCGCCGCGGCGAGCGCCGCGGGCTGCGGCCAGCGCTTCAGGCGGAAGACCACCGGATTGAACACCATGCGGACCATGAAGTCCTTCCAGTAGATGTTGATCCGTCGCCAGTAGTCGGTGAAGCCGGTCGCCAGCAGGTAGCGGTGGTGCGTGTCGGGAAGCTGATGGCCGAACAGGTGGAGCATTCCGCAGGCGATGTGGAATTGCCCGGACACTTGCAGATAGACCAAATAGTTGAACACCAGAAAGCCGAGCAGGCTCCAGGTTCCGTACACCTGATCGGCGGGGATGAGCAATTCTTGATCGATGATGCGGTAGAGGATCAGCTGCACGACCCCCCGAAACATCATGTCGAGCCCCCGGCGCTGGATGGCGTGGACCTCGTCGGCGAAGAAGCCGCGCTGCCAGGTCCGGTAGTCGACCACCGGGAAGAGGAGGAAGCAGAAGTTGGGCAGCATGAAGAAGTAAGCAACGGCGTCGAGCGGGCTCTCGGGCTTCTTCGCGTGCTTAAGCTCGTACATGTAGATCATCATGCGGAACATGAAGACCGAGCCGAGCACCGGCCAGACCGTCGACGGCGCCAGATCGAAGAGCGCCACGGGTCGGCCAAAACTCAGGAAGAGCGTCAAGGCCGCCATCAAGCCGGCCCGAACTCCCCAGGCCAGGGGGAGCCGGCTAATGGCGATCAACGCGATCCCAAGCGCCGTGACGACCGCGCCCACGTCGACGCCGAAGACGAGGAACAATCCGGCCATCGAGGCGGCCAGGAAAATCGGCCGCTTCCAGCGGTAGGGCGCCAGGTAGTGGACCGGCAAGACCAGGGCCGCCAGCGCGAAGAGCATCTGGAACGCCCGGCCCTCGGTGTGGTACTGGCGGCTAACGGCGAAGATCAGGCCGAGGTAAAGCAGGTTGCGGAGGAACGGGACCAGGCGGCGCCGGCAGTTTTCGGGCTCTCCCTGGTACAACCCCCGAGGTCTGGGCGGCGCCTCCGGGTCGCTCGCCGTCGCGGGAGCGATGAACCGGCGGTGGAGCGAGACTCGCGTTCTGACCGGGTTCCCGACGTTCAAACCCATGGACGGTCCCTTCCTCAATCCTGCTCGGCCCGGGGCCGAACCACCCCGCGCGAACGCGGCGCGGCGGCCGTCAAGCCGCTCATCCTTGATTGTCGGACCAACGATCCCGCGAGCATGTCGCGGCGATGATCACGCGCGGACGTTCTGATAAACTTGAATGATCGAGCGATCAACCGGCGCGATCGAAATGGCGGGGCGCTCAAACAAGGCCCGAGCGGGATCGTCGCGGGGGTCGGTTCGTCCTTGAACCGATTTCCCCCGCAACCTGCACCATCCTTGGCACGTCGGAAGATCGCCCAGCCGCCCCCGTCAAGGGGATGGAGAACCGCGATCTTGTTTTGATGGTTCGTTCAAATGTCGGCCGCAGCCGCCTTTTGATGCCTTTAACGGCCGAACAAGTCCGGAGCGCGGCCCACGACATTGGCTGGGGCGGCGTCCGGCGGCCTCGATCGCGCCGTCGGTTGGGCGATTTAACCCCGACAACCCAACTCTGTCAACCCAGCCCGGCCCGCCCCGGGCTTTTTTCCGCCCACTCGACCAGGCGGCCGGCGCGCGTTAGTCTGACGCTCTATTCCATTGTGTCTCGCGGTGCGTTTCGCGGCCGATTCGGATTTGGTGGAGGCGGATGATCATGCCCAAGCGGAAATTGCCGATCCTCATCGGCGCGTGGATGGCGGGTCTGGGTCTGGCCTTGTCCTCGGCCGCGGCGCTGGGCGAGGAGCCGAAGCCCGAGGGCGACCTGGCCGCGCTGCAGGGCGAGTGGACCTCCACGGACGATCAGGGAACCGCCCACTGGACCTTCGACGGCAACCGCCTCTCAATCAAGGCCCCGAATCGGGCCTATGAGATAACCTTCACGCTCGACCCGAAGACCAAGCCCCACAAGCATATCGACTTCGAGGTTCTCGACGATTCCCCAAACGCCCCGGGAACCAAGGCGGCGGGAATTTATGAGATCGTCGACAAGGACAACGTCCGAATCGCCGTCGCCGCGGCCAACGCCGACCGCCCCACCGACTTCAAATCCAGCCCGACGCGAGCCTTCGCCTTTGATCTAAAGAAGAAGGAGTGAGCCCGCGAGAGCGGCCCTCGCCAATCGCGCTCAAGAACCGGCGCGGGATCACCGATGAAGGAGCGAGACGGGATTTTGTGATTTCCGCTTCGCCCCATCCTTCCTCCCGAGCCTCGTTCATGCGCATGTTTCGAAACGGCCCATTCCTCGGCGGCGTCGTGTTGGCGGCCATGATGGTTTTCCATCCGCATCCCGAATCAAGGGCTCAGGCTCCCGGCGCGGTTCTCACAGCCCGCGACCTCATCGGGATGAGTGGTCCCGAGTTGGAGGCGCTTTATCGAGGGGGCGCGGCGGTGGGATTGCCGGCGGGGCGCGTCCGAGGGACGGCGCTTCCGGCGCCGGGCTCTCGGCGCAACGGGGCGATGTCGGCCGGGGCTCGGTTGGTCTGGCAGGGGAAGACGATCGACCCCTCGGGGGCGTCGGCCACCAATCGGTTCTTCGGCCTGCCGATGATCCGGGGCCAACTGTACCAGGGCCAAAGCTGGCTCGACGGCGGCCCCGCGGTCATCCTCGACTACGCCGAGACCTCCCGCGTCTACGCCCAAAACCGCGACGAGATTCGCCAAATCGCCCCGGGATTGTACCTGGGCCTCATGTACGGCCGAACCGAGCCCCAGCCCACCCTGAAATTGTACTTCGTCCTCGAAGCGGGCGATTGAGCCGCGCGGGGCGAATCCCGCCCCCACGCGCTAAATCAAAAGCTGCGTCGCCAGCTCGAAATACAAGAACAGGGTGGTCAGGTCGGTCAGCACCAGCGCGATTGGGCCGGCGGCGACTTTGGGGTCGCGCTTCAAGAGGCTCAAGGCGATCGGGAGCATCATGCCGATCAGGGCGGCGGCCGTCACGGCCAGGCCGATCGACAGCAGGATCGTCCCGGCGACCGACGGTTGCCGCTTCCAGAGCCACGCCACCAGGGCCACCACCGGGGCGCTTGTGAACCCCAGAAGCAGGCCCGTCGACAGCTCGCGCCTCAGCGAGACAAGGCGGCCGGACCGCCCCGATTCGGTCGCCCGGTGCATCGCCTGGATGGTCAGCGAGACCGACTGGATGCCCACCGCCTCGGCCAACGTCAGCACCACCGGCACGAACAGGGCGAGCACCACCAGGTGATCCAGCGTGTCTTGAAAAAAGCCCATCAAAAAGGCCGCGAGGATCCCTCCCAGGATGTTGCACATCAGCCAGGGGAACCGCTGGCGGAAGGCCAGCCACGACGAGGCCTCGTTTTGGTCGCCCAACGCCCGGACGCCGATGAGCTGAAACAGGTCGTCATAGCTGGTTCGCTGGGCCAAGTCGGTGATCTCATCGGTGTAAAGCTCGATGTCGACCACCCCCAGCAGTCGGCGCTCCTCGTCGACCACGGGCAACGCGAGGAACTTGTGCATGATGAAGACCTCGCAGGCGTCCATGACGGTCGCCGTTCGAGGCAGCGTCCTGACCTTGCGGATCATCACGTCGGTCAGCCGGGCGTTGGCGGGGCTGAGCAGCAGCCGACGGGTGGGGACCACGCCCACGAGCCGCTCGTCGTCGTCGACTACGTAAAAATAGATGATCCGCCCCCCCGGTGGATGGGCCCGGATCTGGTCGAGAGCCTCGCCGACCGTTTGTTCGACCTTCAGCGGCGTGAAATCCCGCCGCGCGTGCAGCTCAACCGGATCGTCGAGCCGCCGCAATTGTTCGCGCTCCGCCGTGAGCTTTTCTTGAACCGCGATCGGCGCACCCCCGTTTCCGCGTTGCATTGAGATGAGACGGGTTGATGATATCGCCCCGACCCCTCGGCGGGAAGTCGCGGATCGTCGCGCGGCCGGCGGCCGGCCTCTCGGATTGCCCGAACCGAGCGTTTCGGCTAACCTCCCGCCGCGAACGGTCCGCTCATGAAGGAGAAGCGCGGATGACGAACCCGAGCGCGGCGGCGGCGATCTTGCGGGCCAGGCGCTTCGAGGCGCTGGTCGGGGCGCTGGCGTGCGTCGTCTTTCTGAGTTGCCTGGGCTCGATCGAGTTTTGGGGCAAGCGCGAGCAGCGGCTCGCGGCCGAGGTCGTCGACACGGTTGACCACGGCCGATGGCTGGTCGCCCGGATCCAGGATCGGCCCCGGCTGGAGAAGCCTCCCCTGCCCCGCTGGACCACCGCCGCGCTGGCGACGGTCGCGGGACGTTGCGACGAGTGGATCATCCGACTCCCGGGCGCGTTGGCGGCGCTGGGGACCGTCGCCCTGACCCACCTGCTGGGCCGACGGATGGGTGGGCGATCGCTGGGCCTGTGCGCCGCGATGGTCCTTTGCTCCACCCCCCTGTTCATCACCGAGCTGCGCCAGGCCGGCAACGACGGCCCGCTGGCCTTCTTCACGACGCTCGCCCTGTACGCGGCTTACCGGTGGCTGGAGCCAAACGGGCCGACGGACGCTCCCCGGCGCGTGGCGATCCTCTTCCACGCCGCGATGGGGCTGGGATTCTTATGCAAAGGGCCGATGGTCCTGGCGATCGTCGCCGTCACGCTGGTTCCCGCGGCGCTGGCGAGCGGCCGGTTCAAACGGAGCCTGCGACTTTGGGCCAATCCGTGGGGATTGCCGCTGTTTCTGGCGCTGGCGCTCTGCTGGCCGGTCCCCGTCGTGTTGGCCGATCCCAACGCGCTTGGGGTCTGGATGCTGGAGATGGGGCAAAAGACCGGCGCGTCGGGGATCGCGCATCGCGAGCGGTCGTTGTTCCTCCTGAGCTGGCCGACGATGGTCTTGCCCTGGGTGGTCGTCGGGGTCGTCGGGGCGCTGTCGCCGTTTCGGCGGGACGAGCGCGAATCGTCCGCGGCGTTCGCCCGCTGGTTCGCGTGGTCCTGGGCGATCGGCGCGGCGTTGATGCTGGGGGCGTGGGCGGTGGCGAAGCCCAATTACTACGTTCCGAGCCTTCCCGGCTGGTCGCTGCTGGTCGGCATGGCCTGGATTCGCCTGCATCGGCTGGCCCGCCGCCCCGAAGGGTGGGGCGCGCGGCGGACGATCCGGCTACAGTGGGGGGTCTGGCTCATTCTGGGCGCCTCGGCTCTGGCGATCCCCGCGCGCTGGCTTTCGGCGACGCCCGCGACGTGGGGAGCGATGATCGCCGCCGCCGTCGCCTTGACGTCGGCCGCGGTGATCGGAGGCCGGATCAGTCGGCGCGGGGGCTCGGCCGCGGCGGCGATGCTCCCGGCGCTGGCCGCGACGGCTCTGGCCGTTCCGCTCTGCTACGGGATCGCCGCGCCGGGAGAGAACGCGACGCGGGGCCATCGCGACCTCGCCCGGCGGATCGACCGCGCCGTCCCTCCCGAGATCAAGACCGTGGCGTTTCTTCACGAGCTGGACGAGGGCCTTTGGCTCCATCTCCGCGCGCTGCGACTCGTCCCGGTCCCGGGCGTTCACCCCCAGTACAACGACGCCGCCGACCTCCGCCTTCGAACCGACGGCCCCGCCGAGCGCTTGATCCCCCGAGCCAAAAAGGCCCTTGCCGATTGGTTGAGCCGTGACGATCGACCCAGCGACTTTCTCCTCATGCGCGAGAAGGTTCACAAGGTTCTTGTTGATGATTTGAAGGACGCCGCGACGGTCGTTCTTCGAGAGCCTCGCGCGCAGCGCGACGGGCTGGTTTTGCTGCGGATTCACGCCGACCCTCAAACCGGCCCCATGCGAGTCGGGGCGGCCCCGCGGGAACGCTGATCCCGGAATCGTCGCGCGGCCGTGGGCCGGATGAGGGTTGTGGGGTTTACGGATGCGTTCCGGGACGGGGCCGGGAGGGTACCGCCCTCCCGGCGCTCCGTCGAAACCTCTCTGGAGCGGGCATGCGCCTCCCTTCTCCCCTCGCGGGATAAGGCGCCCCACGCGGGCGGATGAGCAGGCGCGCGACCGGAGGCCGGTGGGTTTTCCCCCTCATCCGGCCTTTGGCCACCTTCTCCCGCGAGGGGAGAAGGTGCGCGACCGGAAGCCGGCGGATTATCCCTTCTCCCCTCGCGGGAGAACGCCCGCCAAAACCATCCCAAAATCCAACGATCCTCGCCGCCTTAGGCCTTGATCTCATACCCCGCGCGCTGGGGGCGGGAGAGGAACGAGTTGGCCTCCTCGTCGCCGATGATTTGCTCCTTCTCCGGGTCCCAATTGAGCTTGCGCCCGCCGAGCCGGATGGCGATGTTGGCCAGGTGGCAAGTGGTCATCGCCCGGTGATGGCTCCAGACGTCGGAGACCGGCTTGCCCCGATCGTTGCAGCAGGCGAAGAAGTTCTCGAAGTGGTCGTCCATCGGCTTGCCGTGGCGCAGCTCCTTCAAGAGCGACTCGGGGATCGGGTCGCGATAGAGGGCCGGAACGGCGCCGCCGTCCAGGTCGATCCGGTCGCGGGTGACGAAGATCCGGCCGTGCTCGCCCTCGAACCGGACGCCGTTCTCGGTGTCGTCGCGGATCTCAAGGGGGATGCCGTTTTCGAACGTCGCCCGGACGAGGAAGGTGGTGGCGGTGTTGTACTGATCGTCGACGGTCGGCCACCCCTTCTCGTATGAGACGGGCAACTCGGAGCGCTCAACCTCGATGGTCTTGGGTCCGGTGTTGTCCAGGCCGAGGGCCCACTGGGCGATGTCGACGTGGTGGGCGCCCCAGTCGGTCAGCTTGCCGCCGGAGTATTCGTACCACCAGCGGAACTCGTAATGGCAGCGTTCCTTGATGTAGTCAACCTTCGGCGCCTGGCCAAGCCACATGTCCCAGTTCAATTCGGGCGGGGGCGTCTCCTTGGCGAACGGCCCGCCGGTGGGCGCGTCGCCGATGGCGGCGGTCACCTTCTTGATCTTGCCGATCCGTCCGGACCGGACCAGGGCGACGGCTAAGATGAAGACCTTGTTGTGATCGCTGCGCTGCTGGGTGCCAACTTGAAGGACCCGCTTGGTCTCGTCGGCGACCCGGCAAAGGATCTTTCCCTCGTCGATGGTCAGGGTGAGCGGCTTCTCGCAATAAACGTCCTTGCCCGCCTTCATGGCGTCGACGCAGATCCTGGTGTGCCAGTGGTCGGGCGTGCCGATGATGACGGCGTCGATGTCGTCGCGGTCGAGGACCTTGCGGTAATCCTCGTACGCCTGGGCCTTCCCCTTGCCGATGTTCCTTTCCGTCCGGGCCCGTTCGGCGTGGTTTTTGTCGACGTCGCAGACGGCGAGGAAGTCGCCGAACCGGGAGGCCCGCCTGGCGTCTCCCGAGCCCTGTCCCCCCGCGCCGATCAGGGCCAACCGCGGTCGATCGTTCGGCGCCCGAAACGACGCCGCCTTGGCCGTCGAGGCCCCCAACGGCGCCAACAACGCGCTCGACGCCGCGACTCTCAGAAAGTCCCGCCGGCTGTCTCCCGTTCGATCGGCCATGACTCGCGTCTCCGTTTCAACGTGGAAGGTGTTCAACCTTTCGCGAACATACTCCAGCCGACGGGGCGGCTCAAGCGGGCGGTGGATTTCCAGAGAACGCGGCGGTTTTCCGGCAAGTCGGCCCAGCGCCCGCTCAACTCTTTTCTTTTCGCGCCTGATCGTCGACTATGGTTGTACATGGACCGCGCGCTTCCATTCAACGACCGGCCTCCGGCAACGAGACAACCTTGCGAGGTGGCGCCTTGAGAACCCGCCGAACACCGCTGATGCTGTTGGCCGTCTCCGCGGCGCTGTGGCTTTTGGCGCCGGGCGAGTCGCGGGCTCAGGGCTTTGCCATGGACTTCGGCCATGGCGGCCTGTGGGGCATCGGCGGCTTCCGCACGGTCCCCTCGCCCACCGACTTCCTGAACGAGCACGCCCTGCAAAACGCCCGGAGGGCGGGACGGCCCCAGTCGAACAACGTCTACGCGGGCAATCCCAACTCCTATGTGAACCGGGTCCGCGACGAAAACTTCATCCCCCGCTACGACGTGCGGCGGCGGTCGCCGGGCGCGAGCCGCCCCCAAACGCCGCCGACGACGCTTGGCGACCGAGCGCCGAACCAGGCCGCGGCGGCCGCCTCGACGGCCCGAGCGGTCGCGCCCCTGGCCGCCTTCTTCAACGCAAGCCGCCAACTCGTCTGGCCGGCCGACGCCCCCATCAGCGGCGACCTGAAGCCCAAACGCGACCGCGCCGACGAGGCGAGCCTTCTGGTCCTCAACGAGGTGGAGCAACACGGCCGAGCGCCCATCGCCCTGGCCGCCGACGCCCGCCAGCGACTCCTCGACTACGGCCGCCCCGCCCTCCAAAAGATTCGCGAGTCCGCCACGCCCAGCATCGCCGACGGCTTCCACGCCTTCCTCCGCTCCCTCTACGACTCCCTCAGCGCCTCGGCCGAAATCCCCCCTCCGCCCCCCACGCGCTAAGCGGCCGGACGAAGGGCCGGGCGAGGGGCGCCGGCTTTCGGGGTGGGCGCGGCCAGCGTTTCTCCCTGGAGGGCAATACCCTCCGAGCCTCGTCCCGAAGCGTTTCCGTAAACCCGACGACCTCCGCCCGGCCCACGGCCACCTTCTCCCAGGGCAAGATTATTCACTGCTGATGCAACCCGTTATCCGGCGGACGACCGGCGCCTATGGAAGCCGCGCGCGAGGCCGTCGAGAAGGCCGGACTTTAGCCCCGAAGGGGCGGTGGGCAATAGCCAGGGGCGCCAACCCCTGGACTTGCAAGGCGTCGCGCCCGCTGTCCGCCGAGGCCCGGAGGCGTGACCGAAACTCGTACCGCGTTTGGGTTTCCGTCGCCCCTTCGGAACTCCCCGGACAAAGAATCCGTTGGCCTCGGGCTCCCAGGGGTTGGCGCCCCTGGCTATTGCCCACCGCCCCTTCGGGGCTTCCGGCTGCTGTCCCGCGCGTCGGCTATTCCAAGATGGGGTTGCGTCGGCGGTGAACAATCTTGCAGGAGGAGAAAGCTGATTCGCGACGGCCAGTCAAATAAACCAACCATTCGGCGCAACCCACCCACTCCACCGCGACTATTTCCAAAATCCTGAAAATCCGGACGCCCTTGCGAAGACCTTGGGAAGATGGAGGAGTCTCGCTCCCCATCGCTCCTTGACAATTCGGTTGGATCGTCGCGCGGGGCGCCGGCAAAAAATTGGCCGAACGAACCCAATCGCGGGCGCGCTCGGCGCGGATCGTCGCGCGAGGAATCGGCGAAAAATTGGCCGAACGAACCCAATCGCGGTGGGCGTCATCGCGCGTGGAATCGGCGAAAATGGCCGAACGAACCCAATTCCCGAACAGCCCAGCATCGCGCAAACGGATGAAGCGCGAAGACTTGCGGCCAAACCCACGATCCACGCATCGCGCCGAACGAACCCAATCCGGGCTCGTTCGGCGCGGGATGGCCTTCTCGGCTCACTGGGCCATGAGGCGGGCGATGGTGGGGGCGAGGCTCTTGCGGGGCAGGTCGATCGCGGCGATTTTGCCGTCGCGGCCGATCAGGGCATTGGCGGGGATCTCGGTGACGCCGTACGCCGCGGCGATGTCGCCATCGCCGGGCTGGCTGATGACGTTGGGCCAACGGAGGTTGTAATCCAGGGCGAAGCGGCGGATGTTGGGCATCAGGGCGTCGAGCGTCGGCTTCTCGGCCTGCAGAAGATCAAGGTTCACCCCCACGATCTCCAGTCCCTGGTCGTGGTGGGCGTTGTAAACCTGCTGGAGCCACTCAACCTCAACGGCGTTGGGCAGGCACCAACTCGCCCAGAAGACCACCAGAACCACCTTGCCCTTGGTGCCGGCCAGGTCGAACGGCTTGCCGTCAAGATCCAGCCCCCGAATCGGCGGGGCGGGCATCCCCACCAGTTTCAGTCGGTTCAACCGGGTGGTGAGGAACTCCTTGACCTCCGGCCGCGCGGCGTGGCCGACGGCCATCTCGAACGCCTTGCGGGCGATGTCGGGTCGGCCGGCGTGGAGCAGCCGCTGGTAGTACCCCTCGCAGATCTCAAGCACCTCTTCGGCCGAGAGCCGGAACGTCCCGGCGCCCGCCTCGGCGGCCTTCTCGTCTCGGCCCAGGACGTCGCGGAGATCGGCCAGCGATTGGTCGAATTCGCCCCGGTCGACCTCGGCGACCAGCTTCACCAGCCGGGCCAAAACCTGGCAGGTCGGCGACGTTTCCCCCCCGGCGATAACGGCGTCGGCGGCGGGCTCGGCCTCCTGGAACAGGTCGCCGGCGATGGCCAGGCGGAACAGGTGCTCGTAGGCGACGGCCGCCTCCTTCGGCGCCAGCCCGGCCGCCAGCTTCCGCAAGTCGTCCAGCCGCTTTTGGTCCAGCTCGTGGAGCTTCTTACCGTAGTCTTGGTCGATGGCCAGCAGGGCCTCGGCGACCGGCTTCGGAGTCGCCTCCTGAGCCCGAACCGAGCCCGGCGCCGCGATCCCAAGCGCCAGGGCGCCGAGCGCGGCCGCCCGGCCGACGACCGCCGCAGAAAGGAGGGAAAGCAAGGGAAGGCGGCTGCTCATCACGACTTCTCCGGGTTCGTCCAGGTCCATCGGCCGGCGTCGGCGTTGGCGACGGTTTCGGGCAACGGCGCGGCCGAGGGAAGCGAAAACAACAAGGGACGCTCAAGGGTCGACGAATGCTTCGGCCTCCCCTTCCCCACGGCGCGGGGGGCCGGCTTGGATTGCAGCCGCCAAAGCGCGGCCGCGAACAAGAGGGCGACCACGACCCCAACCGCCCAAAGCGCGGCCTTCACCCACGACGGCAGCGGATCGGCGGGGGTCTCCCGAAGGTACTCGGAAAAGGGCTTCGTCGAGCCGGCCTGGAGGTCGTCGCCCTGGGAACGGAACAACTCCCCCTCGCGCTGCTTGATCGAGATCTCCTGCTCGCGCTGATCGCCTCGGGGCTGGGACATGCGGCCGTTCTCCTCGGAGCGCCTCCAACGGACGGCTCGCCGCCGTTCCTCCGCCCTCCAGCCTAGTGGCGGCCGGGCGTCCGCACAATCGGGAACCGGCGGTCAGGGCTCGGCCCGGAAGAACCAGTCCCAGCTTTGCGGGTGGTCGGCAAGCTCGACGCCGCCGGCGAAGTTGGCGTTGGTCCAGGGGTAAAGCACCTTGGCCGTGGTGATCGAGCGAAACCCGCATTTGGCCAGTCGATGCTCCAACTCGAAGCCATGCCAGAACTTCTGCCTCAGTCCCTGAAACTTGAACCGGCCGAAGGCGAAGTCGTAATACCGATGCTCGGCGTGGAGGGCCGCGAACCGCTCGGCCTCGACGGGCCCCATGCCGTGGTCGAGGGCCTGGTCGTAAAGCAACAGCGTGTGATACTGGACCGCGTCGATCGACGGCGCGATCCCCAGAAAAACCCCACCGGGGCGCAGGCTGGCTCGAATGGCCCGCAGCGTCCGATCGATCAGCCTGACGTCGGGCATGACCAGCGAGCAAACCGCCACCGCCACGTCGATCGTCCCGGCCAGGTCGTCGAGCTCGTCCATCGGCCGCTGGAGGAAGCTCACCCGGGGCCGATCGTCCTCGGCGACGCGCTGCTTGGCCCGCTCGATCATCCCGGGGGCGAAGTCGAGGGCGACGACCCGGGCGAACCGCTCCAGAAGCGCCGACACGAGCGGCCCCGTGCCACACCCGAGATCGGCGGCGACCTTCGCCTCGGCCCCTTCGACCGCGTCCAGGGCATCCCAAAGCGGGTTCACGACGCCGGGGCCGAACGGGTCGAGAAACACCTCGTCGTAATGAGCGGCGTGTCGGCTCCACGACCGCCCCTGATCCGGCGTCCGCGCGTGGCTGCTCATCGCGTCACGTTCCCGGCCGATCCCAGGCCGTCGAAAGAAAAGAAGAGACCAACGCCCGACGCCCCTCCATCGCGGTCGCCCGGCCGTTGAAGTGTAGGACAAAGCGGGCCGGTTGGTGAAG
>Ga0180215_1004057_pt1 | contig 13302 bp, 10 predicted proteins | sample eDN3rd37CBELigBY_FD_128871 | JGI IMG/M metagenome (GOLD analysis project Ga0180215, IMG submission 128871) | Enriched backyard soil microbial communities from Emeryville, California, USA - eDNA 3rd pass 37_C BE-Lig BY (version 2) (version 2) | ecosystem: Environmental > Terrestrial > Soil >...
ATTAATTTATCTAATTTATATGCTCTAGCAATTGGCATTAATTTTTGACGTAATTCTTGATTTGGTGCATGTAATGATAGAGCAAAGTTAATTTGCAATTGCTCATCAGCGAATTGGTAAATTTTCGGAATAATCCCTGATGTTGAAACAGTAATATGTCTAGCTCCGATATTTAATCCTTTTTCATGATTAATGACTTTTAGGAAGTTCATCATTGAATCGTAATTATCAAACGGTTCACCGATACCCATGATTACAATATGAGAAACACGTTCTCCTACTTCATCTAATTTTTGTTGTACTTTTACTACTTGTTCTACAATTTCACCAGCGAGTAAATGACGTTTTAAACCACCTAGTGTTGAAGCACAGAACGTACATCCAATACGGCAACCAACTTGAGTTGTAACACATACTGAATTCCCGTAGTCATGTCTCATTAAAACTGTTTCAATAGAATAGCCGTCTTGTAATTGGAATAGGAACTTGATTGTGCCATCCTTTGACTCTTGGCTAATAATTGTTGATAAGGTTGTTAAGGCAAATGAAGCCGTTAATTTATCTCTTAAAGGTTTAGACAAATTGGACATGTCTTCAAAAGATTTAACACGTTTTTCATATAGCCATTCATATATTTGAGTAGCACGGAAAGCTTTCTCTCCATTTGCTTCTAACCACTCTTTTAATTCATCTAAACGTAATGAGTAGATTGATTCCTTTAGTTGTGGTTTTTCTTTTTTCTCGCGACGAGCGGGTTTTTCTTCCGCCTCTTCCACTAAATCTTGTATTCGTTCGTTAAATTTATTTTCATCCATTACTACTTGGATTCTCCTTTTTATGTGTCTTGTGCAATGTTCTTCATAATTGCCTCTAATTCAACCATTGGGATTGATATGTTAATTAGTTCAATTATTTAGCATTGGCACTATTCTTTTGAAATGCTGCAACGAAAAATCCATCGCTACCAAAGTCTTGTGGAAATACTTGTAGCATTCCATTTTGTTGCTTCATCAGTAGTTCATGGGGTAAATTTTCAATTGGCACAAGTTCCATTTCTGGATGTGACGCTAAAAACTCATGAACTGTTCCTTCATTTTCCAGAAGGTCAACAGTACAAGTACTGTATACTAATCGACCACCGTCTTTTAAGACTTTTACTGCATTGTCAAGTAATTGTAATTGTATTTTGTGTAAACTTTCGAAGTCTTCTTCACGTTTTGTATATTTAATATCTGGTTTTCGACGTGTCACACCTAACCCAGAGCAAGGTGCATCTACCAAGATTGCATCATAAGATTCCTTTTGCAAGTATTCTGCTGCTTTTCGTCCATCAACTGGTGCAGTTTGTATAATTTCAATACCTAAGCGGTTACTTGTTTCATCAATCAAATCTAATTTATGTGCATGAATATCAGTAGCTAAAATCGATCCATCATTATTCATTTTTTCAGCAATGTGGGTTGTCTTTCCACCAGGCGCTGCACACATGTCCAAAACTCGATTTCCAGGCATTGGGTTTAAAACATTTGCTGGCATCATTGAGCTTTCGTCTTGTATAGTGATAAATCCATTTTTAAAGCAATCAGTCTGTGTCACCTGTCCACTTATGATATGCACACATTCAGGGATAAGCTCGCTATTTTTTGCTGAAATCCCTTCTGCTTCCAACATTTCCAGAACATCCTGAACCGAAGCTTTCAAGGAATTTACTCTAACAGTAAGTGTCGGTGGGACGTTGTTTTCCTGTAACATTTCTGTTGTTTTCTCAATTCCATAAGATTCAATTAATCGTTCCACTAACCATTCAGGATGACTTGTAGAGATTGATAATCTTTTAATTGGTTCTTGAATCTCATCGATTGAACGGATGCCTTGACGTTGAATGGAACGCAATATTCCATTCACCATGGAAGCAATTCCTTGATGCCCTCTTTTTTTAGCAATTTCTACTGCTTCATTGACAGCAGCATGTGCTGGTATCCGCGACAAATAAACAACCTGGTACAATGATAGTCGTAAAAGCCATCGAACCCATAAATCAATTTTTGTTCGAATATAAGGCTCTAAATAATAATCAAGTGTATATTTATGTTGTAATGTTCCATACGTGATTTCAGTTAATAAGGCACGATCTTTCGATTCAATTTTGTACTTTTTGATTGTTTGATTTAATAGCAAATTGCTATAAGCTTGGTTTTTATCAACCGCTAAAAGAATTGTTAAAGCTGCATCTCGTACATTACCGTCCCAAATCTGAACTTTCTTTTTTGCTGTCATTCAAATCGGTCCCCAATCTGTAATTTTGAACCAGTACCTCTTAAATAATCTTCGGCAGTCATACGTTTTTTGCCAGCAGGCTGTAAATCAAGAATAGATAGGGTACTTCCATCACCAGTTGCCACTTCGAAATAGTCCTTATCAATGTTAACTACTGTTCCAGGTTCTAAATTCGAAGTTGTTGTTCCAACATTTGCCCACCAAACTTTAACGTTTTCTCCATTTAAAGTAGTATAAGCAACTGGCCAAGGATGTAAGCCGCGCACTTGGTTATAAATAGTTCGAGCATCGTTAGACCAGTTAATTCGTTCCTGTTCACGAGAAATATTATGAGCAAAAGTTGCTTCTTCCTCATTCTGAGTGATACGAGCATTTGTACCTGCAACAATTGTAGGTAATGTTTCTTTTAGTAAATCTCGTCCAACAATACTTAATTTCTCAAACATTGCACCGGTATGGTCTGAATCTTCGATTGTCAATTCTCTTTGAGAGATAATATCGCCTGCATCAAGTTTTTCTGCCATATACATAATGGTAATACCAGTTTTAGTTTGTCCATCTAATATTGCTTGATGTATTGGTGCGCCACCTCGATATTTTGGTAATAAAGAAGCGTGAACATTAATGCAACCTAATTTAGGAGCATCCAGTAATACTTTCGGTAATATTTGTCCAAATGCTGCAGTTACAACTAGATCGGGTTGTAAATTTATTATTTCATTCAATTCTTTAGAATTACGTAGTTTTTCAGGTTGTATAACAGGTAACCCTAGACGTAAGGCTTCCTCTTTTACAGGAGGGGGCGTAAGAATTCTTTTTCTACCTACAGGACGATCAGGTTGCGTCACAACCGCTAAAATTTCGTAACCTTCTTCATGTAGCATAGTTAGTATAGGTACAGAAAAATGAGGTGTCCCCATAAAAACGATTTTTGTCATCTTTACTCCTCCTCTCCATACATTTCTTCAAGTTCTTCTTCCGTTACGATACGAAGAATTTTTGAATCAAATAACACACCATCTAAATGGTCAATTTCGTGTAAGATTGCTCTCGCATCAAACCCTACTGCTTCAACTTCATACACTCTTCCTTCACGATCACATGCTTCAAATTTGACATAAGTTGGTCTTTCAACCTCACCAAATAGACCTGGAAAACTTAAACAACCTTCTATATCAACATCCTTACCGTTTACTTCTAATACGGTAGGATTAATCATTTCTAGAATTGCTCGTTCTTCACCCATTTCAACAATAGCTACACGTAATGGGACATTGATTTGAGGTGCTGCAATACCCACCCCATCGTACTCCACCATTGTGTCATATAAATCATCAAGTAACTGGATGATTTCTTCATTTATTTCTGTTACTTCATCACATTTTTGCGATAAAATATTCGCTGGATGTTTAACCACTTCTTTTATAGCCATCTATATTAACCTCTTCTCTTTGTTAGATCGATGAAGGATTCAAATCAACTGTGAGCTGAATTCCTTTTTTGATCCAATCTGACCGGTAAATTTTAATCAATTGAATAAATGTATCAATCAAGTTTGGTTCCACCTTGTATTTTATCAAACATTGATATCGATATCTATTTTGTAGGCGACTTATGCTAGATGCAGTTGGACCAATAATAGAAACATTAAAAGATAAATTTGAACGTAAGTATTCCACTGCTTTTTGTGCATACTCACTAGCTTTTAATACATCTTCATGGGAAACCTGTATAAGCGCTAAATAATAGTAAGGAGGATATCCTGCTTGATGTCTTGTCAACATTTCACGTTCATAGAACGGTTCATATTGCTGTTCTTTCGAAAGCTCAATCGAATAATGCTCAGGTGTATATGTTTGAATGATTACTTCACCTGGTAAGTTATGTCTTCCTGCACGACCACTAACTTGCGTTAAAAGCTGAAACGTTTTTTCACTTGAACGAAAATCAGGCAAATGAAGTGATGTATCTGCACTTAATACTCCTACAAGTGTAATATTGGGAAAGTCTAAGCCTTTTGCAATCATCTGTGTACCCAATAAAATATCAGCTTTTCCTTCACCAAACGCCTCTAAAATTTGCTCATGGGAACCTTTTGTTTTGGTCGTATCCACATCCATACGTAACACTCTTGCTTCTGGAAATAGCTTCGCAATCTCTTCTTCAACTTTTTGTGTACCAGTTCCAAAATAACGAATATGATCACTTTGACACTGCGGACATGTATTTGGGACACGCTGTTCATAGCCACAATAATGACATTTTAATTTTTCAGTGGAACGATGATAAGTTAATGAGATATCGCAATTTTCACATTGAACTACTGTCCCACAATCTCTACACATAACGAAGGATGAATATCCTCTTCGATTTAAGAACAATACCATTTGTTCTTTTTTCATTAAACGAATTTGGATTGCTTCAACAAGTTTCTCAGAAAACATCGAGCGATTACCGTTTTTTAATTCCTCACGCATATCAACTATTTGAACTTCCGGTAGTAATGATTGGCTAACGGCTCTTTTTGTTAAAGTTAATAACTTGTAAACCTGCTTCTTTGCTCTTGCAAAAGATTCAAGTGAAGGAGTAGCACTTCCTAATATGACAGGACAGTGGTGAAATTTACTTCGCCAAATTGCAACATCACGAGCATGGTATCTCGGTGAATCTTCTTGTTTATATGTAGACTCATGTTCTTCATCAATAATTAGTATGCCTAAGTTTTCAAATGGCGCAAATACGGCAGATCGGGCTCCCACAACAACTTTTACCTTTCCTTCGTGAATTTTTCGCCATTCATCATATTTTTCACCTACAGATAATCCACTGTGCATCACAGCAACCTGCTCGCCAAAACGAGATCGGAATCGTACCGTCATTTGTGGTGTTAATGAAATTTCTGGTACCAAAACTATAGCTTCTTTACCTTCATTTAAACAATGTTCAATGGCTTGTAAGTAGATTTCTGTTTTACCACTTCCTGTTACCCCGTGCAATAAAAATGTTTCAGGTTCCTTATTATCCATCGCATGTATGATTTGACTTAATGCAACTGCTTGTTCCTCAGTCAAATCTAAAAAGTCAGTTTTCTTCACATCTTTTGTGAAAACATCTCGATACACTTCTTCTTGAATAAACTGGGCAGCTCCTTGCTCTATTACGGAATGTAATACCGCATCTGAGCAATCAACCTGTTTTGTAATTTCTTGAGGATTAAACACTTCTCCAACATGTTCTTGCATCCATTCAACGAGCACTTTTTGCTTTTTTGCTCTTGCTGAAATGTTTTCATATATAGCCGAAAGTTCTTCAAGGGAATCATTAATTTTTACTTTACGAACTTCTTTAATTGTTCCTTTTTGTTTTACTACGTTTTCAATGACCAATTGTTTGTGTTTAATCGCGGTTTTGAGCTCGTGTAGCAAATCATCTCTTTCAAAAACGTTATAATTCACTTTTGTCGTTTGTGAGAAATAAGGTTGTAATAGAAATGATAGTTGCTCTACGTTTACTTGTAATACAACAAACTTCTCATATTTTGCTCTTAGCGCTGAAGGTAACATTACTTGCAGTGCATCTACTTCATAACAAATGGTTTCGTGTTTTAACCATTTCGCTAACGTTAGCATTTCGCTTGTAAGGACAGGTTCAATATCTAGCAGTTTGGAAATAGGCTTCAATTTTTCGATATCTATTTCTGTTTCACTTTTTAATGAGATGACAAACCCTAGTACGTCCCTTGGTCCGAATGGAACTTTCACACGGCTTCCACACTCAATAAGTGATTGCATATGAGTTGGTACAACATAATCAAAAGGTCGATCTACAGGATAAGCTGCTACATCGACAATCACTTCTGCTATCCGATGATTCATAGATCCTTCGCGTCTCTTTCAAAATACTCAACTACTAATTGAGTAATTTTCTCTGGTTCTTCTAATCGCCCTTTCCCAACATAACCACATGCTAAATATCCCTCTGATGGTTCAATGAATAAGCATCCATCTTCGTTTAATCGAGCAATATTGCGTTTGATAGCAGGATGATCATACATATGAACATTCATGGCAGGCGCGATCCATACAGGGCATGTTGCCGCAAAATATGTAGTCGTTACCATATCATCCGCAATTCCATTTGCCAATTTGCCAATTACATTTGCAGTGGCTGGAGCTACGATGATTAAGTCAGCCCAATCCGCTAAATCGATATGTGCGATTTTACTTGAATCTTTTTCATCAAAAGTATCAAAATATACATCATTTTTGGACATCACTTGAAAACTAAGAGGTGTAACAAATTTTTGTGCAGATTCTGTCATCATTACTCTTACATTCATACCTGCTTGTGTAAGCTTACTTACAAGAGCAACTGCTTTATAAACAGCAATTCCACCCGAAACACAAAGTAACACATTTCGATTTTGCATAGATTTCCACCCTTTCAAATGATAAGCTCCCAAAGAATGTTCTCCGGGAGCTACAACGTTTGCTTATTTAAGTATATAAAATACTGTTAAATTTCGTCATGATATACAGTAGAAGCGTCTTGTTTTTCTTTTGACAATGCACCTGCTGCGATTTCTTCAAGGGCTTTACCAACTGGTTTGTAGGATAAATATTTACCTAACTTTTCATTGCCCTCTTCTTGCATTTGTCTTGCTCTTTTAGAAGCTAAGCTTACTAGTGAATATTTTGAATCAATTTTACTTTTTAATGAATCGACTGATGGGTATAACATAATTTTATTCTCCTCTCAACATGGACAAATATAATTTTTCAACACGTTCTCTTCTGCAATGCTCTGCAACGATGATTGCGTTAATTTTATCACAAGCATTTTGTATTTCATCATTCTCAACTACATAATCGTATAAACTCATCATTTCTAATTCTTCTCTTGCTGTTGCGATACGTTTTTGAATAATATCTTCAGTTTCTGTACCGCGAGTGATCAGTCTATTTTGAAGTTCTGAAATACTTGGTGGAGCAAGGAAGATAAATAATGCGTCTGGTGCTTTTTCTCTAATTTGAGCAGCTCCTTGCACCTCAATTTCTAAGAATACATCTCTTCCTGCATCTAACGTTTCATTTACATATTCAATTGGGGTACCATAATAGTTCCCAACAAACTCAGCATGTTCTAATAATCCGCCAGATTCAATTAACGCTTCAAATTCTTCCCGACTTTTAAAGAAATAATCTACACCATCTACTTCACCTTCACGAGGTTTACGCGTTGTCATAGATACCGAATATTCGTAATTTGTGTCAGGTTGCGAAAACAGTTCTTTTCGGACTGTGCCTTTACCAACACCAGAAGGGCCAGATAGAACAATTAATAAGCCGCGTTCTTTTCTCAATTTTTTCATTCTCCCTTCTCATAAATCAAATTTTTCTGCGTTACTTATTCAATATTTTGTACTTGTTCTCGCATTTTTTCTAACAATGTTTTTGACTGAACAACTGCAATTGCACATTCAGTAGATTGATTTTTAGAACCAATTGTATTAATTTCGCGTAGACATTCTTGCATTAAAAAATCGAGTTTTCGCCCGATAGAAGTATGTTCATTCAGTGTATCCACTAATTGATTAAAGTGACTTTCAAGACGATCTAATTCTTCTGAGATATCAACCTTTTCAGCGAATATAGCAACTTCTGCAAGGATTCGATCATCAAAAGTATTAGAATCCGTAATTTCCTTCATTCTTTCAATTAATTTGACGCGATATTTCTCTACGGCTTGTGGTGAGTATTTCCGGATAATTTGTAATTGTTCCATTAAGTCATCTTTATATTGTAACAAAAACGTTTTTAATTGTTTACCCTCATGTTCTCGCATATGAATTAATTGTGTAGTAGCCTCATTCAGCGCACTTTCAAATGCCAGCTTGAGTTGTTCAATTGGAATCTCATTTTTCTCATAAACAATCGCATTTTCAATAGTTAGAATCTCTTGCATTGACCATTTATCTTTTAATGGCATACTGTTACTTAACTCTTTTTGAACTTGTTTATATGCTTCAATAATTGGCCAATTAATTTTCACATTGAATGTTGACTGATCTTCCATTTTTACATTGATGCTAATATCTAATTTTCCACGGCTAATGGATTGTGATAACTGCTTTTTCGCCATTAACTCAATTTCAAGCCATTCTTTTGGAAACTTTGAATGAATTTCTAGAAAACGATGATTTACTGAGCGAACTTCAACTGTCAGCTGAAAATCATCTGTTGTTGTGACACCCCTGCCAAAACCAGTCATACTACGTACCAAGGTTGGTCACACCTTTCTGTATAATGTTCCAATTATAACACATGTATTGTAAATTATAACTTAAGAAAGAGTAGAAATACACACACTCGTCTTAAAAATAAGTCTTTTCGTTAAAAAGGAAAAGTTTACACATTCAAGAGAAAATAATTATATAATATATTTTATTTAATATATATAGAAACGAGGAATCTATCATGGCTTTTGATGGATTATTTACTTTTGCACTATCAAAACAACTAAACAAACTTATTACAGGTCGAATTACAAAGATCCACCAACCTAATGCAATGGAGGTTGTGCTTCATATACGCTCAGGTGGAGGAAACCATAAATTATTATTTTCAATACATCCTTCTTATGCACGTATTCATCTAACTGAACAATCGATTGACAATCCGAGCGAACCACCAATGTTCTGTATGTTACTTCGAAAACATATTGAAGGTGGTTTTATACAAGATATCCAAACCGATCCTTTTGAACGTGTCATTTCGTTAAGTATCGAAAGTAAAAATGAAATTGGCGATACGGTCTATCGAAAACTTACGATTGAGATTATGGGACGCCATAGTAATTTAATCTTAATCGATCGTGATACAAATAAAATCATTGATAGCTTAAAGCATTTACCGCCATCTGTTAATAGTTATCGTACTGTTTTACCTGGGCAACCGTATATCGTACCACCTGTTCAAAATAAATTTAATCCCATCCAGATGAGTGATGATGAATTAACTACATTCTTTGCGAGTAATAGAACTTCAAAAGAAGTCGTTGAGCACTTGAAAGGCTTTTCTATGACACATGCAAATGAATTACTTCATCGCATAGGTCAAGGGGACGTTTTAAATAGCTATCATTCGTTTATGGAAGAAATTGTTCAAAGTTCCTTCCCTACTTATTTAGAACTAAATGGTAAAACCTACTTTTCACCAACGAAGCTTACACATCTATCAGATCAAGGAACGATTTATAATAGTTTAAGTGAATTATTAGATCGAGTTTTTTATGCGCGTGCCGAAAGAGATCGCGTCAAACAGCAAGCTGGTGACTTAGAGCGCTGGCTACAAAATGAAATTAGTAAATTAAAATTGAAATTAAAAAAACTTCAAAAAGATTTGGATAACGCTTCGAAATTAGACAAATTCCAGCTTTATGGCGAATTGCTTATGGCGAACTTATACAATTTTGAAAAAGGTGTTAAAGAAGTCACTGTAACAAATTATTACAGTGAAGATGGTGAACAGATTACTATCCCTGTTAGCGAAAGAAAAACACCCGTTGAAAATGCACAGAGTTATTATACAAAATATAACAAAGCAAAAAATGCACTTGTCATGGTTCAAGAACAAATTGAAAAAACAAAACAAGAAGTGGATTATTTTGAGATGCTGATTGCGCAAGTGGAACAAGCAGCTCCATCAGATATAGAGGAAATTCGAGAAGAATTAGCTGAACAAGGCTACTTGAGAATGCGTGCCTCAAAGAAGAAGAAAAAACCAACAAAACCGGAACCAGAAAAATTTTATTCCTCTACAGGTATTGAAATTTCTGTCGGTAAAAACAATAAACAGAATGACTATTTAACCTTTAAAATCGCAAAAAAATCGGATATTTGGTTCCATACAAAAGATATCCCTGGTTCCCATGTGGTCATTCATTCTAACGAACCAGATGAAACAACCTTGTTTGAAGCAGCTACTTTAAGCGCCTATTTTAGTAAAGCTAGAGGGTCGTCTTCTGTCCCTGTTGACTATACTGAAATACGTCAGGTAAAAAAACCAAATGGTTCAAAACCAGGATTCGTCATATATTTTGAACAGAAAACCCTTTATGTGACTCCTGATGAAGATATCGTATTGAAATTAAAAAGCAATAAACCTTTATAAACGTCCAATTGGGCGTTTATTTTTTTGTTTCTTTTATCTAAAAACTCGGTAAATTATAAATTCTCATTATTAAAGACACATTTTCTACATTTACATTAATTCTTATTGATTAGTAATATGACAAATTATATATTTTGTAAAGTATTTCATCTATGGAAATTAATTCAAATATTTTAAGGAGGTCATCGATTGAGTATCGGTAAAAAAATTAGTATTGGACTTTTTGCAGTTATTGTTATTTTGGTCCTATCGCTTGGAATTATATTAGTTCAGATTAATAGTATAAAGAGTAAAGTAACTGAGGGAGTAGAACGTCAAGTTAAAAATGTTGAGCTTGCAGAAGAAATTAAATTCGCTCTAGCTATGCAAGGACTTTACTTACGAGAAATCATAATTGAAGATACACCAGATACGCGCGAGCAATTGTCGTACTATCAAAATGTATTAGATGAGTTAATTGTTGAGTTAAAAAACACTGTCGAATCAGAAGAAACAAAACAATATGCCGCTGAGATTGATAAATTCAACCAGGATTTCAACAGTGACGTTGAAAACATGTGGTCTTATTACAATAAAGGTAACCTAGAAAAAGCAAAAGACATTGTGAATAATGATGCCCAAGAATCAAATAGCTCCATCTTAGAATACGCAGAAAAAACACTAGACTATCAACTTGAGATTCTTGATATAGTCTCAAAGGATACAAAAGATTCTGTTAGCCTAACATCATTCATTACTATGATTGCTATCATTTTGGGATTAGTTGTAGCAATTTTCATCGTTTTATTTGTACGACGTTCAATTTCCAAACCTTTATTAAATGTAGTGAATGCTGCACAGCAAATTGCAAATGGTGATTTAACTGAAAAAGATTTACAGATTAAATCAAAAGATGAAATTGGACAACTTTCAAATGCCTTTAACCAAATGAAATCAAATTTACAAGGCCTAATTCAAAATGTACAAACAAATACAGAACATTTAACTGTTGTTGCCGAGGAGTTATCTGCTAGTACAGAAGAAATGACTGCAACCTCTGAAGATATTGCAAAACGTGTAAGTGAAAATACAGAAATCTCAATCGTTACTGCTACAGCAGCAAATGAAAGTGCTCGTGCAATGGAGGAAACGTCTAGCGGGATTCAAAGAATTGCTGAGTCCTCACAAATACTACAACAAAATGCTCTTGAATTTTCCGAAACAGCGACAAAGGGTAGTAAAACGGTTGTACAAGCACAGCAACAAATGCAGAGTATCAAAGATTCTACTTCATTCGTAAATGAACTTGTACAAAAATTAAGCAAACAATCAGAAGAAATCGGTAACATTACGCAAGTAATTACGAACATAACTGACCAAACAAATCTTTTGGCTTTAAATGCAGCTATTGAAGCCGCAAGAGCAGGTGAACATGGTAAAGGATTTGCTGTGGTGGCAGATGAAGTGCGTAAATTAGCGGAGGAATCGAAAGAATCTGCAAGTAGGATTGTTGAATTAACAAATGTAATCATAAATGACACAGTTAGCGTTGAAAAAGCAGTCAAAGAATCCCTTCAATCCGTTAATCTCGGAGTTGAAGTGATAAAAGAATCCGGAACAGCTTTCCAATCCATTCATGAAGGTATTTTAGTTGTTAACGATAAAATTAATGAGATTTCAGCTGCCTCTCAACAAATATCTGCCGGTGCGGAAGAAGTAGCAGCTTCAGTTGAAAATATTGCAAACGGTGCAAATAATTCTTCTGACAACTTCCAAACAATCGCTGCAGCAGTTGAAGAACAAACAGCTACAATGAATGGTGTTAATCATGTTGCAATTGATTTATCAAACAAATCAGTGGAACTACAAGAATTAATAAAACAATTTAAAGTGTAATAATGGAAGGATCCGCTAAAAAGTCATTGTAGCGGATCCTTTTAGTTATTTTTCTAATAATGTTACCCCAATTTGGCAGCCAGGTGTTGTAATATAATTTCCGTTCATCACTAAACCACTTGATGCCCCGTCATCGGAATTCATCGCGTTAATAGCACTTAGTTTCCGCAATTTTTTCTTTGTCCTCGTCTAAAGATTATTAAATTTTTACAAATCTCAAATTCGTATACATAGTTGGTATAAAAAGTATGATTTTTGGGTTCTTTTAAATAAAAATTAAAGCCTTATTAAAGAGAAAATTTATTTTGCTACCGAATTAGCTTTTGAAAATTTTATTATTGTTACTAATGTTGATTTTTACAATTCACTTTTATAAAAATAGTTCTAGAACTACTGTCGAAAGGTGTGTTTCAATATTGATTGTAAAACCAAGAAAGAGATCACTTGAGTTGCAAATACTTACTTCCCTCAATAATAGATTGGAATTATCGGAGAAATATAAATCCCTTTTACATACTCTTAAAAAGGGCTATGAGGGAGAAATTTTATTTGAATCTTACATTAGTAAACTTCAAAATAATTTTCTGATTTTGAGTGATTTATTCCTTCAAGTAAATAGCACAAATTTTCAATTGGATTCAATAATCATTACATATGATAAGATTTTTCTTTATGAAGTTAAAAATCTTGAAGGTGACTATTATTACGATGCAACCAAAGATCGAATTTACTCTAAAACGAAAGAAATTATTAATCCTCTATCCCAAGTCGTGCGTGCTGAAACTCTATTAAGACAAATACTACAAAGTTTAAAAATTCATTTACCAATTGAATACAATGTTGTTTTTGTCAATCAAGAGTTCACTTTATACGGTGCCCCATTAGATAAGCCATTTATATACCCAACTCAAATTCACCGCTATTTAAAAAAGTTCGAAAGTATGTCAACAGATAAGATAAACAAAAATAGTTATGTTGC
>Ga0180215_1004058_pt1 | contig 13302 bp, 20 predicted proteins | sample eDN3rd37CBELigBY_FD_128871 | JGI IMG/M metagenome (GOLD analysis project Ga0180215, IMG submission 128871) | Enriched backyard soil microbial communities from Emeryville, California, USA - eDNA 3rd pass 37_C BE-Lig BY (version 2) (version 2) | ecosystem: Environmental > Terrestrial > Soil >...
CCCGACAGCTGTCGTGGCCGCCCGCGGCCGGCGATGAGGAATGAAAATGCGCACATGGGCAGGCGCGGCCCTCCCCAGGGCACCAGCGTTGACCGCGGAGGGGGCTCGGCTCCGCGTCGACCCGCGACAGAGTTCGAGGCGTAGAGCCAAGGTTCCCACTTCGCCGCGCCGATTTACAGGCCAGCCTCAGGCACAAGGCGCAGCGACGGGCAATTGTGCCTGACACCATGGACACCCGTAGGCTCGGCATGGCCGTATCGCCGTCGTCGCGATCGTGTTCGTTATCTGATCCTGCTTGGCGCTAGCCGTTTTAGAGGAGTAGGGTCTGTTGAAGCTGGCCCTGCGGCCAACAATCCTGGCCCGAGAGCGGTTCTACGCCGACACGCGCCCAGCGCGACGAGGCAACGCACCCTTGAGGCAAACGGATCGACTGTGGGGCCAGTGTTCTTGGCGAAGCGGCTTCCGCCGCGAGCGGCACGGCTCGCGCTGTCCGAAGGCGCCCGAGAAGGGACTTCAATTGGCGTCGCCGCGCCCGCTTCGGTTCTTCAAATCTCGGTCCGCGGACGCCTCCTTGCGCCTGCGCGTTTGTTCCGCTTTCTGGGCCGGGGAATCACCGGTGCGCGTCGCCTTCTCGCGTTCGCGCTGTTCCCGATTGTCGCGTCGGCGGAGCTTTGCTGCCTGCTTGTCGGCCAAGACGTCCTCCCTTTCTTGAGTGAGCCGTAACATTACGCGGCGAGCGAGGGCTGCCTCCCGGCAATGGCGGCAGCGCCGGCGATCATGCCCGGAAACATCGAGGAGCGTGCTCCTTCTCGCCACGTACGGGCACTTGCCGTCTGCGAGTCATGCGCGTGGCTCCGCGCTTGTTCGGGAAGACCTTGCGCCCGATGTGCCGGAGCTCGAGCCGCTCGACGGTCGCGGCGTGTCGGACGGGGCGGCGCGCCGCCCGCACGGGCTCGCCGGTTGTCAGCTCTGCCGTGGCAGCGGGCCGAGCCGGAACCAGACCTTCGTGCTGCCCTCGCGGACTCCCCAGTCATCGGCGAGCTGATCCACGATTCGTAGGCCCCAGCCGCCGTGAGCGCCGGGCGTCGGGCTGGGCGCAACCCTGACGTTGCCGTCGTCGGACACCTCGATGCGAAGCGCGTCCGACGCGATGTCGATCCGCAGCGAGATCGTTCCCGTGCCGTGCACCAGCGCGTTGGTGACTAGCTCGGAAACCATCAGCACGACGTCTTCGCGTTCTCGCGAGCTGAGCATGGTCGCGTGGGATTCAACGAGCCGCCGTGCGACGCCGATCGAGCCAGGCGAGCGCGGCAAGGTCAAGCTGTGAGCATTCATGTCGAGCTCCCGTCAAAGGGCGATCGTTGGTCGCACTGGACGAGCGCGATGAGCCGGCGCACTTGCGGCGACCCGCGCGTCACCGCGAGCGCCCAGCCGTCGCGGGATGCATCCTCAGCGGCCATCAGCACCATCCGCAGACCGCTCATGTCCATGAACGCCAGCTCATCGAGGTCGAGCAGGACGGCGTCGCCGCGCTCGCTATGCCGCCGAAGGCACTCGCTCACGATCGGCACGCCGGCCAAATCGAACTCGCCAAGCAGGCGCACGCGGACTTGCCCAGGCTCCCGCACCTCAAGGACTTCCAACACAGGGTGTTCGTCGCTCAACGCGCATACTCGTTCCGTACGGGGTTCACGCGGTCGGACGAGGCGGCGACCCGCAACTGGAGTTGCGGCAACGAGCCGTGGCGGCGAGCGAGAGCGCTCCAACACCGATCCTACCCCTCCTCAGACCGTCTATCGACCAGTGGGCCGATCGATGACACAGACGCTCAGGCCAGACGGCGGGATCCGACTGTCCCCGCGCTCGATCCAGGCAACACACACCCGTTCCTCGATCGTTCCCAGCGCAAGTACAGAAGTACCCGTATTCGACGGGGCTCTCGCAGCGCTTCGTGAGACGGCCTCGTCGAGGAGCGGCGCACTCCTCGGGGGCCGCCCGAGGCCGACACCGAGCGCCGCCGCTAGGAGCAGTGCGAGAGGGCGCGATCATCGATGACCGTCCATACGGGAGCTCTTCCCGACACCAGGCCGCCGCGCCCGCCGCGATCGCACCGGCGTCGTCATGGCTCTGGCGCTCGGGCCGACACCGTCGCGTCTGGCGCCAACGACCAGCGCCGGGGCAGAGTGCGCACGGGCGTTTGGTCCGTCGCTCAACACAACTCATGTCAGCTGCCCTGCGTGATGGGCGTTGGTCGAGCCGTCGCTGGTCCTTTCGCCTGATCCGGCGCGTCTATGTTGGCGCCGTGGACGTCGATGGGCGGATTGATCGCACGACGGCGGCGTGGCAGGCGAGTACCGGTTCCTCGATGTCTCCGGCGCGCCGCGCTGCTGTTGACGACGTACTACTCCGGCGGCGCGTGAGAACTCGCGCCGCTCGTGCTGGAGCTGGCGGAGATCGATGAGGCCGTTCCGAAGGGAAGGACGTCGACGGGTGAGCGGGAGAGCGACGTGCGCGCCTCCCGCCACGGTCATGCCGTTCTGGCCGGGGCCTCGGTGCCATCCGAGCCAGGGGACGCCTACGTGGTCGACGTCGTGGACTGTTGGCACGTGTTGGTTCGTCAGGTCTGTTCGGCGTCGGTTGGGCCGCGCCGGCGCTCCGCGTCGTGACGGGCGATCACGTCTCGTATCTGTTGCGCGACCGGCCCCAGGGGCTCGGTGACGTGGACGCGCGCCTTCGATCGGCGCCTTCCCAGCAAGGGCAGCCCGACGAGCTCGGTCAACGCTTCCACGTGCTGGAGATCGCCGCCGCAGCCCGGGCACAGGTCATCCGGTTGTTCGCGCCAGGTCCGGGCCTGGCAGCGCGAGCATCTGGAGTGAGTCATCGCGTCGCCGACGTGGAGTGCGGCGCGGCGGTGACGACGGCGTCGTCGCCTCGGTCCAAGAGGATCGGCGGTGCCGCGCGATCGGGTTCCATAAGACCCGTCCTTTCCGGGCGTCTGCGAGCCGGTCCGAGGCTTCGGACCGCGTGCATGCGCTGCATCCACCGTAGCGGGTATCGGGCCGCTACGGTGAGGCCGGGCTACTAGACGCGATACAGGAAGGTGTAGGCCGCGGAACGCCCGCTTTGGACCAACCCCTCCAGGCAGTAGCGGCACGTGGTCCCGTCGCCGGCCTTGATTTCGATCGTGCTCGGGGCACGGCCGTGGATGATCTCGGACTCGATGCGGCTGCCTCCAAGCGGGCCGTCGCGGAGCATCGCGGTGATCGTCGGCACGCCCTCAGGGAGCGGCTCGCGGGGTTCATCGAGCGTGGTCATGGGGATTTCCTCTGCTGTAAAGGGAGGGCTGGATCTTCGGTTGCGACCGCCCAGCCGTCGCGCTTCGGGCCTGGATTTACGCGATCGATCGGCACCTGGAACACGGGATGCCCGCGGCGCCGTAGCTCGGCGCAGGCGGCGCCCATACGGTCCTCGCGGACGCTCGGCCAGCAGGCGATCAGGCCGGGATTGTCGGGGTGTCCCGTGGTGCGCGCTCGCAGGGCAGCGAGCAGGTCGGTCAAGGCTTGGTCGCTGAACTCAGGGTGGGTGGCCGGCATGTCAGCGTCGGTGGCCGCGGCCGAACCGCCGGCGGGGACGTGCCCGCGGGCTCGGCGGACGCGCCGGGTCCGTGGTTGTGTGCGTGGCACGTGCCAGGTGATCCGGTTCGTCGTGGGCGTGGACGGCGCCCGGGATCATTCCCGATGCCGGCGAGGCGTCGGGAGGGTGCGCGCGTGTGGTGTAGCGCATCAAGGTCTCCTGGGGCGTCTGTGTCGACGCCCGGCTGAGGGGCGCTCGCTTTCCGCTGTGACGAAGCGTCCGGGCGCGTGGTGCCGGAGCGCGGCGTGCCGAGGCGGGTTCGCGGAAGCGTGAGTGGCCTAGAGCGAGTGTAGCCGGATTCACGCTCAAGTCCGGGGCCGGCGTGTCGATACCTCGGTACGCGACAGGCGGCTCGCGTGCCCGCCCGGGCCGGCGTCAGGAGGACGAATGAACGACCGCGATCGGCTCGAACGGCTGCGTGAGCTAGTCAGCCGGCTCCAGTGCATGCCGGCGTCCACGCAACGAGATTGGATGCTGGCCGAAGTCCGCGCCCGCGTGGTCGACGTCGAGCCCGCCTCCGCGCCGACTCCGATGCGTCGGCTCCCGCAGGACGAACCGGTGACCGAGATCGCCGCCGAGCGGTCTCGGGCCGGCGAGACGGTATCCGGAGCGAGCACGCGCCGGAAGAGGCCGCTCCTCGTGTCAAGCCCGCGAGACCGATTCGGACCGGTGTGCCCATATCGCCGGTCCGCGAGCGCGTGGACGAGGAGGTCGTGGACCTGCTCGACGTGGACGCCGTGATGTGCCTGGGCGAACGGCCCGTCACGGTCGCCGACGAGGCGCCCGAGGCCATTCACTGGGTCCATCCGGGCGGCGCCCGCGGAAAGCTTGTCATCACGGTGTAGCCGGCACACGCTCGGCGGCCGCGCGCCGCGCTACGGACCGCCCAGCCGCCGAGCGGTCCGCAACCGCTCGTCGGCGGCCGCCGCCGCGCGCTCGAGCTCCTGGAGACGCCCGACGCTGGTGTCCCCCGACCCGTGCATCCTCGCGCGGTACAAGGCAGCCCGATCGCGGTGATAGCGCGCCTGATTCTCGAGGTCGCTGAAATCCGGTTCCGCGGCGACGGTCGGTGCCGGCGGTGTCGACGGGCGTGCCGTCGGCGCGACCGCAGGCCCGGACGTGCGTCGACGTCGCAGGAAACGCATCCCACCCAGCCTGCCTGTTGGGCGCGTTCTCCGTGCGCGGCGCGCGCAAGGCGGCCGTCGCGCGGAGATCGGGACCGGCCGGGGCCGTCAGGCGTTGCTGAGTTCGCGCTCGGCGGCTTGGACGACGCCCGCGCGATCCTTGTGGTCGCGCTCATAGCTCCGGACCTGCTGGGCGCGCTCGTCGTCGCCGTCGGAGAGCGCCGACTGGATCTCGTTGACCGTCAGCTCGTCATAGCCGGGCCACGGCTCGTTGCCGCGCAGCCCGCCGATCCGGTCAAGGACCGTGCTGCGGTTCTGGTGCCGGCGCTCGTAGGAATCGATCTTGGCGCGATCGATCTGGGAGAGCTCGCGCAGCCGGCTGGTGACCTCGTCGGCCGTGAGCGAGTCATTGCGTGCGATGGGCAGATCGCCCTCGCCGGCCACGGCGCCCTTGGCCTGTCGCTCGGCCTGCGCGACACCGGGAACCTTGCGGGTCTGGCGAGCGCTGCGCTTGGCGCCGGCGGCCGCCTTGCGCGCCCTGGTCTTCGTCGCCTCGCCAACGTCGCGGGCGGCGTCCGCGGCGCCGGTCTCGCTCACGTCGTAGGCGGGCTTGCCCCTGACGTCGGCACGGACGACGGCCGCGGTGAGCCTCGGGAGCTCGCGCAGGATCCGCTGCTGCATGCGCTCCTCGTCGGCACGCAGGGCGGCGGCGAGGTCGGCGGTCTGGGTGTCGCCGGCGTCACGGGCCAGGTGCTCGAGCGCGGTGTATGTCGCGATCTCCAACGCCTCCGTGGCGTAGGCGTCCTTGGCGTTCTTGAGAGCCTTCTCCTGCCCGCCGGAGCCGCGCACGAGATCGAACGGGGTCTTGCCCAAGGCGAGCACCTGCCCGGCGGCGATCTCGATGGCGCCGAACACCGCCATCAGCGGATTCGACCCCGAATCGAGCTCCTTCAGGCGCCGGCCGACGCGCTCCGCGTGGTCCCGCGTCTCGCGCAGATGCGTCTCGAGCGCGTTGCGGTAGGACCCGCGGGGCGTCATCGCGATCTGCGACTGCAGGACGCGCTCAAGCGCGCGTTCGCTGGCGCGCGCCTCCTTGAGGTACTGCACGATCTTCTGCTTGTGCTTCTGCGGCTCGGACTGACTCATAGATTCCAATCGCATGGTGGGCGAGCGTGTGATCCCGGCGACGTTGCCCAGCCCGCGCGTGACCCAAACACACGTTCGAGCTAAGTGGCGCACCCGCACGTCCGCGCCGGCCCGCGTCAGCGCGGTCGCTCGGTTTCCGTTCGCGCTCTTCGCAGGCGGGCGCGCAACCACAGCCGGTCGGCGCCGGCCCAGGCGGCGAAGCACAATCCGCCGACGGTGCCGGTCACGGTCATCAGGACCCCGGCGGCCGCTGCCGACGCCACGCCGTGGCTGCCGAGGATCAGCACCGCCGCCGCCGCGCCGACGCTGGGACCGACCGGAAGTTGCCCGAGCGTCACCACGGCGATCAACACGGCAATCGCATCGAAAAAGGACGCATCGACACCGACGGCACGCAGCAACAGCCAGTTGCGGAAGATCTGCGCGAACACCGCGACCAGCACGAAGCCGATGACGCGGCCGCCGCCGCGCACGCTGTGCAGCACCGCGAGTCCCCGCCACAGCTCGCGGCCCTTCCGCAGGGCCAGCTGCCGCAAGCCCGCGCTGAGCGCACCGATCACCCCGAGGGCGATGAGCGGAAGCCACCACGGGAGGCCGAGCGGGGCCACGAGCGTGAAGGAGGCCAGCGCGGCGAGGATCGCCTCGACGGCGAGGATCGGGAACTCGGCGGCGATCAGCGTCGGCACCTGCGGGCTGACGACCGGCGAGGAGTGGCGCAGGGCCGCGATCCGCGCGGCGACGCCCAGCTGGCCGTTGATCACGCTGCCGAGCACCTGCATGCTCGACGCGCGATACAGGACGCGGCGGTCAACGCGCCCGCCGGCCGCCTCGATCGTCAGGTGCCACGCCTCACTGCGCGCGACGAGCGCGATGATCTGCAGCAGCGCAGTCACGACCAGCACCCACACCGCGGCGCCGGAGAGGGCAGCCTCGAACTCGTCGCGCCGTCCGGCGAGCGCAAACACGAGCGCCCCCGCGGTCACGAGCGAGCCCACCACCGTGATCGGCACGCGGTAACGACGACCGAAACCACGGAGCTTGGCGATCAGGCCGAGCGGATCGCTAGCGGCGAGCGGCACGGCCAACTCCGAGCAACGCGCCGCCGGGGTGCATCGACACGACGCTACCGCGGGTGCGCCACGACCGCCACAGCGCACCACCCCCTGCGCGTCCGGGTCGAGGTTCCCGCAGAAGCCCTACCGGAACTCGGGATTCCATGTCCCCGGCACGCTTCGACGCCACGATCGGCGCCCACTGCGCCAACTACTACGACGGCAGCGGCACACTCGCGGGCTCGCTGGTCTCCTGGCGCGTGCTCGGCAGGTGGATAGAGGTGGCGCGAACGCTTGCGGCGGCGGAATGAGCGGCGTCCGCTTCCTCGCGCATGCTTTCGCTCTCGATGCTCTCACCGTCATCGGTCTTACGGCGATTGTGAATGTGGCGAGGCTCCGGGGAGGATGACCCGCGTGTCCCTTATCGCTGCCGCGCCGTCAATCAACGTCAAGAACTCGACCATGATTGGCGCGCCCGTTGCGAGGAACGGGCTTGACGGCCACGACAGCGCCCACCGGATCGGGTTCAGCGCTTGCGCATTCCACGAGCCCGGCGCGGACCCGGAGGTGGAGGACCGCGGTGGATGACGAGATCGCACGTCGGATTACTCGCGCCAGCGAGCGATCCGCCGAGGCAGCCGAGCGAACCGCCCAGGCCCACGATGGCGCCGCCGCCGCCCATGAACGCCACGCCGAGATCGCCGAGCAGATCGGAACGAACCTCCAGGACGCGCACCGCGCACGCGAGCAGGCGCAACGCGCACGCGAGACCGCGGCTCGCGATCGGACCGTTGCCCGAGGTGAGCGTCGCATCGCCGATCGGGCAAAGGACAAATCGAGCAGGAACGCACGTGACAGCGCCGGTAGTCACATACGCGTTCAGTCGATCCTGGGGCACGAGTTCGAGACGCCGACGGCTTGGCGGCGCGCGTGACTGCTCCTGACATGGGCCGGGCACCGTCGGCGCGCTGTCGGCGACCGACCGAATCGGCCGCCCCGGCCGCGCGGAACGAAACGCCGCGGAAACGCGACGATCGCAATCGAGTGGAGCCGCTGCAACCCGTTCGCGTCGTGCCGACAGGGTGCATGCCGGGACGGTCAGCCTGCGCGCTGAATCGTCGCTACCGGACGGCGGCAGCGCGTGGCGTCGTCCGGTCATGAGCGCTGGAGGTGGAGAGCAGCACCATGGGCGGGCGCAGCGCGCACAGCAGCTCAGCGATAGGGCGCACGAGCAGGCCGGCGGCGAACGCGCGGCCGCCGAACGCTGCGAGCGCCTGATGCGCGACGCAACTGACCCGGCCTTGCGTGAGCTGCACCGGGAGGCCGCTGAATTGCATCGCCGAGCCTTGCAGAAGTACCGGGAGGCCGCTTCCTTACAGCAACTGCACGCCGACCACGAGCGTGACGCCGCCGAGCGAGCACTCGCGCAGGAGGACGAGCCCGGTGTGAGTGCAGACCGTCGCGACGCCGTCGCGGACCAGCGCGACCGCCTAGCCGACCTGCGGGACGCCACGTCCGACGAGCGTGAGAGCCGCGCGGGTGAACGCGAACAGCTGCAGGACGATCGCGAACGACAGCAGGACCTGCGCGAGCGTCGTTTCGATGAAGCGACCGGCCATCGGACGCCGCGCCAGCGCGACCAGTTGGCCCAGGCGAAGAACGCTCTGCGTCGGTTGGGGGCCAGACTCGGCCGCGTCGAGGCGACCCATGACCGCGATGGTGCCCGCGCCAGCCGCGATCAGGCGGCCGTCGACCGCGAGAGCGCGGCAACCGCACGCCGCGCGAGCGAGCCGGAGCACCAGCCCGCGAACGAGCGTGATGAACCGCCGCTGTAGGCCGCCGCGCCGCCCAGGGAGCGGGAGTTGGTAGGGACGCGAGCCCTGGTTGGACACGGCGATCGCCCCTCATCGGCCAGCCAAAGCCTGCACCGTTGCGCGAGGACATGAGCGCTGCGCGACGAACGGCCTCGGATGGTCCACTCGTGCGGTGAAGCGCTCGGCTCGAGCTAGAACACTTATGCGTGAACGTAGTGGAGATCGATGGCACGCCGTCGTGGATCGTCGACGCAACGACGCGGGGCGCGCATCTCCGCATGGGTAGACACCCGCGGACCGTGCGCGTCGCGACGCAGTCGTGCCGCGCCGCCGGTCTCGTGCGGGGTCGTCGACCTGCGGGCTGCCCGACCGGCAAATCGTCGCGCGGTCCGCGCAACCTCGTCGAGCGCGCGCGGATGGTGTCGCACGCAGGCTGCGGATCGAACTGCTGCCACAGGCGCCCTCGCCGCGGTGAGGCACGCTGAGCGGCTGTGCCTGCGCGACGTCGAGTTGCGTGGTGAACCGCGGGACGAGCCGGACCGCCGCGCGGCGACGGTGACGAGGGTTCAGGATGCGCCGCGGAACAGGCGGGCGAGCGCCGCGGCGCGGACAGGACCGATGCCGCTGACGGCGCGAACCTGCGCTTCCTCGGCGGCGAAAACGGCTCGCAGCGAGCCGAAATGGTCGAGCAGACGCCGCCCGCCGACCGTGGAGACGCCGGGCAGGCAGCCGAGGACGTCTTCGGCCATTCGGCGGAAGTCGCCGGTCGAGCGTCGCGTTCGCGGACGCCCGCGAGGTTCCGAGGGCCCTTGCCCTCAAGCCTGTGCAGCTGCATGAGCCAGGCCGCGTTCTCGTCGCGATGCCCTACATCCAAGGTCCTGCTCGCTGGCGTGTTCATCCTCAGCCGCGTCCGCGAAGCCGTTGATCGCGGCATGAGCACCGACGTACGTCACGGCGTCAAGAGCACCGCCGGCGTCGTGACCAGCGCGGCGCTCGTCGTGGTCGCCGTCTCCGGCTCCTTCGCACTCGGCTTCGATCAGCTCGCCAAGCGGATCGGCATCGGCCTCGCAGCCGCCACCCGCAACGACGCTACGATCATCCGCGCAGTCCGGCTGCCGGCCACCATGACGTTGCTCGCAACGCGCAACTGGTCCCTGCCCAAGAAGCTCAGCTGGCTGCCAGCCTTCGCACGAACCGGCGGCGGCGCCCGCAACATGATCCTGCCCTCGGCCCGTCGGCACATGCATGTCCTCGACAGCGCCCGCCGCAGCACAACGCGGACGACGACGGCAAGCGACTCCGACATCTCCTAAACCACCCGCAGTCAAACAGGAGTACGGTAAATCTGCCGTCGGGACGCTGTCCGCCACGTCATGTCGTCGGAATCGAGCAAACCGCCACCACCACTACCACCGTCCGGGCCCAGATACCGCGCGCGGGTCGCCCTGAGCTGCCGGAGCGGCCATGCCCCTGGGCCCGTGCTCCACGCGCTCCAGCAGTTGCGCTCGGTGATCGACGACCGCTTGCGCCGGGAGCTCGGGCGTCCGTACGAGCATCACCGAGCACAGTCGGTCGGCGACGACAAGCTCACCGTCATCTTCATTCTGCGCGCCGGCACACCCGCGGACGCGGTCCGCACGGCAGGACTGGCCGCGGCGAACCTCATCGAGCTTCTCACCGACACCCGAAGCGGCCCTCGACCTCGCCGGCATCGCTCTGTCGTACGCGCCGAGTAGCGGCGTCGTCCGCCTCGCCGGCGTTGCGGGCACGCTGAGACGAGCACCGTCAGCGTCTCGCAGGACGCACCCCCCGTGGCGGCGACCGGCGACCGAACCGGAGCCGCCCGGTCCTACCGGTTCGCCGCACCGTGAGCGCGCGCTCAGGCGCCGTCGCGGGCGGGGTTCTGCTGGGCGGCCAGCACGACGCCGGCGCGGTTCTTGTGCGCTCGCTCGTACGCGAGCACCGTGACGAACCGGTCCCGGCGCGCGCCGTCGAGCCCGAACCGCACACCGTCGACGTCGAGTGCGTCATAGCCTGGCCACGGCTCGTTGCCCAGGAGCGCATCGATCTGTGCGAGCAATGTGACGCGGTTGCGGTGCGCGCGCTCATGGTCGCCGAGGCGGGCGAGATCGGCCGGACCCAAGTCTTTGAGGTGCGCCAGCACGTGCTCGACGGGCAGCTTGTCGTAGCGCGCAGCCGATGGTCCGGACGCCCCGCCGGCTTCCTCGCGCTCCAGCGGCTCGCGCGCCTCGTCTTCCGAGTCTGCGGCGCCGCGGTCGCGGGTGACGTATCGCAGCAACTTCGTCGCAGACCGCCTCATGAGATGTTCCGTGGGCCGATGATCGTGGCCATCGTGCCTCGCTTCCGTCCCCTTCTGGAGGTGACACGCCGGGGAAGAAGGAGTGAGAGCCCAAGCGCTCTGCCGCTACAGCATAGGCCGGGAGGCGCAGTCGTCCTCCGGTCGTGGCGCGACGCGAGTCCCGAACGTCAACGCCGCCGGCGCGACGGGAGACGTACACGGGCATTCCCGCGCGCCGGCCGTCTATGTCTCGCGTTGCTCGAGCGCTTGGCGGCACTCCTGCCAGGCAGCCTCAAAGCGCTCGTGGAGCCCCTCCACGTCCGCTGCCGCCGGCAGCGAGCGAGCTCCGGCGTCTGCGTCCACGTCGAGGCCGACGTCGCATAGCACGCGTTGGGTGAGTTCCCGCAGACGCCTGATCGCCTCGAAGGTGGCGGCGGCCTGAGCGCCCGCGCGGGCATCGAATCCGGCCGGCGCGAGCCGAGCCAGGACCCGCGGCTCGGGGACCGCTCGCTCGAGGCCTTCGCGCACGACATCCGGCTCCCCACGGGTCAACTCGAGCAGTCGCTCGAACGGCACGCCGGCCGCGGCGGCGCGCCGGAGCGTGTATGAGACGAGTTCGACCGCACGACCGAAGACCTTGATCGCCACGCGCTGGCCCGCGTCGGAGCGGCCCAGTTCTTGCATCGAGCTGACGGCTTCCCGGTGGCGCGCGACGGCGGCGACGAGCTGCCGCTCGGCCTCGGTCCGGGAACCGTCGGGAGAGGCAACGGCGGTTACGGACTGCATCGTCACGCCTTCTGCGCCGCCGCCACGGCGATCGCGATGCGCGCTGCCTCGGAGCCGCCGCCGCCCGCGATCACGCGAAGCTCGGCGCGCGGCCCGTCGTCCGCGACCCACGGTGCGCCGCAACGCCAACACGCGCCTTCCTGGCGTGACATCGCGCCCGGCAGGAGCGGCACAGACGTGCAACATGTCGGTCTCGCATGGCTCAGCGCTCGGTCCGGAGAGCGGACCGCCGGTCGGGGCGTCCGCAAGCTCGGTGGAAGGACGGCGCTTCCGTCGCTGGAGAGAGAAACTGTCAGTCAAGTCGCCGCCGGCCGGAACCGGGCGGAGGCCTGCGCGAGAGTCACATAGGAGCGGGTGAACGCCCTACCGCACAGTCTATCCCCTTTCCGGCTGTGCCCGCGGAGCACCAGCGGGCGCTGCTGTGGTGCGACGCGTCGCACGACGCCGAGAGGGCGAAGTGTCTCCGCGTCGCGGCGTCCTGGCGCGTTCGCGGTCTTAGGTTCCAGCGCCGACGTGCCGATGCAGGTCCGTACGGCGCTGGGCGACTTGTTTCGCGCCGTTCGACGAAGGTCGGGGGACGGATGAACGATCGGGATCGGCTTGGCCAGTTGGGTGGACTCCTCGCTCGGCTCGAGCGAATGCCGGCTTCGGCCGGACGTGACTGGATGCTGACCGAAGTGCGGGGAAGGGCCGTCGACGTGGAGACCGGGATGCCGCCCGCCCCGATGCGCGCGCTCCCGCGCGACGAGGCGCAGGCCAGCCTCGCCGCCGAGCAGGCTTCGCGCGCCGAATCGGCTCCGCGGCCGGAACGCGCGAAGCGCCCTCGCAAGATGCCGAGCCGCCGCGACCTGCGAGCGCGGGTCATCACACCGATGTGTTTGCCCCCGATTCGCGAACGCGGGCGCAGCCACGAAGAGGTTGTGGACCTGCTCGCGATGGACGCCATGCTGAATCTCGACGACGCACCGACCGCTACGAGCGACATGAGCCGACCGTGGGCGCGTGGCCTGCGCGGCTAGATGACGCGCTGCGAGCGTGCGGAGGATGGATCGCGAAGGAACTGTGTGAACAGCAGGTCGGTCATGAATCGCTCGTAGCGCTTGGGCGGCCAGCCACGCGCGGCTGTCAATAGCCACCGAAAAATGTCGGTGGATCGCCATCGAAAAATGTCGGTCGAGGGCTCATCCAGCGTGGGCGTCGCCGGGTTGGCGGAGGGCCTGGAGTCGGCCTTTGAGACGGAAGCTCGGGCCGTTGATGGTCAAGACTTCGGCGTCGTGGAGTAGGCGGTCGAGGATCGCGGCAGCGAGGGCTTCGTCGCCGAAGGTGTCGGCCCATTCGGCGACGGTCTTGTTGCTGGTGACGATCGTTGAGCCGCGGGTGTAGCGGCGGTTGACGACTTGAAAGACGCGGTTGGCGTCCGCGCGATCGAGTGGCAGATAGCCGGCCTC
>Ga0180215_1004059_pt1 | contig 13300 bp, 10 predicted proteins | sample eDN3rd37CBELigBY_FD_128871 | JGI IMG/M metagenome (GOLD analysis project Ga0180215, IMG submission 128871) | Enriched backyard soil microbial communities from Emeryville, California, USA - eDNA 3rd pass 37_C BE-Lig BY (version 2) (version 2) | ecosystem: Environmental > Terrestrial > Soil >...
ACACCACCGGAGACCGGGGCGTCGACGGCACGGTGACCGGCCGTGCGTGCCTTCTCCGCCGCCGCGCGGGCGTCGGCGACGTCGATGGTCGAGCTGTCGACGAACAGCGTGTTCGGCTCGGCCGCGGGCAGGATCTCGTCGTACAGGTCGAGGACGAGCTTGCCGTTGGGCAGCATGGTGATCACGACCTGGGCGCCGCGCACCGCGTCGGTCGCGGCCTCGGCGACGGTGATGCCGTTCTTCGTGGCTTCTTCCTGCGCAGCGGGAACGGGGTCGTAGCCGTTGACGGTGTACCCGGCGCGGACGAGGTTCGCGGCCATCGGCCCGCCCATGTGTCCGAGGCCGAGGAAGGCGACGGTGGGAAGTTCACTCATCGGTCGTTCTCCTTGGGAGCGGCGAGCCCGAGTTCGAGATCGCCGAGCGGCTGGAAGTAGGCGTCGACGTCGGCCTCGGTGACATCGGCGAGGGTCGCCGGCGACCACTGCGGGTTGCGGTCCTTGTCGACGACCTGTGCGCGGATGCCCTCGACGAGGTCGTGCGACTTCAGCGAGGCGGTCGAGACCCGGAACTCCTCGTTCAGCACCTCTTCGAGGCTGCCGAACTTCCGGGCGTGACGCAGCGACCGGAGGGTCACCTTCAGCGCGACAGGCGATTTCGCGAGCACCTGATCGGCGGTCTCACGCGCCTCCGGAACATCGGACGCCCGGAGGCGTTCGACGATCTCCTCGACGGTGTCGGCTGAGTACGCCGCGTCGATCCATTCGCGCTGCGCGAGCAGTGCCGATTCCGGTGCGGGCTGCGAGTATTCGGCGAGTGCGTCCTCGAGCGAGCCGGATTCGAGTGCGGCGACGAACTTGTCGAGCGACTCGGACGGCAGGTAGTGGTCGGCGAAGCCCAGAGCGATGGCGTCGCCGGCCTTCATCCGTCCGGTGGTCAGCGCGATGTGCGTGCCGATCTCGCCGGGCGTGCGCGAGAGCAGGTAGGTGCCGCCGACGTCGGGAACGAATCCGATTCCGGTCTCGGGCATCGCGATGCTCGAGCGTTCGGTGACGATCCGGACGTTGCCGTGCGCCGAGATCCCGACGCCGCCACCCATGACGATGCCGTCCATGATCGCGATGTACGGCTTCGGGTAGCGACCGATGGCGGCGTTGAGGATGTACTCGTCGCGCCAGAAGTCCTGCGAACCCGTGCCGCCATCCTTGGCGTCGTGGTAGATCGAGACGATGTCGCCGCCGGCGCACAGGCCGCGCTCACCGGCACCGCGCACCAGCACGGCACGCACCGAATCGTCGTTCTCCCACGCGCTCAGGGCCTTCGACATCTCGAGGACCATGGCGTGGTTGAGGGCGTTGATGGCCTTGGGTCGGTTGAGCGTGATACGGCCGATGCCGTCCTTCACGTCGATGAGGATCTCGGGTTCCTGCCCGGTCATGCCGCTCCGTTCTGCGCTGCGGCCACCACGCTCCGCGCGACGACCACCCGCATGATCTCGTTGGTTCCTTCCAGGATCTGATGCACGCGCAGGTCGCGCACGATCTTCTCGATCCCGTACTCGGCAAGGTAACCGTATCCGCCGTGCAACTGCAGCGCCTCGTTCGCGACCTCGAAACCGGTGTCGGTGGCGAAGCGCTTGGCCATCGCGCACAGCTCCACGACGTCGTCGGCGCCGCGGTCGAGCGCGTCGGCGGCACGCCACAGCATCGTGCGCGCGGCCTCGAGTTCGATCCGCATGTCGGCGAGGCGGAACTGCAGCGCCTGCGAGTCGAGCAGCCGCTCGCCGAAGGCCTTGCGCTCGGCGAGGTAGGCGACCGCCCGGTCGAGAGCGGTCTGGCCGCCACCCACCGAGCACGCGGCGATGTTGATGCGGCCGCCGTTCAGGCCGTGCATGGCGATCCGGAAGCCGCCGCCCTCGGTGCCGAGGAGGTTCTCGGCGGGCACGCGTGCACCGTCGAGGATGACCTGGCGGGTGGGCTGCGCGTTCCAGCCCATCTTCTTCTCGTTGGCACCGAAGGACAGCCCGGGGGTGTCCTTCGGGACGATGAACGCCGAGATGCCGCGGGCGCCGGTGTCGCCGGTGCGGGCCATGACCACGTAGACGTCGGACGTGCCGGCCCCGGAGATGAACTGCTTGACCCCGGTGAGCACGAACTCGTCACCGTCACGAACGGCCTTGGTGCTCAGGGCCGCTGCGTCGGATCCGGCTCCGGGCTCGGTGAGGCAGTAGCTCGCGAGGTGCTCCATCGTGCAGAGCTTCGGGATCCACTGCTTGCGCTGATCGTCGTTGCCGAACTTGTCGATCATCCACGTGACCATGTTGTGGATGGAGATGTACGCGGCGATGGACGGGCAGCCCTTGGCGAGTTCCTCGAAGATGCGGACGGAGTCGAGGCGTCGCAGCCCCGATCCGCCCACGTCCTCGCGGACGTAGATCCCGCCCATGCCCAGTTCGGCGGCCTTGCGCAGCACGTCCACGGGGAAGTGCTTGCTCTGGTCCCATTCGACCGCGTTCGGGGCCAGATACTCGGTGGCGAAGTCGCGGGCGGTGTCGCGGATCGCCCGGTCGTCGTCGGAGAGAACGAACATCGATGGACCGCCTAGTTCATCGTCGGGATGACGAAGTGGTCGGTGTCGGCCACGTGCGCACCCTCGATGTCGCCTTCCTTGACACCGGACGGCCAGCGCTGCGTGACCGTCTTGGTCTTGGTGTAGAAGCGGAAGGCGTCGGGGCCGTGCTGGTTGAGGTCGCCGAAGCCGGAGGCCTTCCAGCCGCCGAAGGTGTAGTACGCGATCGGGACGGGGATCGGGACGTTGATGCCGACCATGCCGACCTCGACGCGGGCGGCGAAGTCGCGGGCGGTGTCGCCGTCGCGGGTGAAGATCGCGACGCCGTTGCCGTACTCGTGCTCGGTCGGCAGGCGCAGGGCGTCCTCGTAGTCGCGCGCACGCACCACGGTGAGCACGGGGCCGAAGATCTCCTCCTTGTAGATGGACATCTCGGGGGTGACCTTGTCGAACAGGGTGGCGCCGGAGAAGAAGCCGTTCTCGTGTCCTTCGAGGACGAAGTCGCGGCCGTCGACGACCAGCTCGGCGCCTTCCTCGACGCCCTGGGCGATGTAGCCGTGCACGCGGTCGCGGGCGGCGGCGGTCACGAGCGGACCGAAGTCGGCCTTCTCGTCGAAGCTGGTGCCGATACGCAGTTCGGCGATGCGCTCGGTGAGCTTGGCGACGAGCCGGTCCGCGGTCTCCTCGCCGACGGGGACGGCGACGGACAGCGCCATGCAGCGCTCACCGGCCGAGCCGTAGGCGGCGCCGACGAGTGCGTCCGCGACCTGGTCGAGGTCGGCATCGGGCATGATGATCGCGTGGTTCTTCGCACCACCGAAGCACTGTGCGCGCTTGCCGTTCTTCGCGGCCGTCTCGTAGATGTACTGCGCGATGGGGGTCGAGCCGACGAAGCCGATCGCCTTGATGCGCGGGTCGTTCAGCAGGTAATCGACGGCGCTCTTGTCGCCGTTGACGACGTTGAACACACCGGCGGGCAGGCCGGCCTCGAGGAAGAGCTCGGCCAGGCGGAGCGGCACGGAGGGGTCGCGCTCGGAAGGCTTGAGCACGAATGCATTTCCGGCGGCGAGGGCAGGACCGGCCTTCCACAGCGGGATCATGGCCGGGAAGTTGAACGGGGTGATCCCGGCGACGACACCGAGGGGCTGACGCATCGAGTAGACGTCGATGCCGCCGCCTGCGGACTCGGTGTACTCACCCTTGAGGAGGTGCGGGGCGCCGATGGCGACCTCGATCACCTCGAGGCCGCGCTGGATGTCGCCCTTCGCGTCGGGGACGGTCTTGCCGTGCTCGCTCGACAGCAGGTGGGCGAGTTCGTCCATGTTCTCCTGCACGAGGTGCACGAACTTCATGAGGACGCGCACGCGCTTCTGAGGATTCCAGGACGCCCACACCTTCTGCGCCTCGGCGGCGTTGGCGATGACGGCGTCGACCTCGGAGTCGGCCGCGAGCGGCACGCGGGCCTGGACCTCTCCGGTGTTGGGGGCGAAGACGTCGGCGAAGCGGCCGGAGGTGCCGGCGACGTGCTGTCCGCCGACGAAGTGGGTCAATTCTCGAACGCTCATGTCCGATCCCGTCCTTTACTGGTGTGCGATGACGTGGGATGTGCGATTTTCGGCGCGAACGGGCGAAGGCCCGAAGTCTTCGCTCATCCTATAGTTGGAAGTCCACGTATGTCTACCGTCACACCGGACCGGATCGGCCGGCACCCTCACGCACGGTCGATGCGCGAGGGGGTCGATGCTCGAGGGGCCGATATCAGCCCTCGGCGATCTGCTGCGCCTTCGCGTACGCCAGGTGCAGGAAGTCGGCTCCGGTCAGCGCCGCGAACGAACCCGCCACCAGACGCGTGAGATTCGGAGCGTAGACGCGGCCGAAGACCATCGCCGTCACCGTCCACAGGTCGAGGCAGAAGGGGCAGGCCAGCAGTTCCCCGACGGCGTGACGGATCCGCGACGACTTGCGGGGCTGCTCCATCACCTCGGCCGGACCACCGGGGCCGTCGAACTTCGTGAACGGTGCGCGGACGGGGCTGGTCACCGCCGCCTTGCTCACGATCCGGGAGACCTTGTGGCTCGCGAGCGCGGTGACCACGAGATCCCCGGCATCGGGCCTCGGCATCGCCCGCCCGCGCCTGGCCGCGACGGCACCGAGCGTGCCGACGGTGGTGAGGTAGACGGACATGAGCACCGCATATCCGCCGAGGGGGCGATCCTCCCCGTTCCGATAGGTGTCGGCCTCGTCCTGGACCGCATCGACCGCACGTTCGGCGTTCTCTCGCGCTGTCGACGGTGCTTCCGGTGTCCGCATGAATCCTCCACTCGTGGCATGTGCTGTCGGCGGCGCGACCGGAGCCGTCACCTTCATCGGGCGGCATACCCCGGGTGCGGACGGCACAACCACCGGCGTCCGATCGCGGTCAGCGCATGCGGCGGTAGAGATCCTCGAGGTCGGTGATCCCGCGGATCACCACGGCTTCGTCGGTTCCACCGGCCCGCAAGGCGCGGCGCAGCAGCATCGGATCGAGGTCATCGAGGGCCGGGCGGAACCGCTCCGCGGGCAACTCGGGCAACTCGGTGTCGTCACCGTAGAAGTCCTGCGACGCGGCCGCGTCGTCGTCGGCATCCGCTTCGTCGACACCCCCGATCAGCGTCGCGAGGTCCAGTCCGCGCAGGGTCAGGACCGCGAGCGGCTGGTCGTCGACGTGTTCTGCGAGCAGGTAGGCAACGGCCGCAGCGTGCTTGCAGGGCCACGAGTCGTCGGGGCACGTGCAGTCGAAATCGAGTTCACCCGCGCGTCGCGGCAGCAGGGAGGATCCCAGCTCTTCGGGGAGGATGCCCGCCGCGAGTCGCGCCAGCATGCCCGGCGACGAGCGGACCAGCGACACGAGTTCACCCACCGCGTCCTCGTCGAGCGTCCGCACCCGCACCGCCGAGGTGAACGGTGTGAGCTGGCTGCCCTGCACCTCGCCGACGGCCGCACCGGGTTCGAGTCGCATGGAGATCACCTGACCGGCGCGCGCGTAGGCACGGCCCCGCGTCAGTCGCCCCTTCTCGGCGACCTCCTCCATCGCCGAGATCAGTTCCTTCGACCACCAGCTTCGGCCGATCGCGCCCCGCTTGGTGCGCGCCTCGATGCCACCGTCGATCCGGCGGGCCGTGCCGTAGCGGCGTACGTTGCCCCGTGCCATCTAGTCCCCCACCGCGTCGTCGCCGAGCGTGAGCAGGCTCTGCAGCTGGTCGGTGGACAACTCGGTGATCCAGTTCTCCCCCGCCCCGACCACGATCTCGGCCAGTTCCTGCTTACCGGTGAGCATCTCGTCGATACGCTCCTCCACCGTTCCGACACAGACGAGCTTTCGGACCTGGACGTCGCGACGCTGCCCGATCCGGAACGCGCGGTCGGTGGCCTGGTTCTCCACCGCCGGATTCCACCATCGGTCGAGATGCACGACGTGGTTGGCGGCGGTGAGGTTCAGTCCGGTACCGCCCGCCTTGAGCGAGAGCACCATGATCGGCGGGCCGCCCTCTCCCTGGAAGCCGGCGACCATCGCGTCGCGACGGCTCTTGGACACTCCCCCGTGCAGGAAGGGCACCGTCGTCGCGAACCGCTCCTCGAGATAGGGGACGACGAGCTCACCGAACTCGCGGAACTGCGTGAACAGCAACACCTTCTCGCCGTCGGCCAGTACCGACTCGACGATGTCCTCGACCAGACCGAGCTTGCCCGAGCGGTGCCGTCCGCGACGCAGGACGGGCGAGCCGTCGCTCAGATAGTGCGCCGGATGGTTGCACACCTGCTTGAGCCGGGTCAGCGCCGCGAGCACCGCACCCTTGCGGGCCATGCCCTCCTTGTCGCGGATCCGGCGCATCATGTCGTCCACCACGGCCCGGTAGAGGGCGGCCTGCTCGGCCGTGAGGTTGGCGCGCACGGTCTGCTCGAACTTCTCGGGCAGATCGGAGATCACGTCGGGATCGGTCTTGACGCGGCGCATCACGAACGGTGCGGACAGTGCCCGCAACCGCGCCGCGGCGACGGCGTCGTGGTCGCGCTCGATCGGCACCGCGAACCGGGCACGGAAGGATGCCGCACTGCCGAGCAGGGACGGATTCGCGAAGTCCAGGATCGCGCGCAGTTCCTCGAGACGGTTCTCCACCGGTGTACCGGTGAGCGCGATCCGGTGCGCGGCGGGCACGGCGCGCGTGGCACGGGACTGCGCCGTCGCGGTGTTCTTCACGTGCTGGGCCTCGTCGAGGACCACGCGTTGCCAGGTCAGGGTCGCAAGCTGCGCGACGTCCCGGGCGGCGATGGCGTAGGTCGTCACCACGAGATCGTGGTCGGCCGCAGCGGCGGCGAGTGCCGGCCCGCTCAGCCGCTGGGCACCGTGGTGGACGTGCACCCGCAGGTCGGGCACGAACCGTTCGGCCTCGCGCTGCCAGTTGCCCACCACGGACATCGGGCAGACGAGCAGTGTCGGCGCCTTCCGCAGCCCCGACTCGCGTTCGTGGGCGAGCAGCGCGAGGACCTGGATGGTCTTGCCCAGGCCCATGTCGTCGGCGAGCACGGCGCCGAGGCCGAGCCGGCTCATGAACGCGAGCCAGTCGAGGCCGCGCTGCTGGTAGGGACGCAGTTCGGCGTTCAGTCCCGCCGGCACGGGGACGGACTCGGGGTGGGCCTGCCCGTCGAGCAGCATCTCGACCCAGCCGGACGCGGAGATCTCGGTGACCTCCGCGGGCGGCGCATCGTCGCCGGTGAACTGGGCGAACAACGACCCGAGGGTCGCATCCTCGGCGGAATGCGCCGTGACGTACCGGGCCGCGCGGGCCAGCGCCTCGGCGTCGGCCCGGACCCACTTGCCGCGCAGCTTGACCAGGTCGCTGTTGGCCGCGACGAGCTCTTCCATCTCCGACTGGGTGAGCAGCATGTCGCCGACGGCGAGCTGCCATTCGTACGAGACGATCGCGCTCATCCCGACGACGCTGTCGTCGGCGCTCACGGGGGCGACGGGCGAGTCGACCTGCAGACGCAGGGACGGATCGACCCGGGTCCAAGCACGCGGCAGCAACACGGCGATGCCCGCGGCCTCGAGTTCGCGGGCGCCGTGCTCGACGAGGTCGACGACGACCGGGGTGGGCAGCAGCAGGTCGAGACTGTCGGGGTCGCGGGGCACGTCCTGCAGACGGGGATAGGCCTGGAGTGCGATCCCGAGCTTGCGCACGCCGATCTGGAGCAGATGAGGGTCGGTGTCCTCGACGGGCAGCGGCGTCGGGGACTGTCCCTCCGGACGCAGGCACACCTCGAGCCGCCAGACGGAGTCGGCTCCGACCGCGTCGTCGGCGTCGTCCGGCTCGACGAGGCGCAGCACGAGGTCGGGTTCGTATCCGGCGAGGCTGGCACGCCATTCCTCGAGCGCGTCGGCCATGCGCTGGGTCCCGCGGGGGTGGGGGCTGCCCTCGGCCAGTGCGGCGACGAGCGGGTGCAGCGAGGTCGACGAGCCGTGGAGGGTGCGCACGATCGGATCGGTCAGTTCGCGGCACAGATCGTCGAGGAGATCGACGGGTCGTCCGAGCTGTCGCTGCGCAGGCGACATCGCCGCCGCGAGTTCGGCGGACCACGCCCGCGTCTTCTCACCACCGAGCAGGCGCCACCGCGCCCACCACTGCTTCTCGACACGCACGAGTTCCGGTGCGACGCGGCCGGCCTGCGCCCACCTCTCGATGCCGCGGGCGACGTGCGCGAGATATCGCAGGTCGCCGCCGACGCCCCCGGGACGGCGCGGCATGTCGAGCAGGAGCTCGGCTGCGTCCGCCGGTGCGACCGCGACGGCGGGCAGCGTGCTCGGCTCGGTGTCCGTGGGGAGGGTGAGGGTGACGCGATGGCGGAACGGGCGGTCGATCCACCGGCGCAGCGCAGACGGCAGCGCGTCGGGATCGGGCTCTGCGGCGGGGTCCCACCACAGCATCAGGCCGGATCCCGGTGACCACAGCCCGTGCAACATGCCCACTATCGTGCCAGCTGCACCCGACCCCGATGGCAGGCTGGGTCCCATGGCACGCGCATACGGCTTCGTGGAGTACGGCGGTCCGGAGACACAGCAGCTGTTCGACACCCCCGTCCCCTCACCCGGTCCGGGGCAGCTCCTCGTGGCGGTCCGGGCCGCGGGCGTGAATCCCGCCGACTGGAAGGTGCGGTCCGGACGGCGCACGGGCAGCGTCACGGTGCACTTCCCGGCGGTGCTCGGCCGGGAGGTCTCGGGTGTGGTGGAGGCCGTCGGTCCGGACACCCGCTTCCGGCCGGGCGATGCCGTCTTCGGAGCCACCGCGGAGGGCTACGGCGGCTATGCCGAGTACACCCTCGTCGACGCGCGGGCTGCCGCGCACAAGCCCGACTCCGTGCCGTTCGAGGTTGCGGCCACCCTCCCGGTCGCGTCCGGAACGGCCTTCGACATCGTCGAGCACCTCGAGATCGTCGATGCGGACACCGTCCTTGTCCTGGGGGCCGGTGGTGGTGTCGGGTCGGCAACGACGCAACTCGCGCACGCCGCGGGTGCCGCCGTGCTCGGCGTGGCGAGCGCGGGCAAACGGGAACTCGTCGAATCGTGCGGCGGACTGTGGATCGAGTCCGGTGACGGATTCGACGCGCGGGTCGCGGCCACCACCGAGCGGTGCGGGGCGGTGACCGCGGTCGTCGACCTCGTGGGTGGCGACGTGCTCGAACGGGCGGTCGCGCTGACGCGGGCGCCGGAACGGGTCGTGAGTGTCGCCGATCCGGCCCGCGCGGAGAAGCTGGGCGGTTCGGGCATCACGCGGCGACGGACCCGGGAGGTGTTCGAGCGGGTCGCGGCGTTCGTCGAGCGGGGTGTCCTCGCGCCGCGCATCGAGCGGACCTTCCCGCTCGCCGAAGCCGGGGCCGCCCTGGAACTCGTCGAGTCCGGGCACGCCGGCGGGAAGATCGTCGTCACGCTCCCCTGAATCGCCTCACTCCGAATCGCCTCACTCCGGATCGCTCCGCCCCGAGGGTCCTGTCGGCAGCATCGTGTCGGCCGGGCATGTCAGGATCGCCGCGTGCGTGGGGGGAACGCGACATGGTGGGTGGCGGCAGTGCTGGTCGCGGTGGCGGTGTCGTGGTTGTGGGACCGCACCGCGCCGGGATCCGGGACGGTGCCGGGCAGCCCCGCCCGAGCCGAGGTGCATGCCCTGCTCGAGCAGGTGACGGTGGTCGAGGAGCGCCGGAAGGTGCCCGGCTATCAGCGGGGCTGCGGCGCGGGCGAGCGATGTGTGTTCGGTCCGGCCTGGTCCGACGACCACCCCGGCGCCGGTGGGCACGACGGGTGCGACACCCGCAACAACGTCCTCGCGCGCGACCTCTCCTCCCCCACCTTCCGGGCCGGCACCGACGACTGCGTCGTGACGAGCGGGGTCCTCAACGATCCGTATACCGGGGCGCGCGTGGAGTTCCGGCGCGCCGCGGCGAACGCCGTGCACATCGATCACATCTATCCACTCGCCGCGGCCTGGGATCTCGGTGCCTCCGCATGGCCTGCCGAACGTCGGCGCCGGTTCGCGAACGACATCATCTACAACCTCGTCGCCGTCGACGGGCAGGCGAACCTCGACAAGCGCGACGGCACGCCGGCGCAGTGGTTGCCCCCGGCTCCGGGTTACCGCTGCTGGTTCGCCGGCCGGTACCTGACCGTGGCGGTGCGTTACGCGTTGCCGATCACGGTCGACGACCACCGTGCCCTGCTGGGCGCGGCGGAGTCGTGCCCGTGATGCCGTCGCGGGGAGCGTGCCCGTGTTGCCGCTCAGGCGGGAAGGTTGCGCGGGATCCAGTCGGGCTCGCGCTTCTCCATGAAGGCCCGCATCCCCTCGCGGGGTTCGGGCGAGGTCTCGAGTGCCCCGAACATCGTCTGGTAGTCGAACTGCCCGTAGCGCTCGTTGAGCATGCGCTTGACCTGGGCACGCGCGATCGGCGCGGTCCGCAGGACCTGCCGCGCGGCTTCGAGGGCGGCCTCGCGCAGTTGCTCGTGCGGGACGACGCGGGAGATGACTCCCAGGCGCTGCGCCTCGTGGGCGTCGAAGACCCGCGCCGACAACAGCAGGTCGCGGGCGGCGGCGAGACCGACGTGCGCGGGTAGTGCTGCGGCGAAGGTCGCGTCGGGGATGCCCCGGAGGAGTTCGGGGACACGGAAGGTCGCGCGTTCGCTGGCGACGGCGATGTCGGACATCATCGCGACCAGCAGTCCCCCGGCCTGGCAGATGCCGTTGACGGCGGAGATGACGGGGGCGCGACTGTCGCGGATGGTCAGGAACGGGACGACGTCCACTCCCGAGAGGCCCTCGGGCAGATCGTCGCCGGGTTCGGCGCGACCGCCGAGGTCACCGCCGGGCGCGAAGACGTCGTCGACACCGGTGATGACGAGGGCAGCGAGGTCGGGATCGGAATTGACCAGTCGCACCGCACGTTTGATCCCGTAGTACATCGCCGGGGTGAATGCGTTGCGTGCTGCGGGCCGATCGATGATGCACCAGCCGATCGCGCCTTCCCGTTCGAATCTCAGTCCGCCTGCGCCCAGATCGTCTCCCATGTATCGGACAGTATCTCATTCTTAATCATGAGAACAGCATGCTCAAGCAAGAACATCGATGTTTCCGAGTGCATCCGGTCTACGGTGAGGAAATGCTCGAGCGCATCTCCAAGGACACCCGGCTGTGCATCTCGATGTCCGGCCGCCCCAGCAACATCGGCACCCGGTTCCACAACTACCTCTACGAGGAACTCGGTCTCGACTTCGTCTACAAGGCGTTCGCGCCCGTGAACATCGAGGACGCCGTGGCGGGGATACGCGGCCTGGGCATCCGCGGAGCCGGGGTGTCCATGCCGTTCAAGGAAGCCGTGCTGCCGCTCGTCGACGTGCTGCACGATTCGGCGCGGGCCATCGAGTCCGTGAACACGATCGTCAACGACGACGGCGTCCTGCACGCCTACAACACCGACTATCAGGCGGTGAGCGATCTGCTCGTCGAGCACGGCGTCGACTCCGCCCTACCGGTCACGGTGGTGGGCAGCGGGGGCATGGCGAAGGCGGTGACGGCGGCGCTGCGCCACAACGGATTCACCGACGGAACGATCGTCGCGCGCAACGAGGACACCGGACGGCCGCTCGCGCGCAAGTACGGCTACGAATGGCGCGCCGACACGAGCGAGGTCACCCCTGGGCTGATCGTCAACGCCACTCCGATCGGGATGGCGGGCGGCGCCGAATCGGGCGACCTGCCGCTCCCCCACGACTTCGTCGCCGCAGCGGCGACGGTCTTCGACGTCGTGGCCGTCCCGCCGGACACCCCGCTCGTCCGGTTCGCCCGCGAGCACGACATCCCGGCGATCACGGGCGACGAGGTCATCGCGCTGCAGGCGGCGCTGCAGTTCGAGCTCTACACGGGGGTGGCTCCGACGCGCGAGCAGGTGCGCCGCGCGTCGGAGTACTCCCGTTCCTGAACGGCGGGAACCGAGGACGACCCCGTCGTCAGACGATTCCGGCCTGCTCGAGACCGTCGAGCACCACGGTGGCAGCGTCGACCGCGACGTTCATCTCGAGGCGGGTGATGTCGTGCGTGGCGGGGTTCTGCAGACCGAAGTTGTTGACCCACGCGGCTGTTCGTGCCGACTGGAACATGAACGTGGTGGTCTCGGTGTCGCCCACCAGGTCGCCGACGAACCAGCCGGTGAAGAACGGGCCGAGGTCGACGCCGTAGACCGCCTCGAACTCCTCGGCGATCACGGGTGCAGCATCGACGAGCGCTTCACCGAAGGTGTAGAAATCGCGGGTGTGCTCGGGCGTCGATCCGATGGTCACGAGCGCTTCCGGGAAGTCGACCACCAGGTGGGCGACGATCGCGCCGAGCAACACGCGACCGGGGCTGCGGTCGCACTGTTCGGTGAGCGCGAGCGCGTCCGCCCAGTGCGGCGCCGGCGACCCGCCGGTCACGTACTCGTGCAGATTCGCCAGGTAGAGACGCACCACTTCGACGGCGAGCGCGGACGCCCATTCGGGATCGTCGTAGATCCCGGAGTCGAGGGTCGGGCCGGTGAGTTCGAGGATCTCGTCGAAGGCGAGGACGAACGTGCCACGGTAGTCGTCGCTGCGGGTGAGGAGGTCGCGCAGCTCGGCGATCCGGGTGCGGGCGTCGTCGAAGGTGTCGATTCCCGCGGGATCGGTCAGTGCGGCGATCTCGGCCTGGGGAGTGGCGGATACGCAGTGGGACGGTGCCGTATCGGCCGGCACCGGCGCGGCCGATACGGTCGGTGCGGCGAGCAGGGTCGCCAGGACTGCAGCACCTACGGTGATCGTCGTACGGCCTCGGGCGAAATGCTTCATTTGCGTTAATTTACCGGGCGTTTCTCCGGGATACTCCGGGGTGTCCCATTCGCGGCCGGCTCCGGCGTGCAGTTCTCGTCGGCGATCTCGCGAATCGTCGACGAGAACTGCGCATCGGCCGGCGGATCGCTCAACTGCCGGTGGCGACCTCCCGCTTCGGATCCGCCGACCATTGCGACCACGAGCCCGGATACAGGGCGGCGTCGATGCCTGCGATCTCCAGCGCGGCGATCTCGTGTGCGGCGTTGATTCCCGATCCGCAGTACACGGCGACGTCGGTGCGCTTCACACCCAGCTTCGAGAAGCGGTGCGCGATCTGATCCGCGGGCAGGAACGAACCGTCCTGGCGGAGGTTCT
>Ga0180215_1004060_pt1 | contig 13295 bp, 11 predicted proteins | sample eDN3rd37CBELigBY_FD_128871 | JGI IMG/M metagenome (GOLD analysis project Ga0180215, IMG submission 128871) | Enriched backyard soil microbial communities from Emeryville, California, USA - eDNA 3rd pass 37_C BE-Lig BY (version 2) (version 2) | ecosystem: Environmental > Terrestrial > Soil >...
AATTTTTATATTTTTTTTAATAGCTTAAACACAAAATCTCCCTTTTTCCCCAATATAATTATACATAGTTATAACAACTAGATTCATATTTTTCAGTGGTGGATATGGTAATAAGTGGACAAGGGGACAGGCACCGTGTCCTTTTGAGGACAATGTATAGGAACAAATCTAGTTTCTACTCTTAATCCCATCGAATTATTGGTACCCGATACTGAACCCGTACAAGGGAGAACATGAAAAAGACGAGCAAAATTACTCGTCCTTCTTTAGCCTCTATTTATCAAGTTGGCGTATTTCATACTCCCAATAAATCTCATCTTTTCTCACAGGGTCAGATAAAGTCATTTTAAACTTATCCCCGTACATAAACCCCTCTTTCAATGGGACAGTGCCAGAGAAGAACATCGCATTCTTTTGGCTTATATTTTTACTGGATAAATATTCCAATATATCTTGAGGGTGTAAAATTGAATCGACAGCATCCTCTTGGTATAGAACCCATTCATTATTTATTAGGATTGATGATGTAAGTCTTAATTGATCCCAATGATCGATGACATCTTTTAGAGGCCAAGCTTTATCTGCAAAAGGTTTATCGCAAACTTGCTTAGACTTATTGATATCGACTGATTCTAGATTTCGATCTGTATGATCGCTGCCGACAGTTACATAAGCTTCCTCTGTGCTTTCATCAAAAATAAGGACAAATTCCACCTCTCCGCCTGTTTCACCTCCAAGAACTTCAATACTCTCTCCTTGTGTTAAGGATGATACCCTTACAGGATAAAGAATTGGGATTTCTTCAGGTCCTTGAACGCCAATTTCTGCGAGCTCCTTAATATGTTCCATGACTTTATCCTGGTTTCTTCCTGCAAAACCAATACAGTATGCTTTTGAAACCTCTATTTTTTCAACGCCGCCATTTACATTCAAACTGATTGTTTTTTCCATTTTTCACATTCCCTTCTATTAATCTATTACGCTCCGAAAAGCTTAGGGACGATTAAGGAAACTTCCGGTATATAAGTAATTACCGCGAGCACAACGACTAAGATAATTACCATCGGTACTAAATCCTTCATTAAATTCTGCATCTTAATTTTTGCAATGGCTGTGGATACGAATAAACATACACCCATTGGCGGAGTAATCATACCAATGGTAAGGTTAACAGCCATAATGATCCCAAAATGGATAGGGTCAACTCCAGCTGCCAAAGCTAACGGCAGCATTAAAGGAGTAAAAATTATTAAAGCACTCATTGTATCTAAAAATGTACCGACGATTAGAAGAATAATATTCATTACCAAGAGTAATAAGAAAGGACTATCTGTGAAAGTTCCCAGGTATTCTCCCACTTGTTGTGGAATATTATTAATCGTAATTAACCAAGTAAATAAAGCGGCATTTCCAATGATAAATAAGATGCCTGCTGTAGTCATTGCTGAATCATAAAAGATTTTCGGTAAAGACTTTAAATTAATTTCTTTATACACAAACATTCCAATGATTAAAGCATATACAACAGCTACCACCCCTGATTCAGTCGGGGTAAAAATACCACCAACTATACCACCGATGATAATAAACGGCATTAGTAATGCTAAAATTGCGTCTTTTAAACCGACAAGCATTTCCTTTGGGGATGCTACTGTATCTCTCCCCTTATACCCTCTTTTCTTTCCGATAATATATGCATAAGCAATAAGTCCAACTCCCATTAATATGCCTGGGATAAAACCAGCCAAAAAGAGATCCCCGATTGAAACGTTTGCCATTACTCCGTACAAAATCATAATAATACTTGGGGGAATAATCGGTCCGATGGTCCCTGCTGCTGGAATTAAACTTGCCGTAAAGCGTTTATCATAGCCACTGTTTAACATTGCTGGTATCATCATGCCTCCAATTGCTGCAGTCGTTGCAATGGCTGAACCAGAGACGGCACTGAAAAAAACACTTGCGACAACTGCAACAATTGCTAATCCAGAAGTCATATGGCCAAAAAGAGTTTGAGAGAAATTTACCAAACGCTTTGAAATACCACCTTGTGTCATTAATTCTCCTGCAAGAATGAAAAGTGGGACGGCAATAAGTGCATAGCTGTCAACACCTGATAAAATTTTTTGTGGAATGACAATAAAGTCTATGTCCGATACGATTATTCCAAGTAAAGTTGAAATTCCTAAAGCAAATGCAATTGGTACTTTCAATATAAATAGAATAAATAGAACTCCGATAACCCAGAACATCTATGGTTCACCTCTCTTTCACGAAAAATGAGCGGATAAGATAATAGATCATTAATACCCCTGAAAAAGGAGCCACAGCATATACGTATGCTTTGGATATTTGTAATGCCGGCGTAATATTATTAATTGAATTTAATACATGCTGATAGCCATAATACGTAAATACGATGAGAAATATCAGAACTACAGCACGACTAAAGAAATCAATCACTTTCACAATTGGTTTTGGTAATGCGTCCACTACATCTACCACAATATGTGTATTATATTTGACAGCTAGTGCTGCACCTAAAAAAACAACATAAATAAAACTGAAGGTGACGAGTTCAACTGTCCAGGAGGATGGCAGCTTGAACACGAATCGAAATAATACTTGCAAGAAGGTAACTGATGTCATGACCATTAACGCAAGAATAATAAGGCCTTCTAACCAATACTTTAGTACTTTCAAACTATAACCTCCTTTTATATAGAAGTTTCGGAACCATGGGCCGCAGAATTTTGCAGCCCATTTAGCAAAATATAATTTTACTCAGCCGCACCTTTAATACGCTCAACTAATTCTCCTGGAACTTTATCAGCTACAGTTGTTTCTAAACCATCTGCTACTTTTCTAAATGCGTCTAAGTCTGGCTCAGTAATCGTTACTTTACCTGTTGCTTTTAAAGTTTCGATTGTTTCTTTCTCTTTTTGATCTAAATATTCACGTTGATATTCATACGTTTCGTGGACAGCATCTTCCATAAATTTCTTTTGCTCATCATCCAATTTGTTCCATAGCTTATCACTGACTAATACGATATTTGCTTTATAGGTGTGTCTTGTTAAAGCAATATATGGATTAACTTCATAAAACTTCATTGCATTAATAGTAGCAATTGGATTTTCTTGTCCATCAACAACACCTTGTTCCATTGCACTATAAAGCTCTGTAAAGTCCATTGGTGTAGGCAGTGCATTTAGCCGTTTCATAAATTCATCCCATATCGGAGCAGGCTGGACGCGAATCTTTAGACCTTTCATATCTTCAGGAGTTTTAACTTCTCGTTTACTATTTGTAAAGTTGGCAAATCCAATCTCCCAATAGCCTAAGGCTCTTAAGCCTTTTTCTGTAGAAAGGTTTAAAATTTCCTGGCCAATTTCACCGTCTAAAACCTTGTATAAGTGTTGCCGGTCCTTAAAAAGATATGGAATTCCAAATACGTTTAATTCAGGGACGATATTTGCTGGTGCGCTGTCTGCTGCAACTGCTGTCATATCGATCGTGCCCGTTTGGATACCTTCAATCGCATCGTCTTCCCCGCCTAATTGACCACTATGGAAGATTTGAACAGTAATTTCACCATTACTTTTCTCTTCAATTAGCTCCTTGAACTTCACTGCTCCAATTTGATTTTGATGTTCTTCAGAACCAACGTGAGCAAGTTTAATAGTAATAGGTTCTTTACTTCCTGAACCTCCGCTGCCTGAACTGTTGTTTCCAGAAGCTCCTTGATTTCCACCGCCACATGCCGTTAAGGCCATTAAGAGTAATGCTGTAAATGTTATTAAGAAGTGGTTTTTAAATTTCTTCAATTTTTTCTCATCCTCATTTTTTGAATTATCATTAGCATATAACCGCCGTATGAATAGGGATAAAAAAGACATCCAAGGAAACTTGTTCACCTTTTTTACTATGTGAATTCCATTATTATTCAGCAGCAGCTCTAATTCGCTCCACTAATTCAGCAGGAACTTTATCTGCAACAGCTGACTCGATACCTTTTGAGACCTCTGCGAATGCTTTCACATCTGGTTCAGTAATCGTGACTTTACTGTTAGACCTTAATTTTTCAATCGTTTCTTGTTCTTTTTGCTCTAAATAATCACGTTGATATTTAAATGTTTCGTGAACAGTATCTTCTACTAGTTTCTTTTGTTCATCATTTAGTTGGTTCCAAATTTTTTCACTGATGAAAACTGGAGCTGGCTTATATGTGTGTCTTGTTAAAGAGATATATGGACTTACCTCTTCGAATTTCATCGCACTAATGGTTGCAATAGGATTTTCTTGTCCGTCCACAACACCTTGTTCCATAGCGCTATAAAGCTCTGTGAAATCCATTGGTGTAGGCAATGCCCCTAGTCGTTTCATAAACTCATCCCAAATTGGCGCAGGTTGGACGCGGATTTTTAAGCCTTTCATATCTTCAGGTTTGTTAATTTCACGTTTACTGTTCGTAAAGTTCGCAAAACCAATTTCCCAATAACCTAATCCACGTAAACCTTTTTCAGTAGCTTTATCCAATAATTCTTGACCAATTTCACCGTCTAACACTTTATATACATGTTCACGGTCTTCAAACAAATAAGGAATCCCATAAACATTAAACTCTGGAACGATGTTTGCAGGTGCACTATCGGCAGCAACAGTTGTCATATCAATTGTTCCGGTTTGAATGCCTTCAATAGCATCATCTTCCCCGCCTAATTGTCCGCTATGAAATATCTGTACGGTTATATCACCATTACTTTTTTCTTCAATTAACTCTTTGAATTTGGTTGCTGCAATATGATATTGATGGGTTTCAGAACTAACATGTGCCAATTTAATGTTAATAACGTCCTTACTATCTGAAGATCCATTGCTAGATGAGCTATTACTACTAGAAGATTGGTTGCCTCCGCCTCCACAAGCTGTTAATGCAATTAAGAGTAGGACTGTTAGGGTACTAAGAAAATATTTGCTTCTCCTCTTCATGTTATCTCTCCCTCGTATATTGGTAGTAAATGATCTTTCTAGAAAAATGCCAGTTGATCTGGATCTTCTAACAAACTTTTGATTCCATTGGGATTTTTAATGAGTGAGTATTTTGGCTTCCCCATCAAAAATGTTTTTACCTTGTATTTCTAAAATCGATGGGGAAGTCAAAAGCAATTAGTCTAAACACGAAAGGGTATGTCAAAATTGCATGTTATCGTTTTTTGATCATGAAGTCCCATATGTACATTCCATAGGGGATATCGGTGTATTTTTTTAAATCTAGTAAGCTTATAAAATTTCCTTTTGATCAGAAATAAACATGTGACCTGGAACATGAGAAATCATAATTGAAGGTTTTGATTTTAATGCAACTGCTTGAGGTGTTACTCCGCATGCCCAGAATACTGGTTCGTACTTATCTTCGTCATACGGAACAAAATCACCGAAATCAGGTTTGGTAATGTCTGTAATCCCAATAACGGATGGATCACCAATATGTAATGGTGTACCGTGTGTATGCGGATATTTAGCCGTTACTTCAACGCTTTTTACAAGTAACTCTTTCCTGACAGGTCTCATACTTACTACTGTTGGCCCATGAAACACACCTGCTGGATCACACTCAATATTCGTCACATACATGGATACAGTTTTGTCCATTTTTTGATGGAGCATTTCAATCCCAGCCTCATTAAGAGCCCGTTCAAATGTAAAGCTGCAGCCTATGAGGAACGTGACAAAATCATCTCTCCAATATGAAGTAATATCATTCACTTCTTCTACAAATTTCCCATCTTTATAAATGTTATATTTTTGCAGATCCGTGCGAATATCAGCATCAGCTATGTTTGGTTTAACAACACCGGCCTCCATGACATCAACTAGAGCACAGGGCTTTGGGTTCCTGTGAGCAAATAATAAGAAATCAAATGCATATTCTTTTGGCAATATAACTAGGTTTGCTTGAACAAAGCCATCACACATTCCAGATGTTGACTTAGTATCAAGATTATTTCTAAATACTTCCCTTTGTTCTTTTGGACTTAAAGCATTGGTTGTGATCACTAAAAAAGCCTCCTTATATAATTGATAGATTAAGGAATTAATTATAAAGTTCTGGTTTTCTATCACGAAAAACAGGAATTTTACTTCTTATCTCATTAACTTCCTCGAGATTTATTTCTGCATAAATCATCGTTTCTTGATCTTCAGCTTTCGCCAATATATCCCCAGAAGGATTATAAATTCCAGAATGACCACAAAATCTTAATTCTCCTGCAGTTCCAACACCATTGGATGTAACAACAAACATTTGATTTTCGATGGCACGTGCTCTTGATAGCGTCTCCCAATGAGCCACACGTGGAAACGGCCATTCAGCAGGCACAAACAAAAGCTGGGCACCGTCTAACGCAATTTTTCTTGTTAACTCAGGGAATCGAAGATCATAACAAATAATGATGCCGCATGTCACACCATCAAGCTCGAAAGTAGCAATGCTATTTCCATGTTCAAAATATTCATCCTCATTCCCAGGTGAAAAGAGATGGATTTTGTCATAGGCATGAACTAAATCACCGGCACGATTAAAGATCATTGCCCTGTTTTTGACAACTCCATTTTCTTTAATAGCAATGGATCCAGCTACAATGTTTGTTTGATTTGTTTTTGCCCAGTCTGAGATGAGGGAAGCACTCGCATTTATCTGAACATCATCAGCGAGTTCAGAAACATTTTGCGGAAAGAAACCCACATTCCATGTTTCGGGTAAAAGGATGATGTCAGGCTGATACTTTTCTTTAGCTTCATTTAAAAGATTAACCATATGCTGCCTATTTTTCTGGTAATCTGATAATTCTACCTTTGCTTGAATACTAACAATTCTTTTTTTCATTTCATTCACCCCCTTGCACTTATTCTTCGCAAGAACTATGCCAACAAATAAAAATAAAGGTGTTTTACAAATTCCATACACCTTTTTTTAAAAAAATCCTATATTTTTTCTGAATTGGGGTTGTTTTTTGAATATATTGAATAAATATTTTTTCACCTTCACCCCTAAAAATTTTAAAAACAAGGAGATTGGTTTAATAAAAATAAAAAATTTCGCCCTAATTGGGCGAAATCACACATTTTTTGGTATTTCGAACATTCACTTTAATGTTGAGGAAAATATTTTTCCACTCTTCTTTGAAGGGCATACCTGCTAATTCCTAATAAAATAGAAGCTTGAGAAATATTCCATCGTGTTTTTTGTAATGCCGTTTCAATATACTTTTTTTCAATATTTTCGACAATCTCTTCTAAATTGACACCACGATCATTTAACTCAATCGTTTGTGTGATCTTTTCTAAATCAGTAGATATTGTTTTAGATTCAGAGGAGGTTTTATCACTGTTTTCTGTTCCAGTAAATTCTTTTGGTAAATCATTGACAGACACACTAGTTGAGTCTGTTTGTAATATCGCAATCCTTTCCATAATATTCTTTAACTCTCTTATATTCCCTGGCCATGGATAATGTAATAATTTTTCTTTTGCCTCCGTCGTTAAGCTAAGTTTTTTTCTTCCCAACTGGTAACAAAATTCTTCAAGAAATTGTTCAGCGATTAATAAAATATCTTCTCCCCTTTCCTTAAGCGGAGGTAACATAATTGGCACAACATTTAGCCTGTAAAATAAATCCGATCGAAACGTATTCTCTTCAACCATTTGTTCTAAATTGCGGTGCGTCGCAGTCAATATACGAATATCTACATAAATATCACGAGATCCGCCGACTCGTTTAAATTTTCTTTCTTCCAAAAAACGCAGGAGCTTTACCTGCATATCTAGGGATAATTCACCAATTTCATCAAGGAATAGAGTACCGCCATCAGCAAGCTCAAACAAGCCTTTCTTCATTTTGTTTGCACCCGTAAAGGCACCTTTTTCATGACCGAAAATCTCACTTTCTATTAAGTTTTCAGGAAGGGCCCCACAATTCACGGCAATAAAGGGTCTTTCTTTTCTGCTGCTTTTCTGGTGAATATATCTGGCGGCAATTTCTTTTCCAGTGCCTGTTTCACCGAGAATTAATATGGTGGTGTCCCTTACTTTCGTAATCCGGTCCAATTCGCTTATTATGGATAGAGTAGCCTTGCTATTTCCAATAAATCGAACCTCGTGATTATCTTTTCGATACAATTCAACCTCTGATTGCAAATTCAATTGATCAAATGTCTTTTTAACCATTAATTGGATCTCTTCAAGGTCAAAGGGTTTATTAATATAGTCGACGGCCCCTAATTTAACTGCTCTGACTGTTGTTTGTGTATCACCAAATGCTGTCATAATAATGACAGCTATATCTGGATAGTTCTTTTTATTTTGTTCAAGAAAATCTAGCCCATTTCCATCTGGAAGCCTAATATCAAGAAATACCACATGCGGGAGGAAGTCATGTATTTTACCTTTTGCTTCATCAAGATTTTTAGCAGTTTCAACTTTATACCCACAATCTTCTAATCCTGCTTGCAGGGACAATCTTAATGAAATTTCATCATCTACTATTAAAATTCGTTTATTCGTCACTTTTCATCATTCCCCTTCCTTCGTTGGAAAATAAAGACGAAAGATTGTACCCATGCCTTCTTCACTATGTATTTCAATTTCCCCTTTATTTTGTAAAACAAGTTGATGTACCATTGTTAATCCTAGTCCTGATCCGGAAGATGATGTCGTGTAAAAAGGATCATAAATTTTTTTAATATCTTCTATAGAAATTCCTCTTCCTTCATCCCTAATAAAAATCCCGCCTTCGTTACAAGAAGAAAAATCAACGGTGCCCCCAACATCCATGGCGTTGATAGCGTTTAAGGTTAGATTTATGATAATTTGTTTGAAATGATCTAGGTCGATGTAAAAGGTAGCTTCTTTCGAGATTCGGTTCTGAAAAGTAATAGGTTTATCTTTATTTTCTTTTTCTAGCAAAATAAGGATCTGATCAACAACATCATATGCGGAAATGAGACGTGCATTTGGCTCACGAGGGCGAGACAGATTCATAAGATTGGTTATTATTCTATCAACCCTGTCAATTTCAGAGGTAATCCCTTGAAAAAGTGCTAGATTTCTTTCATCAAGTTTTAATCTAGAGGAAATGACCTGTGTTGTTGTCTTTATGCCTGCAAGTGGGTTTCGGATTTCATGGGCAATCCCAGAAGCCATTTGCCCCATAGAAGCCAAGCGTTCAATTCTCTCCATTTTTTTCTCAAGTTGCTTCTTTTCTTCTAAATTATCAAGCATTTCCTGAATTGCATGAGCAAGAACGCCAATTTCATCTTTACGCGATAATGGAAACTCTGTTTCTGTTTTAACGCGGACATCGCCTTTTCCAAGTTGTTGGCAGAATGCTGCAAGATTTTTTAATGGCCTGGACAGTTGGTGGGAGAGAATTATAGTAAGCTCGACCGCAATAATCGCAGCAAGTATCATAACTAACAAAGTGTTTTTTTGTATGTCTATAAGCGGCTGAGATAAATAGGAGAAACTAAACGGAATGACAATGACCCAGTCCCATTTTTTTATATGGTAAATCACTACCCATTGTTCCTTCATTTCATTTGTTTCTTCATTCCTTTTATATTTACCATTTTGTTTGTCTAAAAATGATACCCACCATGGTGCTATACTTTCATGAGTTTTTTCATATACGTGGGGATCTTCAATCAAAATGGCAGAGTCTGACTGGAGAACCCATTTTTTTGCAAGGCTTTTCGCATCCTCTTCAGCTAACTCTCCTTGTAAATAATGTTGCTCTACCAATTTTATATAAGTCACTACATTGTTTAAGCGGTTTTCAGCTTCATTGAAACGTTCATCCTTATATGTTTTATACCCTGTCCAATAGGCTGAAACACCTACGGCCAAACAAGGTATGAGCACTACAATTAAAAAGGAGATCATTATTTTTCGTTCAATGGTTCGTCTCTTTTTCATCATCCGAAATCATCTCCTTACCTTTATAAAAAACAAAATTCCTGAAATGATAACAGACGGTACTGCTGGATGAACATATCGACTAAAATCTTCAGGTATTAGAATAAGACTAATAATATAGGTTACAAAGCCTCCTATAATTGAAAAAATGGCATTTCTTCGGTGAACTTCTGGAAAGTAAAGTCCGCCAAACAGTGGAAAAAAGAATGTTGCAGCAATCATCCCCCAGACGTGCCCGGTGTACCTGATGAGATCTTGGAGCGGGGTTAAAGCGATGAGAAGAGCCAATGTTGCAATGACGACAATTAACCATCTTGTATGAAAGAGTAATGCTCGGTCAGAGACTTTATTTTTTCTAAACGATTGATAGATGTCATACACAACACTACTAGCAAGTATAAGAAGCTGTGAATTGGCGGTAGAAACTGTAGCTGCCACGATGCTGATTAATATGAGCCCTTTTAAAGGGGATGTAATAAACTCATTCATCATAAAAGGAAAAATCTCATCATGATGCGGAACACTACCCACTGGTACTAGTAGTTTCCCCCCTACTCCAACAATCGCCAAGGCAACGTAAGCAATAGATATTAAAATAATACTTATTGAAATCATTTGATACGCTGTTTTCTTATTTTTTGCTGAAAAAATACGAATCACATATTGTGGATTGGCGGAAATTCCTAGTGTCATTGCAAAAAAAGAACTTATAAATGAGACAATTGACCATCCTCCCTCAGGTAATGGGGAAAAAGGGGAAGTTTGCTGATGTTCATTTGTTAGGAAAAATCTTTTTGAAACCATTGCATGCATAATACGAATACCACCAATAGCATCTAAGACCAAAACTGCGGCAACAACAGTACCAATCATAATCAAAACAAAGTTAAGGACATCCGTTCGCGCTACAGAATAAAGACCGCCAAAAGTAGTATAGATAATAAATAAAAAAACGAGGAATAGGCCTACAGTATACGGGATATTTAATAGTTTACCAATAACTAGACCAAATCCCTGGATTTGGAAAACTAAATAAACAATAAAACTAATGAATATAACAAATCCAGAAATCACCTGAATGGTCGTAGACTCATATCGAATTCGAAAAAACTCAGGCACTGTCACCGCGCCATAATCATATAATCGATCGATCGCAAGCACCATAATTCCAGCGCCAAGAAACCAAACAACTGTAGTAAATAACATAGATGAATAACCATTAGAATAGATAAGACCTGTAAAACCCAGCATGGAGATTGCACTAAACCACGTCGCACAAAACGTAGAAATACTTGTCCATAAACCAAGACTACGCCTTGCAATAAAATAATCTTTGATGTTCTCACTTCGGTCAAATCCATGACGTCCAAAAATTAATATCAAAATTGTATAAATAACAAAAAAGCCTAAATATAATAGTGGATCATACATCGAAGTCTTTTCTCCTCTTTCTCATCAAGAAAATCGACAATATTGCAGGAAGAATGGCAGCGAACACGAAAGGAATTCCTACCCCAATCCATGTTATCCATGGAATCCCTAGGACCATTTAAAATCACAACCTTTTCTAAAAATAAAAAAGTCACCTCCCCAATTTTGATTAAAGGTGACTACTTCATTTCTGTTGAAAATAAATTAGATGTTGTATGCTGTACAAATTGATAAATTGGAGTGTATTGTACTTTTTTGTGTTCAATTGTAATGTCACGATAAGATTATTTAAATTTCTCTTTTATCTGAAATAAACATGTACCCAGGAGCATGGGTAATCATTATTGATGGCTTTGATTGAAGGGCAACTGCTTGTGGCGTTACACCACATGCCCAAAATACAGGAACATACTCATTCTCATCATACGGAATAAAATCTCCATAATCAGGTTTTGAGATATCCTTAATACCAATTAATGATGCATCCCCAACATGGACCGGCGCCCCATGTGTATGGGAGTATCTACTGGTAATTTCAATACTCTTTACGATTTCGCTCTTTTTAATAGGCCGCATGCTTACTACCATTGGTCCATGAAAAATACCGGCTTTCTTGCACTCGATGTTCGTTATATAAACAGCAACACCTTTATGTTCCTTTTGATGAAGCATCTCAATACCCGCTTCATTAAGTGCTCTCTCAAAAGTAAAACTGCACCCAATAAGAAAGCTGACAAAATCGTCTCTCCAATAGGATTTAATATCTGTCGTTTCATCTGCAAGTTCACCTGATTTAAATACACGGTATTTTGGAATATCAGTGCGGATGTCAGCATCAGCAACCTTTGGCTTGACTGCACCTGGCTCAAGCACATCTACAATCGGACAGGGTTTATGATTTCTTTTGCTGAAAAGCAAGAAATCAAACGCATATTCTTTCGGGAGAATGACTAAATTTGCCTGCATGAATCCTTCACACAAACCAGAGGTATTTCTTACCTCAAGATTGTTTCTAAATCTTTCTCTTTGATCTTTAGGGCTTAAAATAACAGTGTTCATCCAGCTCATCCTCCATTTGTTCGGTTGAATTTTATTATTTTTCGACTCATTTTGTAAGTCTGCCTTTCTAGAAAAATAGCAATCTCTTAATAAATAACAAATGACTACTTTTGATCAAAGGGTCTAGGTTCAATACCGATTTTATTTAGTGTATTATGATGAGATGAACTGGCTTATTGTTCCAAATTTAAACCTATTCCCTAATTTCGCCCATCAATGAATGTCATTTTTACATTTTCTGACTTTGCAGCAAATATTTATTATTGTGAATATTATAATAATTATATCACACCTTATGTCAAGTCTTTCCTTTTATGATTTGAATTTTATTTAAAAAATTTTAATGGGGAAAGGACGCGCGGAAAAATGCTCCTCCTGGTGTAAAAAAGAAAGAGTCACTTCTTTCCTTCTTATCTTTAATGTTTAACAACCACGAAAAACAAGGAAAGAGGGAATAAAAATGACTCAACTACAGTTTAACCAAAATTTGTTAAATAAAACCCAAACCTGTCAGAACCCTAGATACTTTTTGACTCGCACAACGGAAAATAGATCAAAGCTGTCCAGAATTAAGTAGTTCAGATAACGTGGAGAAAATACGAAAAAAAAACAATTAGAAAAGCAAGCCTTTTAGCCATGAGAATCGCACACTAAATAACAGTGTAATCAGCAAGAAAAAAGGCCGACTTAATTAAGTCGGCCTTTGCACTTCTATATTATGTAATCTTCAACTGTAACCCTTTAGATAAATTTCTTGCTTATTAATATTGAATTTCAGATTAAACACGATTCATATGATTGTCTTTAAATTCCGTTGGGTATTTTAATCC
>Ga0180215_1004065_pt1 | contig 13285 bp, 13 predicted proteins | sample eDN3rd37CBELigBY_FD_128871 | JGI IMG/M metagenome (GOLD analysis project Ga0180215, IMG submission 128871) | Enriched backyard soil microbial communities from Emeryville, California, USA - eDNA 3rd pass 37_C BE-Lig BY (version 2) (version 2) | ecosystem: Environmental > Terrestrial > Soil >...
AAAGGCAGCAATGATCATCTTTCTGTGACCTGAACTCGCGATAGATTCCACTTCATCTGGAAAGAGCAGGTGGAGTATGGCATTGCGCCCATAGGAGACATCCTTGTTGATCAGCGGATCGTCCTTTACCAGGTCCCGGGCCCTGTCTGCAACGGCCAGGGCCGCGGCAAAATTGACAGGCGATCCCTGCTCAACAAAGAGCTGGCAAAACTTCAGATAGAAGGCAACCAGGTTGAATTGTCCGGCCGAATAAAAGGTACCCGTTGACGCGACACCCAGCTTGAATGCCTCGAGGGTTTTTGCCCAGGTATCCGGATCGGGATCGACCAGGGTGCTCCAACCCCGAATCTGCTCGAGGTAATGGACTTTCTTTGACACCCCAATGCTTGTAGGTCGTGGAAACAGAGAATAGAGCAGCATGATATCGGCAGCAATCTGGTAGATCGCTTGGGGTTCATCTGCCAGTTGCTGCTGGAATTTCTCAAAAAAACTCTTGCTGCTGGTATCCGGATTACCGACAAACGCATCCCAGAATCGCTGCAGATTATCATTCGTCCACACGTGATCGTTTGGCCAAAGCAGGGATCGTCCCTCTGTGAGGCACCGCTGGCGAAACATGTCTGCAAGTTCATAGACAGGCTCATGTCCAGGTAGTCGTGCCATGGAAAACACCCTCCACTTCAAAACTTGAACTACATGAATTTCAGGTGGTCAAGGATTCTGCCACACGGAGAAACGCCACGATTCTTCAAAGATGAGATTCGGGGATGAACAGACTTGCTCACGCCGGAGGGCAATAGCCAAGGCGGTACAACCACATCAGCCCCAGCATGGCCGGCATGTTGCGTAACCGGTCCGATCCTGCCGTCAGCAATTCCGGGACATCGGCGAGCGGACACCGGATGATATCCATTGGCTCATCTTCGTCCGGGCTGTGCGGTGCCGGTTCGCATTCTGTGGCCAGCACAATCCGCGTTCGTTCCGTACTGTACCCGGGACTCGCAAAGACATCGGCCAGCAACTGCAGCGTTCCCGCCCGGTGGCCCGTTTCTTCCATCAGTTCCCGGGCTGCGGTGGTCATCGCTTCTTCCCCGGGATCGATCAATCCGGCGGGAAGTTCCAGCAGGTACTCACCCGTCGCATACCGGTATTGCTGCACCAGCAACACCTCCTGCCGGGTGGTGAGTGCCACAATCACCACCGACCCCGGATGCCGGACGATTTCCCGCACGCTTTCGGCACCTGAGGGCAATCGCACACGATCAACCTGCACATGCAACAGTTTGCCATCGAACCCGGTTTCCCGGGAAAGTGCCTGCTCATGCGGGGTATCCGGTTCCGGCAACCAGTCCGGCTGAAATGCTTGCATGCGTATCCTCGATGCCCTGTTTCACTGCTTCAATGCACAAACGCGATCCGGTACCGGATCGCGCCCTGCCTGTTGATCTGGGTTGAACTGTCCTGCCTGGAGGCGCCAGCCGGATTCGAACCGGCGATCAGGGTTTTGCAGACCCGTGCCTTACCGCTTGGCTATGGCGCCCGATCTCGCGCCACAGGTTGTGCGCGTGCTCTCGCTGGCAGAGTGTACCATCCCGGACGCCTGTTGCTCATCCTCTTCCGCCAGATTCCGGGACGTCCGGCACGGCCGCGATATGCACAGGAGTCACCTCCGGCAAAACAATCGGCGAAAGATGTGTCACAACATCCAGATAGTGCTGGTTGTACATTATCCCAAGGATGTTCCCGAACGGGTCGATCACCGAAGCCGCAATGAAACCTTCGCCGTATTTCGTCGGAGGTTGGTGCCCGGTGGCCCCAAGTTCGAGCAATCTCGAATGACTGGCATCGATATCATCAACGTGCCAGTAGGTGACAATTCCTTCCGCCACGGCACCCGGTTCACGCGCGATGCCCAGTTCATGCTGGAAATCGCCAATCCGGAATTCCACATAATAGGGATTCCGGTAATAGGGGGCAATTCCCAGTACCTTGCTGTACCACGCCACCGCCGCCTCGAGATCTTCAGCATGCAGCCTGGTGGTCGCCATTCCCCGCAGCATCGTCAGTCCCTTTCCAGTGAAACCCGCACAGGCAGGCGACCTATCGCGTCATGACCGGTGCCGAAAATTCCAGTTCGGCTGCCGTGATCGCATTGATGGTCCGGCCAGGGAATCCGATCCATGGCGTGGTCGCATTGAAGTGCTGGATCGTCTGTTTCGCAGGAATCGTCGTGTCCTCATCCAGGACGAGATCGCCTGTCGTGTGGGCATCCGTCACCAGGGTGACGTCATACCCGCGATTCAGCGCGCCCATGGTGGTCGTGCGCACGCAAAAGTCAGTTTGGGCACCGCAGATCACCAGATGATTGATATCCAGATCTTCCAGTGTTTCGGCAAGATCGGTATCCGCGAATGAATCGGGATATTCCTTGCCGATCACCACTTCACCTTCAAGCGGTTTCACCCTGTCGTGAATCTGCCAGCCTTCGGACCCACGCTGCATGTCCGATCCCTCGATATCCTCGACATGCTGGATGTAGATGACCGGCACATGCTGGGCCCGCGCCTTGTCTATCGTCTGGGCAATCCGCTCCAGTACCCCTTCCCGGTCGTACCCGTCTGCAACTACGGCATTCTGGACATCGATGACCAGCAAACCGGTGTGTTGCGTTCCCCGTGCAGTTTCCATGAGAATCACTTCCTCTCTTCAACCGGAACATTCACGAACGACCCCATTCGTGCCACGAGGTCACTATATCGGAAAGAGGGGACACTTTTTGTCCGCATTATTTTGGGTCGGATCGCCTATCTTGTTCAGGTCGCTACCAGCCGCTTGTCGATCGGGGTGGGGAAACGCGGGGTGATGCGCACCGGGCCGAGCCACTCGCGCATCCGGGAAATCTCCACTGCCAGTTGCTCGTGGGCTTCAGGGGGCACAGCTTCCAGGAATTCCGTGACGATCTCGCCATCCTTGCGCTGCGCCCAGCCGCCCACAATCCGGCCACCCCACCAGATCGTTGGGCCGATATTGCCGGAATAGTCGAACAGGGCAGGAATGTGATCGGGCGAAAGGTACCAGTCGCGCTGCCGGTAGCCCATCGAGGTCGAATCGAGCGCAGGCAGGAGGGCAATCGCCGGCGGAAGCGGTTCATCCGGGGTGTCATCACCCCGGAGCACATATCCGGGACCGGTTTCCAGTGTTACTTCCACCGTGTCCAACTGGGCCAGGGCCGTTCGCACGTCACGCAAACTCCAGCCGGTCCACCACTTCATGTCTTCCAGCGATCCCGGTCCATACGCGGCCAACCAGTGCCGGATGAGTTCACACTTTGCCCCTGCAGGATCGATTTCCGGATGCGGTTCCGCCACTGACCACCGGTATTGCCCGGAAATCCAGCTTCCAGCCGGTTTCCCGCGCACAATCCGGTTTTCGTTCCCCAGGGATCGCAACACCCGGCTCGCCAAGCCCTGCTTTACCTCCCTCCTGCCAGCATTGTAGACAAGCGACTGCCTCAGTTCCGGAATCGCCGTGGAAATCGCCGTTCCGGCAGCCGGACCGGACTCCTGCAGGTAGGAAATCACCTTCGCTTCCAGTGCATCCAGCCAGGCAATATCCCATTCCGGATTGAATGCCTGCATGTCCCGCGCCAGTTCGGCCCGGAGTTTCATTGCATTGCTGGCCGTGGTGGATGCATGAACCACCGCCGCCAGATGCTCGGGAAAGACAAAAATGGTCCGTCGCATCCCGTGCATCCGGATCAATGTGCGATCGGTGTACAGGGCGCGTTCGAGATCCGGCACCGGATCATTGCCGCGCAACCGTGCACCAACGGAAAGAAACACCGTTGCCGGATCGGTCGAGTGGATGGCGACCAGGGATGCCGCAATTTCTTCCGGGGTTTCGGCCCGGAAGGGCGGTGCGAGCCGGTGCCGCCGCACCAGGCGGGCTCGCCGCGATGCGTCATCAAAGGGAACTGGGCCGGCCAGGGTCATGGGGAGGTGCCTCCGGTGAGTGGTGCCAGTATGGCAAGACAGGATGCTGTGCAACAGCAAAATTCCTGTATACTATACGAACAAATGGTCTGATTTGGCTCCCTGTTGCCTTGCCATGGACGGTTTCCGATGGAACTCGATGCCTCAAAACCGGCGAGCCGGTTGCTTGGTTTGCTGGAACTCCTGCAGGACCGGCCCGGAATCAATGGCCCCGCACTCGCCGAAACACTCGGCGTGACCACGCGCACCGTTCGCCGCTATATCGCCACCTTGCAGGATATGGGTATCCCGGTCGAACCAGTGGCGGGCCGCACCGGCGGGTACTGGCTGCGACCTGGCTTTCGCTTGCCGCCATTGATGTTCAGCACCGAGGAAGCCATCGGGCTGTCGGTTGCCCTGCTCACGGCCAATGCCACCCGCGAGGAAGCAATGCCCGAACCGGTAGTTCGCGCCCTCGCCAAGATCGAGCGTGTGCTGCCGGAGGCCCTCAGCAACCAGATCAATGCCATTCGCGAGGTGATGCGCCTGCCCGGTGCCCGCTATCCCCGGCACGATGAATTTCCCAATCCCACCGTCCTCGCCACCCTTGCCCAGGCCACACTCCTCCATCATTCCTGCTGGTTTCGCTATGGCCGGCCAAACGGGGAAGAATCGGCCCGCACGGTCGATCCCTATGGTGTGGTGCTGCTGAACGGTCGCTGGTACCTGCATGCCTGGTGTCACTTGCGAAAGGGCACCCGCACCTTTCGTATCGATCGCATCCGTCGCGTCGATCTGTTGCCGGAGGTCTTCGAACTGCCGGAAGATATCGATCCCGTTCGCGCGGTGTCGGCCTCGCTGGCCATGTCCCGGGACAACTGGGAAGCCCAGATCGTGATTCACGCACCTGTCGAACGGGTACGGCACTGGCTGGAATCGCATTTTGCCGTGCTGGAACCCCTGGATGACCAGCGCACGTTGCTGACGTCCGGAACGGACGATCTTTACTGGTTTGCCTGGAAAGTGCTGACCATGCCCTTCGAGATGGAAATCGTGAATCCCCCGGAACTGCGCGATGCCATGCGGCAAATGGGCGAGCGCATGATTGCCAATAGTGGTGTAAAACCTGCGCTGGCTTCCGGATAGGCGAAATGCCGCCACGCAGGAGAACACATCATGAGCGATTCACCGGAGCACACACCGAAACAACGGGATTTGGGTACTGCCATGGCCATCGGGATGAGTGTCGGTGTCGCCCTTGGCGCCGCTCTGGGCATGGCGATGGACAACCTGGCACTTGGGATGGGGATCGGGATTGCCATCGGTGCCGCGTTTGGGGCAAGCGGTAGTTTTGGGCAAAAGGAAAATGCACCACCCGGCAACGATAACGAACACCCCACTGCCTGAATCGCTGCCTGCAGCGGGGATGGAGCCACGCCGGGGCTGTTGTGCGATAATGCGCCAGGAGAGAACCGCCCAGCCGGACTGCGCCCTGAATTGCACGGCGAGCCCTGGTTCTGTCGTGAAGGTGTCCATCTCTCGTCAAGATTACTGGTACGCAAATACGCAGGAGCATCGGCGTCATGGCATTCGATCAGATTCTGGATATCGCCTTTTTCGAAGGCAATTTCGTCCCCTTCACGGAAGCCAGGGTAAGTATTGGTACCCATGCCCTGCAATATGGCACAGGCGCCTTTGCCGGGGTACGTGGCTACTTGGCCGATGATGGCGAAACCATCAATATCCTCCGCCTGCGCGAACATGCCACCCGCCTGCTGCGCTCTGCACGCCTGCTGCGCATGGAATTGCCATTCACGGTCGATTCCCTGGCCGAGACCATGATCGAACTCACCCGGCGCAACGCCCCGGAACAGGATGTCTACTTCCGCCCCTTCGTCTACAAGGCATCGGTGCAACTGACCCCACGCCTGAAAGGGCTGGACGATGAACTCGCCATCTACATGATGCCGATGGGGAACTACCTCGATATCACCCGTGGCCAGAAGGTGCACGTCTCCTCGTGGACGCGCATCGACGACAATGCCATTCCCAGTCGCGGCAAGTTGACCGGCTCCTACATCAATTCGGCATTCGCCAAGGATGAAGCCGAGGAAAAGGGCGCAGATGAAGCCATCATGCTCAATCACCAGGGCAAGGTGGCCGAAGGCAGCGCCTGCAATCTCTTCATCGTGCGCGATGGCGTGCTGATTACCCCACCAGTCACCGGAGATGTGCTGGAAGGCATCACTCGCCGCTCACTGTTGCAGGTTGCCAGCGATCTCGGCATCCCGAGCGAGCAGCGCTCGATTGACCGGTCCGAACTCTACATTGCCGATGAACTGTTCTTCTGCGGTACCGGAGTCCAGGTTGCCCCGATCGAATCGATTGATGGCCGCCCGGTCGGCGATTCGGGAAACCTGACGGTTACCCGGCAATTGAGCGAAGTCTTCTTCAATATCGTGCGTGGTCGTGAACCAAAATATGCCGATTGGCTCACCCCGGTAAAGGTCAAGGAACCCGCCAGCACGGCAGGGTAACAGCCACAGCAAAAATGGAAAGCAAACCGGGACTGGTTTGAGGCCAGTCCCGGTTTTTTTGCGCCAATCGCGGTTCAACCCGGTAATCGATGTCCCATCACCGATCCTCGCGGACTTCCCGATCCTTCGCGCCATCAGGTAAGATGTGCCAAAGCCGACTCAATTGGTCGGCATTCGAATTGCCCAGGAGGATGTTCAAACGTGATCGATCGCATCTCACGCCGTCACCTGCTTGCCGCCAGTGCCGCTTCTGCAGCACTCCTGCCCCTTGCCGGACATGCCCAGAATGGAACACCCTCCCCGGAAAACGACGGTGGCTGGAGTTTCACCGATGATCGTGGTGTCACGGTAACGCTGCCCGAGCAGCCGACGAAAATCGTGGCCGATCTCAGTGCTGCCGCACCACTGTGGGATTTCGGGATTCGCCCGCTGGCCGTATCCGGGTGGACCGTGTTGACAGATGATGCCTGGGGCAACGTTGACCGGAGCACAAGGAATATCACGGCGGTGGATGGCCAGCCGGATCCGGATAACGAGGCGTTGATCGAACTCGGTGCGGAACTCTTCGTTTCCATCACCTGGTCACCGGACGAACCGGAAAGTGTCTGGAGTTTCTCGGACGCGGAGTCGTACCAGCTCACCAATGGCATCGTGCCTGTCGTCTGCATTTCGGCAACGGGTTTTGCCAACGAGAATATGGAACGATTCGCCGAATTGGCCGCCCTGCTCGGGGCAGATCTCGATGCACCGGAAATCAGGGCGGCCCAGGGGGAATACGAAACGGCAGTCAGCGATTTCTCCAGCCTGGTTGCCGAAAAATCGGATATCAGCAGCCTGTTTGCCGGAATCATCGAAGGCGGGGACACCTGGTACCTGGCGAATCCACCGGACTGGGCGGATTTGGCGTGGTACCAGTCCCTCGGGATGAATATCGTCGTGCCCAACGCGAATCCCGGCGATTATTGGGAATCACTGAGTCTCGAACAGGCTGGCAAGTACCCCTCCGATGTCTTCTTCTCCTCATCGCGCGGGGAATCGCCCACCCTCGATGAACTGCTGGCGATGCCAACCTTTGCCGCCCATCCGGCAATCGCTGCCGGACAACTTGGTTCCTGGAACCAGGATTTCATCATGAGTTACCAGGGACTCACCGCCGCGCTGACGAACATGATCGACGTGCTCTCGGTAGCTGAAAAGATCATCTGACCCAGGTAACCGGGGGGATCCCCAGGCAATCCCCCGGTGCACCCTCATTCCGGGAACCCTTTGCCACGCTCCTGCGTTGAATCCAGTGTGAAGCTCACAGTTGCACCCGTTACTTCACACGCCGTCCGGGACACATGCTCGTCCCGATCGACCTGTCAGGCCCGTAGCCTTTATCAGGAGCACTCCCCATGATTGCCACCCGGTTCCGTCGCATCTCCGTGATACTCCTCTTCCTGTTCGCTTCGTTATCCCCGGTCATGGCTTTCAATGCCAGCGCCCAGGGTGACGATGAACTCACCTGTGATGATTTCACCAACCAGGATGCCGCCCAGATCGTGCTCGATCTCGACGACTTCTATGAAGACACCCTTGATCCCGACGGTGATGGCGAAGCCTGCCCCGATCTCCCCGCTCGGGACGACAATGGCGGCGGTGGCGGTAGCAGCGACCTTTCCATCTTCGATACCGGGCTGGTTCTCGGCAGCGATATCGACGATTTCGAAGATGAAGTGGGTGATCCTGCCGACGATTTCGATGCCGATGATTTCACCATTGGCACCATCTATGACGGTGGCGACGATTACGAGTCCGTCAGCATCTACTGGCTCGATGGCATTGCCGCCCACATCCAGATCGAACTCCCGGAAGAACTCGACGAAGACGATGCCTACGATTTCGCCCTCGACCTGCTGCCGGAAGATGCTGATCTCGATACCCGCGGTGACGAACTGGACGAAGGGGAACTCATCTTCGCAGGTGAAAGCGATATCCTGGCTGATACTTTCTTCGATGAAGACTATGACGATAACGGCGTTGGCGGCGCCCCTGGCGATCTCCGCGTCATCCTGATCCCCGGTTCATCCGATTTCGGAGTGATCGATGTTGCCATTGGCCTCGGCGATGAATACACCGGTTCCGGTGGTTCGAGCGACGGACTGGATAACGGTTCGGACGACGGCAGTGACGACGATATCGATGACAGCACCGACGATGGTACCGATGATGTCGATGACAGCACTGACGACGGTTCCGATGACGGCGGCGATCTCGACGCCGATGCCCAGGACTACCTGGAAGCCGTGCGTGACGGCAGCGACCAGATGCTGAGCGACATCACCGATTTCGCCACCCTGCTCTCGAATGCGTCAAACCTGAGCGATACCGAACTCGACCAGTTGATCGATATCCTCGACCGCTGGGCCGGTCTGGAAGAGGAAGCCGCGTCACTCGATGTCCCGGCCGGGTACGAGGAAATCCAGCAGACCTACGAGGACGCCGCGGCTGCCCTGACCGATGTTTCGGTCAACATCACCGCCTTCATTGTGGACGGCGATGATGCAGCACTCGACGATGCGTTCGACAGCCTCACCGAAGCCACCACCTTGCTCGCGGACCTGAATGTCCTGCTGAGTGCGGAAGGCGTGTAAAACCCACGTTTCCTCCGGAACCGGACAGCACCATGAACGACGGGTCGCCCCAAAAGGCGACCCGTCGTTCGGTCACACCTCCCGCAGGGCGATATCGGTCCGGTGCTGGGCACCTTCGAAATGTATCCGCGAAACCCCGGCATAGGCCCGGTTCCGGGCCACCGTCACATCGTCCGCCAGGCCAACCACCGTCAGTACGCGCCCTCCTGCCGTGACAACCTCGCCTGTCCCGGATATCGCCGTACCGGCATGAAACACCAGGCTGTTGGGATCGTAGGTCACGCGGTCAGCCGGCAATCCGGTAATCGGTTTGCCAGTTTCATAGGCTCCGGGGTACCCGCCCGATGCCATCGCCACACCAACGGCCGCTCCGGTGAACACCGGTGCCGGCACGTCTGCCAGTGTCCCGGTCGCCACACCAAACAGGAGGGCGGCCAGATCGTCCTGCAGGCATGGCAACACCACCTGCGTTTCCGGATCGCCGAAACGGGCATTGAATTCAATCACCTTCACCCCGTTTGCCGTCACAATCAACCCGGCGTACAGCACACCGCGCATGGGGGAATCGCGTTTCGCCATGCCAGCCAGGGTTGGTTCCAGAATGGTCGTGCGAATCTCGTCCAGCATCACCGGCGTGACAAACGATGGCGGGGCATAGACACCCATGCCGCCCGTGTTCGGACCCACATCGCCGGTTCCCAACCGCTTGTAGTCGCACGCCGGGAGCAGTGGGTAGAGGGTGGTGCCATCGGTGAGGCACAACAACGAGACTTCGATCCCTTCGAGAAATTCTTCGACCACAATGGTCGAACCCGCCCCGGCAAATACCTGGCCGCTGAGGTACTCGCGTGCCACTCGCCGCGCTTCGGCGGCGTCCGGGGCAATCGTGACCCCCTTGCCCGCTGCCAGGCCATCGGCCTTGATCACCACCGGACCATCCCCAGCCAAATCCGCGATTGCACGGTCGGCCGTCTCGACATCCGTGGCGGTGACGGATCGGGATGTCGGAATCCCGTCCTCGTGCATCAGGTCCTTTGCCCACGATTTGCTGCTCTCGATGCGGGCGGCGGCCTGTGATGGTCCTGCCACCGGCACCCCGAGGGCAAGAATGCGGTCGGCCAACCCGGCAGCCAGCGGATCCTCCGGACCAATGACGACAAAATCCGGGCGGTGTTCCTCCACCAGCGCACAGAGAGCATCAAAATCCGTCACCGGTACCGGGAAACATTCGGCATGGCGGGCCATACCCGGATTTCCCGGTGCCGCCAGCACGCTATCAACGAATGGACTTTGTGCCAGTTTCCAGGCAACGGCATGTTCCCGCCCACCGCCACCAATCACCAGAATTCGCCAACCCATACAATCGCCTTCCCCGTGTGGCATGCTGCATCATTTCCGCAGGAATAATACGTGGGTACGCAAATACCGGGACTGGCTCGTATACTCATGGGGCCAAATCGCATGATTGGCATACACCATGCAGCTTGTGCCTGGAAATTCCGATAGCGTCGCGGCCCGAGTTTGCCGGTCGCCAACGAAAGGTCATCATGTCGATGGATTTGTCACCAGCCGATACACGCGTCTTCCTCTTTTACACCCCGGATGCCGAGAGCGATCCGGACACCGCATTCGACCGGGTGAACCTGTGGCTGAACAAGGATCGGTCGGCATCGCAGTATTCGCAATTGCGGGTGAAAGACATCAGTGTGACCCCGGATGGCAAGGGCGGCATTTACACCACCGTCGTCTGCACCCTGGGGCGGATCAGCACGGGCGCGGTGCGCACCGCGGGCGCCCGTGACCAGATGACCGAGGGCGACGCATAAGCCAGAACACGCTCCCCTGTCATCCCGATCCCTCGCGGGATCGTACCCCTCGTCCACGGCGGTGGCGCAGAGGCAGGGGGTGGTCTCACCCCGATCCTTCACCGACGCTCGGGATGACAGGGGCCCGGTTGTCTGCCCGGGCGACCACTTCGGGATTGCCCCCTACGCTGGCGGGTATTTCAGCAGTTCGTCGCCGATGTCTTCCTGCCACTGCCGCAATCCCCGCTCCAACTGATGGCGAATGTCCTGGAGAGCCGGATCGCCCCCGAGGTTGCGCATCTCCCACGGATCGCGTTGGAGATCGAACAGTTGCACATGATTGCTCCCCGCAGTCGATCCCAGTTTCGGGGCGTGCGGTGGTGCTTCGCAGGTGACGATCAGTTTGTAACGGGCATCGCGGAACATGCGCTGGGCGTAGTGATACACGCCACCAAGCGAGTTCCGGTGCGTGCCCGCCGCGACACCATCCCGGATGTACGGCATTCCCTCCGATTCCGGATCGGGATCGATTCCCGCAAGCGCGCGAATGGTGGCGGTGGTGTCTGCGTGCCAGACCAGGGCAGGAGAAATCACCCCGGCGGGAATACCCGGCCCGGCAAGCACCAGCGGCACCCGCAAGCTGTGTTCATACAGGTTCTGCTTGCCCATCAGTCCATGCTGCCCCACCGCCAGGCCATGATCCCCGGTGTAAATGACAATCGTGTCCTCCGCAAGCCCACTGGATTCCAGTGCCGCAATCACCCGGCCGATCGAATGGTCGAGATGGGCAATCATCCCGTAATAATCAGCTATGTGTTGCCGCACTTCCTCCCCTGTACGAGGAAACCCGGCCAGCAATTCATCGCGCACCTGCATATCGCCAATGTCGAACGGATGTTGCGGCACGAAATTCGGCGGCAGGTCAATGGTGGCCGGGTCGATTTCCCATCCCGGAGGTGGGGTACGCGGATCGTGGGGGGCCGTGAATGCCACATACAGCAGGAACGGCGTTGTTCCATGATCCTGTTCCAGGAAATCGATGGCGGCATCGGCGAAGATATCGGACGAGAACCCCTCACCCCAGGTGAAATCCTCCGGGGGATCGCCGCCCGGTTTCGTGAGTTGATGCTGGTGGGCGCCGGGATACTCGCCTTCCGGGCTGAATGCCCAGATCGGCACATGGAGGTGATCGCTCATCCCCTGAAACATCAGAGCTTCGCCCGACGAGAAGGCACGGTGAAAGGACGCGGTATCGTTGTGCCATTTGCCAATGGCATGCGTGCGGTACCCGGTCTCCCGGAGGGCTTCGGGGAAGGTTTGCAGGTGTGGCGGAATCGTCATTCCCGGAAGGGAACCACCGCCGCCCGGATTCGCAGACGAAGCGAAGACATTGCGCCCGGTCATCAGGCTGGCCCGGCTGGGAATGCAGACCGCACCGGTCATTCCACCCTGGCAGTGCGCCTGGGAAAAGGAGACACCGCGTGCCGCCAGCGCATCGAGATGCGGGGTTCGCACACCGCTGCCCGGCAGGTGACCGAGTTCCGTGCCGCGGTGATCATCGGCCATCATCACCACAATATTCGGTCGTCGCTGCGCCATGTGCCACACCCCCTGCCAATTCATCGAAGCGTCACTTCTTTATAGGAGTGTGGCAGGGAATGTCAACGGCGGAATGACATCAGTGCGTGGGTGGGGTCAAATCCTCGGTCTGGCGGGTGCCTTCACCGAAGAAGAAGGATTCCATTTCCTTGCGGAGCATGGCACGGGTTTCGGGATCTGCCGGATTCAATGCGTAGTGATTGATCAGGATCGTCAGTTGTGGATGCCACAAGGCGTACGCTTCGGCAGAAACATGCTCGAAAATCCGTTGTCCCAGCGGACCGGAGAAGGGTGGTTTTTCCAAACCCGGCAATTCCTTGCCCAATTTGACACAGTGAACCATGCGAACCATAAACTACTCGATCTCCATATGGTGAGAGTGGAACGAAACAGGTGAGATCACCAGGCAATGGCGATGCCTGCGGCAAGTGTACCAGTCAGACAGGATAGCATCCGCCGGCACAGGCGAGATGTGGCAAAAAACCCGTTCTTCTCCCGTATTTTGGCCAGCTTTCCTGAGAATTCCCCGCCATGTATGCCCCTGTTCGTACGCAGGAATGTTGACAGTCCTGAACGTTTGCGGTTGACATACCACGATCCCTGTGCGATAAGTGGTTCCTGAGCAAGAGATGACAAGGTGTCCAAACATTCCGTGGCTGGAGGAATGGGCATCGATGATCCTTGCACATCGATCTGCAAGGTCGCAGGTGAATGTGACATGCATGGTGTTGGCTGCACCC
>Ga0180215_1004068_pt1 | contig 13269 bp, 10 predicted proteins | sample eDN3rd37CBELigBY_FD_128871 | JGI IMG/M metagenome (GOLD analysis project Ga0180215, IMG submission 128871) | Enriched backyard soil microbial communities from Emeryville, California, USA - eDNA 3rd pass 37_C BE-Lig BY (version 2) (version 2) | ecosystem: Environmental > Terrestrial > Soil >...
CCCTCATCGGCCTGACGCTGACGCTCGCCGTCTCCTTCCTCGCCTCGGTCGAGCGGATCGCGCGCGAGGCGGTGCTGACCCACGGCGCCTGGAGCGAGCCCACCCGTGCGCCGCTCAAGGGCTCTCCCTTCTACCGCCCCAAGGTCTCGCTCCACCTGCCCTGCTATGCGGAGCCGCCGGAGGTGGTGAAGGAGACGATGAACCGCCTCGCCGCGCTCGATTACGACAATTTCGAAGTCATGGTGTGCGACAACAACACCAAGGATGAGGCGCTCTGGCGTCCGCTGGAAGAGCATGCGCGCGTGCTCAACGAGCGGCTTGGCAAGGAGGTGTTCCGCTTCTTCCACGTCGCGCCACTGCCGGGGGCGAAGGCCGGCGCGCTCAACTGGCTGCTCCCGCGCATGGCGCCCGACGCGCAGATCGTCGCGGTCGTGGACGCGGACTATTACTCCACGCCGGACTTCCTGGACCGGCTGGTGCCGTTCTTCGCCAATCGCGAGATCGGCTATGTCCAGACGCCGCACGATTACCGGGACTATGAGGACAGCGCCTATCTCTCGGCCTGCTATGCCGAGTACATGCCCAACAACAAGGTCGATATGCTGGGCGTGCATGAATATGGCGGCGCCTTCACCATCGGCACAATGTGCCTGCTGCGGGCCGACGCCTTGCGCGCCGCCGGGGGCTGGGCGGAATGGTGCCTGACAGAGGATTCCGAAGTCTCTGTCCGTATTCGCGCTGTCGGCTTCAAGGGCATCTACCTCAGCGAGACGTTCGGCCGCGGGCTGATCCCGGCCACCTTCGATGATTACAAGAAGCAGCGCTTCCGCTGGACGGCCGGGCCGGTGCAGCAATTGATGCGGCACTGGCGCCTGTTCATGCCTGCGCCCTACGCGCGTCCGATGCCGGGCTGGACGAAGCTGCTGGAGGTGCTGCGCTGCATCGCCCCGCTTCAGACCCTGCTGGGCGTCGTTACCGGCCTGTTCACCCTTGGAGGCCTCGCGATTGCGGCGGTGTTCGGAAGGATTGAGCCGGTGGATATCCCGGACATCGCTTGGGTGCTCCTGCCTTTCGCGCTCGCCACCAATCTCGTGCGCATCTGGCACCGCTATCGCCTGTCGGGCATCCACCGCATTGCCGACATGATCCGCGGCGAGATCGCGCGCGCCTCGCTCAGCTACGTGGTGCTGCTGTCCGGTATCGCCGGGCTTTCGGGCAAGCCGCTGGCCTGGCGTCGCACGCCCAAGTTCGGCTCGGGCGACACGCTGGGCGGCGCGCTCTATTCGGCGCTGCCGGAGACGCTGCTGGGGCTGGCGGCGAGTGCCGGTGCGGCGCTGTTCCTGCTGCTCGCCCCCCAGATGGGGTGGGAAATGGCCGCGCTCGGGGCCGCGGGGCTCGGGATGATCGGCCTCAGCTTCCTGTGCGCGCCCTACATGGCGCTGCTGGCGCTGCGGGGGAACAAGTCCACCGCCGCGCGGGACAAGGGGCGCAGCGGTGGCGGGTCAGGGCAGCTCCCGCTTCTGCCGGAGCGCTCCGCCGCCTGATCCTGCCGGCCATGGTCGGGCGCGCGCATTCCACGCGCGCCCGGTCCGCCGCTGGTCAGCCGCCGCTGTCGAGGAAGTCCAGCAGGTCGCGCGTCAGCCGGTCCTTGTCCGTGGCGAAGACGGCGTGCGGAGTTCCCTCATACTCGATCAGCCGTGCCGTCGGCACACGCTCCGCCACCACGCGGGAGGTGATCTCGATCGGCACGATGTCATCACCCGTGCCGTGGATCACCAGCGTCGGCACGCTGAAGCGGGCAAGATCGGGCCGAAAGTCGGTGGTGGAGAAGGCCTTCGCCGCCTGCAGCACGGCGTACTGACCCGCCTTCTGCGAGGTCATCCACGCCCATTCCAGCTCCGCCTCGCTGGCTTGCGCTGAAGGGCCGCCCACGCCGTAGAAGGTCTTGAAAAAGTCCTTGAAGAACTGGCGCATGTCCTTCCGCATCCCCTCCGCCATTCCGTCGAATACGGATTGCGGCACGCCGTCCGGATTGTCGTCAGTCTGCAGCAGATAGGGCACGACGGAGCCGATCAGCACCGCCTGGCTCACGCCCTTGCCGCCGTGGCGGGACATGTATCGGGCGACCTCTCCGCCGCCCATGGAAAAGCCGACCAGCGCGACGTTCTCGCTCGCGCCGGTCGCCTGCATCACATCGGCAAGGTCGTCCGCGAAGGTGTCGTAGTCATAGCCGGTGGGCGGCTGGTCGGACCGGCCGAAACCGCGCCGGTCATAGGCGATTGCCTGATAGCCCGCCTCGGCTAGCGCGATCATCTGCGGGTCCCAGCTGTCGGCTGACAGCGGCCAACCATGGATCAGCACGACCGGGCGGCCTGTGCTGATGGTCTTGACGTAGAGCTGCGTACCGTCACGCGCCTCGATGCGGTTCATGGACGTTCCTTGCTGAAATGGATCGGTCACTCAGATTACGGAAAAGGCTAGGCGAATCCAACTGCGGAACATATATGGAACGCATGGAACAGCCGAGTCTCCTTGAGAAGCTGGCGGTGCTCGCCGATGCGGCGAAGTACGATGCGTCCTGCGCCTCTTCGGGCACGTCGAAACGCAACAGCGCGGGCAGCGCGAAGGGCATCGGCTCGACCGAGGGGATGGGCATCTGCCACGCTTATGCGCCGGATGGCCGCTGCATTTCCCTGCTCAAGGTGCTGCTGACCAACCACTGCATCTTCGACTGCCATTACTGCATCAACCGCAAGAGCTCGAACGTCCGCCGCGCGCGCTTCACGCCGCAGGAAGTGGTGGATCTCACGCTCAGCTTCTATCGCCGCAATTATATCGAAGGGCTGTTCCTCTCCTCCGGCATCATCAAGAGCTCCAACCACACGATGGAGCAGTTGGTAGAAGTCGCGCGCATCCTTCGGGAAGAGCACGATTTCCGCGGCTACATCCACCTCAAGACCATTCCTGACGCCGATCCGGAGCTGATCCACCAGGCGGGCCTCTATGCGGATCGCGTGTCGATCAATGTGGAACTGCCGACCGATGCCGGGCTGACCCGCCTCGCGCCCGACAAGGATGCGCGGCAGATCGAAGGGGCGATGGGCGGGATGAAAATGGCCATCCGCCAATCGAAGGATGAGCGGAAGCACCTCAAGCACGCACCGCGCTTCGCCCCCGCCGGGCAGTCCACGCAGATGATCGTCGGTGCCGATGCGGCGAGCGATGCGGACATCGTCGGCAAGGCGAGCCGTCTCTATGACAGCTTCGGCCTGCGCCGCGTCTATTACTCGGCCTTCAGCCCCATTCCCGATGCCAGCGCGGTGCTGCCGCTGAAGCGCCCGCCGCTAATGCGGGAGCATCGGCTTTACCAGTCCGACTGGCTGATGCGCTTCTACGGCTACGCCCCGCGAGAGGTGATGCAGGCCACGGGCGATGACGGGATGCTGCCGCTGGACATTGATCCCAAGCTCGCCTGGGCGCTGAAGTTTCGCGAGCAATTTCCAGTCGATGTGAACCGTTCTTCGCGTGAGATGTTGCTGCGCGTGCCGGGGCTTGGGGTCAAGGCGGTGAACCAGATCATCGCTTCGCGCCGCCACCGTACGCTGCGGTTGGACGATCTCGCCAAGCTCACCGTCTCGCTCACCAAGATCCGCCCCTTCATCACCACCGGCGACTGGCGGCCGACTTTGCTGACGGACCGTGCAGACCTGCGCCGCCTTCTGGCCCCGAAGGAAGAGCAGCTGGAGCTGTTCGCGGCATGAGGGCGCTTCAGCACGTCAAGCTTGGCACCTATTACGTGGTGCAACTGCCGGAGCCCGACGATTTCGAGTTCTGGCGAGATCGGGCGCGCAGCCTCGTCCAATGCGATGTGCCGCCGGATCGGATCGCATGGGTGGAGCCCGGCGGTTCGGCCGACCTGTTCACCCATGGTGAGCGCCGCACTCCCATGCCGCCCGCCGATGCGCGGATGGTGCGCGCCAGCAAACCATTCGTGCAGGCGGCGAAGAGCGCCATCTGCCATTCGGACCCGGATCGTTTCGCGCTGCTCTACCGCCTGCTCTGGCGCCACCAGCGCAACCCCCGCGTGCTGGAAGACCGCGCCGATGCCGATGTGCGCCGTTTGGATGAGCTGGCCCGGCAGGTGCGGCGCGACATGCACAAGATGCGCGCCTTCGTCCGCTTTCGCGTGGTGGAGGAAGGCACGGATGCCGAGCGCTACGTCGCCTGGTTTGAGCCGGAGCATCACATCCTGCGCGCCAATGCCGGCTTCTTCGTCCGCCGCTTCGCCAATATGCGCTGGTCCATCCTCACGCCCGCAGGCTCGCTGCACTGGGATGGCGAGGCGTTGACGGAGGGCCCGCCGGCGCAGCGCTCCGACGCCCCCTCCGGCGACCCGACGGAGGAGCTGTGGCGCAAGTACTATGCGTCCATCTTCAACCCCGCGCGTTTGAAGGTCGGGGCCATGCTCAAGGAGATGCCTCGCAAATATTGGAAGAACCTGCCGGAGGCGGCGCTTATCCCGGAGCTGGTCGCCGGGGCGCAGGCACGGGAGGCGGCGATGGTCAGCGCGGGCGCGATGGATTTTGCGGAACGGCCGAACACGTTGGAGGCGATCGACAAGGCGATCCACGCCTGCCGCCGCTGCCCGATCGGCGAACTCGACAACCAGGCGGTGATGGGGGAGGGCCCGCGCGAGGCCGCCCTGATGATCGTCGGCGAGCAGCCGGGTGACCAGGAGGATCTGCAAGGCCGCCCTTTCGTCGGCCCCGCCGGCCAGGTGCTGGACGCGCATCTGGAGCGCGCCGGCATCCAACGGAGCGACACCTACGTCACCAATGCGGTCAAGCACTTCAAGTTCGTGCATCGCGGCAAGCGCCGGCTGCACCAGTCCCCCACCGCCAAGGAGATCGATATCTGCCGCTGGTGGAACGAGAGCGAGCGTGCGATCGTGAAGCCCAAGATCGTGCTGGCTTTGGGCGCGAGCGCGGCACGCGGCCTGCTCGGCAAGACGGTGAGTATCTCCAAGGCGCGTGGGGTTCCGCACCCGCTGGAGGATGGCAGCGAGCTGTGGGTCACCGCGCACCCCTCCTACCTGCTGCGCCTGCAAGACGGCGCGCGTGAGGAGCAGGAGCGGATGTTCGCCGCCGACCTCGCCGCCGTTGCGGAGCGGTTGGCGGAGCTGACGGGATGAGGGAAATGCACGGCCTTTGCATTTGCGATGCATCCCCGTTGCAAATGAGGGTGCGCGGTTTTCCCGCTCCCGCCATTTGCAGGGGCGAGGCATCGTCTGCGGGGGTTGTTGCAAGCCGGTTGCGGTGGGCTTCCGGATGGCATTCAAGCCGTTGCAAAGCGGGTGTATTCACCCGCCGGACCGTTGTTGGCGATGATGGCGGCAAACGTTCTTTCACCCCCGTTGCATTCCGCTTGCAAAAGGGCATGCAGCGGCCTCTCCCCCGCGCCGGAATGAAGGGGCAGGGCGTTTGAAGTGCCCGACGCCTCAACTCCCGACAAGCGACGGATAGAGCTTGACCCCGACCTGATCGACGCGCCGCCGCGCGCGCCATTCGTCGAACTCGGCCTGCTCTCCTGCTTCAGCTTCCTGCGCGGCGCATCGGACGCGGTGGATCTGGTGCTGACCGCCCGGTCACTCGGCTACGATGCGATCGGCATTGCCGATGCCAATTCCATGGCCGGCGTGGTGCGCATCCATACCGAAGCAAAAACTCTGAAACTTAAACCTCTTATCGGCTGCAGGATAGAAACGGTGGAAGGCCTCACCTTCCTCGCTTATCCCATAAATCGCGCCGCCTATGGCCGGTTGTGCCGCCTGATCTCCGCCGGCCGAATGGCGACGCCAGACGGAAAGTGGCAGGAGAAGGGCGCCTGCGACATCACGCTCCCCATGCTGGCGGAGCATCAGGAGGGCGTGCAGCTGATCCTCCTGCCGCCGCGAGACCTTGGGGCGAAGTTCTCGATCACAGTGCCGAGCAACGTCATCCCATTCCCCGCGCGCAGGGAAACGGGGCCGGATGATGCCAGCACCGAAGCCGGGGAGGTGCAGCGCATTGTGTCCTTCGCGGATGTGCTGCCCCACCTCACCCGGCAGCTTCCCATGTTGCGCCACATCGCCGCGAGCTATCTCTATACCGGGGACGACATCGCCCGGATCGACCGACTCGACGCGCTCGCCCGAACGAATGGCCTAGCGATGCTGGCCACCAATGACGTGCATTACCACGCGCCCGACCGGCGCCCGCTGCAGGATGTGATGACCGCCATCCGGCACAAGACCACCGTCGCCGCGGCCGGGCACCTGCTCCATCCCAATGCGGAGCGGCACCTGAAATCGCCGGAGGAGATGGTGGGTTTGTTCGCCCGCTGGCCGCACGCCATCACGGCCGCGCGCGAGGTTGCCGATGCCTGCCGCTTCAGCCTGGATGAGCTGCGCTACGAATACCCGCAGGAGATCTACCCTGAAGGGATGAGCCCGCAGGCCTATCTCGTCCAGCAGACATGGAAAGGAGCAAAAGAACGCTATCCCAATGGCATACCGCACTCTGTTGCCGAAACGCTTGAACGAGAGCTGGCGCTGATCGCCAAGCTGGACCTCGCCCGCTACTTCCTCACCATCCAGGACATCGTGGACTACGCCCGCACTGTAGATCCGCCGATCCTGTGCCAGGGGCGCGGTTCCGCGGCCAATTCGGCGGTGTGCTATTGCCTGGGCATCACCAGCGTGGACCCCGCCAAGCACCAGCTGCTGTTCGACCGCTTCATCTCCGAAGAGCGCAAGGAGCCGCCCGATATCGACGTCGATTTCGAGCATGAGCGGCGTGAGGAGGTGATCCAGCACATCTACCAGAAATATGGTCGGCACCGCGCCGGCCTGTGCGCCACCGTCATCCATTATCGCCCGCGCATGGCGATCCGCGAGGTGGGAAAGGCGATGGGCCTTTCCGAAGATGTCACCGCCGCGCTGGCCCGCACAGTCTGGGGCGGGTGGGGCAAGGAAATCGGCGAGCGGCATGTCGAGGAGACGGGCATGGACGTCAGCGACCCGCATCTGAAGCGCGTACTGGCGCTGACCCATCAGATGATCGGCATGCCGCGCCACCTCAGCCAGCATGTCGGCGGCTTCATCCTGACGGAAAGCGCGCTGACGGAGACGGTGCCGATCGGCAATGGCGCGATGCCGGATCGCAGCTTCATCGAATGGGACAAGGACGACATCGAAGCGCTCGGCATCCTGAAGGTGGACGTGCTCGCGCTGGGGATGCTGACCTGTATCAAGAAGTGCCTCGATCTGCTTGAAAAGCATCATGATCGCAGACTGACGCTGGCCACAGTCCCGCGGGAGGACCCGGAGGTCTACGCCATGCTCCGCAAGGGGGACTCCCTTGGCGTGTTCCAGGTGGAGAGCCGCGCGCAGATGAACATGCTGCCCCGCCTGCGCCCGCGCGAATTCTACGACCTCGTCATCCAGGTGGCGATTGTCCGCCCCGGTCCCATCCAGGGCGACATGGTCCACCCTTATCTCAAGCGCCGTCGCGGGGCGGAGCCTGTTCGCATCCCCGCGCCTTCCCCCGAACATGGCCCGCCGGATGAGCTTTCCAGCATCCTTGGCCGCACGCTGGGCGTGCCGATCTTTCAGGAGCAGGCGATGAAGATCGCGCTCGATGCGGCGAAGTTCTCCAGCGTGGAGGCCAACCGGCTGCGCAAGGCGATGGCCACGTTCCGCAGCCGCGGCATGGTGGACGAGTTGCAGGACATGATGGTGGAACGAATGGTGAATCGCGGCTATGATCGCGACTTCGCCCAGCGCTGCTTCAACCAGATCCGCGGCTTTGGCGAGTATGGCTTTCCGGAAAGCCACGCCGCCAGCTTCGCGCACCTGGTCTATGTCAGCAGCTGGTTGAAGTGCCACTTTCCGGCGGCGTTCTCCTGTGCGCTGCTCAACTCGCAGCCGATGGGCTTCTACGCGCCCGCGCAGATCGTGCGCGATTTGCGCGAGCATGGCGGCGCTGTGCTATCGGTGGATGTGAACCACTCGGATTGGGACTGCACCTTGGAGGATGTGGGGGACGCTGCCGACCGGTCTTCCCGAGAGGACGAGGTAAAGGGCAGGGCAGACAAGCACATCGCGCTGCGCCTCGGCCTGCGTCAGGTGGATGGGCTGCCGGAGCATGTCGCCGCAAAACTTGTGGCGACGCGACTGGAGGGCGGGCCGTTCCGCGATGTGGCGGAGCTGCGCGATCGGGCAGGCCTCACTCCGCCGCAGATCGAGCGGATTGCCTCCGCTGACGGTTTCGGCTCACTCGGCCTCTCGCGTCGGCAGGCGCTGTGGGACGCTCGCAGCCTGATTGGTGCGCCGGACCTGCCGCTGTTCAAGGCCGCCGCCGAGCGGGACGAGGGAGCGGAACGGGCGCAGGTCGCGCTTCCCCGCATGCCTCTGTCGGAAGAGGTGGTGGCCGATTACCAGACCACGCGCCTCAGCCTGAAGGCGCATCCGCTGTCTTTCCTGCGCGCCAGCCTGGCGGAGCGTGGCTTCGTGCGCGCCTGCGACCTGCGCGACCGCAAGATGCGCTCACAGGTCCAGGTTTCCGGCGTGGTGCTGATCCGTCAGCGGCCCGGCAGCGCCAAGGGAGTCTGCTTCATCACGCTGGAGGATGAGACCGGCGTCATCAACATCGTTGTCTGGCCGGACCTCAAGGAGAAGTATCGCAAGGTGGTGATGGGCGCGCGGCTGATGGAGGTGCGCGGGCGCGTCGAATATGATGACGAGGTGATCCATGTGATCGCCGCGCAGATGGTCGATGCGAGCGACCAGTTGCACCTCCTGTCCGAAGACTTGTTAAAGCCGACCATTGCCCGCGCCGATCATTGCAACAATCCGTTGCCCGCTCGCTGGGGGCCGAGCCAGATGCAGGCCAAGGACTCCGAGGCTGAGGACGATCCTCATCAGCCCAAGACGCCCATCGACCCCTGGGAGCCACCCCCCTCCGGCAATCGCGAGTGCGGGTTCCTGAGCCAGGGCCACCCGCGCGACGTGCGGATCATTCCCAAGGCGCGCGACTTTCATTGAACGCATCGAACAGAACTGGTGCGGAAGGCGTGCGCCCCAGCCAGCTTTCCTCCCATGCGCCGGAACGCATCATGCCGGCCGGCACTTGCCAATAGCATGAGGATCTCGCGCAGGATCGGGCGCTTCAGTCTCGACAGAACGATTATCGGGCTGTTGCTGCTCGGCGCGGCGCTGCTCGGCGGGCGCGCATGGCTGGAGGAACACCCCCAGCATAACCCGTGGGCGCCGCTGAGCCTTGATGATCCGCCGGGATGGGCAACCCAGCGCAAACTCGCCAGCCTGCGCGACGAGCCCGACGAATGCCGCACCGTGCTGGAGCGCAGCAATGTCGCCTTCCGCGCACTGGACCCGGCAGGCGAGGGCGAGTGCCGGCGAGAGGATCGCACGGTACTGGCCGAGGCTCCGCTCAGCCCCAGCCAGCCGATCGCCACCTGCGCGGTTGCGGCCGGCTTCGAGCTGTGGCTGCGGCAGAGCGTGCAGCCAGCGGCGGAGGAACTGCTCGGTTCCCCGGTGGCGCGGATCGAGCATTTCGGCACCTATAGCTGCCGGCGCATCTATGGCCGCGACGCGGGCAACTGGAGCGAACATGCGACCGGCAACGCCATCGACATCGCCGCCTTCGTTCTGGAGGACGGGCAGCGGATCAGCGTGCGGGGCGATTGGGAAGGGGAGGGGAAGGAGGCTGCATTCCTTCGCCGGGTGCGCGATGCCGCCTGCGGGGTCTTCGGCACCGTGCTGTCACCCGACTACAACGCCGCCCATGCCGACCACTTCCATCTCGACCAGGAGGCACGAGGCTTCGGTGGCGTCTGCCGCTAAGCCGCCCCCGTTCAACCGGGCGAGCGGCCGCCCAGCATCCGCCGCACTCCTTCCGCCGCCAGCCCGAACGCCAGATGCGAGGCGAGGGACACGAGGTGCAACGAAGTCGGAGCCTTGGTCGGCGGATCACCGAAGCCAGCAAGGGGCACCGCGACCTCGTCCAGCAGGACCATCGTCCCCAGCGCCAGCGGCAGGCCGGCACCGCTGGCGATGCGGGGCTCTCGCTCGGCTGCCAAAGCGTAAAACAGGCCGAGCGCAGTGCCCGTGGCGTAGTGGACAAGGCGGCCGCCCGATTGTGCCTGCTGGTCTTCCAGTTCGTACCCGGCCGCTCCGGCCGCTGCTCGGGCGGCTTTGGCGGTGGCAGGCTCGCTGTCCTGCGAATCTTCGCCGTCAGTATCGTCGCCCTAGCTTAGCCTGGCGAGCCCCTGTTGCGCCAGTTCCATCGCGACGGATGCGATGAAGCCCGACGCGATGCCTGCCAAGGCCGCCTTCCAGTCGTCGCGGTCCATTCTCGCTCCTGCTGACCTCCAATGGGTAAGCGGGGGAGCGGCCAGGCGTTCCCTAGACCGGCTCCAGCGCGTAGCCCGCTGACCGGACCGTGCGGATAGGGTCGCGCATATTCTCGAGCGCGATGGCCTTGCGCAGCCGGCGGATATGCACGTCCACCGTCCGCTCCTCGATTTCGCTGCCGGTGCCCCAGACGGCATCGAGCAACTGGCTGCGGCTGAAGACCCGGCGCGGATGCTCCATGAAGAACTTGAGCAGCCGGTATTCGGTGGGGCCGATCTGCAGCTGGCGTCCGCGGCGTTCTACCCGGTGAGCGACGGGGTCCAGCTTCATGTCGCCCGCTTCGATCGTTTCGCCGGCGAGCGCCGGGCGCACTCGGCGAAGGACGGCGGAGACGCGGGCGAGCAGTTCGCGAGGCGAGAAGGGTTTGGTGACGTAATCGTCCGCGCCGGTTTCCAGGCCGCGGATGCGATCATCCTCCGCCTCTCGCGCGGTGAGCATGATGATGGGAACATGCGCTGTGGCCTTGTCGCGGCGCAGGCGGCGGCAGACCTCGATCCCGCTGGTGCCCTCGATCATCCAGTCGAGAATGACGAGATCCGGCGCCTCCTCCGATGCAAACACCAGCGCCTCGTCTCCGTCAGAGGTGACGCGCACGTCGTAGCCTTCGCTTTCGAAGCGGTATTCGAGCAGTTCGGCGAGGGCGATATCGTCTTCAACCAGGAGCAGCTTGGGCGCGGACACGATGTGATCCCCTTTCACCAAACTGCATAACCACTGTCATATTACGGATTTGAGACAGAGGTGCGACAAGCGACAATTGGCGCGCAACAGCTTTGCATCACAGCCGCAACGACTTTGCACCGGAGGCGAAACGAAGGCGCAGTTTCAGGCACAATGCCACTTTGCAACGGGCGTGCATCAAGGTGCAACGCCGCCGCATCCTCTTGCATCAGCACCGCACCGGCGCGCAACGCGACCGCAACAGAGGCGGATCAGCGCTCGATGTCGGTGGGGTAGCTACCCACGGCGGCGAAATGGACCATCTCGGCCACGTTGGTCGCGTGGTCGCCGATCCGCTCCAGGTTGCGGGCGACGAACAGAAGCTGCGCCGCGCTGCTGATCGTGGACGGGTTTTCGACCATGTGGCTGACGAGATTGCGGAAGATGCTGTCGTAGAAGGCATCGACCTTTGCGTCGCGCTCAATCACTTCGCGCGCCATGATGGGATCGCGGGCGGCATAGGCGGTCAGCACATCATGCACCATCTCGGCGGCCAGATCGCCCATCGTGCGTAGCAGCGTCAGCGGTTCGAACCGGCTGCGCCCCTCGATCCGATTGACGCGCTTGGCGATGTTCTTCGAGTAATCGCCAATCCGCTCGATCACGCCGGCGATCTTCAGCGCGGCGATGATCTCCCGCAGGTCGTCCGCCATGGGTGCGCGCAGGGCGAGCATCCGCACCGCCATGGCGTCCACCTCGCTTTCCAGCACGTCGAGCTTCTTGTCGCGGGCAACCACCTGCTGCCCAAGCTCCTCGTCGCCATTGACCAGCGCGTCCAGCCCTTCCTGGATCGCGAGTTCCGCAAGCCCGCCCATCTCCGCGATCAGGCCGCGAAGCCGGGTGATGTCCTCGTCGAACGCCTTGACGGTATGTTCTGCCATTATCCGTACCGTCCTGTGATGTAGTCCTGTGTGCGCTGTTCGCGCGGGGTGGTGAATATCTGCGACGTTTCACCATACTCGACCAGATGGCCGAGGTGGAAGAAGGCAGTCCGCTGGGAAACACGAGCGGCCTGCTGCATCGAATGGGTCACGATGATGATGGCGTAGCGGCCGCGCAGCTCGTCGATCAGCTCCTCGATCTTCGCGGTTGCAATCGGGTCAAGCGCGGAGGCGGGCTCGTCCATCAGGATGACCTCTGGTTCCACGGCGATGGCGCGGGCGATGCACAGGCGCTGCTGCTGGCCGCCGGAGAGCGCGGTGCCGGAATCGCTGAGCCGGTCCTTCACCTCTTCCCAGAGGCCGGCGCGGCGCAGGGAGCGCTCCACGATCTCGTCCAGCTCCGCCTTGCCTTGCGCGAAGCCGTGGATGCGCGGGCCGTAGGCGATGTTCTCGTAGATCGACTTCGGGAACGGGTTGGGCTTCTGGAAGACCATGCCGACGCGGGCGCGCAGCTGCACCACGTCCATGCCGGACTTGTAGATGTCCTCCCCGTCCAGCTCGATGCAGCCTTCCACGCGGGCCGCGCCGATCGTGTCGTTCATGCGGTTGAAGGAGCGCAGGAAGGTCGACTTGCCGCAGCCCGACGGGCCGATGAAGGCGGTGACATAGTCCGTGTGGATGTCGATCGACACGCTATCGACGGCCTTCTTGTCTCCATAGAAGACGGACACGTCGCGGGCGCGCATCTTGGGCTCTGTATTGGGCGTGAGTTCGGTCACCATGTCTTCTCGAAGCGGTTGCGAAGGTAGATGGCAATGCCATTCATCACCAGCAGGAACAGGAGCAGCACGATGATCGCGGCGCTGGTGCGCTCCACGAAGCCGCGATCGATCTCGTCCGACCAGAGGAAGATCTGCACCGGCAGCACGGTGGCAGGGTCGGTGAAGCCGTCCGGCGGGGTGGCGACGAAGGCGCGCATGCCGATCATCAGCAGAGGTGCCGTCTCGCCCAGCGCGCGGGCCATGCCGATGATCGTGCCGGTCAGGATACCGGGCAGGGCCAGCGGCAGCACATGGTGGAAGACCACCTGGATGGGCGATGCGCCCAGCGCCATCGCACCGGCGCGGATGGAGGGGGGCACCGCCTTCACCGCGTTGCGCCCGGAGATGACGATGACGGGCATGGTCATCAGCGCCA
>Ga0180215_1004069_pt1 | contig 13268 bp, 10 predicted proteins | sample eDN3rd37CBELigBY_FD_128871 | JGI IMG/M metagenome (GOLD analysis project Ga0180215, IMG submission 128871) | Enriched backyard soil microbial communities from Emeryville, California, USA - eDNA 3rd pass 37_C BE-Lig BY (version 2) (version 2) | ecosystem: Environmental > Terrestrial > Soil >...
AATCATAATCGGCATAATCGTAGTAGCAAGTGCAGTAACTATTTTTGGGTTTTATTCGAGAAAAAAGATATATAAAGATGTTGATAGGCTTGAAGCCTGGAAGATAGATATGATGAATCGGCCAGTCACCGATGAAATAGCTAAAGTAAAAGAGCTTAATATGACAGGTCAAACTGAAGAACTATTTGAACGTTGGAGAAAGCAATGGGATGAAATTGTCACTGTTGCTCTTCCAGATGTTGAGGAATTATTATTTGATGCTGAAGACTTAGCTGATAAATATCGTTTTGGGAAAGCAAAACGGGTACTTGCCCAAATTGAGGCAATCTTAAAAGATGCTGAAAGCAATATCGCCATTATTTTAGACGAGCTTAAGGATTTAGTTGGCAGTGAGGAAAAAAATCGTGTTGAGGTTGATGAATTAAACCAACAGTATCGGGAACTTAAAAAGAATTTACTTGCGCATAGACATACTTTTGGACATGCTGAAAAACAGCTTGAAATGAATCTAGAAGATGTTTATGGGAAATTTAAAGAATTTGAAGAAGCAACGACGAATGGAAATTACTTTGAGGCAAGAGAAATTGTTCTCCTGATTAAGGATGCGCTATCCGTAACGAAGCAACAAATGGATGATATCCCTCACTTATTACATGAATGCCAAAGTACAATTCCAAATCAGTTAAATGAACTTTCTGAAGGTTATAGCCAAATGGAACAGGAGGGCTATTCTCTAAAGCACCACCAAATTGAGAAAGAAATTGAAAGAATGCGAGAGCAATTATCCCAACATATTTCTCTTATCGAAGAGCTAAAGCTTGAAGATGTGAAGAAGGGAATTGAAGAAGCAAGAGAGTCGCTCGATACAATCTATGATTTACTGGAAGCTGAAGTAAAAGCAAATCAGTTTGTGAAAAAAGAAGTTGAGAAAATCGAACAAGATTTAGAGGACTTAATTGAAGGCAGTAAAAGCACAGAAGAAGAAACTACCTTTGTTCAACAAAGCTATCATTTATATGAAAAAGATATAGAACAACACCGGAATATCGTAAAACAAATTAAACAACTGGTGAAGCAATATGTATCTGTTCAATCAAAGCTTGAAGCGGAGCAAATTGCCTATTCTCTAATCAAGACGGAGTTAGAAGAGGTGTACGGTAGGATACAGGATGTAAAGGAAGAGCACTTACAATTTTCAGAAATGCTGAAAACACTTCGTAAGGATGAACTTCATGCAAGAGAACAAATTTCGGAAATGAAGAAGCAACTTACAGATGCGAAACGACTTATCTCAAAAAGTAATATCCCTGGTCTTCCAGTAAAATATGCTGAACTCGTTTCGGAAGCAAGATTGTCTCTTACACAAGTAATGAATAGTCTCGAAGAAAAACCACTTAATATGAATACGGTCAATCAAACATTACAAAATGCGTCTGATTTAGTTTCACAGACATATAAGCAAGCAGAAGAAATGATTGAGCAAGTATATCTTGCAGAAAAGGTCATCCAATATGGAAACCGATATCGAAGCAGGGATCAAAAAGTTGCAGTTAGTTTACTTGAAGCTGAGAAATCTTTTAGAAATTATGAATATGCACTTGCATTAGAACAAGCTGCAACAGCAATTGAAGATGTAGATCCTGGAGCGTTGAAAAAAATTGAAGTTTTACTTGAAGATGATTCTAAGTAAAGGGCCTCAAATTGGGGTCCTTTTCCTTTTTTTATTTTATAAATGTATGTTATCATTTTGTTTGCAAAATATCGCATAGTAGGGGTAATAAGATGATTTATTTAGATAATAGTGCAACAACAAAACCTTTTGATGATGTAATTGATTCCTATATAAAAGTTGCAAAAAATTATTTTGGCAATCCCTCTTCCTTACATGGAATAGGTGGACAAGCTGAAAAGCTATTAAGTCAATCCCGGAACCAGATTGCTTCCCTTTTACAGGTAAAGCCGCAGGAAATTATTTTTACATCTGGAGGGTCTGAAGGGAATAATTTTGCGATTAAAGGAATTGCATTACAATACAGTAATCGAGGCAAACATATTATTACAACATCAATAGAGCATCCTTCGATAACTGAGGCATGTAAGCAATTACTAGAACTTGGGTTTGAAATCACCTATCTTCCAGTAGACGAAAAGGGTGTTGTTTCGATTGAAGATTTAAGAAATTCAATTCGTGAAGATACGATCTTAGTTTCTATCATTCATGTAAATAATGAAGTAGGGACCATTCAACCAATAGAAGAAATTGGAAAACTTCTAGAAAATTACCCGAAGATTATTTATCACGTTGATCATGTACAAGGAGTAGGTAAAACCCATCTAGATTTTAATAAGGCAAAACTTGATTTATGTACGATTTCGGGACATAAGTTTAATGGGCTTAAAGGAACAGGGGTTTTATTCGTCCGTCAAGGTGTTAGAATTAAGGCTCTAATCGGTGGCGGTGACCAAGAAATGCAAAAAAGGGCGGGAACTGAAAATGTTGCAGGTTTTGTAGCCCTTGCTAAAGCATTAAGGTTGACCATAGAGAATAGAGATGGAAATATTAAACATCTAACTCGACTAAAAGAAACTATTATAGATCAATTATCAAGGTTGAATGGTATTACAATACACACACCTGAGGCTAGCAGTGCCCCACATATCATCAATTTCTCGGTTAACGGTTTAAAGCCTGAAGTATTTGTTCATTTATTAGAAGAGAAGGAGATTTACGTTTCAACAACCTCCGCATGCTCATCCAAAAATAATGAACCCAGTAAAACATTGCTTGCGATGGGAGTACATGAAGCCCTTGCTAATAGTTCAATACGAATCAGCCTGTCGCATCAAAACAAACTGGATGAGATTCCGATTTTAATAAATGCTATTGAAAATGCAATAAAGAAATTACAACATGTAATGGGGGAACAAAATGGAATATGATCACATTTTAATACGATTTGGCGAAATTACTACAAAAGGTCGAAATCGTAATCATTTCATTAATAAACTTTTAAATAATATAAAAAGGAAGCTTACTGATTACAAAGGTATCACATTTGAAAAAACAAGAGATCGAATTTATATAAAGTTAAATGGAGAACCCCATGAAGGAATTGTGGAAGTTCTCAAAAATATTATTGGAATTCAATCCTTTAGTCTTGCTTTAAAGGTTGAAAGTGAAATCGAAAAAATAAAAGATGGTGTCTTAGCTGCCATTAAACAACTAGATCATCAAGGAAAGACCTTTAAAATATCTGCACGACGATCAGATAAAAGCTTTGAACTTGATTCCAATCAATTAAATTATGAATTAGGAAGTCATATTTTAAAGAATACCGAGGAAATCTACGTAAATGTGCACACTCCTGATATCAATATCCGTGTTGAAGTACGAAAGGAAGCCACTTATATTACCTTTAAAGATGAAAAAGGTGTAGGAGGACTTCCAGTTGGTTCAAGCGGGAAAGCGATGCTTATGCTGTCGGGTGGTCTTGATAGCCCTGTTGCCGGTTATTTATCCATGAAGAGGGGATTAACAATTGAGGCTGTACATTTTCACAGTCCCCCATATACAAGCGACCGTGCACGCCAAAAGGTGATTGACCTTGCACAGCAGCTTACAGAATTTTCGGGAACGGTTAAATTGCACATCGTCCCTTTCACTGACATTCAGATAACGATACAAAGACAAATTCCTGAAAACTATACGCTAATTTCAACTAGACGTATGATGCTACGAATCACAGATGAAATAAGAAGAAGACGTAATGCACTTGCGATTGTAACTGGTGAAAGCCTTGGTCAGGTGGCAAGTCAGACATTAGAGAGTATGCATGTCATCAACAACGTAACCAGTACACCAATTATTCGTCCACTTGTTACTGTAGATAAATTTGATATTATTGATATGGCTAAGAAAATCAATACACATGATATCTCAATTCGTCCATTTGAAGATTGTTGTACTATTTTTACACCTTCAGCTCCCAAAACAAGACCAAAGCTGGAAAATGTAACTCATTATGAAAGCTACACTGATTTTGAGAGCTTGATTGAAAAAGCCGTTAATGAAACGGAAATCATTACTTTAGATGGATCTAAGAAAGAAGAGATAGAAGACTTATTCTAATAGAAAATCATTCTATTGTTGTGAACATTTACCAGTAGTTTACATGTATTGTGCCATGTGATTTTACACATTATATACTCACAAGGAGGTGAAGTCACATGGCAAACAACAACAACAGCAACCAACTATTAGTAGCTGGTGCACAACAAGCAATTGACCAAATGAAATATGAAATCGCTTCTGAATTTGGTGTAAACCTTGGTGCTGATACAACTTCTCGTGCTAACGGGTCTGTTGGTGGAGAAATCACTAAGCGTTTAGTATCTTTCGCTCAACAACAAATGGGCGGAGGTAATTTCTAAAAACAAAAAAATAGATGGCTACAAGGACGGGTTCATTCCCGTCCTTTTTTGTATTTTGAAAAAATTGAAATCAGATATTATAACCAGGTCACAATTTTTTCACAAAACCCCTCCAAATTGTTTGGAATTTTTTATATAATTAGAAGATAAAGATTGAGGAGGAATGATTGTGAAAAGAGAAGATTTACTTGCACCCTTACGGTATAACCTTGTTCAGGAAATTGAAAAATATGCAAAAGATCCTAAAAAAATTGCGTTGAAATGGGAAGATGAGCAGGGAAGCAAAAAGGAAATTACATACGTTGACCTCTTCAAGAATGTAAATAAAATTGGGAATACATTTATCAACAATGGTCTAAACAAAGGGGATAAGGTATTAGTTATTATTCCGAGATTAGTGGAAGCATATATGGTTTATTTAGGGGCGTTAAAAGCTGGACTAGTTGTCATCCCTAGCTCAGAAATGCTTCGTACAAAAGATCTTCAATACCGAATCACTCATGGCGATGTAAAAGCCATTATTAGCTATCACCCTTATTGTGACCAATTTTCATCTATCGAAAGTATTGAGCAAATCCAGAAGTTTGCAGTTGGCGAAAAGGTGGCAGAGTGGGTTTCATTAGAAGAGGAAATGCAAAGTCAATCTGAAGAACTTGCAGCAGCAGAAACAAGCAAGGACGATATGGCGTTCCTTTCTTATACTTCCGGAACAACTGGTAATCCGAAAGGCGTTGTTCACACACATGGCTGGGCATATGCACATTTAAAAACAGCAGCTCCATACTGGTTAAGCATCAGTGAATCGGATACGGTATGGGCAACAGCGGGACCTGGCTGGCAAAAATGGATTTGGAGTCCATTTCTTTCAACTTTAGGTAGTGGCGCTACTGGATTCGTGTATAACGGGAAATTTGATCCAAATAAATATTTGCAATTGTTGGGTTCGTATAATATTAATGTGTTATGTTGTACACCAACCGAATATCGACTTATGGCAAAGGTTGAGAATTTGTCTGATTACTCACTTCCAAATTTGCATAGTGCTGTATCAGCAGGAGAGCCGTTAAATCGTGAAGTGATTGACACTTTTAGAAGAGAGTTTAATATCGAGGTACGCGATGGTTACGGACAAACCGAAAATACTCTTTTAGTAGGAGTACTAAAAGGAATGACAATAAAACCTGGATCGATGGGCAAGCCTACACCTGGTAATAATGTTGAAATTGTCGATGAGTTTGGTAAGCCTTGTGATGTTGGTGAAGTGGGGGATATTGGCGTTCATGTGAACACACCTGCGCTTTTTAAAGAATATTACAAGGATCCTGAAAGAACATCATTGCAATTTAGAGGCGATTACTATATTACAGGTGACAAAGCGAAAAAAGATGAAGATGGCTATTTCTGGTTTGAGGGACGTGCCGATGATATTATCATTAGTTCAGGATACACAATTGGGCCATTTGAGGTAGAAGATGCACTCGTAAAACATCCTTCTGTAAAAGAGTGTGCGGTTGTAGCAAGTCCAGATGAAATTCGAGGTAATATTGTAAAAGCATTTGTTGTATTACGTGAAGGTATTACTTCTAATGAGGAACTCATCAAAAACCTACAAGAACATGTAAAGCAATTGACAGCACCATATAAATATCCTAGAAAAATTGAATTTGTTAGTGACTTACCAAAAACAACTTCAGGAAAAATCAGAAGAATTGAGCTTAGACAGGCTGAATCTGAAAAAGCAAAAGCTTAATCCTAAAATACAAAAAAGCAGCTAGTATTTTTACTATCTGCTTTTTGCATGTTAAAGTAAGCTTAAATTAGTAGGGATAGTAGGTGTGAAAATGGGAACTCTTTGGACAGGCGGAAGAATATACACAATGGAAGGTAAACACGCCGCGGTAGAAGCTGTCTTTGTGGAAGACGGCATCATTGTTGATACTGGATTATTATGTGATTTAGAAAAACGATATAAAAATAGAATTTCAAGAGTAACCGATTTAAAAGGGAACACGATGTTTCCAGGTTTTGTTGATAGCCACATGCATCTTATTGGTCACGGGGAAAAGTTAATGAAACTGGATTTTTCGGAGATGACATCTTCCCAGGAAATTGCGACTTCCATACAAGCTTTTGTAAAAGATAAGCCTGAAGGCGAATGGATTATCGGAGAAGGATGGAACGAAAATCAGCTTCCTGACCGAAAGATATTTCATCGCAAGGAGTTAGATGAACTCTCCCCCCATAATCCACTAATGTTAAAAAGAATTTGCAGGCATGCAATTGTCGTGAATACAAAGGCACTAGAATTAGCAGGTATCACGGAACATACCCCGAACCCCGAGGGTGGCATTATTGTACGAGATACAGATGGACATGCTACAGGTTATTTATTGGATCAGGCTCAGGAACTCGTAAAGAATGTAATTCCGCAGGTAACGGAAGACTACATTCAAAGTGCACTTCGTTTATCCATTAAGGATTGTCTAAGCAAAGGTCTAATTGGAGGACATACAGAGGATTTAAATTACTACGGGGGATTTGAGCGAACATATAGAGGATTTCTAAAAGTAATCAAAGATGAAGGAATCAAATTTAGAACAAATCTTTTAGTGCATCATGAAGCTGTTAATGACATGCATGGTTTAGGATATTCATATGGAGATGGGGATAATCTTGTAGAGCTTGGTGCAATGAAAATTTTTGCAGATGGTTCACTTGGTGGTAGAACGGCCTTATTAAGTCATCCTTATAATGATTCACCAGAGACGTCTGGTGTAGCAATCCACTCATTAGATAACCTCAAAAAACTTGTTCAAAAAGCAAGGAGTTTTAAGATGCCTGTTGCTATCCATGCGATTGGTGACCTCGCTTTTGAATATGTCTTGGATGCAATAGAAGAATTACCGCCATTACCAAATCATCGTGATCGTTTGATTCACGCGCAAATATTACGTAAAGAACTAATCGACCGTGCGAAACAACTACCACTTATTCTTGATATACAGCCAAGGTTTGTTGTCTCAGATTTTCCATGGGTAATTGAAAGAATTGGCGAAATGAATATGGAATATTGCTATGCATGGAAGACATTGATACAGGAAGGCTTACATTGTGCAGGTGGATCAGATGCTCCAATTGAACCGATTGACCCCATTCTCGGTATTCATGCTGCTGTTACTAGAAAGAAGCCGGGTGAAGAAGATGTATATATGCCTGAGCAAAAACTCTCCGTTTATGATGCTGTACAGTTATTTACTACAGGAAGTGCATATGCAGTTGGAAAAGAAGAGTGTATGGGTAAGATTGCACCCGGATTTAAGGCTGACTTTACAATACTCGATCAAGATATCTTACATATAAATGAAGATGATATTTTGGATACAAATGTGAAGATGACGGTTGTAGATGATACAATCATGTTTGAAAAATAATGAAAAGACCAAGCATTGACTTGGTCTTAAAACTTTGATTCCTTTTTTATAAAAAGGTGCGCTTTACCTTTTCCCAGAATGAATTATCCTTTAATTTTACTGTTTTAATTCTTTTTTCACTCAACTTAATGTCGATTTGCTTTACATTCCGGATGCTGAGTGCTTCATTATCCATACCGATTGAAGGAAAGTCATTTCCATCCTGGACATCACGTAAAGTTAATTTTCTCGCGCCATTTAAAATAAACGGAGAACCTAATGTTCGATACTGGTTATTATTTAAGGATGCCAGTTCAGTGACCTGCATACAAGGAAGAAGTGGGTCGACAACTGCACCTCTAACTGATTTATTATACGCGGTGCTGCCGGTTGGAGTAGAGATAATCATTCCATCGCCACGGAATGTCTCAAAATGCAAATCATCAATATACACATCCAACACAAAGGTTTTAATGATTCCGGAACGAATGGAGCATTCATTTAAGCAATAAAAAGATGGATTATCATCAACTTTCACTTCAAGAATTGGATAACGGCGAACTTCAATTTTTTCATTTAACATCGCTTCAACCATTTTATCTGTTTCGTCTGCATGGAAATCACAATAGAGGTTTAAAGCTCCAGTTGTTGAAACTCCAAGATATAGACAGTCTTGACGGAAATTTGTCTTGCGAACTGCCTGAAGGAAAGTTCCATCTCCTCCAATACTAACAATGACATTTGCTTTTTTAGCATCATCTACAATTGTAAATTGATGCTCCTTTGCAATCTGATTCAATTTCTCTACATATTCAATAATTTTATCTTCTTTCCGATAAAAGAAGTAGACGTTACGACGATCCATGTAATTACCTCCCAGTGTTTTTCAAATGATGGCAATAAAAGTACATATGTATCTATTTTAGTTTAACAATAAAATGAAACCATTTTGGATTTGATTCGTATTTATTTTTGAACAATTCGTGAATAGTATCCATAAATCTAGGAGGAAAAGAAATGAATGGGAAACGATGGGCAGCTTTAGGGATTGCTGCAGTCATATTTGTATTTTCGATCTTTTTTAATTTTGCAACTAACTTAGCCTCGAAAAATTTTAGTAATTTTTCAGATGAGATTTTGGGGGCCTCCAATGAAGAATTTCTCGAAAATGTTGTAATCGAAGGAAAGGGAATGAATAAGATTCTCGTTCTATCTGTTAATGGGGTGATTCAAGACACAGGTGATGTCACTTCTTTTTTCCAATCAGCTGGTTACCAGCATCAATCATTTCTAAAAATGATTGAAAAAGCTGAAGAGGATAAAACTGTAAAGGGTATTATTCTAAAGGTTAATTCACCAGGTGGTGGTGTTGTTGAAAGTGCGGAAATACATAAAAAGTTAACGGATCTAAAAGAAGCTACAGATAAACCAATTTATGTATCGATGGGCGCTATGGCTGCTTCTGGCGGTTATTACATCTCTGCTCCAGCTGATAAAATATTTGCTACACCTGATACAATGACTGGCTCTTTAGGAGTTATAATGCAAGGCGTTAATTTTAGTGAACTTGCTGAAAAATATGGTGTAAAATTTGAAACAATCAAAAGTGGTCCATACAAGGATATCATGTCTTCATACCGTGACATGACGGACGAAGAGAGACAAATCATGCAAACGATGGTCGATAATGCGTATCAAGGGTTTGTAGATGTAATTGCAGATGGACGTAATATGTCGGAGTCGGAAGTTCGTAAAATTGCAGACGGACGCATTTATGATGGCAGACAAGCAAAGGAAAATCATTTAATCGATGAATTAGGATACTTTGAGGATACGGTTGAAGCAATGAAGAAGGACTATGATCTTGGGGACATTAATGTTGTTGAGTACACAGCTAATTTTGGCTTTGGATCTTTATTCTCTATGAGTGCAAAAAAAATCTTTAGTGATGACATCGAAATGGCAACCATGGTTCATTTACTATCACAGCCAAATTCACCTAGAATGATGTATTTGTATGCGGAATAGGGGGGAACCAAATTGAATATGGATCTTACACACGAAGGCGTACAGGGAGATAATTATCTTCGCGATCATACATCCCGTCCAATTACCAATGCCACAACTCGCTATGCGGGCTTTTGGATGCGTTTTTGGGCATACTTATTAGATCTTGTTGTAATTGGAAGTATAAACCGTATCCTTATATATCCAATATTTAGAGCTTTAGACATTCCATTATCTGATAGTGATATGTTTAGTGCTGCAGCAATTGCAACGGCAGTTGTTTTTTATCTGTATTTTGTGCTGATGACAAAGTTTTTTAGTCAAACACTTGGAAAAATGGTGTTTGGTATAAAGGTTGTAACCCTCGAGGAACAACCGCTTACTTGGATGACAGTAATTTTTAGGGAGTTCATAGGTCGATATATCTCAAAGCTTTTCTTTATAGGCTATTTAATTATTGCTTTTCTTCCTAAAAAGCAAGGAATTCATGATTTACTTTCAGATACAACTGTTATACATGCATCAAAGTAAGGGTAGGGTGTCCAACATGGACACTCTTATTTTTTTATAAACACATTACCATAGACCCCCTTTTTATGTATTTTTCACCATCTAGTAGGTGATAACTATACATTGAAAGGGAGTGCGTGTCATGAAGTGGCTCTTATTCGTTGTATTATTTCTAGTCCTACTACTACTGCTAATAATGATTTCGAGGCTAAAAATCTATATAGAAGCAAATCACTTAAGGGACGATGACCATATTAAAATAAGATTCAGCATTTGGTTTGGGCTGATTAGATATACGATTAATGTTCCTATGGTTGCTGTCGATAAGGAATCCCCGAGCATTGTTTTTAAAAAGGAACAGAAAGCAAGCGTATCGACTGGTGCTAATAAGAAAAAAGAAAAATTTTCGGTTAAAAATTTGTTAGCAGACTATCATGACTCTAAATTAATTTTAAGTAGGGTTGTTGATATGATTCCAATTGTTAGAAGCTTTTTAAAGAAAATATCGGTGACAAAATTTGAATGGCATTCCCATATAGGTGTTGGTGATGCTGCTCATACAGGGGTACTTACTGGGCTTGGTTGGTCTATTAAAGGAACGATTGTGGGTTTGATTAGTCACCATCTCAATCTCAAAACTCATCCTGATTATTCGATTACACCTTCATTCCAGTTTGTTGTTTCTGAAACAAGTCTAAGATGCATGTTTCATTTCCGTATCGGGCATGCTATGGTGGCAGGAATCAGAGTGATTAAAAGGTGGCGAGGAGGAATACCTAAATTTCATTCCTCAACCCTCTCAAAGCTCAACGAAACCGATTCGGATAAAAAATCAGTTTAGAATGTCAGGAGGAATTTAATATGTCTGATCATCCAATACAGGGTTTAATGAAAACCGCAATGGAAAACTTAAAGCAGATGATTGATGTAAATACAATTATTGGTGACCCTGTTGAAACACCTGATGGGAGCGTGATTTTAACGGTCTCAAAGGTTGGCTTTGGATTTGCTGCAGGAGGTAGTGAGTTCAAAGGACAAGGTGAGGGTGGAAAAGATAGCGGTGGTGGAGGTGGAGGTGGAGACCAACAGCAACAACAACAACAGGGATCCAAACTCCCATTCGGTGGAGGAAGTGGTGGTGGAGTTTCAATTACACCAATCGCTTTTTTAATTGTTAGTGCAAACGGTGTGAAAATGCTTCATCTTGATGAAAGCACTCATTTATATGAAAAACTTCTTGAACTAGCACCACAGGCAGTTGATAAAATCCAACAAATGTTAAAAAAGAATAACCAAGACCAACAAAATCAAGACAAAAAATCTGATTTTGACATATAAGAACTTTGCGAGTTAACTGGACACACAGTTAACTCCTTTTTTGTGGTGATTTAACAAGAGGATGGCTGCGGTGAAGGATTTACATAGGGATTGTCGAAACGATTGGTCCTTCATCAGTTGTATGAAGGACTTTATGTAGGGTTTGTCGATATGTGCGGTCCTTCATCTTACATATGAAGAGGATTCCGTTCAAGAATCATCCGGCATATCCCCTTCATTCAGCTTATGAAGAGGATTCAGCCCAAGAATCATCCTAAATTTCCTCTTCATTTAGTTTATGAAGAGGATTCAGCCTAAGAATCAGTCAGCATATCCTCGTCATTCAGTTTATGAAGAGGATTCAACTCAAGAATCATCCGGCATCCCCCCTTCATCGTGCTCATGAAGAGGATTCCGTCCAAAAGTCATCCTGCATATCCCCTTCATTCAGCTTATGAAGAGGATTCAATTCAATAATCATCCTACATATCCTCTTCATCCGCCTTATGAAGAGGATTCAACTCAAGAATCATCCGGCATATCCCCTTCATTCAGCTAATGAAGAGGATTCAACTCAAGAATCATCCGGCATATCCCCTTCATTCAGCTTATGAAGAGGATTCCGTCCAAAAATCATCCTGCATATCCCCTTCATCGTGCTCATGAAGAGGATTCCGTCCAAAAGTCATCCTGCATATCCCCTTCATTCAGCTTATGAAGAGGATTCAACTCAATAATCATCCTACATATCCTCTTCATCCGCCTTATGAAGAGGATTCAGTCCAAAAATCAGCTTGCATATCCCCTTCATTCAGCTTATGAAGAGGGATTCAACTCAAGAATCATCCTGCATATCCCCTTCATTCAGCTTATGAAGAGGATTCAACTCAAGAATCATCCGGCATATCCCCTTCATTCAGCTTATGAAGAGGATTCAACTCAAGAATCATCCTACATATCCTCTTCATCCGCCTTATGAAGAGGATTCCGTGCAAGAAACTGGATGCATTTCCTCGTCATTCAGCTTATGAAGAGGATTCAACTCAAGAATCATCCTGCATTTCCTCGTCATTCAGCTTATGAAGAGGATTCCGCCCAAGAAACTGAATGCATTTCCTCTTCATTCGACTGATGAAGAGGATTTCAACCAAGATTCTGAATGCATCCCCCCTTCATTCAGCTTATGAAGAGGATTCCGCCCAAGAATCTGAATGCTTTTCCTCTTCATTCATCCTATGAAGAGGATTCTGCCCAAGATTCTGAACGCCTTTCCCTTCTCAGCCAAACTAATTAAGTGCATATCAAACTTTTTCGCCTATCCTCAAATTCGGTCCCCAAAATCCTACTCTACTGAGCCCACCTACACTAAGAAAAAGGAACCTAATACCTCAAAACCTCTATACTCACTTCCTGCTAGAACCGATATAAAAAACTGACTAAACACAAGGATTTACTTAACAAATATAAAACCAAATAATTGCAATTGTGGGAGATAAAAGATATGATTTACACTGTACATAAAAATTTAAGGAGGATTTTGGTAAAATGGCAAATATCACATTTAAAAACAATCCAGTCACTTTATTGGGGAAT
>Ga0180215_1004071_pt1 | contig 13258 bp, 10 predicted proteins | sample eDN3rd37CBELigBY_FD_128871 | JGI IMG/M metagenome (GOLD analysis project Ga0180215, IMG submission 128871) | Enriched backyard soil microbial communities from Emeryville, California, USA - eDNA 3rd pass 37_C BE-Lig BY (version 2) (version 2) | ecosystem: Environmental > Terrestrial > Soil >...
GGCGGGCGTGGGGCGAGGTGGAGGTGCGTGCGCGGGGCTAAATTGCGGCCTCGCCATGAACCGGATGCGGCCCGTGCACCCTGGGGAAGTTCTGCGGGAGGAGTACCTGGAGCCGCTCGGGTTGAGCTCGCGGGCGCTTGCGGCGGAGTTGGGGGTTCCGGCCCGGCGGATCTCCGGCATCGTCAGCGGGACGCGGGGCGTGTCGGCGGATACGGCGCTTCGGTTGGCGCGGTACTTCGGAACGACCGCGGTGTTTTGGATGAAGCTGCAGATGATGTTCGAGCTGCCGTCTGCGGAGATCGCGGTCGGAGCGGAGATTGAGCGGACGGTGAAGCCGAGAGATTCAGGTCGCGCCGGTTGAGGTGTCGGCGCGGCGCGTTCGGATTCCTGGATGCCGAGCGCGGGCACGGACCAAGCCGTGACATTTTACGTCCGTGACGTCGGCGAGTGTCTTGCGCCGCAATGGCGTCCTGGCGCACCATCGGTCCGCCATGGTCCAAAGGACGGATGTCGTTGGGAGCGACATCGGGGTGGGCGCCACCTCGAAGCCCTATTTCGCGTATTGGGGCAAGGCCGACCCGGCATTCGGTAGCGTTCACCTTGCCGTCTTCCACTGCCTCGACGTCGCCGCCGTTGCGGAGTGCATGCTCGCATCCGACGAGCTGCTCCGTGTCCGATTGGCGGATTGGCTCCGACTGAACCGAGATGAGGTCGTGCCCACCGTGGCGGCGCTTTGTGCGCTTCACGATATCGGCAAGCTCGATGCTCGATTCCAGGTCAAAGCGCGCGACCAAGGCGTGCGCCTCGACCCGGCTCGAGCGGTCGTTCCGAGCGATGGCTATGACCATGGCGGCGAAGGATTTCGCCATTTGCGTCGCGAACTACGGGCCGTCATCGACGAGCAGCTCGGCGAGGACGTCTGGCCACTGTTGCAAGCGGTAACCGGACATCATGGCTCCTTGCCGTCCTTCGCCGCCCAATCGTATGGGACATCGTTTCTCGCTCCCGCGTTCAAGCCCATTCGAGCGCGCGATCGAGAGGCTCGTGCTGCCCTCGTGTCGGACGTCGTCGATTTGTTTCGGCGACGTGGCGCGAGCTTCCCCCTGCAAGGCGAGCCTTCCGGTGCTCTCGTGACAGTATTGGCGGGGCTCTGCTCCGTTGCCGATTGGATCGGTTCGCAACCCGAGCACTTTCCCTACCACCACCAACCCCTCCAGCTGGCTCGCTATTACGAAGAGCGAGCGATCCGGGGAGCATCGGCCGCGCTCGATGCCATCCAGCTACGGGGGGGACGGCCTTCAGGGGCGGCCTTCGATGCCTTGTTCCCAGGGTACCGGCCACGCGACGTGCAAGCCGTGACCGAAGCGATGATGGTGTCCGAAGGGCCCGCGCTCGTCATCATCGAAGCGCAGATGGGCTCGGGAAAGACCGAGGCCGCGCTCTCCTTGGCCAATCGCATGCTGGCCAATGGTGCGGCATCGGGCGTCTTCATCGGCTTGCCGACCATGGCCACCTCGAACGCCATGTTCGAGCGATTGGAGAGGGTCGCGCCCCGCATGTTCGGTGGCGAGGTCAATCTCGTCTTGGCGCACGGACGTCGGCTACTCCACAAGGGCTTCGAGCGCTTGCTCGAAACGAACGGCATCGAGCCGTATGCGGACGACGCGCGCGTCGTTTGCAATCGCTGGCTTGCGGGAAGGAAGCGCGCCCTGCTCGGCCAGCTCGGCGTGGGCACGGTGGACCAGGCCATGCAAGCGGCCATTCGCGTCCGACATCATTTCGTACGCGCCTTCGGGCTCGCGAGGTCCGTCGTTCTCCTCGACGAGATCCACGCCTACGACGCCTATATGGAGGTCATCCTCGAGCGGCTCGTCGAGTGGCTCGGCGCGCTCGGGGCGCCCGTCGTCCTGCTGTCGGCAACCCTCCCCGAGCAGCGGAGGATAGGTTTTGCTGAAGCTTATGCGCGTGGCGCCGGTTGGAATGGTTTGGCCGCCAAGCCCGAGCGAAATCCCATCGATGCTCCGTATCCCCTCGTGACCGCGCTCGACCGCAATGGGCTCAGGGAACTCGCACCTGCCGAGGCGCCCGTGAGTCGCGTGGTGCGAGTGCGGCGCATCGCGACGTCCACGCCCGAAGCGGACGTGCCTCCCAAGCTCATCGAAGCCGTAAACAAGGGCGCGACGGTCTGTTGGATTCGCAACACGGTTACCGAAGCTCAAGCTGCTTGGGACGCGGCTTGCGCGCTCGGTTTGGAGCCCGTGCTCTTCCATGCCCGCATGCGAGGACGCGACCGGCAGCGTATCGAGGAGCAGGTCCTCCGGGAGTTCGGCTCCAAACGAGCCGTGAAGGGGCAGCTACTCATCGCGACGCAAGTCGTCGAGCAGAGCCTCGATCTCGACTTCGATTGGCTCGTCACCGATCTCTGCCCCATCGACCTGCTCCTTCAGCGGATTGGCCGTTTGCAGCGTCATCGGCGTGCACGGCCCTGCGGATTCGAGGTTCCCGAGCTCGTGGTGGTCACGCCGGTTGACGAGGACATCCGACGTCTCGCGTTCGGGCGTTCGAGTCACGTGTACGACCCGGCGACGCTGTGGCTCACGCTCGATCTCGTCCAGCGTCATGCCGAGATCGCGCTACCGAGTGATATCCGACGGCTCGTCGAGCTCGTTTACGACCCCGCGCTACGGCGAGAGCAAATCCGAACGGCGGAGCTATCCGATCGCCTCCGCGAAGCGGAGGCGAAGCTCGAAGCGGACCTCGAGGCGCGTCGGCAGAACGCAAAGCGGGCATGCATTCCTCCGACGTCGCTGGATCCTGGATCCATCGAGGACTTGGACGACCAAGACGAGACGGTCCAAGCCCTGACGCGCGATGGTGATTCGGTCACGCTCCTGCCCGTCCTCTGGGACGGCGAAGCGGGGCGCTCGCTCGAGGGGGAGGATGCGTGGGATCTCGATCCAGACTCGCCGCATGCTTGGCAGACCGCGCGTGAATTGCTCGAGCAACTGGTGAGCGTGCCGGCCTATCCTTGGGAACGCATCGAGCGCGGCGCCCGAGCTCGTGGTGAAAGCGCGGCATGGGAAGCATGGGAAGCGCGCGCAACGTCGTTCCTAGAAGCTAGGGGCTTGGGGCGTGCCGTTCTGGTTCCCATGCGCGCTCATGACGACGCGGGCGTGTTTCGCGGGGCGGTCGTAACGGACAGGGGGGATCGGAAAAGGCTTGCATATTCGATGAAACGTGGGCTTTGGTTTCGGAATGAGGGCGACGTATGAGTGAGCTTCGGTTCAACGTATTGACGGATCCTTGGATTCCACTCGACGTCCAAGGACGCGTACGTCACGCGTCGTATGTCGAGCTTCTTACGGGAGAGCGCGATGGTGAGGACCTCATCCATCCCCGTGACGACGTTCGGTTCTATGCGCGCATGCTTCTTTCCGCGCTGACGCAGGCGCTCTTTCCGACCAAGGATGCGAAAGAGCTGCGCAAGCGCATTGTCGAGCCGTTGTCACGTGAGGTGGTTGAAGACCGGATCGCCAGCTTCAAAGGCGACTTCGAATTGATAGGCGAGCAAGCGTTTTTGCAGTCGAGCGACGCTTCGGAACGGGAAAACGCGACCGCGTCCCTCTTCTTCGATTCGCGCCACGATCTATTCCGCCCAGCGCACGCATACGACGCGATCTGTCTCCGATGCGCACCGGCCGTTCTCTATGGTGTCCACGCGTTTGCGACCTCAGGCGGCCGTGGGTATTCGCCGAGCGTGCGTGGGACGCCTCCCATCACGACGATGGTTGGGTTGCCGAGCGTTCGAAGGACGACTTGGGCCAATGTCCTGAGTGACGCCGAGCGGGCGGCATTGGCCTATCCCACCGATCCCGAACGCCCCTGGCTTTTCCGCACGGAGGCCAAGACGGGCGAGATGATTGGCCTCGTCGAAGGCTTGTTCTGGCAGCCTCGTGCGGTACGGCTCGTGCCGACGGAGGAGGGTTCGTGCTGTGCGTGTGGGCAGGTGGGTGTTCGGCTTCTGGCGTCAGGTTATGCCGCCAACTCGAAGGTCATGGGTGGCACCTATCGACATCCGTGGTCGCCTGCGTGGGAAGACACGTCGCCGAAGGCTAAGCGGCGATGGGCGTATCGAAACTTCCGCTCGGACCGGCCTTCCTGGACCGGATTCACCGATCTCCTCAGTGACGCCCAGGGGAGCGGCAGGCGAGGCGAAAAGCTAGCGCGGCCCGCGCCTATCGTTCGGCAGTGGACCGAGCGCCTGGATCCGGATAGCGGGGCGTCGCTCTTGGTGCTCGACTACTCGGCCGACAAGGCGCGAATTCGCGGACGTGTTTGCGAGGCGTTTCCCTTCTCGCGTCAAATCGCGGATCCGGAGTTCGGACAGTACGTTCGCAGCTTGGTCGAGCGCGCTGAAGACGTGTTCCGCGCACTGGAGAACGCGCTTTCGCACGTTCGTAGAAAGGGCGGTGGCAGCAAGGTCAAGGGATACTGGCTCTACGATGCGAATGCTGCGTTCTGGCAGCGCAGCGAAGCGCCGTTCTGGGAGACGTTCGAAGCGAGCCTTCGAGGCGAGCTCGATGCTGATGGACGCTTCCTCGAGCGGATCGAGCGCATTGCCCTCGACCTATTCGATGAACACGCAAGCAGTTCGGCGAACGATCCGCAGTGGATTGCGCACGTAGTCCGCGCGCGGGGCCGACTCTTGGCGCGGTTCGCGCAGCGGCGAAAGGAAGCTGCCCGTGCCGTTGCCTGAGATCACCTGCCCAAAGGCCCCGGCGACCGAAACCCATGGTCGCAAGACCTCTCGAGTCGTGGCGAAAACCGAAGCGTTCCGTCGCCAGACCTCGCGAACGGTTTGGAAGAGCGAACCTTTTGGTCGCGAAACCGCTCGAGAGGCTCGGGGGAACCAAACTTTCAGTCGCGACCACGTCTCGAGACGTGGTGGAGGCCGAATCTTCCGCCCGCGGGACCGCTCGAGAGGTTCGGGGGACCCAAACTTTTGCTCGCGAGGCGTCTCGAGAGGTTCGGGGGACCCAAACTTTTGCTCGCGAGGCGTCTCGAGAGGTTCGGGGGACCCAAACTTTCGCTCGCGCGACGTCTCGAGTGGTGGAGGCGAGCGAAACTCACGCTCGCGAAACCTTTCGAGAGCTTCGCGGGAGCTTGGCGCATGCGCGCAATACCATTCGTTTGGCTTTGCTTTTTCGATTCGTTGATTGGCTCAGATTCATTGTCGTGACGCTTCCATAAGGAAGGAGGTCATCATGGTGATGCAGCGTGTCTCGAAGCGAACGAAGTTGATTGACGACGAAGCACGCGTACGACGGCTCTTCGAGAAGTTCGTTCCCGTGGCCGATCGGATCCCGGAGCGCGACGTCGTTACGTGTCGAAGTGACGTCGTGCTCGCGAACCGGAACGTTGCGGCCGGTGTCGCCGCCGTTCTCGAATACGAAGACGTCATTCGCAACGAGTTGCCGAAGGTGGATCTCCAGGAGATCCGCACGCTCCCGGATCTGGCTGTAAGCGTGGTGTACGCGACGACGCAGGTCGACCGGTTCTTACCGTCGAAGGAGGTGAGCGAGCTCATCGCGCGGGCGCGGGAGCTGCGAGCGTTCCTTCTGACGACGGCGGAGGCCCTCGTTCACGCGAAGCTCCTCGATGCCCACGTGGTTGCGAAGATTCGCGCGGGTAAGGGCGACATCGATGCGGCCAAGGACTGCATCGAGCTCGCGGCGCTCTTCGCGAAGCACGCAGCGAAGCTGCGGGGCAAGTCGCCGGTTACCGGGGAGCACATCAAAGAGGCGACCGAGCTCGGCAAGCAGCTCATCACGCTCGTGAAGCCGAAGAGGGTCAAGGAGCCGAAGAAGGTCGCCGAGGAGGAAAAGAGGGCGCGCGAGATCCGCGATCGGCTCTGGACGCTGCTCATCCAGCGGTTCGACAAGCTGCGGCGGGTCGGTGCGTACCTCTTCGGTGTCGATGGTCTCGACCAACGCGTTCCGGGCCTTCAGACGCGTGTTCTCGTCAAACGTTCTACGAAGAAGGCGTCGTCCAAGGCGTCCACGAGTGTCGACAGTCCGCCGGCAGCGCAAGCGGCCGGTGAGGAGGAGAGATGAGTGAGTTTCCGATGAAGGAGGGGGCTGCCGTCGTACGGCGGCTCCGCTCCGTGTACGACGACGACGTGCGGTTCGGGCGCGGCTATCGAGCCGTATTGCGGCGCGCGAGCACGAGCGACGAACTCTCGGCCGAAGGGGCTTATTGGTATCTGGTGTCCGCGGCGCAGGTGCCTGAGGCACTACGGCACCGCGTGGCGCCCGTCATCCTTTGCTTTTCCGCGGCAAAGATGAGCAATGCCAAAAGCTTTTCGCTGGGGCGATGGCTGCGCCACACGATCTACGAAGAAGTTCGCGACGCTGACTTGCCGCAGCGCGCAGCGCGTTTCCGAAGGCTCTTGGCCGTGGGGCAGGGCGAGCGAGATCAGCTCGCCCACCATCTCCGCAGGCTCGTTCAGCATGCTGCGGTCAAGTCCAACACGGGTGTCGATTGGGGCGTCGTAGGTGCCGACGTCCTCTTTTGGGGCGAGGGGGTTCGGCGTCGCTGGGCTGCCGACTTCTTCGCGTTCGGATTGCGTACCAATTCCCAAACGGAGCAGGAGATTTCCCATGGCTGAGTCGAAGCCTTTGTTCGTCGAATTCCACGTCCTCGCGTCGCACGTGCCGTCGAATCTCAATCGTGATGATTTGGGCACACCCAAGACGGCCATGTTCGGAGGCGAGAGACGCCTGCGCATCTCGAGCCAGTGCCTCAAGCGCACCTGGCGTACCTCGCAGTACTTCCGAGGCGAGCTCGCCGAGACAGAGCTCGGCGTTCGCACACTGAGGCTCCCGGATCTCGTCTTCGAACGGCTCGGACCCGATTACGACGACCGCGCCCGCAAAGGGCTCGAAGAGCTGTTCAAGGCGATCGGGAAGAAGGGCGGCTCGGGCTCGGGAAAGGGCGGAGAGGACGACGACGGCGACGAGAACGAGGAGGCTTCTTCGGGCTCGACGGACGGCGACGATGTGGCGACGAGCGGCGCCATCAAGACGGCGCACCTGCTCTTCCTCTCGCGGCAGGAGATCGACGAGATCGTCGCCTTCGCGCGCACGAAGGCGACGGAGCTTTCTCGTGTCGTCAAGGAGAGCAAGAAGAAGGTGACGGTCGATTCCGACGCGTTGAAGAAGGTACGGGCCGATCTTCAGAAGCACCTCGCGGAAACGTGCTCTCGCAATGCCGTCGATGTCGGACTCTTCGGGCGCTTCGTCACGAGTGACGAAATCGCGACGGTCGACGCTGCGCTGCAGGTCGCGCACGCGATCGGGACGCAAAAGATCGATCTCGAGTACGACTACTTCACCGCCGTCGATGACCTCTCCAACGAGACGGGCGCAGGCCATCTGGGCGAGACCGAATTCGCGGCCTCGGTTTTCTACAAATACGCCGTCTGCAACGTCCCGCAGCTCGTCGGCAATCTCGCGGGGGACGTGACGCTCGCCGCCCGCGGGCTGAAGGCGCTGGCGCAGGCGATGGCGCGGGCGGTTCCGATCGGAAAGAAGAACAGCACGGCGCCGCACAACCCGGCGGACTACGTGGAAGTCATCCTCCGGCGCGATGCGCCTGTGAGCCTGGCGAACGCGTTTTTGCGTCCTGTCCGACCGCAGGGCGACAAGGACGTGATGGATGTCTCCATCGAGCGCCTTCGGCAGCAGGCGAGGAAGTACGACGCCGCCTATGGCGACGAGCACATCGTCGGACGCTTCGTTCTCAATCTTCGGGGCGAGGAGGGGAACGTCGCGACGTTGAACGAGCTCGCCAAGAAGCTCGAGGCAAAGCTCGCCGAGATCGGAGGCGCTTGATGCGAGCCTTGGCTCTGCGTCTCGAAGGGCCGCTGCAGTCGTGGGGAGGGCCGGTCGCGGGGGACGACCGGCCGTCGTTCGACGTTCCGACGAAGAGTGGCGTGATCGGCCTAGTCGGCGGTGCGCTCGGCATCGGGCGGCACGAAACGGAGCGGCTCGTCGCCTTGCACGAAGCGTTGGCGCTCGTCGTCCGCGTGGATCGTCCCGGAGTGCGCGGCGTCGATTTCCATACGGCCATGGACGTGCCCACGGCCGAGGGAAAGCTTCGGCGGCATCCTGTCGTCTCGCGGCGGACCTATCTCTACGACGCGTCGTTCGTAGCGCTGCTCGTCGAAGTTCAATCGACCTCTCTCGAGGCGCTGCTCGACGCGCTCCGGCATCCTCGTCATGCGCTCTACCTGGGTCGCCGAGCTTGCGTGCCGAGCGTGCCCGTGCTCGCGGCGCCCCGGGTTCTCGAGGGCGAGAGCTGGCAAGCGATCCTCGACACCGTGCCGGTAAGCGTTCGCGATGGAGCCTCGCCGCGGTCCTCGTACGAGGTGTTCATCGAGGCGGTGCTCGTCCCCGAGGGGGAAGAACATCGCTTGCGACGCGTTCGTGACGCGTTGGTCGGACCGCTGCCTCGCTTCTTCGGTGAGCGCGTGGTCCACGGCATGCGTCGGACCCTCTCCCTTCCACCCGAGTCTTCCGCCGTTCATGCGAACGAGAGCATCGACCCATGGTTCTGATTCATGCGCACTTGAGCCGCTTGGTTTTCGCGGACGTGCCACCGCCGTACGAGCTTCATCAACGGCTGTGGCGTGCTTTCGACGCCGATGAGCGCCCGTTTCTCCATCGAGCGGATAGGGCGGCTCATTCGGCACGTCAGCTCGTCGTCCTCGTGCAGTCCACCACGAAGGCGGATTGGTCACGGGTTGGCGACAAGCTCGAATCCGCCGAGAACAAAGAAGTGGACATTCGTCTCGCCGAGGGCGAGGTTTTTCGCTTCTTCTTGCGAGCGAATCCGACGATTGCACGCAAAGGTCGGAACGAGCCCAAGTTCGCTGGGATCGAAGGAGACGCGTTCCGCACGGCGCGTGGCAGGCGCGTGGCGATCTGGTCCGAGGAGGACCGGCTGGCCTGGTTGTGCCGCAAGGGCGAGACGCACGGCTTCTCGCTGCTCGGGCCGTCCAGGGAAGCTCCGGCGGTGCGTATTTCCAACGCGCGCGTCACGAGCTGGACGCGGAAGGGGAACGCGGCGCGCCACGACGGCGTCGATTTCGAGGGGCTCATGCGGGTCGAGGATCCGGCCAAGCTCGGTGAGGCGATCCGGGGAGGCATCGGTTCGGCGAAGGCGTTCGGGTTTGGGCTATTGAGCTTGGCGAGGCCGTGATGAAGACCGACATACGGATCCCGCTGCGTGATCGGGAGCCGTTTCTCCACGTCGGTCGAGGCATGATCGACGTGGAGGACGGTGCGGTCGTGTTGGCGGACGTGAATGGCGTCCGAATGCAGATTCCCGTCGGAACGCTGGCGTGTCTCATGATCGAGCCTGGCACGACGATTACACATGCGGCTGTGAAAGCTTGCACGGACGAGGATTGCCTTCTCGTATGGTGCGGCGAAGGAGGAACGCGGATGTACTCCGTCGGGTCTCCGGGAGGCGCCCGCTCGGACAAGCTGCTCTTTCAGCTCGAAGTGGCCTCGCACCCACAGCGCCGCTTGCGGGTCGTGAGGGAGATGTTTCGGAGGCGCTTTGGGGACACGGTCCCCGATCGACGAAGCGTGGAACAGCTTCGCGGTCTCGAAGGTGCGCGCGTGCGCGAGCAGTACGGGGACATCGCACGACGATATGGGGTGCCCTGGAACGGTCGCCAATACGACCCGAGGGTGTGGCACAAGAGCAATGACGCGAATCGTGCGATCAGCGCCGCAAACGCTTGTTTGTACGGCTTGACGGAGTCGGCGGTTCTCGTCGCGGGGTATAGCCCTGCTGTGGGCTTTCTTCATACCGGTAAGCCGCTGTCGTTCGTTTACGACATTGCAGACCTGTTCAAGTTCGATGTGAGCGTGCCAGCGGCCTTCGAGGTGGTCGCCACGGGGGCTCGCGACCCGGAAGGGGCCGTGAGGCGACTGTTGCGGGATCGTTTTCGTGAGTCGCGGTTGATGGAGAAGTTGATCCCGACGATCGAAGAGGTGCTCGATGTGGGTGATTGATGTCGAGGCCGCTCCTCCTCGACTGCGCGGGCGTCTGTCGCGCTGGGCTGTGGAAGTGGGCGCGGGGCTCTATGTCGGAGCTACGGGCGTCAGGGCACGCGATGCGATCTGGCAGTTCGTCTGCGACAGTCTCGGTACGGAGGCGAACGCGGTTCTCGCGTATCCGGCACGCAATTCCCAAGGGTTCGAGATACGTACGGCTGGCAAGAACCGTCGCGAGATCGTGGATGTGGATGGGCTTTGGTTGGCTAAGTTCCTCCCGCTCGAGGCATCGCACGTGCCTTGGGATGACGACGATGACGCCGACGCGGATTTCGGGCCGGACCATTTCGAGCATCCATGAGGCCGTGGTGCTTGCTTTGTGATGCAAGACTGGTACCGGCGCTGATCCTTGATAACCGGCTATGATTTCGCGCACTTACAGGAAGTGTGGTCCCCGCATGCGCGGGGATGAACCGCATGGCGTCTTGAGGTTTCCGTCGGTCTCTGACGTGGTCCCCGCATGCGCGGGGATGAACCGCCCATGCCCGACTGACCCGACTGGATCAGCGAGTGGTCCCCGCATGCGCGGGGATGAACCGGACTCGACCGTCCTCGCTCACCTCGCGCTTTCGTGGTCCCCGCATGCGCGGGGATGAACCGATGGGGCTCGGCGGGCTGTTGCGCGTGCACTGGTGGTCCCCGCATGCGCGGGGATGAACCGCCGTGCGCGCGTTCGAAGCGTATTCGGCGGGCGTGGTCCCCGCATGCGCGGGGATGAACCGAAGGTAATTGGGCCTATTGCGTCTATCTCTAAGGTGGTCCCCGCATGCGCGGGGATGAACCGTGATGGCTGAGCCCGCAATCGCAACGCCTGCGAGTGGTCCCCGCATGCGCGGGGATGAACCGGGGCCCGTCTGGACCTCGCGGAACTCGAGCTCGTGGTCCCCGCATGCGCGGGGATGAACCGGCTACGCAGCGATCGCCGAAGAAGAAGGCGTAGTGGTCCCCGCATGCGCGGGGATGAACCGACCATGATGGTAACCTGCGATGGATCGCTATAGTGGTCCCCGCATGCGCGGGGATGAACCGGTAGCCCCAGGAGAGAGGTTCCTCGTGGCTACGTGGTCCCCGCATGCGCGGGGATGAACCGGCGGCGGAGCGGTACGTGCGTCGCTACCGCAAGTGGTCCCCGCATGCGCGGGGATGAACCGCTCGGCACGCCCGGCAGATCCGGGCGCCACCCAGTGGTCCCCGCATGCGCGGGGATGAACCGTCCCGCCACGCGAAGGGGGTCAGCCCGTCGCCGTGGTCCCCGCATGCGCGGGGATGAACCGGTTCGTCTATCGGGCCAGTACGGCACGATGTTGTGGTCCCCGCATGCGCGGGGATGAACCGATGTCGAATCGGCAGAAGACGAGGAGTCGGGAGTGGTCCCCGCATGCGCGGGGATGAACCGCGACCTGCAACGCACGAAGAACTGCCGCAGCCGTGGTCCCCGCATGCGCGGGGATGAACCGGCCGGGGCGTCGAGGGCCGGCTAGCCGAGCGAGTGGTCCCCGCATGCGCGGGGATGAACCGCCCCCCTCGTGACGCTCGCTCTCCGCGCCCACGTGGTCCCCGCATGCGCGGGGATGAACCTACGCCACCTTCTTCTGCAACCTCCTTGGTGTTGTGGTCCCCGCATGCGCGGGGATGAACCACCGACGCTTTCAAGTTCGAGGCCGCCCTCTTCGTGGTCCCCGCATGCGCGGGGATGAACCGTAAAGAGGCGCATCCGGATGGACGCGCTTCAAGTGGTCCCCGCATGCGCGGGGATGAACCGGTGATCGAGCTCTTCAGCCCGGTCGTCTGGATGTGGTCCCCGCATGCGCGGGGATGAACCGCGTCAAGCCTGGATTGACACGCATATCATCAAGTGGTCCCCGCATGCGCGGGGATGAACCGAGTACCGTGCCCAATTTGAGGAACGTACCAAGGTGGTCCCCGCATGCGCGGGGATGAACCGCCGCCGTCCCACGGCTCGCACGGCGTCACGTGCGTGGTCCCCGCATGCGCGGGGATGAACCGCCGCCGCTCGATTTCACGGCGCGGATCGTCGGGTGGTCCCCGCATGCGCGGGGATGAACCGTATCCTCAATCCACCAGACCCCGTTCTTGTAGCGTGGTCCCCGCATGCGCGGGGATGAACCGGGGTACGACACCTTTACGGCTCCCTATCGCTCGTGGTCCCCGCATGCGCGGGGATGAACCGCGGCTGCGCCCATCCCCGCACCGAGGAAACCGGTGGTCCCCGCATGCGCGGGGATGAACCGCGAACGAAAAGGAGCGGCGCGCGCTCGGGCGGGTGGTCCCCGCATGCGCGGGGATGAACCGCTGCATCTCGGCGAGGCTGGGGGCCTGGCCCGGTGGTCCCCGCATGCGCGGGGATGAACCGCTGACGCGCAACCGTCACGCGGCCCTGGACACGTGGTCCCCGCATGCGCGGGGATGAACCGTCGGCAATCTCCGGGATGATGCGCTCTCGCTCGTGGTCCCCGCATGCGCGGGGATGAACCGTGTTCGATCGTCGATTTCTTCTGACCTCCGCCGTGGTCCCCGCATGCGCGGGGATGAACCGAGATTGGATTAGCAGGAACGAAACGCGAGGCGGTGGTCCCCGCATGCGCGGGGATGAACCGGCAAAGCGCTCAGGTCGGCGCACCTTCAGGGCGTGGTCCCCGCATGCGCGGGGATGAACCGATGGCCGTGACCATCTTGCCAATCGCCTGGCCGTGGTCCCCGCATGCGCGGGGATGAACCGTGATCACCTCGCCATAGACGCGCACGTAGACCTTGGTCCCCGCATGCGCGGGGATGAACCGGAGAGCCAGTGAGCACCCGACGCACGTTTACGGTGGTCCCCGCATGCGCGGGGATGAACCGCAAGATCAACGACTCGACGCTTCTCGGCTTCAGTGGTCCCCGCATGCGCGGGGATGAACCGCTCGACTTCATGAACGGCATCGCGCGCCGCGGCGTGGTCCCCGCATGCGCGGGGATGAACCGAGGCTGTCGCTAAGGCGGAGGCAGCTATCGCCGTGGTCCCCGCATGCGCGGGGGGACGACCGGGCCTCTGGCAATACAGCTCAGCTATCGCCAACGACCTCCGCCCCACCACCCCAGAAAAAACGAAGACCCCGCAGGGAGGATGA
>Ga0180215_1004075_pt1 | contig 13252 bp, 12 predicted proteins | sample eDN3rd37CBELigBY_FD_128871 | JGI IMG/M metagenome (GOLD analysis project Ga0180215, IMG submission 128871) | Enriched backyard soil microbial communities from Emeryville, California, USA - eDNA 3rd pass 37_C BE-Lig BY (version 2) (version 2) | ecosystem: Environmental > Terrestrial > Soil >...
AATGACGCCATGAACAATTGCCTTATATTTGCGATTAACCGTTTTGGCAACAAGCTGATTAACAAGGCTTTCATGAGCTAGATCATTTTTCGCAACCATTAATAGCCCTGATGTATCCATATCGATACGATGGACAATTCCAGGTCTTAGTACCCCGTTTATTCCTGACAAATCTTTACAATGGGCCATTAAACCGTTAACAAGCGTGCCCGAAAGATGTCCTGGCGCAGGATGAACAACCATCCCTTTTGGTTTATTAACCACTAAGACATCTGCATCTTCATAATAAATGTCGAGATCCATTTCCTCAGGTACGACATCGAGTTCCTCTGGTTCTGGAATCTCAATTCCAATAACATCATTTAAACAGCATTTATAATTTGGTTTTACAGGCTTTCCATTCACAACAACTAAGCCTTCTTTTATCCACTGCTGAACTTGACTACGAGACCATTCAGCATTCATGGTTGCAATTGCCTTATCGATCCGGTCTCCTACTAGGCTTTCTTCAATGATTTTCTCCAGTTTTTCCATCTTGGTTCTTTTTCGCCTCTCTCTCTTCCCTTAGCATATGCAACATAACCAATCCAACACCGATGACAAGAGCAGAGTCAGCGACGTTAAAAATCGGGAAATCATACCCAAAAATATAGGTATTAACAAAGTCAACCACTTCTTTTCGGAATACACGGTCGATGAAATTTCCCATGGCTCCACCCAGCATAAGGGCTATAGATGTTCCAAATAATTTATTGTATTTGGCTTCTTTTTCAAGGTAGATAACAAGGCCAATCATTACCGCTATTGTAATGATATAGAAAAACCACATTTGTCCTTGTAAAATCCCCCACGCTGCCCCTCGATTACGATGGGATGTAATATACAAAAAATTCTCGATTACTTGGATACTTTCACCCAGGTTCATATACTTTACAACCAACCACTTTGTAAGCTGGTCTAATAATATGATTATTAAAGCGATTATGTAATAAAACACAAAAGTAACCTCCAACTTAAATATGGATTACTTTTGCATTTTAGCACAACGCGCGTAAAAACTACAGTGATACTTTCGTATACATTATGAATAAAGCGGTTTTCGGAGGAAAGCCTCCATCATTTTGATATCTTCTTCAGTCCTTGCAGTCGGAACCATTCCAATTAGTCCATCAGGTAGAAATTCCCCTGACATTTCACATCGGCCAAAATCTCCAGCTTCCATCTTCTTTAACGCTAGTTCTACATCATCAAGCTCCGCTTTGATATAGGGAAGGATTGGGCTGTCTTTATCTGCCTTTTGTAAACGATTCAGCAGTTCCTCCTTAGTGCCACGGAGCTCTTCATAGATAAAATGATATCGCTTCATATATATCACTGCCTCCGTTCCTGTTTACATGCTATTATTACCCGTTCTATTCCATTGACTCGGATAAACTTTTGACAAGCAGAACAAGAATTGTCGGAGTAGGAAAAATTTTATAATTTATAATCTCCATTTTTTTAGGATTAAATAAAAGGGATTATCCCGACATTATAAACCCATTTATTTTATAGTAAGCTAATACCGGTTTAACTGTGACTTACGATTATTACCAATAAAAAAGTGTCCCAATTTGGGACACCTTTTCACTATTATTTCCTTACTTTTCTTTAACAACACTGGCACATCTTGGACATACTGTTGGATACTCTTCGACTTTGCCAACTTCTGGTGTTACTACCCAGCAGCGTTCACAAGTTTCGCCTTCAGCCTTTGTGACTACAATTGCTGCTTGATCAAGCTTGATGGCATTCTCTGGAGCATTCTCATAAACACCAGCTACTTCAAAATCAGACACAATGAAAAGCTGAGCCAGATCTTCATCAATCGAATCAAGAAGCTCTTTCGTCTTGCTATTCACATAAAGGGTGATTTTTGCTGTTAGGGATTTTCCGATTACCTTTTCGTTACGTGCTTCCTCTAACGCTTTCAGAACCTCGTCGCGAAGCTTTAAGAATGCATTCCACTTCGTTTCTAGCTCGTCGGCATTTTGAATTTCTTTTGCTTCAGGAAGATCTGTTAATTGAACACTTTCTTCCTCTACAGCTGGAATGAATGACCAAACCTCATCTGCAGTATGTGGCAGAATTGGTGCAACTAGCTTAACAAGTGTCAAGAGACTTTCATGAAGAACCGTTTGAATTGCACGACGATCCGGATGATTTGCCGCCTCGATATAGAGAATGTCTTTGGCAAAATCAAGATAGAATGAACTCAAATCAAGCGTACAGAAATTATTTACAGCATGGTATACACCCGCAAATTCATAATTCTCATAGGATTGACGAGTATGCTTGATTAGCTTATTTAATTTTACAAGCATGAACTGATCTACTTCACGTAAATTTTCAAATGTCACTGCATCAGTTTCTGGATTAAAATCAGCAAGATTTCCTAATAGGAATCTAAATGTGTTCCGAATTTTTCGGTAAACCTCTGCAACCTGTTTTAAGATTGGGTCTGAAACGCGCACATCTGCTTGATAATCAACAGAAGCAACCCATAGACGTAGGATATCCGCTCCAAGCTGATTCATTACTTTAGCTGGTATCACAACGTTCCCAATGGATTTACTCATCTTTCTTCCGTCTCCATCAAGAACAAATCCGTGACTCAATACCCCTTTATACGGAGCTTTTCCTGTAACAGCTACACCCGTTGACAGAGAAGAGTTAAACCAGCCACGATATTGGTCAGATCCTTCAAGATAAAGATCAGCTGGGCGCTCTAAATCATCACGCTCAAGCAAGACCGCTTGGTGTGAGGAGCCAGAATCAAACCATACATCCATGATATCCGTTTCTTTTGTAAACTCTCCATTTGGACTTCCTGGATGAGTAAAGCCTTCAGGCAACAAATCTTTGGCTTCTTTCTCAAACCAAATATTTGAACCTTGTTCTCTAAACAAATCAGAAATATGATTGATGGTTTCATCCGTAATAATCGGCTCACCATTCTCAGCATAAAACACAGGAATTGGCACACCCCAAGCACGTTGTCTCGAAATACACCAGTCGCCACGGTCGCGAACCATATTGTAAAGCCTTGTTTCACCCCAAGCAGGGACAAATTTCGTATCATTGATTGCCTGAAGGAGATCATTACGGAAATCTTTAATGGACGCAAACCACTGAGCAGTCGCTCTAAAAATAACCGGTTTTTTCGTTCTCCAGTCATGTGGGTAAGAGTGAGTCATGAAGGAAAGCTTAAGTAATTTTCCAGCTTCCTGAAGCTTCTCCGTAATTGGCTTATTCGCTTCATCATAGAATAACCCTTCGAATCCTTCTGCCTCCGCTGTCATGCATCCTTTATCATCCACAGGACTCAATACATCAAGGCCATATTTTTTCCCGACCAAGAAGTCGTCTTCCCCGTGTCCAGGAGCTGTATGAACGCAACCAGTACCAGCATCGGTAGTGACATGTTCACCAAGCATGACAAGAGAATCTCTTCCGTAAAGTGGATGCTCTGCAACAACCATCTCAAGGTCTTTCCCTTGTAATTTTTGAACAACTGCAGGATTTTCCCACCCAATTTCTGAAGTGACATTTTCTAGTAATGCTTCAGCAACTAAATATTTCTTTTCACCTACAGCAACTACAACATAGGTTAAGTCAGGGTGAACGGAAATTCCAAGGTTCGCTGGAATCGTCCATGGAGTTGTTGTCCAGATGACAATCTCAACATCCTCTGCTAAAACACCATTTCCTTTTTTTACCTTAAACCCTACGAAAATGGATGGAGACTTTTTGTCCTTATATTCAATTTCCGCTTCAGCCAATGCAGACTCACTTGAAGGGGACCAATATACTGGCTTAAGGCCTTTATAGATATACCCTTTTTTCGCCATTTCGCCGAATACCTTAATTTGCTGTGCTTCGTATGCAGGTTTTAAGGTGATGTAAGGATTATCCCAATCGCCACGAACACCAAGTCGCTTGAATTGGGTACGTTGACTGTCGATTTGCTCGTAAGCATACTTTTCACATAGCTTACGGAACTCAGCAACGGTCATCTCCTTTCTCTTTACCCCCTTATTGGTAAGTGCCTGCTCGATTGGAAGTCCATGCGTATCCCAACCAGGTACATAAGGAGACGAATAACCGCTCATTGACTTAAAACGCACAATCATGTCCTTTAAAATTTTATTTAAGGCATGACCAATATGAATATCCCCATTTGCGTACGGAGGGCCATCATGTAAAATAAAATGTGGACGCCCTTCTGTTCGTTTCTGTACCTTTTCATAAATATTCATTTCTTCCCATTTTCCCTGCATCTCAGGCTCACGCTTTGGCAGGTTTCCACGCATCGGGAAATCTGTTTTTGGCATCAACAGTGTGTCTTTAAAATCCATGTTTTTTTCCTCCTACTAATTTCCATAATCCAAAATGACAAAAAAACCTTCTCATCCCAAAAAGGGACGAGAAGGTTTTCCCGCGGTACCACCCTATTAGACAAGACTGAATAACAGAAATGTCCACTTAAGCATTCTTAACGTGAATGATTCGCCTGCACTTAATGGTTCCCAATGGAACGTTCAGCTAGGAACTATCGGGTGATCTTCCGAATTCACCTCTTTTCGGGCTTCCACCGTCCCCGATTCGCTAATTTAAGAGTAATTATGAATTCGTACTGTCCCTGTCATTGTTTCAATCATGAATTGTACTTTTAAGAAATTATATATAACTAAACCGAGAGCGTCAAGCTAGTGAATCTTCTTCTTCCTTAACTGCAGACTTTAATTCAGTGGAATCCAGCTCATATTCAAGCAAATGATCCCAATCATCATTGGTTAACATATCCAACTGTGCTTCAATCAACATTTTAAATCGATTTCTAAAGACTTTGGATTGCTTTTTTAGCTCTTCAATTTCAAGGGCAATCTTACGTGCTTTGGATAGCGATTCATTGATAATTCTATCTGCGTTTTTCTCCGCTTCCTTAATGATCAATTTCGCTTCCTTTTGAGCATTACGCTTTACTTCTTCTCCCGCTTCCTGAGCAATAACAATCGATTTATTCAGTGTTTCCTCAATTGTAGTGAAGTGGCCAAGACGTGAATTCATATCGTTTAGCTTTTCTTCGAGCTCTTTTTTCTCACGAATAATCATTTCATAATCTTTTATCACCTGATCGAGGAATTCATTGACTTCATCCTCATCGTAACCTCGAAAACCCTTACCAAACTCTTTATTGTGTATATCTAACGGCGTTAAAGGCATGACGCCACCTCCTATTTTGTATCAAACTAGTATGTATTGAGGATATTCGACAGGATAACAAAAATTCCTGCTATTTTCTACTATATCCTTATTTTTGTCTGCCGGCAACAACCCGCCATTTATCTTTTTTCGTTTTCCCTTCAATTGTTACAATCTTTGCACGCCCTAATCCGCGAACAGAGATGATATCGCCTTCACCACATTCAAATGCAGGGTTTTCGATTGCAGTCCAATTTACTTTCACTACACCCTGCTGGATATAAATTTGGGATTTTTGCCTTGAAATATTGTATATTGCAGACATCAGTGTATCCAGTCGTAATGAAGAAGCCGTCGTGGAGATTTCTCGCCAGGTTGTTTCTGGTTGAATGGCATCCTTTAACGGAATCTCTTTTAGGGTTATGCCTGCTCTCCCTACGCTCTCAAGCTGAAGACGAACATAATCGGAAGTTTCTGAAGCAGCAAAAAACTGCACTTGATCGCCCTTTAACAATATGTCCCCGAACTTCCCACGCTTTAACCCTAAAGACATAAGGCTACCTAGAACCTGACGATGTTCGATAGTAATAAATTTTTTCGCATATTCTAGCTCAAACAAGCTGATTTGAAACTCTTCCTGACTAGCTTCGAAATAATCTGGGTAAAGTAACGCCCTTTGCCGTTCAGCAGTTTCAGACCCACCAAACAGTTTACACTTAACATCTCTTGCTCCGATAATGGTTTTGATAATCTGTTGTTCTCTAGGATCAAGAAAATCAGTTAATTTCGGGGCATAGGTTTGTTCCACATAATCACGCCAGCCAATCACTTGATCAATAAATTCCCGTTCTTCCGGACGAAAATGCTGATAGATATTCATCGAAAAACTCCTTTTAAAACAAAAAGGGCCTGCAAAAGACCCTTTACTCGTAAAATCAATTAGAACCACATGAAGAGTTGTTGAAGTCCTGATGACGCAAATCGTAAAACTAAGAAAGCAACGATTGGTGAAATATCAATCATGCCAAGCGGCGGAATAATCTTGCGAAAAGGTTCTAAGTACGGTTCACAAATCCGAGATAGAAATTGCCCAATCGCCGATTCCCGCGCATTCGGAAACCATGACATAAAAATATAAATGATTAACGCCCATTGGTAAAGCGAGATTAATTGAAGAATAACACTCAAAAGAAAATCCATTAAAACCTACCACCTCGATTCTTGAAAGTCACGCTCTTGCATAAGCTCTGATATATTCCCTGACACTTCTACATTATCCGGTGTACACAAAATAATATTAGCACCTATCTTTTGAATATCGCCACTAATTGCATAGACAGTACCGCTGAGAAAATCAACAATTCTTCTTGCTTGATCTTGTTCAATTCGCTGAAGATTCACAACAACTGCACGCCTGTTTTTTAAATGGTCCGCAATTTCCTGAGCTTCAGAATATACCCTTGGCTCCATTAAAATAACTTTAGAGGCTTTTTGAACACTTTGAAGACTCACTACATTTTGTTTCTGTCCTGACTGCTTCATTTGTTGTTTTGCCTGTTCTGGTTCTTCTTCGACCATTTCCTCTTCTTTATAGTCATATTCATCCTCTAGAAAGAAAAAGGTTTTGAATTTTGATTTCAGACTCATCCCTTACACCCCCGCTTCCTCTCCTACTAATGCCGAGCCAATTCTCACCATAGTAGCTCCTTCTTCAACCGCAATTTGATAATCATTTGACATCCCCATTGAAAGTTCACCACAAGGTGCATAAGCGAGTTGTAATTGTTGAATCTCTTTTTGCAGTGTTTTCAACTTGCGAAAACACTCACGAAGTTGAACTTCATCATCTGTATGGGGGGCCATTGTCATTAAACCCTCTACTTGAATGTTTTCAAATTGATTTAGGTCCTTGATAAACTCAACAACAGCTTCAGGAGCAATTCCATGCTTCGACTCTTCCCCAGAAACATTTACCTGTACAAAGCATTTAACCTTTTGGCTAGCCCGTTTGTCTATTTCTTTTGCCAATGACAACCTGTCCAATGAGTGGAGATAATCAATTTTATCAATGACATTTTTAACTTTTCGAGTTTGCAATGTCCCGATATAGTGCCATGTAGGCTTGTCTCCTAAATGACTCCACTTATTTAAGAGTCCCTCATCCCGGTTTTCACCTAGGTGGAGAATCCCTGCTTCCACTGCCTCTTGTGCTCTTTCTTCACTGACATATTTGGTCACGGCAATAATGGTTACATCTTCTGAATTACGTCCTGATAATTTACATGCATCTTCAATGTTCACACGAATATGTTTAAGATTTTCTATAACTCTCATTTAGGAATGAAGCTCCTCCTTCCACCCAATAAAAGCAAGCATACGACCGGTATTCCCTCGGTCTCTACGATGTGAATAGAAATAATCGCTATGACAGTTAGTACAATAGGATGTTTCCAAAATATTTGCTTGCTGTACACCGGCTCTTAAAAGAATCTGTTTATTAAGCTCCTTTAAATCAAGTGAATATTGACCAGTGCTAATTTGATTATATGGTTTTTTTTCGACACCTTCTAGTATTTTTTCAACTAACTTAACCACTCTCTCATCTACAATATAACATTTTTTGCATATACAGGGGCCAATTATCGCAGAAATTGCAGATGGATGGCTGCCATTTTGGACAAAAACAGACACCATTTCTTTGGCAATCCCACCGACGCTCCCCTTCCAGCCAGCATGAGCCAGTCCAATTAAGCCCTTATCCTGATCGATAAAATAAAGCGGGACACAATCGGCAAAGCAGAGTGTTAGCAATATCCCTTTTTCATCCGTAAAAAAGCCATCTGTTCTTAAAAACGATGTTTCATAACAATCCGAGCCTCTTCCTCTATCCGCTTTCGTTATCTTTTGGATTTTGACTTCATGAGTTTGTTCCGCACCGGTCCAACATGCTAATGGGAAATCAACTGCTTGTGCTAGCAATTCACGATTCTTTGTAACCGCTGCAGAATCATCCCCGACATGGTAACCAAAATTTAAACCAGAGAATCCACCTTGGCTTACTCCGCCATTTTTTGTAGAAAAACCAGCTAACAATCCAGAATCCCCATTCATCCACGACTCAATGGAAAAGTATTTTTGGTTCTTTATGATAAACGGTTCCATTTTTCCCCTCATTCTCTAAACAACCATCTAGAAGGGATTTCCCCTTCTGATGGAAGTTTTCCTATAGTTTAGCATAACTAATGCACTGGCTTGAAACAATATGGTCAATCTGTTTCTTCTTTACCTTCTTTTATCTCGCCATACCCTTTAAATCGAACAAGAATAACGTCTTCACCAATTTTCAAGATGTTTTGCCAAGGGATTACAACCTCTTCATCTTTCCCAAAAAAGCCTAGAACCCTACCTACTCCCCCAATAATGACAGATTCTATTTTTCCAGTATCTAAGTTAATTTCAATATCATCTATGTTTCCTAGCCGTTTTCCATCTGCGACATTCACGACATCTTTTATTTGAAACTCTGAAACCTTTAACATCCTGATTCCTCCCTGCCTTCACTTATTAAACTATATGAATGCAAGGAGCCGATTCATGCTTGCTTTCCTAATATCATTAACAAATTGATGTTGTAACTACAAACTCATAAATAAAAGGCCACCAATTCTGGTAGCCTTTAATACAGATCGAAAACGGTTATTAGTTTTGGATATTTTTATTCATTTGTTTAATTGCGGCTTTCTCAAGCCTGGAAACCTGTGCTTGAGATATCCCAATCTCCTCTGCGACTTCCATTTGGGTTTTCCCTTGGAAAAATCGTTTTTTCAGAATTAACTTTTCCCGCTCGTTTAAACGGCGCATTCCTTCTTTGAGGGCAATCTCTTCAATCCAATTTATATCCTTGTTCCGTTCATCACTTAATTGGTCCATGACATAGATTGGATCGCCACCGTCATTATAGATGGGCTCAAATAACGATACAGGATCCTGAATCGCATCTAAAGCAAAGACAATTTCCTCATGTGGAACATCGAGTACTTTGGAAATTTCCTCAGCTGTAGGCTCTCTTAACCTTTCACTCATAAGCTTCTCCCTAACCTGGAGTGCTTTATAGGCGATATCTCGGAGTGAGCGTGAAACCCGGATTGGGTTATTGTCCCTTAGATATCTCCTAATTTCCCCGATAATCATTGGAACAGCATAAGTTGAAAACTTAACATTTTGGCCTAAATCAAAATTATCTATTGATTTCATAAGTCCAATACAGCCCACCTGGAATAGATCGTCTACAAATTCTCCACGGTTGTTAAAGCGCTGTATGACACTCAACACTAGCCGTAGGTTTCCATTTACTAGCTTCTCCCTTGCTGATAACTCACCACTTTGCATCTGTTTGAAAAGCTCTCGCATTTCTTCGTTTTTCAAAACTGGCAATTTTGAAGTATCCACACCGCAAATTTCTACTTTGTTTCGAGTCAATCTCTTTCCCTCCTTACAGGAGCTGCTGTACAAAATTCAGTATCTCCGCAAGAAGGAAAAATATGCACATGACAATTGGACGAACTTTCCCTAAAAAGGAAAATATACCCTTGAAACCTTTACTGACATGGACTTCACACGCTAAAAATTTTTTACACCATTTTATTAAATTCTTTTCGAAGCCTTTTGATGATTCTTTTTTCAAGTCGAGAAATATAGGACTGAGAAATTCCTAACATATCAGCCACATCTTTTTGGGTTTTCTCCTCACCACTTCCGAGTCCAAATCTGAGTTCCATGATTTGTTTTTCTCGATCAGATAGCTGTTCTAACGCCTTAATTAATAGCTTTTTATCGACATTAGATTCCAAATCCTTCGTGATAATATCATCATCCGTTCCAAGAACATCAGATAAAAGCAGTTCATTGCCATCCCAATCGATATTCAAAGGTTCGTCAAAAGAAACCTCGGAACGAATTTTATTATTTCTTCGCAGATACATCAGTATTTCATTCTCGATACAGCGAGAAGCATATGTAGCGAGTTTTATCTTTTTCTCAGGATTAAATGTATTTACGGCTTTGATGAGACCGATTGTCCCAATAGAAATCAAATCCTCAATATTGATGCCAGTGTTTTCAAATTTCCTCGCGATGTAAACAACTAGCCTAAGATTCCTTTCAATTAGGATCGACCTTGCTGCTTTATCTCCATTCGGTAACTTTTTCAAAAGCAACTCTTCTTCATCTTTATTCAAAGGAGGAGGCAGTGCTTCACTACCGCCGATATAATATATTTCATCTGTTTTTAGCCCTAGTTTGTGTAACAACTTATACCAGTAATAGGATATGCGCAGCCGAAAACTTTTCATGAATTGTCCTCCTTCTAATTTTTGATTTTTTGAGTATAGTAATATTAACTTACCATTACACCATTTTCCTCAGTTGCTGTACCCGTAAGCATTTTCGGGTGAACGATACAATCAAAATTGTCATCAGAAGATAACTTTTGGGCTGTAAAACTGATTAATGCCTTATCCACAATATACGTTTTTTTCTCGCTTTGAATCTTAAGAAGCTCTGGCTTGATAGCTATAGTAAGCTGATGCTCTTGTCCGACTACCTTATAAGGAATAATTTTCATCCTACTTTCAAACTCAGTAGGCATATTAACTTCTCCTGTCAAAATTAAATCTGGGTTTTGAGCAATTCTTTTAATCTCCTCTGGGAATTCATTTGGCAGGGACTCTAGCGAAACAATCATGACTGGCCTTCGTGAAATAGGATCATATAATTGGTTCCCACTATCAACTAGGCCTTTAAGCTGGATTTGGACTCCATTAAATTCAACCAAGACATCTACAATCTGATCATATTGAATTTTAGCCATCTCAATTCCTTCCAGATTGGATTTTGAAAAATGCCAAGCAAGAGGAAATCCTAATAGGACAAATAGCCAACTTATTGGATCTCCAAACCCTTTGATACTTGCTAAGGCAACAGAAGCGGACAAGTCGAAATCGAATTGGATAAAATAATGGGTCCCAATCAAGGCCCCACCAATTAAAAAGGTCATCATATAGAATGTCATCAGACATTTAAGAAAAGAACGCAGCTTTTTAAACCCAAAAACAACCAGCACCATCATGATTGAAGTAGCTAATTTGACGACTGGATGTCCGGTATACTGAAACGGAGTAAGCATTAACAATATTAATAGTGATCCAATCAAGCCTCCTAAAAAAACTCTCCAGAGCTTCACCCTTCGCTTCAATATCAGAGCCGTTAAATACAGGAGAAGTGCATCAAAACACAAATTCAAGGCCCAAATCACATCTAGATAGACAATCAAATCCCTACCCTCCCAGAACACCCATACTTCCCATGGTTAAATCCTTTGCTAAAAAGAGACTTGGATAACTTATTACTCTATCGTTTTACAATCGCCTCACCATCTACTTTATGCTTACGACAAAGTATAACGTACATCCCTTATTGAAGTGTGTCACTTTCTGTAATCAAATCATCGGAAATTTTCACTTATCCATTCGGATTTTGTCACATTATCAATGAGAGTATCTTAGAAAGAAATAAGAGAGACGTATCCTTTCCTTATAGACAGCTGTGAATGATAGACAAATAAGAAAATACAGGAGAGAAAGTGTTGGCTGATTGACTCTTGATTTGGGTTCCATGAACCTTTCATCGTCCCCTTTTCACCCACTCTCTCTTATTTTGGTCAAATTGAACTCTTCTCGTGACCTTATTTAAAATTCCGTTGACGAAAAAAAGTGCCCCACATATTAAGTAGGACACTTTTTTCTAACATTAATTTTATCGTCTACGATTGCGATTGCGAAGGAAGGTTGGAATATCTAAAGTATCTTCCATTTGCTGTTGAGCAGGGTTAGACCTCTGTTGTTGTTGTGTTTCTTGTTGAGGTTCCTCCCTCTTCGTTTCACGCTTTACAGGAGATCCAGGTGTTGGTTTTGTTTGTCCACCGAACACTGGTCTTGTTGGTTTTGGTTGTGCAGGGATATCATTGAACCCAGTTGCAATAACCGTTACAATGATTTCGTCTTTCAGGTTATCATTAATAACCGAACCGAAAATCATATTTACTTCCTGGTCAGAAGCAGTAGCCACAATATCAGCAGCCTCCTGAACTTCATAAAGGCTTAAATTTGAACCCCCAGTAATGTTCATAAGAACACCTTGGGCACCATCGATAGAAGTTTCAAGCAACGGGGAAGAAATGGCTTTCTTCGCAGCTTCAGCTGCACGATTTTCTCCAGCTGCAACACCAATTCCCATTAATGCGGAACCTTTGTTTGACATAATCGTTTTTACATCAGCAAAGTCGAGGTTGATCAGACCAGGAACCGCAATCAAATCAGAAATACCTTGTACACCTTGACGCAATACATTATCTGCTTCACGGAAAGCTTCAAGCATCGGTGTGCTCTTATCGACAATCTCAAGCAATCTATCGTTAGGAATAACAATTAAAGTATCAACTGCTTCCTTCATTGAACCAATTCCACCAGCAGCCTGAGTTGCACGCTTACGTCCCTCGAATGTAAACGGACGTGTAACTACCCCGACGGTCAACGCTCCAAGATCCCTAGCAATCTGAGCGATAACTGGAGCTGCACCAGTACCTGTACCGCCACCCATTCCAGCAGTAACGAATACCATATCGGCACCTTTAAGCGCCTCTTCAATCTGTTCCTTACTTTCTTCGGCAGCTTTTTTTCCGACTTCTGGATTTGCACCTGCACCTAACCCACGGGTTAACTTACCGCCAATTTGCATTTTAATTTCAGCTTTTGAAAGATTTAAGGCCTGTGCATCTGTATTAACTGCAATGAATTCAACACCTTGCACGCCATGTTCAATCATCCGGTTAACTGCATTATTTCCGCCGCCACCAACACCGATAACTTTTATCGTTGCAAGTGAATCTAAATTTGTATCAAACTCCAACATGACAAATCCTCCTAAATCGTCGAGATTCCGGTTAGCATAG
>Ga0180215_1004079_pt1 | contig 13246 bp, 9 predicted proteins | sample eDN3rd37CBELigBY_FD_128871 | JGI IMG/M metagenome (GOLD analysis project Ga0180215, IMG submission 128871) | Enriched backyard soil microbial communities from Emeryville, California, USA - eDNA 3rd pass 37_C BE-Lig BY (version 2) (version 2) | ecosystem: Environmental > Terrestrial > Soil >...
CGATGAAGGAAGCAACGAACGGCGTAGCAGGCTCCCGGTATATCGCAAGCGGGCTCCCGTGCTGTTCAATCTTCCCTTGGCTCATGATCAAGATGTCGTCGGCAATCTCAACGGCTTCTTCCTGATCATGCGTAACGAAGACCGTCGTGACGCCAACCTGGCGAATCATGTCTCTCAACCATATGCGAAGCTCCTTACGCACCTTCGCGTCAATGGCGGCGAACGGTTCATCCAGCAGCAGCAGCTTGGGCTCCGGCGCAAGCGCCCGGGCGAAGGCAACGCGTTGGCGCTGCCCTCCCGAGAGCTGATGGGGAAGCCGGCGTTCCAGCCCTTGCAGCCCCGTAAGCTCGATCAAATGCTCGACGCGGCGGCGGATCTCCTCCTTCTTCCGCTTTTGCACCGTCAGACCGAATGCGATATTATCAAATACGCTCATATGGCGAAACAAGGCGTAATTTTGAAAAACAAATCCGATATTTCGCTTCTGCGGGGGAAGGTCATTCACCCGGACATCGTCGAATAAAATCTCTCCGTCATCCGGAAACTCGAGTCCGGCCAACATGCGGAGAATGGTCGTTTTGCCGCCGCCGCTCGGTCCTAGGAACCCGACAAGCTTGCCGTCTTGAATTTCGAACGACACACCTTTCACCGCTTGGAAGCTCCCGAACGACTTCGTTAACCCCTCGACCTTAATGTACATCTGCTCCGCCCTCCTTGAATTCGTTCGCCGACTGAAGCCGATGTTTCCACTCCATCATGCTTTGAATCACCAGCGTCAAGAGCGCCAACATGACCAACAACGAAGCAACGGCGAACGATGCGGTAAATTGATACTCGTTATATAAAATCTCTACATGAAGCGGAATCGTATTGGTCTGACCCCGAATATGCCCGGACACGACCGATACGGCGCCGAATTCCCCCATCGCTCTCGCGTTGCACAAAATCATGCCGTACAAGAGACCCCACTTCACGTTCGGAAGCGTAATTTTCCAGAAGATGCGCCATCCGCCCGCACCCATGGCGGCTGCCGCTTCTTCCTCTTCTCTCCCTTGCTGCTGCATAATCGGGATGAGCTCCCTGGCAACGAACGGGAACGTGACAAACAGCGTCGCCAGCACAATTCCAGGAACAGCATAGATGATCTTTAGATCATTCGCTTGCAGCCACGGGCCGAGCCAACCTTGGGCACCGAATAACAATACAAAAATCAGGCCGGAGATGACAGGAGAAACGGCAAACGGAAGGTCAATGAAAGTAATGAGCAGGTTCCTGCCTTTAAAACGGAATTTCGTAATCGCCCAAGCCGCGGCAACGCCAAAAAGGGAATTCAGTGGAACGACGATCGCCGCCGTGATTAAGGTAAGGCGTATGGCCGAAAGCGCGTCCTTCTCCGAAATCGAACGCCAATACACCTCAATCCCCTTGGCGAAGGCTTGCGTGAGAACGGCCGCAAGAGGCATAACGAGAACGAATGCCAGAAACAGCAGCGCAATACTTATGAAGACCCAGCGGAAAATCGGCGATTCATCCAAGTGCCTAGGGCGCATATTCAAAAGAAACCTCCTGTTATTTCTATTTCGCTATAAGACGCCGTTGTGTTTGCCACTGCAGCACATTAATAAGGAGCAGCAGGATAAAGGATAACAATAACATCAGAAGCGCAACCGCCGCGGCGCCCGAATAATCATATTGCTCCAGCTTTGTCATAATCAGCAGCGGGACGATTTCGGTGCGCATCGGCATGTTTCCGGAGATAAAAACCACCGAACCGTATTCGCCGATGGAACGAGAGAAGGCAAGTGCGAAGCCGGTAAGCAGCGGAGGCAGCAATTCCGGAAGCAGGATCTTCCGGAACGTCAGCCAGCGCTTGGCGCCTAAGATCACGGCAGCTTCTTCAACGTCCTTCTGCATATCTTGAAGAACCGGCTGCACCGTACGCACGACGAAAGGCAGCCCGATAAAAATCAATGCGACCGTAATTCCAATGGGGGTGTAAGCAATCTTAATGCCCAGAGGCTCAAGATATTGGCCGACCCAACCATTCTGGGAATAGATCGCTGTCAGCGAGATGCCTGCAACGGCCGTCGGCAGCGCGAACGGCAAATCAATCAGCCCGTCAATCAGCCGTTTGCCGGGAAACGAATACCGCACCAGAACCCAAGCGACCAATAATCCAAACACGGTATTCACCAACGCCGCCGCCAGCGAAGCCGTTAAGCTAATGCGGAAGGAAGCAAGGACCCGCTCATTCGAAACCGCCTCCCAGAGATGAATCCAGCCGGAGCCAGTCGCCTTCAAAAAAATGGTTGTTAACGGGATCAGCACAATGACGCTTAAGTAAAGAATCGTGAATCCCATCGTTAATCCAAAACCGGGCAATACACTTTTTTGCACAATCCTGAGTCCCATATCCTGTCTCCTCTTCAGTTACTGTCAAAAGCCTTTCGCGGCTGAAGCATTCGAGGAACCTTCAAATCTGCGCTTCTCCGTTCGTTCGATCTGTACGATTCTGCCGTCGTGGATCACGATTTGCACGCTGCCGTATTGGATCCCTTTGACGCTTTCCGCAATCAGCTCCAGCCAAGCCGATTTCCGATCGATGTGCTTCTCCATGGCCAACTCCCCCCGCCATTATGGCTGATAGATTTGATCAAATACGCCGCCGTCGCTGAAAAATTTCTCCTGAGCCTTCTTCCAGCCGCCGAAATGTTCGTCAATCGTCACCAGCTCCACTTCCGGGAACAAGTCTTTATATTTTTCGGCAACCGATTGCAAACGCGGCCGATAATAGTTTCTGGCGGCAATCTCCTGGCCTTCCTCACTGTAAAGATAAGCCAAATACGCTTCCGCCGCTTCGCGTGTGCCGCGCCGGTCGACGACTTTATCGACAATTGTGACCGGCGGCTCCGCGAGAATGCTCAAAGGAGGAACGACGATTTCAAATTTATCCGGGCCCAGCTCGTTAATCGACAAGAACGCTTCGTTCTCCCAAGCTAACAGCACGTCTCCGATCCCGCGCTCCACGAACGTTGTCGTAGAACCCCGCGCCCCCGAGTCCAATACAGGAACATTTTTGAAGAGCTTTGTTATGAATTCGCTTGCCTTGGCTTCGTCCCCGTCGTTCTGCTTCAGCGCGTACGCCCAAGCCGCCAGGAAGTTCCAACGTGCACCGCCGGATGTCTTCGGGTTTGGCGTAATCACTTCAATCCCATCTCTCACCAAATCGTCCCAATCGTAAATTTCCTTCGGATTCCCTTTCCGCACCAAGAACACGATGGTCGATGTGTACGGCGTACTGTTATACTCCAATTCGTCCTGCCAGCCTTCGTCTATGAGTCCAGCCGCCTGAACTTCGTCGATGTCATACCCTAGCGCCAATGTGACCACATCCGCTTCCAACCCGTCGATGACCGCCCGGCCTTGTTTGCCGGAACCGCCGTGCGATTGATTGATGGTGATCTTCTGGCCGGTTTTCGACTCCCAGTACGCAGCGAATGCCGCGTTAAAATCCTCATACAATTCCCGAGTCGGGTCGTACGATACATTTAACAGTTCAAGCTGCACGCTCTCGCCGCTGGATGATCCATTTCCGCCTCCGCCGCCGCATGCCGCTAATGCCGCAACCGAGATCAGTAACAACAAAACCAATACCTTCTTGTTCATATTCCAAACGCTCCTTATTAGTAAATTTTTTAAATTATAGATTTATTTGTAAACGATTAATGAAAAAAATAGAGACACCACCCCTTAACTCAGGTTTGTTGTGTCTCCGGTTTGTCCGGTGGACTTATCCAACTATACCGATGTTTTTTATCGGTTTTAATGTGCACATTTTACCATCGCATATTTTTTGCGTCAATAAAACAGAAACATTTTGTCAACTCGAACAAAAGAATCGTAATTCCGCCATTTTCGTTCCCCTTCCCGCTCTCTCTTTCACTGCACAACTTATGAAGACACCTTGGCGGACGTAACTTTTTTTATAAATAAAATTAAGAGTTGCAATAATATTTGCTTATATAACATAGAACAAGAAAAAAAGCGCCTGAGCACCTCAAACGCTAGCGTACATCATTTCGATTTGGGAAAATGGGACCGCCTTGTCCGGATTTTGTTCTGTGTACAGCGCGTGGTAGCAGCCTCTTGCCGCCAACAGCTCTTGATGGCTGCCGCTCTCGACGATGCTGCCCTGCTTCATCACGAAGATCTGATCCGCCTGCACGACGGTCGACAGCCGGTGCGCGATCATAATGACCGTCTTGCCTTGGGACTTGCCCGCTTCCAGAATGGACTGCTGCACAAACTTTTCGCTCTCGTTATCAAGGGCGCTCGTCGCCTCATCCAACAGAATGACCGGCGGGTTCTTCAAGAACACGCGCGCGAGCGCAATCCGCTGCTTCTGCCCGCCGGACAGCTTCACGCCTCTTTCTCCCACCTCCGTCGCATATCCGTTCGGAAGCGCGCTGATGAACTCATGGGCGAACGCCTTCTTCGCCGCAGCGATCACCTCTTCATCCGATGCGTCAAGCTTGCCGATGCGGATGTTATCCATAATCGAGGAGCTGTACAGAAAGCTGTCCTGTGTTACAATGCCGACCTGCTCCCGCAGGCTTGAGAGTGCGATATCCTTAATATTCACTCCGTCTATGATCACTTCGCCCCGGTCCGCGTCATACATCCGGGTCATCAGCTGCAGGATGGTACTCTTGCCGCCGCCGCTTTCCCCGACGAAGGCATACGTCTTCCCTTTGTGCAGCGTGAACGACAGGTTGCGGATCAGCTTCCGGTCCGGACGGTATGAGAACGAGACGTCGCGGAACTTGATGCTGTCGGAGAAACCGTTCAAGCGATGCGGGCTTTCTTTTTCCGTGATTGTGACGCCCGTCTCCAGAAAATCGAACACCCTTCGCAGCGCCACACTCCCTTCCGTAACCGCCGGGAACGCCTGAACGAGCGCCGATACCGGACTCCTCATTCGATCCACATACGCGAAGAACGCAATTAACGCCCCCAATGACAGGCTGCCGTCGATGACGAACAGGCTGCCGGCCAGCACCACGATGAAAGGCGTTGCGTCGCTCAGCATATTTACTGCAGACAAGGACACGGCATTCATCCGCGCCTGCCGATCCGTGATCTGTTCGTATTGGCGCAGATGCCGGCTTAATTCCTCCTTATCCTTGCGCTCGGTAGAGAACAACTTGGACAAGAACGCCCCTTGAATTTTTTCGAAAATGAACCCGCTCAGCACGGAACGATAGTTCATCATCTCCCGCGTCGTCATCTTCAGTCTTCTAGACAGCATATGAGCGAGCCCAAACTGAAACCCGACCAGCAGCATCGCGAGGATGGAAAGCTTGGCATTCAGCGTAAACATGATCCCGATGACAAAGGTGAGCACCGTCAGTTCAATCCAGACATTCGAGAACATGGCGGTCATAAACCCGCGGATTCTCTCAATATCGTCGAAGAAACGCGTTCCGATCTCTCCGCTTTTATGGTCCGCGAAATACTTGGCATCCAAGGCATGCACCTTCCGGAACGCATCCAAGCGCAAATCCCGAATAATGTTGTTATTCGCTTTATGCAGAAAAAATTGCCTCACATATTCCATCGGTCCCCGGACGAGGAAGAATACGGCCATCACGGCCCCTGCAATCAGCAGCAGCTGCTGCAATTTCTCCGCGTAAGAAAGTGAACCGTTCTGAAGCAAATCGTCCAGCAAATATTTGATCACCATCGGAATAAATAACGGGATGAGAAACCGGAAGATGCTGCCGATAAAGCTTAGGCCATAAAGCCATTTCTGTTTGTAAGCGTATGGTTTGAATTGTTGAAATACGTTCACGTTACCCTCGCACTCCTTCGGGCATGGTATGGGTCTGGCTGGAATTCCCTTTCTACCACTCTCCAATAGGCTCAGCATGAAACCGAACAGAGGAGGACCACTTCTGCTTGTTAGTTGGCTCAGAAACATCCGCATCAACCATTCAGAGAAGGATCATCTGCTTGCCAATTACCGTTCATAGAAGGACCATCTGTTTGCTGAGTGAAGTAGAGAGTGGTACAAAGAGAGTTAATTTGGAACATCCACGGTGTACGAAACGGTAAATACTTCGCCGTGCTGCTGGAACTGGGCCCACAATTTATAAAGGCCGCCTGCCGGGAAGGATGCTTCAAATTTCGCTTCAGGTCCTGAGCCTTGGTCCTCTTCAGCATGCACATGCACATACCGCTCGCCGTCTTCAGACAAGACGACAACGTGTCCGATCGCGCCTAAGTAAGGCTCTAAATCCGTCACAGGCGCACCGGTCGCTTCGTCAACGACTGTAAACGTCAGCTGCGTCTCTCGTTCCGCGCCTAACCCTTCCAGCTCTAAACTGACCCGCTTCCGATCCGCCGTGTCGGACAACGTCGTCTCCCGCACGAGCGGCACCGCTTCAGCGGCAGCTCCATCCACTTGAACCCATGCCATCTTCGTCATCGAGTCCCCTCCGCTCGGCTTGAAATCGGCAATCATCCGATATTCCCCGCCGGCCGGAAAGTCGTTCTTCACCTCGAACACGCCGCCTCCCTTATATTCGGGATGGATGTGGTTGAAATACGATAAATCCTTGCTTACGACGATCAAGTGCAGCAGCTTCTCGTGCGTCACATCGAACGCTTCAATCGGCGTACTGTCCTCCCTGGCGATTTTCAGCCGAACGATCGGCTCTTCCACCGTCCACTCCACCTGCACCATGTCCGCTAGAAGACGATCGCTCTTCACGACCGCCGATTCATTTTCCCAGGACGCTTTCGCTCCACCGCATGCGGTCAACAGGACCGCCAGCAGCCCGAACACGATGATTCCTTTCTTATTCATACCGCAACGCCTCGCTTAACTGAGTTTTCGCGGCCCTCGAGGCCGGCAGGAAGCTCGAGATCAGGCTGACCGCCAAACCGAATATCACGATGATCGTCATGATTGTTCCGGATACGCCGAATTGGAAGGTCAACGACTGGATCTCAAGGAATGTCGATGTGATATAGATCAACAGAATCCCGAACAAGGAACCGATCACCGTTGCGGTAAGCCCGATCCCGAAGCCCTCCAAGAGGACTGTGCGCACGATCTGACCGCGGGTGACCCCGACGGCGCGCATCATGCCTAGCTCGCGGATGCGTTCCATAATGTTCATGAGCAGCGTGTTCGTAATCCCGATGCCGGAAATCACTGTAGACAGAATGATCAGGAAGTTGATGACGCCGAACGAACCTGTGTACACCGAGCCGATGACGGATACCCAATCCTCCGGGCCGAACATCTCCATAATGCGGGAACCGAATTGGCCGAAAATATTTTCGCGCAGCTGCAGCGGAGAAATGTCTTCTTCCTTCAACACAAGCGCGTTCCGCTCATATTTCACGCCGAAGCTTTCCCGGAAGTGCTCGATGTTCATGAACGCTCCGAATCCGTTATTCTTCATCGTGTCAACGATGCCGGCCACTTTGAACGGCTGCATTCCGTTCAGCGTATCCAGCTGAATATATTCGCCGACCGTTCCGCCCCAAAGCTGGAACGAAACACGGTCCAAGACGATTTCATTCGGGGCCAGCTGCTCGATGATCTCTCCTTGCGACGCGCCTGTCGTTCCCGTGAACAACGGGAACCGGTCAATCCATTCCGCGCCGACACCGTACACCGGCAGCTTCCGCTTCTGTCCGTCCACCAGCCAGACGATATCCTGCTTCGGATACGTGACCGCATCAGCCACGCCTTCTGTCGCCTTCAACTTCGCAATATCGTCCGGCTCGACATGGTGAAGCATCACGTCCAGATTGCCGCCGTAGGTGGAAAAAATCATTCGTTCATAGGTTTGAATCAACGCGGAGTTCAGCGAGCTCATCAGCACAATCATGGCGATGCCCATGCACAAGATGACGGAGGTCATCGAAGTGCGGCCCAGGTTCCGGCTTAAGTTGCGTCCCGCCACTTCGCCGCTGAAGCGGAACAATGCGCGGTACACCGGTTTGAGAGCGGTAACGAACAGCCGGAATAAGTACGGGTACAGCAAGGCGACCCCGATGAGGAGCGGCACGACCAGGAACAAGTTTTTGATGAAGAATCCGGATAAAATGAGCAGCACGCCCGCAGCCCATTGCCAATGCCTAAGGGATGTTTTCTCCGTCTGTATTTCTTTCAGGCTGTCGATGACACTGACTTTCCCAGCTTTGCGAATCGGATACAGCGCTGCAAGAACCGGGATGATCGCGCCGGCTGCCGCAGCGATGACCAAGCCTTTCGTCAGCTCGATCGTTGCCGCTTCATGAATGCCGAACAGCATGAAGATGACGGCTTTCAGCAGCAGCGCGAGGCCGTAGCCGACCGTTAACCCGACGACCGTCCCGATGACGGATAAGAGCAAAACTTCATACAGCACGAAGGTGCGCAATTGGTTCGGCGTATATCCGATCGTCTTCATGGCGGCAAATTCTTTCTTCCGCTCTTGAATGCTGACGTACAGCGAATTAAATATAACGAAGGCGCTAAGCGCAATGCCCAGGAAGCCGGCGATATAGAGCGCCATGAAGAACGTGTCCACATCTTTAAACTGTGTTTCGAAATCAATAATGACCGGCTGCATGTAAATGTTGTCTTGGGTATCCGCTAGAGCGTCAAGCTGGCGCTGGGCCGCTTCTTTCTCCGAGCCGTTCAACGCTTTCACTTGAATGACCTGGATCTGACCGGACAGATCAAACCACGATTGCAGGTCGCTTAACGGAACGACTACAGACCACGGATGATATTTTGCCATCATCCAGCTGGAGGGACCCATTAATTCAACTGTATATTTGACGATCGCCGAAATTTGGATCTCTTGTATGCCGTGATCCGTCTCCAAGGAGATCGTGTCGCCTACCTTCGTCTTCCATACGTTCGCGGTTCGGTCCGTAATGACGGCGCCGCCTTCCGTCAAGCTTCCTTCCACGACCTTGAAATCCGTCAAAGCGGTGTCCAAGTCGCTGTATCCCGTGAGGTCGACACGTTTCTGAATCTCGGTGGTGCCTTCCGCTTCCATCACCAGCTTCGTGCTTTCCTTCAAGACGGCGACGGAGGCTACGCCGTCCATCGCTTGGACAGTATCATGCACATCTTCCGAGAAATACGCCTCCGTTCCCAGAATCATAAAATCCGATTTGCCAAGAATGTTTTCTAAATACAGCGGAAATGTTTTCTTCGCGGTGTCAACCGAAGCGACCACCGCGAAGGTGGAAGCGACTCCGATGATGATCGATAACATCGTCAGTACGGTTCTAAGCTTTCGGCGCATCAAGTTGCGCCATGCGACCGACAATAGGTTCATCTTAGGCCCGCTCCTTCCCATTCCGCTTGCCGCACAATCGCGCCGTCTTGAAGCGTAATGATCCGATCTGCCGACTCCGCCGCGTTCCGATCATGCGTCACCATGACAACGGTAATTTGCTCTTCACGCTGCAGGCGGGAAAGCAGCCGCAGTACGTCTTCGCCGTTCTTGCGGTCCAAGTTTCCTGTCGGCTCATCCGCCAGGATCAGTGCCGGCTTCATCGCCAGAGCTCTTGCAATCGCAACCCGCTGCTGCTGTCCGCCGCTTAATTGCGACGGATAACTCGACGCTTTCCCTTCCAAATTCACTTCGCGGATCAGGCGGGCTACCGTTTGTTGTATTTCGTTCTTCGGCGTCTTGTTGGCCGCCAAGGCAAGTGCTATGTTTTCCGCTACCGTCATCATCGGCAGCAGCTGATAATTTTGAAAGACGAAGCCGACCTTCGTACGGCGGAACAAGGTTCTTTCTTTCTCGTTTAACGTCTGCAACAGCGTATCCCCGATCCGAATGCTTCCCGACGTGGGCAAATCCAATCCTCCGAGCAGTTGAAGCAATGTGCTCTTGCCGGAGCCGCTCGGACCCATGATCGCGACGAATTCTCCTTTGCGGATATGCAAATCCGTTTCCTGCAATGCTGTGAAGCTGCCTGCATCTGTGGTGTATACCTTTGTTACTTTCTCTAATTTGATCATTAACGTTTCATCCTCCTTCGTTCTTATGAACTCATCATAACCCGATGAAGGACCTTCCAACGCGCAAACCATGCGGGGCTTCCACGCAAACAATCGGGTGGACAAACGCAAAAAATTGCGGAAAACACGCAAAAACCCGCCCAAATTTGCGGGCGGGTTTGCGCTTAATGGGGAAGGAATGGAGAAGCCTCCCCAATCGAATAGATGTGCAATTCATGCATGGCGCGGGTGCAGGCCGTGTAGAACAGCTTCCGATCGCTTTCACGGCCGTACCGCTCACGGGATCCGTCGTAGATGATGACAGCATCAAATTCAACGCCCTTCGCCAAGTACACAGGGATGATCAAGACGCCTTTCTCGAAGGATACCGTGTCTTTCGTCACGAGCTTTACCGGCCCGCGTTCTTCCAAGGCGCGGTAAGCTTTATCGCTTTCCGCTGCTGTCTTGCAAATAATCCCGATCGATTCATAGCCTGCTTCCTTCAGCATGTTCACCGAATGGGCTACTTCATCATGCAGCGCCTCGCGGCTTTCGACTACCTTGACCTCAGGTACGTCCCCCCTCCGGTCGAACGGCTCAATCGCTTCACCGCCGGGAATCATGCGACGAGTAAATTCCACAATTTCACGCGTAGAGCGGTAGCTTTTCGTTAACCGGTACAACCGGCTTTCCTCCGGCCCATATAAGCTGAACAGCGGCTCATGGTCGTCAAAGGCGGAAGCATGCGGAAAGATCGCTTGATTTAAGTCGCCCAGCACCGTCATCCTCGCGCGGGGGAACAGCCGCTTCAAGAATTCAAGCTGGAACGGGGAGTAATCTTGCACTTCATCGATTATGACATGCCGGATCGAGTGATTGATTTGGAAGCCTTGCACCAGCTCCTGCAGGAATAAATAAGGGGTCGCGTCCTCGTTGGGCAGCTCATTCCGTTCAAGGCGCTCCAACGTGTACCGGCAAATGTCGTTCCAATGCTCCGGTACATGGCCTGTAAGCTCGTTCAGCAAACCTTCCTCCGAAAACAACTGCGCGTAAAGTGCCGTCACATCCACAAACTCCAGCTTTTCGACGGCTTGCCACACAGGCGCCATATTTTTTCGGACGACCATCCGAGCCAGAATATCCCGCTCCGCGGCAAAGTCGTCGAACGTATCCCCGCCGCTGCCGCGGTTCCGGCGAAATTCTTTAAAGCCAAGCTGGTAATCCTCCGCAGATAAAAACTGCATTTCTTCATCAACCCAACTCTGATTGACTTCCCCCCGCTCGAACTCGGCCAGCTCTTCGAGCAGCCACTCTCTTACCAGCTCAATGCGGTTCAATAACCGGATGGACGGGTTGTAACTGTAAAATTTCCTCCGAATGGCATCGGAGTCTATCACCGCCCGATCGCGGAAGAAGATCGGCCGAAATCTCATGCCGTCCTGCAGCAGCCGGTCCCGGTACGCGACTACCGCCTTGAAAAACTCGGACGAGGACTTGTACCGAATGCCCTCCTCTCTCACCGCGACCGCAGGGTCAGCAGCATCTACTTGCAGCAGAAGCTCCATTTGATCGAACGGATCCTCGAGGGTAAACCGGCTGCCAAGGCGATAATCCATATATTCCTGGAAGGTGGTCTGCTGCATGTTTTCTTCCCCAAGCTCCGGCAATACGGAGGACACATAGCTGTTGAACAGCGGATTCGGCGAGAACAGCACGATCTGATCCGCGCGAAGCGTCTCTCTATGCTTATACAGAAGATAAGCGACGCGCTGCAGTGCGGCGGATGTCTTCCCGCTCCCCGCGGCGCCCTGTACGATCACCATCCGGTGCTTGTCATCGCGGATGATCGCGTTCTGCGCCTTCTGGATCGTCGCCACAATGGATTTCATCTGCACATCCGAATTGCGGCTTAATACACGCTGCAGCAGCTCGTCACCGATCGTTACGCCGGTATCGAACAGCAGCCGAATTTCTCCATCCCGGATGGCAAACTGCCGCTTCAGCTGCAAGTCGCCTTTGATCTCTCCCATTGGGGTGTGATACGACGCTTCCCCGATATCGTGGTCGTAGTACAGGCTCGAAATCGGCGCGCGCCAATCATAGATCAGGAACGGACCGAACTCCCCGTCCTGGAAGGAAGCGATGCCTAAGTAAATACGTTCCGCCTCACGCTCGCCTTCCTCCACGAAATCCACGCGGCCGAAGTAAGGGTTTTGCTGCAAGCGGATCAGCTTCTTCATCGCATCGGACGCCTTCCGGTACCGCCGCTCCCGCTCCGAGAGCGTCTCCGCCTGCTGCCTCATGCTTGCGGCGGTTTCGATCCGGTCGTCCGCATCGGTTAAGTTGACCGTGACCTCTTCCCAGAAGCGCTGACGGATGTCCCTTACATCCGCCCAAACGTCCTGCACTTCCTCCTTCAACTCCTCGATGCGCCTTCCGATGTTAGCAATGACCTCCGTAACCCGCCGCTGCTCTTCAACCCATACCGTAGGCTTTCCGTCCATTGCTTCATCCCCTCCAATCGTCAGATACGTGCCATTGTAACGCCATTGGATGAAAATTGGCAGTCTGTTATTATTTGCAAATTCATGTTATAATATAAATAGAAAAGGGAACTCCCCGCCGTTGCGGGAGTTCCCTTTTTCGCATCTAATATAAATCCTCCGCCGGCAAGATCCCCAGCGCCTTCGCCTTCTTAATGACTTCGACGCGGGAGCTGACGTGCAGCTTCTGGAACAGCTCCGTCAAGCTGTACTCCAGCGATCGCTGGCTGATCATGAGCGTCTTGGAGATTTCCCGGTTGCTCTTTCCCTTCGCCAGCTCCCGAAGCAGCCGATCCTCCTCTTGGGAAATGGTCGTCCCTTCCACGCCCGGTTCGCCTTGCACAACAATCTCTTGCCTTCTTAGCTGCTTCAGCAGAAACATCGGCACAATCGCTTCCTTCTGTGCCGCGCAGCGCAGCGCGCGGATGAGCTGCTCGCGGGTAGACGTCTTCGCGATAAAGCCGGAGACGCCCGATTCCATCAGCAGGTTGAAGTGCGGCGCGATCTCAAACCCTGAATAAATCAGAATCACGGCGTCCGGAACATACTCTACTATTTTGCGCGCTAAATCCGCTCCGTTCATATGAGGCATGTATAAATCTAAGAGGATGACGTCAAACTTCTTTAACCGGACCAGATCGGTAACATAATACACGTCCGTCTCGATCGTCACACTCATATC
>Ga0180215_1004081_pt1 | contig 13233 bp, 10 predicted proteins | sample eDN3rd37CBELigBY_FD_128871 | JGI IMG/M metagenome (GOLD analysis project Ga0180215, IMG submission 128871) | Enriched backyard soil microbial communities from Emeryville, California, USA - eDNA 3rd pass 37_C BE-Lig BY (version 2) (version 2) | ecosystem: Environmental > Terrestrial > Soil >...
AAAAAAGGAACAGCCCGTCTGATTCCGACGACAGACACGCTCGCGCGTCCGCCTGGACCGCCTATTTTGACAACGGTTGCGTGGTCGAATCGAGTCATTTTACGGAGGATTAGTTTTCACTCGCCAGATCCGCCGCTAGAATAGAAGGGGTGATGATGGATCCGCGCGGCGATTCACGCGCCCATCATCGGCACGGGGAGTCCAGCGCGACAATCCGACTACTCCCCATTCTGAAGCGGGAGGGGCTGGAGATGACGATGTTGTCGGATCGGGGGATCGGCGGCGATCTGTCTCGGGCCTTGGAAGCGGCCCAAAACGGCGATTCGGCGGCCCGGGAGACTCTCTTTCGGGAGTGTTATCCCAAGGTGCTTCGAGCCGTTCGGCGCAAGTTCCGCACCAACAACTCGATGCGCTCGCTTTACGATTCGACCGACTTCGCGAGCGACGTCATGAAGAGTCTGGCCGCGAATCTGGACCATTTGAGCTTTCCCACGGTCGATCATCTGGTCGCCTTTTTGGCGCGGGTGGCCGAGCAGAAGGTCATCGATGAACACCGCAAGCGGCACACGTTGAAGCGCGACGTGAGCCGGGAGCGCCGCATTCACGATGGCGATTCGCAAACCGCGCCGACGGGCATCGCCTCGGACGAGCCCACCGCCAGCCAACTCGCCCAGGCCAACGAGGTCGAGGAGAAGCTCTTCGATCGCCAGGACGAGGTTGAGAAGCAGATTCTCCGGCTCCGCCGCGAGGGGCACGATAACACCGAGATCGCCGACCAGATCGGCTGGAACATCCGCAAGATCCAACGCTTCTTGAAGGAGCTTCACGACTCCCTGCGAAACACGGGGAGTTAGGAATGGCGGCTCCCCTCCAGCCCAACCCTCCGGATTGCGGGGACCTGGATCGGGTGGACCGAGAGGTTCGAAGATTCGAGCAAGCCTGCCGCCTGCGCGACGACGTGGCGCTGCGGCGCTACTGGGCCGACCGCGCCGATCGGGAGTCGCTCAACGGCGAGGACGAGCTGATCTGCCTTGGCGGCCTGATCAAGGCGGACCTCCGCCGCCGTTTCGAGCGCGGCGAGAGTCCGGCGGTGGCGAGCTACCTTGAGGAGTTCCCCCGTCTGGCGACGGCCGACAGCCGGGTCGTCAGCCTGATCTACGAGGAGTACTGTCTGCGGGAGGAGCGCGGGGAGGATCTCAACGTCGAGTCCTTCTGTGACCGTTATCCCGATTGGCGCGACTCGCTGGCCTCGCAGCTGCGCTATCATCGCCTGCTGAGCCGCGCGGCGGGTCTGCCGCCGCCGAAGCCCCGGTTTCCCGAGGCCGGCGAGAGCTTCGAGGAGTTCGTCCTCCGGTCGCAGATCGGCAAGGGCGGGTACTCGCGCGTGTTCCTGGCCGACGACCTCTCGCTGGGGGGCAAGCGGGTGGTGCTGAAGGTCTCTGTGGACCGCGGCCGGGAGGCCGAGACCCAGGGCGCTTTGGACCATCCCCACATCGTGCCCGTGAATTCGGTGACGTATCAGCCGGATGGCGACTTGCGCGGTCTGTCGATGCCTTATCGCCCGGGGCTGCCCCTGGACGAGGTGGCCCGAAGGATTCGCGACGGCGGCCGCTCGCCCCGCTCGGCGCGCGCGCTGTGGGACCACCTGGTCGCGGGGATCGACCTGGGGCCCGTCGGCCAGCGCGACGAGGGATTCGCCGCGGCCCTTCAGGCCGGCCCCCACGGCGACGGCTGGCGCGGGTTCCCTGTGGACGGGTCCTACGCGCGCGGGGTCGCCTGGATCGGCCTGATCCTGGCCCGAGCCCTCGACTACGCCCACCGCCGCGAGACGTTTCACCGCGACGTGAAGCCGGGCAACGTCCTTTTGACCATCCAGCACGGCCCCCAGCTTCTCGACTTCAACCTGGCGCAGTCGCCGCATTCGCCGAAGGAGGCGGAGTCGGCGCTTCTGGGCGGCACCCTTCCCTACATGGCGCCGGAGCAGATCGAGGCGTTTCTCAACCCCGATCTCTGGGGCCGGGTCGGCGCCCTGGCCGATCTTTACTCGCTCGGACTGGTGCTCCGCGAGTTGCTGACCGGGCGGGGACCCGAGCTGCCCAATCCCGACATCCCCCCGCCGCGGGCGATGCGCGAGCTGCTCGACCGCCGCGCCGGGCTCTCCACGGACCTGCGTCGCCACGACCCGCGGATTCCCCACGCCCTGGAGGCGATCGTCAAGAAGTGCCTGGCGTTCAAGCCGGAGGATCGCTACCTCGACGCCGGCCGCCTGGCCGACGACCTGGAGAACTTCCTGGAGCGCCGGCCGCTTGAGCATGTGAAGAATCCCTCCCGAGCCGAGCGGCTGCTCAACTGGGCGACGCGGAACCGCCGCGTGCTGGCCGCCAACGTGTTTTACCTTTGCGTTCTCGCGGCGCTCTCGCCCCTGGTGGTCCGGCAGGCCGCCCATTACCTGCGCCCGGCGGTCCGGGACCACCCCGAGTTCCAACGGGCGGTGGCCGCCTTCGACGGCGGAGATTACCAGCGGGCGACGACGCTGCTCATGAATCTGGTGGAGGACTATCCCGACGCGCCGCTCCCCCGCTTCTATCTCGGCCTCGCGCTGGCCCACGCCGATCGCCTTCCCGAAGACGCCTCGCAGGTTTACTACTCAAGCGCCATGAGCCTGCCCGGCTCCGACGCCGAGCTGCGCGACTGGCTCCGGGATCATCCCCGCCTGGGCGAACATCTGCGATGGTTTGGCGAGACCAACCTGGAGAAGATCAAATCCCTGGTGACCGGCCCCTCCTCGCCGGCGGTCGAGGAGGCCATCAGCCGCGTCTTCAACACGGCGGCCCACGCTTCCAACCACGCCCTGCGCGTCGAGCCCGACTCGTCCCAGACGATCCAGCAACTCGCCACGATCGCCGAATACGAAAAAGACTATGAAACCGCCCAGGCGTATCTCTCGTCGCTTTTGGATTCGGCTCGGAAGGCCGGCGCGACGGTCAAGGAACTCTACGCCTGGCGGCTGCAGCGGGCGAGGGTCATGCTGCTTCGAGCCAAGCAGTTGATTCGCTCGCGCGAGATCGCGGCTCGGGATCGGGCCGTCGAGCTCGCCAACGAAGCCGTCGCCGACCTGGATCTCGGCTCCGGGCTCGTCTCCGACAATCTGAGGCTCGTCCACCTCGGCCTGAAAACCGAAGCCCTCATCACCCGAGCCGAAGTCCGCCGCCTGCGGGGTCTGCGCGCGTTCGCCGATTCCGACTACATGGAGGCCAAGTCGTCCCTGGAGGCCTGGACCCGGCTCGCCAGCGCCGGCGGATCGCCCGTGCGGGTGGACTTGCAGGACGCCTACCGCAAGCGCCTGCTCTCCCTGGGAGACGGCTCGGCCGGGACCAACGCCTCGCTTTAGCGGCTGGTCATCCCTTCAAATCCCCGTCTTCCGGCGACGACGACGGCGGCGGATCGCCCAGCGCCCGGGGGTGGAATCGAGCGTGGACCTGGCGGAGCCGGCTCAGTTCCACTCGGGTGTAAACCTGGGTGGTGGCGATCGAGGCGTGGCCCAGCATCTCCTGGACGGCCCGAAGATCAGCGCCGCCAGCCAGCAGATGAGTCGCGAAGCTGTGCCGCAAGGTGTGCGGGCCAACCGCGCCGGGGAGCCCCGCGGCCGTCGCGTGTTGCTTGACGATTCGCCAGAGGCCGACGCGCGAGAGCGGCCGGCCCGCCCTGGTGACGAAGACCGTCGGCGTTTCGGGATGCTTGGCGACGAGCGCCGGGCGATCGCCCCGGAGGTAGGCCTCCAGAGCCTCGACGGCTCTCGACCCGACGGGAACCCAGCGCTCCTTGTTCCCCTTGCCCACGCACCGGGCCAGGCCCCGCGACAAGTCGAGATCGCCGGGCTTCAGCCCGACAACCTCCGACGCCCGGCAACCGGTCGCGTAAAGCGTCTCGAGCGCCGCCCGGTCGCGCCGGCCCAATCGGGTCTTCGCCGACGGGGCGTTCAAGAGCCGTTCGACCGCCGCGGGGCCAAGAACCACCGGCAAGCGGTCCCAAACCGCCGGGGCCGCCAGCAACTTCGCCGTGTTCTCCGTCAGTCGCCCTTCGAGGACCAGAAACCGGAAGAACGTCGAGAGGCTCGCCAGGTGCCGCGCGACGCTGCTGGGGGCGAGGCCCGAGCCAACCAACTCGTCGACGTACCCGCTCAACGTCTCAATTTTTACCGCGCCGAGCGGACCGGGGGCGTGGACTTTCCGCCAGCCCTGAAACCGCATCAGGTCCGACCGATACGCGGCCAGCGTGTGGGGCGAAACGCCGCACTCGGCCATCAGGTAATGCAGGAACGGACCAACCGGGTCCAGCCCCCGACGAGGACGGGGCTCGGGGTTCGAGGTGGTTTCGCGAGTCACGCGGTTGGGGCCCTTCACGATTCGGGTCGGATTCCATCGGCGATGCCTCCCTCATCATCGGCCGGTCGCGCCGATTGACTCCAGCGTCCCGCGCGGGCGCGTCACCTCTTGGAACAACCGCCGCCGGGTGGTAGCCTCTTGCTTTGTTTTTGGTTTGGAGGATTCAGGCATGCCCGTGGAACTGAGCGCGGAGCTCCGGCAAAAGCTCGTCGACCTGCTGCGGAGGGATTCCCTGCGCGTCGGCCAATTCACCCTGGCGAGCGGCCGAAGCTCGCATTACTACATCGACGGCCGCAAGGTCACGCTCGGCGCCGAGGGCGCCCGGTTGATCGGCGAGGCGATCCTCGCGGTCCTGGCCGACCATCCCGACGTGGCCGCCGTCGGCGGTCTGACTATGGGCGCCGATCCGATGGTTGGCGCCGCGCTGGCCCTCGCGCCCGACCATGACCGAGCCGCCCTGCGGGGTTTTTTGGTCCGCAAGCAGGCCAAGGGCCACGGCGCGGGGAACCTGGTCGAGGGGCCGCTTGAGCCGGGCTCGACCGTGGCGATCGTCGAGGACGTGACCACCACCGGGGGCTCGTCGCTCCAGGCCGTCGACGCCGTGGAGGCCCTCGGCTGCAAGGTGGCCGTCGTCATCGCCCTGCTCGACCGCCTGGAGGGCGCCGCCGACACGTTCGCCGCGCGGGGCCTCCATTTCCAAAGTCTTTTGACCATCCGAGACCTGGGCGTCGAACCCCTCGCGCCCGCCTCCGCGTAGGTTCCAGCCGCCGCGATCGATCAGGGATGATCCATCATGGAAACCAGCCTGCACCGGGAATTGAAGGATTATTACGTCTCGATTCAAGGAGGGCGTTGCGAGGTCGCGGTGTCCGGCTATCGGATCGACGCCGTGAACGACGACGGCGTTTTGATCGAGGTGCAGACGGGACCTCTGGGGGCGCTTAAGCCCAAGTTGAGGGCGTTGCTTCCCGAGCATCGGATCCGGGTGGTCAAGCCGGTCGTCCTGCGCCGTAGGATCATCCGCCGGGACCGGCCGGGCGGCCCCGACCTCTCGAGTCGCAAAAGCCCCCTGCGCGGGGCTTTGAGCGACGTGTTCGACGACCTGGTCGGCCTGGCCGCCCTGTTCCCCGATGGGAACCTGAGCATCGACCTGCTGGGCGTCACGGTCGCCGAGACGCGGACGCCTCGGCGCCGGCGGCCCGGATACCGGGTGGTCGACCGTCGCCTCGACGCGATCCTGGAGACCATGCGACTAAGCCAACCGGGCGACCTTTGGGAGCTATTGCCGCCGGGGATGGCCGAGTCCGAGCCCTTCACGACGCGCGACCTCGCCCGCAAACTCGACGCGCCGCTCGCCTTCGCCCAGCGGGTCGCCTACTGCCTGCGCCTCTCCGGGGCCGTCGAGTCAATCGGCAAACGAGGCAACAGCCGTCTCTACCAGCCCCGCGAGGCCCTCATTTCGGCCTAACGCGACTTCGTATCGACGGCGTCCTTTGACTTGCCCGCCCTTGGCGAGTGACGAACACTCTCGTTTCCTCCCACCCGGGTCGCGAGGCGCGAAGAATCCGGGACGACGGCGCGGACGACGTCGGCATCAAGACGCGATCTGGAACGCGGTTTCAAGACGGGGTCGAATGGAGAGAAACCAGCCCCGGCGTCGCCCCGGAAACGGAACTTCGTCGGGAGAATGGAGGCGAGGATCGGTTGGACGTCGGCGAGTGGCACCGGGCCTCATGCCTGCTCGGTCGCGGCGCGTTCGCCGTTGTAAAGGAGCATGAGGTTTTTACGCGCTCGGAACCAGAGCCGCGCTTCGAGTTGATAGGGGCATTGGGGATCGGGACACGGTTGGTTCGGCTCTCCGGTAATGGGGCACCGCCCATTCGAGCATTGCCGGACGGGACCATCCGTCGAACCTTCGGCGAGGGGCAAACTGGCGTTCATGTCGTTGTCGACGTCCATGGTAAAAATTGCAATACTCCATCCTTCCGGGGGGCGGGAATGCTTTCTTCGCGATGGTCGGTTTAGACCGTCGACCCGAGAAGCCGCTCCCCATTTTGACGGGTTGGGGCAATCGGAGCGCCTCGGCGCGCCGAGGCCTGGATCAATGACTTGAGCACGCGGGGCGCGTCGTTCGACTCCTGAGCGGCGTCTCGCGAGCGCTTTTGCGCGGCGTCTCCGAAAGAAGTAGTCCCCAGGTGAAAATCGCGAGGTCGAAATCAGGGGCGACAGTCCAGGCAACGCCGGGCGAATGAGACCGGCAGTTGTGGAGCAAAAAACGTGCCCGAGCCGTCCGCTTCCGGCGGCCCGATCGATCGAAAGGTCCGAAAAAACACAAGAGCCCCGCCAGGCGCGGCCGCCTGAGCAGGGCTCCCATAGCCTCCGGGGGCTCCCATACGATCGAAGGATGAGAGCCGCTTCGGCCTGAAGTTACCGATTGAAACCCAACTTGTCAACGACAATTTCAGAATGAATTCTTACGGTTTTTCTGTTCAGCCGGACTGGGCGAACCGCCGGGCCTACCGCCGCGACCGTAGCGTTGTCTCAATCGGGGACCGAGGTGAGCCGCAGCGTCTCGCTGGAGACGTTGTACCGCGGCGCCAGGACCTCGCGCGACCGGCGCAGCAGCCAGTGGCCGCAAGGCACCAGAAGGGGGCGGACCAGGAGGGCGTCGATGGCGATGCCGACGACCAGCGCGAAGCCAAGCTGGCGGAGCGAGCCCAGGGGGCTGAACAGAAACGACGCGAAGCTGCACGCCGTGATCGCCGCGGCCGAGGAGATCAAGGCGCCGGTCTGGCCGATCGCCCGGACAATCCCGCCGCGAAAGCCGTGGCGGGCGGTCTCCTCGTGCAGACGGGTCATCAGGAAGATGTTGTAATCGACCCCCACGGCCACCAGGATCACGAACAGGAAATACGGGACCTTCCAGTCGAGCCCCTCGGCGCCCAGCAGCGTCACGAAGGTCAGGTGCGTGGCCCCCAGGGCGAAGGCGTAGGTGAGGACCATGGTCGCGACCAGGTTGAGGCAGGCCCAGGGGTCGCGGAGGGCGAGCATCAGGACGAGGAAGACGCCGATGGGGACCACGAACCAGCTTTGGACCTGGTCGTCGCGGGTCAACTTGCGGACGTCGGCCGACTCGGCGTTGGCCCCGGCCACCGACGCGGTGACGTGGATTCCCTGGTACTCGCCCAGGTAGTCGTCGAGCCGGTCGCGGAGCGTCTGCACCTGGTTCATCGCCTCGTTTGAGAAAACCCGCGCGGCCAGCGTCACGTCGATCCGGGCGTGGCGGCCGTCGGGCGTGATGTAGGTGGCGAAGCTCCTGAGCAGCTCGGGGTTTTCCTTGATCGTCTCGGGCGTGATGAGCAGACGATCCAGCGCCCGGCGGCCCAGCGGATCGTCCAGGATCACGCCGATCTCCTTGTGGGCGAGCTTCGCCCCCTCGGAGATCTGCGAGGCGCCCTCCGCGGCGCGGGTCAGCTCGCGGAGCAGCGTCTCCACCGGCCCCTCGGGGTTCGGGGGCTCGGGCGGCGGCGCCGGCTTGGCGGCGGGTTCGGGCGCGGGCTCGGCGGCTTCCTCCGCGCCGGAGACGAGCCGGGCCGCGGCCTCGAAGAGGCCCGAGCCGGCCACGCGCTCTTGCGCGCCGCGGGCCGCGCCCTGCAGCACCAGTTGGTTGAAGCCCGCGTTCAGGGCCGCCACGTTCCAGGTCGTCGGCGCCGCCTGAGACCACAACAGCGCCGTCGAGGCCGATTTGAGCCCTTCGGAGAGCGCGTCGGGCGTCTCGGCGGGGGCGTTGCCGGGCGGGGTTTCCGGCTTGCCGGCCGCCGGCGCGGGAGCGGGGCCGCCGATGATGTTCAGGCCGGTTCGTTGCTGCAGCCAGAGCGCCGCGCGAAGTTTGGCCGCGCCGGCGGTGAGGCCCTTTTCCAGTTCCTCGCCCCCCTCGGCGAGTTGCCGAAACCCCTCGTCCACCTCGCCCAACCGCGACGCGAGTCGGGCCCGGTTCAAGGGCGCGGGGCTGCCCAACGGCTGGGTCGCCGAGCGGACCTCGCTATGCCGCCTTTGGTGCGAGAGCAGGCGGCTCACGTCGTCGATCAGGGCGAGCCCTTGCGAGGTGGTTAGATCGGTGTCCGACTCAAGCACGATGGTGAGGGGCGCGGTCATCCCCGGGTCGAACTTCGAGAGCAAAAGCTTCAGGTTCTCGGCCGATGTGGAGGACGGCGGAAGCTCGCTGACCAGGTCCATCACGAAGTGGGTTTGCAGGCCGACGGCCGCCAGGGGGATCATCACCCCGAGGGTCACGATCCAGCTTCGCAGGGGGCGGGCCATCGCCTTTCGACCCACGGCCTCCCACACACCCCCTTGAGACCGCGCGGCGAAGTTTTCGAAGGAGCGCGCCCGCCAGCGGGCCAGGACGACCAGGAGCGCGGGGGTGAGGCTGAGCGTGGCGATCAGGGTGATGGCCAGCCCCAGCGCCACGCTTGGCCCGGTGGTGGAGAAGAGCTTGAACTTCGTCACCCCCATCAGCATCAGGCCGACGATGATCGTCCCGGCGCTTGTCAGCAGCGGGACGAACGACCGCGAGAGCGTCATCCGCATCACCCCGGCCGGGTTGCGGGGGTTGAAGTGCTCGCCGAACCGCCACGAGAGAAAGAGGCAGAAGTCGGTTCCGGTGCCGAACAAAAGCGCCACCAGGAACAACTCGACCAGGGGCGAGATCTGCCAGCCGACCCCGTTGAGCCAGGCCAAGGCGCCGCGGGAGATGACCAGGCTGACGCCGATGGTCGTCAGCGGCACCAGGGCCAGCCAGAACGACCGATAGACGATTAAAAGCACCATCAAGAGCAGAATGACCGTAACCACGGCCGCCCGGTCGAGCGAGACCTGAACCTGATGCATGTAGTCGCGCCCCAGGGCCGCGTCGCCGGTCCAAAGCAGCTTCAGCCCCGGAGCGGGGGAAAATTCCCGGGCCACCTCGCCGGCCTGCTCCCGGAGCCAGTCCATCGTCAGATGAGCGGCCGGCGACACGTTGGCGGCGTCGAGCGGCACGACGACGAGCGTCGCCTCGCCGTCGTCGCTGGTCAGGCGTTCGGCAATCTCGGATTGCGAGTCGGGGCCAAGCACCCGGAGTATCGGCCGGGGCCGCTCGGCCGTCTCGAATCGGCGCTGAAGGGAGGCCGCCAGGCGGCGGTCGGCCTCGGTCAGGCCGCCGGGGCGCCACAGCGCCACCACGGCCATCGACTCATAGGCTTGATCGGGCCAGCAGGCCTTGACCAGTTCGGCCGCCCGGCGGCTCTCGGCCTCCTCGCCCAGCAGCTTCGACTGTCCCTCGGCCGCCAACCGCGTCAGGTTGGGCGCGAAAATCCCGACGACGGCGGCCAGCGTCAGCCACGCCGCGATCGTCCAACCGGGGCGGCGGCTTGGGAATGTCTTCAGCTTTTCCAAAAGCATCTATCCCGACTCCTGGGATCTCATCGCCGCGAGGTCCGCCGATCCGTCTGGAGGCTGAGTGCTTGGGAGGGAGGGGCGCGACACCATCTTCGGCGCCGAATGGGCCCACGCCGCGGTGATCCTTGGACGCGGGCGAGAGGCGCGGTTCAACTTCTCTTGATCTTGCTCTCCATTAAAAAACTATAGAGATCGCGCTGAATCTCGACAACCAATTTCCCGGCGGGGGCGTTCGCCGGTCTTCGGGAGGGCGATACCCTCCCGGGAATTACCCGCGGCGCGCGCCTACGGCTCACGCTTGAGTTTGGTCCACCACCATAATTACAAGCGTCCAAAGAACGCTCCCAGAACCCCAAAGACCAAGTGGGCGGCGATTGGCCCGACAATGCATGACCCAATAAACGCGATCGCCACATCAGCCCGCGTCACCTGGCGCTCCCAGAAGCGAGCCCGCGCCCGAACCCGGATCATCGCAATCCTCATGACGAGCATCGGGGACCAGAGCCAAACGAACGCCTGCGACAGAATGAAACCCGCCATAAACGCGGAGCCCGCCGCGATCGCAACGACGCACGCGGCGGCGATCACGAGATTGACGATCCGGAAAACGGCTCCCAGATTCCAGCTCATAGCGCGAGTTTCCAGCTGCGACTATTTCGGTTCGGTCGGCCGGTACTCGTTACAGAAATCGATCCGCTCGCCGATGCTCGGGTGCGAGGCCCGGAAGATCTTGTAGACCCAACCGGGGCGGGGGTTGCTCAGATTCTCGGTCTGGAGCTTCACGAAGGCGGTCGCCCCCGCGCGGTTGGCTTGGGTCAACACCAAGGCGAACCGATCGGCCTCGTGCTCTTGATAACGGCTATACGCCATCGCGCCCGGGCTCAGAAACAGATTGGAGATTTGCAGCAACATCAAAAGCAAGGGGACCGAAGCCACGTCCGAAAGCCGGTCGAAGCCCAGCCGGCCGCGAAACCGATCGACCAACCAATTCCCGGCCAGGTGGACGAAGTACAGGCCGATCAGGGTGACAATGAAAGACAACAGGATCGACCGGACGACGTGCCCCAAAACATAATGCCCCATCTCGTGGGCCATGACGAAGAGGACCTCGTCCTCGTCGAGCCGGTTCAACAAGGTATCCCACAGGACGATCCGCTTCGTGCCCAGGAAGCCGGTGACGTAGGCGTTGACGGCCTTGGTGTCGACGCTCTTGTTCACCTCGAAGACCCGGCCCGACTCGATCCCCGCCCGGTCGGCCAGGTTGAGGATCGACCGCTCAAGCTCCTGGTTCTTCATCGGCCCGAAATCGTTGAACAGGGGGTCGATCCAGATCGGCTTGACCAGCATGCCGACGAACAGGAACGGAACCGACAAAAGCGCCGTGTGGAACCACCACCACCGCGGGCTCCGCCGCAAGAGCAGGTAGGGGACCCAGACCGTCAACACGGCGACCACCACGTTGACGCCCACGGCCGTCGCCATGTCGCTTAGCCACTTCGCGTTCGTCTGGTTCGACAGGCCGTAGGCGTGGAGCCGGACGAACCCCTCGTAGTAGTCGATCGGCAACTCGATCAGGGCGACGATGACGAGAAACAGCGCGATGTAGACGCCGATCGTCGGAAACCACCGCCTCCCAACCCGCGCCGCCAGGGTCCGCAGCCGGGCCGAGAACCCCGAGAAGGCCAGGGCCGCGGGCAGCGCGATCGCCCAGAGGCGATTGAACCCCCAGATCCACATCCCGCTCCGATAAAAAGCCATCGCCTTCTCGGTCGGCTCGGGAACGGGAACCGGGGCGTGTTCGTCGATGTCGGCCGGCGTCGAAGCGGCCGGCGACTCCGGTTCCGTCCGCGCCTGAACCTTGTTCGCGGACCAAGTCAACGATCCCGCGGCCACGAGAAGCAGGAGGCAAGCCAGCCGCGCCCCGACGCCTCCTCCGGGCCGGCGCGACGCGGCGGCGGAATCGGCCTCGAAGGCCAGGCGACGGCACGGGGCTTGCCAGTGGTATTCAGACGTCGGCACACGACAAATCATGTTTCGCCAAGCATCCCCCAAACAAGGAGCGAGAAAATGGGCATGACGACCGAAATGCTGCGTGAAAACCGGGTCTCCCCTCACGAGCGCCAGGAGGGGACCATCACCAGCGCGATCGAGGAGTACACAAGCATGGTGCCCTCGGGCACGTACCTAAGCCTGGCCGTTGGGGCGATCGGCATGGCCGCCGGCCTCCACCTCCTCGGCCGGAAACAGGACTCGCAGTTTATCGGCATGTGGGTTCCCACGATCCTGCTGCTGGGGGTTTACAACAAAATGGTTAAGCTCCACGGCTCGGATTGAACCAGCCGAACCGAGGCGCGCTGATCCGTTTGGCCCCCGGACCGTCCGGTCGGGGGGCGGGCGGGTCAGCGGTTGCGCAGCCCGTAACGGATGTCAAAAACCTCCTCGATCGTCTGCAATTGGGAAACCAGGGCGGGGAGGGCGCTGGCGACGGGACGGGCCAGCACGGCTCGGACAACGCGTTCGGTGGGCAGGTCGCCGTCGCGGACGCGCAGCTCAAGGACGTTCAGGTCGCTTTCATCCAGGATCGTTTCGACGACCCGCGCGGCCGAGTCGCGGTTCCGCGTTGAAACCAACAGAACGAACGAGCGGGGTCGGACGCGCACCCGGCTCTCGACCCATCGCATCACCGTGAGAATCGCCAGGATGATGACCGTTGTGAGGATCGCCGCCGTGTAGAGTCCCCCGCCCGCCGCCAGGCCCAGGGCCGCCACGGCCCAGATGCTGGCCGCGGTGGTCAGACCGACCACCATCTCGTTGCGCCTGAGAATCGCCCCGGCGCCCAGGAAGCCAATCCCGCTGACCACCTGCGCCGCCACCCGCGACGGATCGAGTTCGACGCGCGAGGGGGAGAGCACGTCGTTGAAACCGTGCGCCGAGACGATCATGAACAGCGCCGCCCCCAGGCTCACGAGCATGTGGGTTCGCAATCCGGCGGCCTTGTCCGACCAGTGCCGCTCCAGGCCGATCGCTCCGCCCAGAATCGCGGCGCAACCCAAACGCGCGCAGAGGTCCAAAACGTCCATCAAGCAGCGTCCTTGTCGTCCGTCAGCCGCCCGCTCGGCAAGCGTGAAAGAGAGGCCAAAGGTAAAGCGCCTCGGCCGGCTCGTCGGGCCGGGCGCCGTCGGGATGGGCCGCGGCCCAGGTCTCCCACGCCGCGACCACGTCGGCGGGGAGGAACGCCTCGACCGCCAAAGGATGCCCGCGACGGACCATCCAGGTCAAGTGGCGAACGACGACCACCGGCTCCAGCCCTCGAATGGCGGCCGCCTCGTCGATCGAAAATCCCCGATCCAATAGCCGCCAGGTCCATTCCTCCGTCGAGACATGTCTCCCGGCGGGCGATGGCGGCGGG
>Ga0180215_1004083_pt1 | contig 13223 bp, 10 predicted proteins | sample eDN3rd37CBELigBY_FD_128871 | JGI IMG/M metagenome (GOLD analysis project Ga0180215, IMG submission 128871) | Enriched backyard soil microbial communities from Emeryville, California, USA - eDNA 3rd pass 37_C BE-Lig BY (version 2) (version 2) | ecosystem: Environmental > Terrestrial > Soil >...
ATATGTATTAACAAAGACTGTTCTGGGAAATGCTCCAACACCTCATTAAGTGTTGGCATGAGTCCAGCACCCTTACCTCGCAATGGATAAGTTTTCCCGCTATCGGCTGTATAGCCATAGCCTATATCTAGTAGTTTTAATTCCTCCATTGTGTGTTCTCTTGTAACTCCTGTGCCATTCGTTCTGCAATCCAATGTCCAATCGTGGAAAACGGCAAATTCTCCATCGAGAGTCGGCTGTACGTCCAATTCAACAATATCTGCCCCTGCCTTAAAGGCTGCCTCCATGGAGGGAATGGTATTTTCTATATAAGTGTGCTGCGGCTTGAAAATTTTTTCCGCTGTACAGGTATCCCCAGTAATACCCTCCATCGGAAAAGTTTGCGCGACTCCGCGATGCGCTAACAGGAATGGCTTTTTTTGATCACTGCTGATAAAGATGGAAGAGTTATTTAGATAAATAAACACGATTAATAAAAGGATAAAAGTCAAAACCCTTTTGCCTATGCGTCTAAACATGTGTCACCTATTTTCTTTGTTTAGTGTTTTGGCGGAATTGGATATGGAAGTGTGAAACTCCAAAGCATTGCTTTGGAGTTTCTTTAAGAGATGAGAGTAATAATCCAATGGCTGATGCTTACAATCAAAATACTCTGACCAAATCCGCAAAGTGTTCCTGTTGTCATTCTAAGAATATTGTTGCTTTCACGGAAATGCATTTTCTGCGTCCAGCCATCAGCTGCCATTGGGATATTAAGCAGGATTCCAAGCCAAATCGGTAAATATAGCATGAAAATCAGCAAAAAAGGAAATAAAAGGTAACCAACAAGGATTCCAGTACATCTTGCACATAACGGGAGTGAACGGCCATAAATCGTAACGGATCGGTCCTTTCTTCGATGACAAGGGACAATGGCAGTTAGTTTTTCAAGGCCAATTACAATCCGGTCCACAATCACAGTCTGTATCCGGGCAATCACAATCAGGTGTACAATCCCATTTATTTTTGCCTTTTTTCCTATATCTATAGTAGTAAATTATAAATAATAATATGAGTACTCCCAATATAATTGCTATCACGCCAATTAGGGTTTTCCCGCTTATAATGAAGGAAATCCCAACGATCAAACAAATAATTAAAACAGACAATAGCAGAAAAAACAATGAAAAATCACCTTTTTCTTTATAAAATCTATGTTAAACTATGACCTTTAATTTGTGCTACTAGCTCAACTCTTTCAGAAAACTCCTTTTTCTCTCATTCTAACAGATTTCATTAGTATCATTTACATAAAATAGAAAAAAACTTCCTAGCTTCTAGGAAGTTTTTTTCTATAAGGACCTATTTCCCGCAGCACTTTTTATACTTTTTGCCGCTTCCGCATAGACATGGATCATTTCTGCCAACTTTCTTTTTTGCATGAAAGTCAATAACATTTGCAGCGCTTTTTCTTTTGGCAGATAGCCCTGATGGACAGTGGCCTTTTAACATACGCTGCGGAGTATTATTTAATAGCTCCACCGTGTGATCCATCGCCACTTTCACATCATCAAAGGTATCAAAAATAATATTTCGGCTGATTGTATCAAACACCTCTTTATGCGGGGCGCCCATTCTTGTCAGGTAAGCACACTCTTCTGTAAGATCTTCTGCTTCCTCTCTAGTAAGATCGTAGGTATTTGTAAGAAAGGTAACAAATTTTAAAAAGCTTGTATTCTTATCAATAAAATCAATATCTCCAGCCGCGAGCAATTGTTTTTTAGTAAATGGATAAAACTCAAGTTCGGCGCGCATCTCATGCTCTTTTTTAATCTCATCCGGATCTTCTGCATCGATATCTGAAAAAACTTCTTGATCAATCATCATATTTTCATAGTATTTAACTGCTTCGATTATAATCGAATAAAATTCAGTTCTATCTGGAATAATCGTATACTTCTCAAGCAGCTCAAATAGTTCATCACTGCGTAGAGAGCCATAATAATATAACATTCCGTGGGTTAGTTTAACCCATTCTGTATTTCGTTTAATAATAGGAAGAATTTCACTGTTATTTTCATACTGTTCCAATTTAGGAAGAAGATCTTGCGGAATAACAAGCACTTTTTCCTTTTTATACATTCCGGTGAAAATGAATCCGGTAGTTCTTAAATATTCTATTTGATTCATTTCTAAGAACGGCAGCGGAAGTACACCATTATTCCTGATTAATTGTGTTAGCAAATGATAGCGATCTTCATCAAATGTATGAATAATATTATTTATGAAATGAGGGATTTCTTCTGTAAGCAAGTCTGCCAAATCTGCTTTTTTTAATCCACTCGCGTTTTTTACCTGAAGCTGTTTACGGATGTCATCGAGTTCCGTTTTCGTTAGTGCCGATAGTATATCCTGAAGGCTCATTGGCAGAGAAATCTCTTTAAAAGTCTTTTGAGTCCATTTTTCAAAATAATCATCTTTTATTGTTTCTTCTTTCGTGTTTACCATTTCATTTTTTGCCATTTTTACACCCTTCGTTTTATATCAATTTTTTCCATAAAAAAGCACCTAGACAGTTAGGCGCTAATTGTTATTCAACCTCTGGCTTTGGATAGTCATAGCCCTTCGTATCAACGGTGACCGTTTTCATTTTCTGATCTTGCAATGGCTTGTCCATTCCGTCACGTTCAACCGAGACAATTTCATCAACCGTTTCCATACCTTCAATTACTTTTCCAAATCCCGCATAATCGCCGTCTAGATGAGGCGCTTCTGCAACCATGATGAAGAATTGTGAACCAGCTGAATTCGGTTCGTTTGTCCGTGCCATGGAAATGACACCGCGATCGTGTTTCACTGTATTTGCTTCAAAGCCGTTTGACTGAAATTCACCTTTAATCGCGTATCCAGGACCTCCTGAGCCGTTTCCTTCTGGATCTCCGCCCTGAATCATAAAATCAGGGATTACCCGATGGAATGTCAGCCCATCATAAAAGCCATCTTCAATTAAAGAAATAAAGTTAGCTACCGTATTAGGGGCCGCTTCCGGAAAAAGTTCAAGAACGATATTTTTCCCATTTTCCATGGTTATCGTCACAATTGGACGTTCCTTCACATCGGCGGGGTACCCTGTTTTTTCACTGTCTGTGCCACCTGCTGTATTGGATTCTTTCTCCTGTGTTCCGCATCCTGATAAAATCATAACTGCAGCTGTTACAGATAAAAGAAAATAAAAAGCTTTTTTATGTAATCGCATGGCAGAAAACCCTCCCTTCCAATTAACTTTTTTATTTTAACATAGAATACAATAATATTCAGTGGGGGTAAAAGAACTGAAAAAAACAATCCATTATATACCAGCTGAAATTCATTTCCTCCACCTTATATACAGCATAATTACAACAAGATACAAGAGAATAACAACAACCAAGGTGAACAATCGTTCCTGCACTGTTCCGTCTGCGAGAAGTACAGGTCCTAGTCCAAAAAAGGTTATGGCAAGAAGCAGTACCACAAATAGTAAATTAATCATCCATTTCATTGTAAAAAGCCTCCATATGCGAAAATAATCCACCTGAATTAAGGTGGATTATTCTATGTGTTACTTCTTAATTTTATATCGCTGATGGTTGACCACTGTCAGAATAGGTTCCTCTTTTTTTGAATTGTAGCCTATTTCAACAATAACTGAATTATCTCTTACGACGTTCACCTTGCCTGTTTTACCCTTTTCTACACCGCCAGTGATTAAGATTTCATCGCCAACCTCTGCTTTTTTTATTTTGCGCTCTTCTTTTACAGCACTCTGTTCTGCCATATCATCCTAGCTCCTTTGCTGTTTTTGTCTTTTTTTAGTATCTCCATGGTTTCATTAATAAAAACGGTAAAAGATGACACCCATAATTACTTTTATTAAAATGGACCTATATTTATCACCGAAAAACCATAATAATATTATGTAAACTAATGTTCAGGAGGCACTATAAATACAATACTTTTATTGTACAGTTGATTTCGATTAAATGCAAAATCATTTCTGGCTCCCCCACTTCCATTGAGCACGCGAAGATGATTTAGATGAATAAGGAAAAACTCGATTCACTTAAATGGGCACCTGCGGATATGCCTGTGGTTGAAAAGTTAATGTACAGGAACTCAAATTGCTCAATTTACTTCGTTTTTTAATAAAGATTAACCTCTTTCGTCCGATTGAATGAACTTTTATACACCCCTGTGAGTCTTATCATTGAAAGAGGTGTGGCCATGAATGTTGTTCGTTTGGTTAAAAAAGCAAAAAAAGGAAATAAAAATGCTCTTCTAAAATTGATTCTTGTGGAAAAAGATGCCTACTACCGGCTGGCATTCACTTATATGGGAAATTCCCACGATGCCATGGATGCTGTAGAGGATATGATTGTAAAGCTGTACGAGAATATCCATCAGCTTAAAAATGAAAAAGCTTTTTACAGCTGGAGCAAAACCATTTTAGTCAATCGCTGTAAAACCATTCTGCGAAAATCAAGCGATTTTCAGTATATGGAACAGGAGCAAATCAACGAACAGGATCACCATAATCCTCATATTAGGACCGATCATCAGCTGGATATTACCGAAATGTTGTCTAAGGTCAATGAACATCAAAAAGAAGCATTGCAGTTAAAATACTTTCATGATTTCGATTATCAAACCATTGCCGAAATGACAAATGTATCGATTGGGACTGTCAAATCAAGAATTTTTCAAGGACTAAAGAAGCTGAGGGACTATTATGGAGGTGAACATGGTGAATAATATTGAAAAACGATTAGCCGAGGAAAAACAGCGTTTTGATCAAATTACTGCACCGGAAAATTTCGAAGCTCGCATGCGAGAAGCCCTAAAGCCGGCAAAACAGAAGCATAAGCCAAGAAAACTTATTTGGAACCTGACCGCAGCAGCGGTGTTACTCGTCTTTTTTGCAGGTTATCAATATGATGCGTTTGCTTTTTACGGAAAGAAATTACTAGGGTTCGACGATTTAGTTACAGGTACATTAAATGATTTAAATGAAAAAGGGATGGGGCAACTGGTTGGGAAAAAGACTGCACTATCGAATGGAACCTTTCTTATCATTGATGGAGTAATAACGGATGAAAATCAGCTCGTTCTTTATTACACTCTAAAAAATTCTGATGGAATTGACGGGGAATTTTCACCAAGGAGATTAACGGGCTTTTTCACTAATTCCATTGCCGGGGGCGGCACAGAAAGGGTAAATGATCTGCAAACAGAAATAAAAGGCGTCATGTCCTTTGATTCCGTCAGCCCTTTTTCAAAAAAATTAACTCTGCATTATAGTGAGCAGCTTCCTAATAATGAAATAAAAGAAGGAGAAGTTACTTTCCCCTATCATCCGGATGAAGCGCTGCAGACTGGGATCAAGCAATCCATTAGAAAAACAGCCGAGGTTGATAAAGGGAAAATTACCTTTCGCTCTATTACTGCCACCCCAACCGTAACAGTGGTAGAAGGCACAATCAATGCTGATAACTTTGATCGCGTTTCAAGTGCCTTAGATGGCATTGAACTTCTTGCAGATGGAAAACCTGTTCAAATGCTGGGCGGCGGTCATAGTTCCTCGCTGAAAGGCAGAACATTTGATTTGCGGTTTGATGCCCTGCCAAGTAATTTGGAATCTTTAGAAATTGCGGTGAAGCAATTTGCTGGCTATAAGACGCTTGATGAAAAAATAAACATAGCCACTGCTGGAGCAGAGCCTATCACTTTAGGAGACACTAAAGAATTGATAATCAAGGATGTTACCGCAACATCTGAGGGTGTCAAGGTGACAATTGCAACAGATGTTGATGTCATGCTTGACGGCGTTTCCATCAGTAACACAAATGGTGTAAAAACCCCATTAAAAACGACAGTCAATCAGACTAAAATGAATAAAAATGGCACTTTCTATAAGCAGCGAACCCTTTTATTTGATACATCAGTGCTGCCCGAATTTATCACCATAAAAGGCATGCACTACATGAAAACATACAACCAAACCATTCCTATACCGCTTTAAAGCATTGGGGGCCTGTCCCCCAGTGATTTACCGCATCACCGCAATGGGGGTCAGGCCCCCATTGCGGTGATGCGGTAACGTAAATTTGAACATTTTGTGACACCACCAAAAATATTATGAACTATTAGGACCAGGTGTTAGTTAGCTCACTTTTAGGAGTGAATCCTATTGATAGAATGAATTAGTATTTAGAAATTTCAAAGTATACTAATGAAATGGGGTTCTTCTTTGAGTTTTCCACAGTTAAAAATTGGGCATATGATGCCAAAGTTTCCAATCGTTCAAGGTGGTATGGGTGTAGGTATTTCTTTAAGCGGGCTAGCTTCCGCTGTTGCAAATGCAGGAGGGATTGGAATTATCTCTGGTACGGGGATTACTGTCGAGGAGATGAGATTCCATATTAGAAAAGCTAAAGAAACGATTAAAGATACAGGATATATTGGCGTAAATGTCCTTTTTGCGATGAATGATTTTGCTGAAAAAATGAAAGCTGCCCTTGAGGAGAAGGTTGATTTCATCATTTCTGGTGCTGGGATTTCAAGAGATATGTATGCTTGGGGCAAAGAGGCTGGAATTCCTGTTATCTCGATTGTATCTTCAGCGAGACTAGCAAAAATTTCAGAACGACTTGGAGCTTCTGCAGTTGTAGTGGAGGGACATGAAGCTGGTGGACACCTGGGCACCGACAGACCATTATTCGAGATACTGCCGGAAGTCGTTGCGGCGGTGAAAATTCCTGTCATAGCTGCCGGAGGGATTATGACTGGAGAAGATCTTGCCCGAGCTTTAAAAATAGGCGCTTCTGGTGTCCAGATGGGAACTAGATTTGTTGCAAGTGTTGAGTGTGATGCACCGCTCACATTTAAAGAAAAATACGTCCAAGCTCACCAGGAGGATACAATTTTAGTCAAAACAACGGTCGGTCTACACGGGCGCGCGATTAAAAACCATTTTACTGACCTCATTTCAGGTGATAAAAAAGTCAAAATTAAAAAGTGTATCGATTGCCTTAAAGATTGCTCCTATCGATTCTGTACACTTGATTCTCTAATTACCTCTATGAACGGAGACTGTGAAAATGGTCTAGTTTTTGCCGGAGCAAGGGTACATGAAATAAAGGAAATTCTGCCAGTGCAAACCATCATCAATAATATCATGTATGAATTTGAAGCATGTGTATGAAGATGAATATAGGACGGGTCTTGGTTTACCGTCCTATTTTCTCCTGATATTCCCTGCATACAATCTACTCTACTTTATCTTGTTAGCCATCGCTTCAATCAACGGTTTAAGCCAATCATGTAAATAAGAGAATTGGAATCCCCTTTTTGCACCCTTTTCATTTGTCATGAACCAGGAATCCGGAATGGCATATGGTGAACGGATTTCATCATTTCCAATAAGAGCGATTTTAGCCTTTTTTCCAACAGCTTCTTCAATTAATTTGATTAAATTGGCTAAGGAAATTTCACCGTGTGCTGTGGCATTTATTGGACCCTCCACTTCAGACATTCCAGCCCATTTCAAAAATTCCGCGGCCTCTTCAGACTGAATAAAAGACATTTCCGCTTTCATATTTAAAAAGCCAATTGGCTCCCCATTGCTAACTCGTTCAACATGAAAATGCAGCCTTCTTGTATAATCATCCTCTCCCATAACGATGGGAAATCGAACTGCTACAACAGGGAATTCTGCATATTTAAAGAAAACGGCTTCCGCTTGCCGCTTGCCTTCCCCATAGGAAAAATCGTTACTATTGCCCATTAGAACATCATAAGAATAGGGGTCGAAATCAGCTTCTCTTTTTGCACGGCCGTCAGCTGCATACACGGAAAGGCTCGAGGTGAAAACAAGCTTGCCAATTTTCCCATTGAATATTTCACAAAACTCATGCGCTTCGTTTGGAGAATAACAAATATTATCATAGACAATATCGAAATTTCGGCCCTCTACTTTTTTGGCGAGTTCTTCTTTATTTGTACGATCCGTTATTAGATGTTCTACCTTATCACCGAAAGGATTACCCGATTGTCCGCGTGTCATAATTGATACATGATGGCCGTCTTCAATTAACAACTCAACTAATTTTCGGCCAAAAAACCTTGTTCCGCCTAATACTAGAATATTTTTCATATATATTCTCCTTTTCAATCATAGGCAAAATTAATCTAATAATCTCCCGGCGATCGTCCCCTGAAGTATCGCCCGTTCTGCATCTAACGCTTTTGTGTCTTGCGCACCACCGATGACAAACAGCGGCTTTTCAACATTTTCCCCTACTTTATATCTTCCAAGTTCCCCTTCACCTTTGTAAAAAGAATCCACGGATGGAAGTTCACATAGAACAAATCCAAATTTAACCAGAGTATTCTGCAAAGAATCATTTGGTTTTTGACCGGCGGCAAGGATAACTGTGTCTGCAGGGATAAGAACTTTTTCTCCGTTTTCAATAATACAGACGCCGTCCTCGGTAATAGAATCATATTCAATCTCAGTATGGATGGCCACCTGACGTTTTTTCATTTCTTTTAGAGAGATCCAGCGTCTCGTTTTCCCTACATATTCAGCAAGTCGCTTGCCGCGGCGCATCAGATGAACCTTGCGCTTCGGCTTTGTTTTTTCTAAAACATCCTTGGCATCCATAATTCCTTCAGAGATGAGGAAAAGTATGGCTTCCGGGCTAATAATGTTTTCTGTCAGGCGATGAGCAACATCGACTGCGATTCCTCCTGCACCAATAATCGCTACCTGTCTGCCTACAATTTTCCGTTCCTCAAAATAGTCAGTATAATCGAAGACATGTGGTAAATCACTTCCTGGAATCGATACCTCACTTGGCAAAACCCCAGATGCCAACACAACAGCATCAAATGCTGCCAGCTCTTCCGCAACTGGAGGTGAATTTAACTGAATACTAACACCTTGTCTTTGTAACTCGTTTTCAAAATATCTAACCGTTTGCGCATAATCAGCTTTCCCAGGTACTCTAGATGCCCAGCGGAATTGCCCGCCAATACGGCTTGCTTTTTCAAACAAGGTTACCTGATGACCTCGCAGGGCTAAAACACGGCTTGCCTCCATTCCTGCAGGTCCGCCGCCGACAACAGCCACATGAAGGGCTCGTTTAGACTGCTCAATCTTTAGTAATTCTTCCCTGCCAGCTATCGGATTCACCAGACAAGAGGATGGCAGACCGCTAAAATATTTATCCAGACAGGATTGGTTGCAGCCGATACATGTATTAATGAAATCAGAACGGTCTTCCATTACCTTCTGGACAAAATTTGCATCCGCAAGAAAGGGACGTGCCATTTGGATAAAATCCGCAACCCCGTTAGCCAAAAGTTGATTCGCCTGACTAGGTTCATTGATCCGATTACTCACGATTACAGGAACCGATACGGCATGTTTGATTTCTGAGCTAAGTGATGCAAAGCTTGCGTGCGGTACACACGACTGAACGGTTGGAATTTGTGATTCATGCCAGCCAATCCCAATATTTAAGGCATCTGCTCCATGCTGTTCCAGTTTTTGTGCAAGGATTACGACCTCATCTAAGGTTGAACTTTCAGGCATTAAATCCATTCCGGACATTCGAAAAATCACCGGATAGTCCTGGCCGGCGTGTTTTTTAACAGATTTAATCACTTCGAGAGGAAAACGCAGACGTTTCTCGAATGTTCCGCCCCAGTCATCTTGACGCAAGTTTGTTACTGGGGAAAGAAATTGATTAAGGAGATATCCTTCTGACCCCATAATTTCAACCGCATCAAACCCGTATTCACGGGCTTTTTTGGCGCCTGCACCAAAAGCCTCAATAATTCTTAAAATATTTATCTCATCCAATTCTTCGGCTAAAGTCGGGCTAATCCGCGTAGGTACCGCCGATGGTGCCACAGGTTTCATTCCTGTCTTATCTTCTCGAGCATAGCGTCCAGCATGAAACAGCTGCAGTGCTACTTTTCCCCCAGCTTTATGTACTTCAGTGGTGATTTTTCGAAAGTGATCTTCATGTTCTGGATTGTAAATATGAATGGAGTGCGTATCACTCGCTCCCTCTGGACTTATCGGAGCACCTCCTGTGACAATCAGCCCAACCTCCCCTCTAGCCCGTTCTGCATAGAAGCGGGCAATTCTTTCCCCATCATTCAGTTTCTCAATTCCCATATGCATCGAACCCATTATGACTCTGTTCTTCAATGCAAGATTTCCTATATTACCGGGAGCAAGCAAGACTTCCTTCACTCTTATTCCTCCTTTAACGAACTATTAGTCAATCTTATTTCATGATTCAATGCTTTAGACAATGAATGATGAATATTTTTAATTTTATTTCTATTATAATACAATTCTCGTAATCCTTTTAAAAATTGCAATTCTCATTCTAAAGTAAAATTGCAATTTTTGCGGATTTGCGAATTGTTTATACGGAAGTGATATTGCATTTTTAATATTGGCTTTAACGTAAAAAAAGGGCAGCGATACCAAATCATATCACTACCCCTTAAATATTCTTTATTTATTGCAAATCTTCAATGGAATCAATATCGACATATTCCGGTACTACCAAACCATTCTTTGTTCCGTGAAGATTTTTACCAAGGTCGACTAAGTCATTCTTATACGTATTAAAGTATTCTGCATGGGTTGTTGGGAGCCAAGCTCCAACCATCGCATCGGAGCTGCCGTTAGCAACACCAGCAAACATAGGTCCAACTTCAACTTGAGTTAATGTCACATTATAGCCATGTTGCTCAAGAACCTTACCAATCACATTTGTACTAGCTATTTCAGTATCCCAGGCAACAAAGACAAGATTGATGCTTTCACCATTTGCCGCTTGGGCACCGTTCGTCCACTTCGCCACTTTATCAGGATTGGCCTTAATCCATTTTTCAGCTGCTTCACCTGCTTTCAAGCCACCTGTAATGTCAACCATGACAGCTTCCAAATCACTCGGCTCCCATGAGAATTGATCAAGAATCGTATAAGCACCAGGAGCATCCTTGTCAAGGCCTTTTCTGACAAGTGTATGAATATCTTCAGCACCGCCGAATGAGCCTTTCGGATCATCAAGATATTTTAATTTGTAGGAAGCGAACATCCAGTGCGGCGACCAGCCTGTTACAATAATCGGTTTCTCTGCATCATAGGATTTCTTTAACTCCGCAACCATAGCAGCTGAAGACCCTTCAAATAGATTCCATTGATCTAATCCGTAATCTTCCATTGCCTTACTCGTTAGCGCCATTAAGCCTGCACCGGGTTCAATACCAATAATTTCATAATCTGTTTGAGCCCCAATGCTGTTTTCATCTTCGGGTGCAGGAGTTGTGTTACCTTTTAGAATAGCTAGCGCAATGGCCGTGCCAATAACAAGTACAGCTAATATAGAAAAAGCTAATCTAGGTTTTAATACATGTTTATATGCTGGATTTCGCAAGTTTTGTGTAATCCGATCAAGTATAATGGCTATAAAAACAATGGATAGTCCAGCTTCAAAGCCTTTTCCGACATCAATTTGACTGACAGCTCGATACACATCTGCTCCTAGTCCAGGTGCCCCAACTAATGAAGCTGTAACAACCATTGAAAGGGCAAGCATAATACTTTGGTTTACCCCAGCCATAATCGTTGGCATGGCTAAAGGCAGTTGGACCTTGAACAATTTCTGGCTGCTGGATGATCCAAATGCATCCGCTGCTTCAATGAGGTCTTTCGGTACCTCTTGAATCCCCAGATTGGTCATACGAATGGTAGGAGCAATTGCAAAGATAAACGAAGCAATTATTCCTGGCACAACGCCAATACCAAAAAATAAAATCGATGGAATTAAATACACAAAGGCAGGCATTGTCTGCATAAAGTCTAAGATAGGTGTGACAATATTTTGTACCGTTTTTCGCTTGGCACACCATATTCCAATTGGAATTCCGATGATAATGGTAATTAATCCAGATAATAAAACGATTGCTAATGTTTGAATACTTGATTCCCAATAGCCAAGATTATCAATTAACAGCAGGCTGACTAAGGTAAAAATCCCTAATGGCCATCTGCTTGTATAGGTTACTAAAAGAGCCAGGAAAATTATTAAGACTATCGGAGGGCCTACGCTTAACACATCAACGATAATGTTTAACAGACCTTCAATCGAGTTTGTTAGAAGTGTAAAAAAGCCAGCAAACGCAACAGTTACCCATTGCACCAGAGAGTCTACCCATTCTCCTAATGGAATTTTAGGCATATTCATGTTATTCATCACTCTCCAAATCATTCAGAGAATCTTTATTTCCTGCCAGCGCACCAACAACAGCTCCGCGAATCACAATCCCTTTTAATCGGTTTTCTTCATCAATAACTGATATTGGCAGGCTAGAAGTTGCCATCTCATCCATTAAATCAGCAATTAATGTATCTTCTGAAACTGTTGGAATGTCGGTTGTCATGACTTCAGATATCGATTGATTTTGATCGATAGCCTTTTTTGCCTGCTCAGCAGTCAATGCCCCCAAAAGCTTTTTCTTCCGGTCGACAATGAATATGCTGGAATACCCCTGCTTACGCATTATTTCTAGGGCAACCCTTGGACCACGGTCTATACCGATCTTTTCGGCTCGTTTCATTACATGTGAAGCGGTTAAAACTTTTGATAAATCAACATCCTCCACAAACTTCTCAACAAATTTATTGGCTGGCTTCATCATGATTTCTTCAGGTGTACCAAGCTGAATCACACTGCCGTCTTTCATAAGGGCAATGCGATCGCCAATTCGTAATGCTTCATCTAAATCATGTGTAATAAAAATAATCGTTTTCTTGTATTGCTCTTGAATTTCAATTAACTCATCCTGCATATCTTTCCTAATTAATGGATCAAGCGCACTGAAAGCTTCATCCATCAGGATAATATCGGTATCGCTTGCAAGAGCTCGGGCAAGGCCAACCCTTTGCTGCATTCCGCCGCTTAATTGGGATGGAAGCTGGTGCTCGTACCCTTTTAAACCGACAACCTCAAGCGCCCTCATAGCTTTTTCCCTTCGTTCATCTGGAGGAACCTTTTTGATTTCAAGACCATATTCAGTGTTTTCTAATATGGTTCGATGTGGAAATAAAGCGAAATTCTGAAAAACCATACTGATTCTTTTTTGCCTAATTTCTCTCAGCCTGGCAGCATTCATTTTGA
>Ga0180215_1004084_pt1 | contig 13221 bp, 10 predicted proteins | sample eDN3rd37CBELigBY_FD_128871 | JGI IMG/M metagenome (GOLD analysis project Ga0180215, IMG submission 128871) | Enriched backyard soil microbial communities from Emeryville, California, USA - eDNA 3rd pass 37_C BE-Lig BY (version 2) (version 2) | ecosystem: Environmental > Terrestrial > Soil >...
CATCCGCAACACCAAAACGAATAGATACTTTATCTAAAAAAGCCGGCTCCGGAAGAGGTAATTCTTTCCCACGGAAATAATCACCAATATAAAACAACAACTCATATTCACCTATCCGCATCTCTTCTGCAGAGAGAAGCGGCAAATCTATCCTTCCATCACCATTTGTTCTAACTGATTTGAATAGAGAAGCTCTCTTACCTTCTAATCTCAACAACTGCACAAGAACATCAGCAGCAGGTATACCATGCGTTAAATCCAATATATGTGTTGTCAAACCTGTCATAACCATCAACCCTTATTTTGAAATATTTATTTCTCCTGACAGCTCTTTACTATTTTCAAGATCTTCTTTTGTAACAGTAAAATACTGAAAACCGTAAGGAGGACGGGGTTCAGTGTACACCTTGCCTTCCGAGTTTGGAATTTCCTCCACGACCGGATCCCACGTATGATTTTGAGATTGAAAACTAACTTCGCGGAGCTGTGGAAATCTTTCCAGAACCCGACAGCCAATAAGATAGATTAAATATTGAATGGAGGGCGTTTCAAGCTCATGGAAGATGGATGTTGCAATATCTCGAACTTGCTCTGCACACACATAGCTATATGGAGCGGATCCCGTTGAATCCCCCGTATCTTCGTATTCCCAACCGATATTTAGATAGATAAACAGAGGGCGGTTGCTGTCTTCCGGAAGAGTTGTATATTCATCCCGAATAAAACCAACAAATGAATTCCCTCTGACTTTAATTAACTGTAAATCCAGCACCCCGCTACTTTGTTGAACAATATCGATCGTCCTCTCATTACGAACCATTTCAATTGTTGCTACCGATTTTTCATTTCGCGAATGTTTAAATACTAAATCACTATGTGTCACCCCATTAGCCGAAGCTTTTGTCGTCTCTTCAAACGGAACCTCTTCACCAATTATTTTAATCGTATCAATATGGTCATATTTCTTTAAAAACTCTTCTGCAACATATTGGACAAACCCTTCAATGGTAGCCCCTTCATAGGTACCTAAATGTCTTTGTACAAAGTTTTTCATTGAATCTGTTGCAACAACAAGACTGTTATCTCCTTCAGTAAACGAAGGAAGCAGTTTTTGACCTCCTACTTCAATTTTCACATTCACTCCAAATACCGTATTGCTTCTTCCGGTAAAGTCAGATTCAGGAATTTGTTTCACTCCTGTTAATGGAGACAAAAAAGTTCGATAAGCAAAAACATCACCTTTACCATATGAGACAGTACGTTTCTTCGACATGAGAACACTCCTTTTATTGATTAGTTCTTCCAAACGAAAGTAGGCAATCTTTTCAATCTCTTTTATAGCTGTTTCAAATTCTTCTGCCTCATGATGATTACTTCTTCGATGCATAGATTCATAGATAACAGTCTTTGTCTGACCTTTCACTGCCATAATAAACGGAAAACCAAATTTCTCCATATACAGTTTATTCAAAGACGAAAATTGATCAAACTCCTCTGATGTTAATTGATCTAAACCAACTCCAGCCTGCTCTTTTACGGAGGCATTACTCATTTCAAGGCGGGCTCCCAAGTTAGGATGCGCTTGAATTAACGCTAATTTTTCTTCATAAGTTGCATCCTTCACGATAAACACCATTTTTTCATGAAGATCTGTTAACGAGGCAAACGGACGATATGTCCATACTTTTTCAGCAACCCATGGCGCGTGCTCAAATATATCTTTCAGTACTTCAATAAACTTGCTTTGATTTATGCCATTCAATTCACTTATCGAAATCAGCACATTCACCTTCTCTCATTTTTTAAGCAACAGATTGATCTCCCTTTACCGAAACCGGTTTTGATTTTTTACGAATCATAAAAAATAAATTTAATAAAATTGCTGTTAAGCTACCTGTGATAATTCCGTCACTGACAATGATTTTAAAAGATTGTGGCAAACCCGCAAAAAGATCCGGAACAACGGTTGCACCTAAGCCCAATGATATCGAACAAGCAATCACCAACAAATTTTGTTGATCACCAAAATCAACAGATCCCAACATTTTGATTCCTGAAGATATCACCATTCCAAACATAACAACTGTCGCACCACCTAATACTGCCGGCGGAATGATCGTGGCAAAAGCTGCAATTTTTGGAACAAGTCCTAAAACAACTAATATAAAACCTGCAGCCACAACGACATTTTTCGTTTTCACTTTTGAAAGCTGAACAAGACCAACATTTTGCGCAAATGTATTATAAGGAAATGCATTAAACAAGCCCCCCAACACAATCGCTAATCCTTCTGCCCGATATCCCCTAACAAAATCTTTTTCCTCTAACTTTTGATCACAAATTTTACTCAAAGCTAAAAACACACCTGTTGATTCAATCATGATGACAAGGCAAACAATAATCATCGTCAGAATCGGTCCAATTTCAAAGGTTGGAACTCCAAAATAAAATAACTCGGGTAAATGAAACCACGAAGCTTCAGAAACATCAGAAACATTAACCTTCCCCATAATGGTCGCAACAATTGTGCCCGCTATAATACCAATTAACACTGATAAAGCCTGAGCAAACCCTTTAAAAAACCGATTCATCACGATAATTGCGACTAACACTCCAAATGAAAGAAGTAAATTTTCCACGCTTCCAAAATCATCACTACCAGCCCCTCCTGCCATATTACGTATCCCCGTAGGTACTAAAGATAAACCGATAATGGTTACAACCGATCCAGTTACAACCGGAGGAAAAAGCTTTATGATTTTTCCGAAGAATGAAGCAAAGACCAGAACAAATAGACCTCCAACGATAATCGCTCCATAAATGGCCGAGACTCCATATTGACTTCCAATCGCAATCATAGGAGTGACCGCCACAAACGAACTCCCTAACACAACAGGCAATCCAATTCCAAAGTAATTTGTTTTCCACGCTTGTAAAAGGGTCGCGATTCCACATGTAAGAAGATCTATCGCAACTAGATAAGCCAATTGCTCAGACGTTAAATTTAACGCTCTTCCAACAATGAGCGGAACCAATATCGCTCCCGCATACATAGCCAGAACATGCTGCAGTCCTAAGGAGAAAATCTTCATTCCGCTTTTTTCACTTTCCATACTATCCCTCCTAAAGTTTATGGAATATTTTATAACGTTATATGTTATATTTATTAACAATATATAGGTTTTCAATGTATTTGTCATTGTAGGATGTAGAAAAATTCACTGTTTCCTTTGTATTAGTTATCTAAATTTTAAAAATATTAACTTCAACTAAATCTTTTCATCAATAATAATCTGATTTTTGCATTTACTTTATTTAGAACATACTCGTATAATTTAGATAACTCACTAGAAAATACATACTCATTATTTCATTAGAAATGGAGTGAAAAATATGATTAACAAAGTAGGCCAAATCATGCTTTATGTTAACAACCAAGATGAAGCAGTGAATTTTTGGACGGAAAAAGTAGGGTTTCATGTAGTTGCAGAAGAGGATAACGGTGAAGCAATGAGGTGGATTGAACTATCTCCTACAAAAGAGTCTGAAACTAGCATAATCCTTCATAATAAGGAGCTTATTGCAAAAATGGAACCCGAGCTTAATCTTGGAACACCTTCCTTGTTATTTTTCTCAGACAATCTCGATGAATTGTACAACGTACTTCAGAATAAGGATGTTACAGTAGGTGATATAGTCGATATGCCAAATGGTCGGGTATTTAACTTTTCAGACAATGAAGGTAATTATTTTGCAGTGCTTCAAAAATAACATCAAAAAACCGCATGAATTTTAATTCATGCGGTTGTAAAATATGATCATTATCTACTTTTCACAAGTAAATTAACAGCTTCTTTAACTAAATCTTCCGTATTTTCGCCTTTTTCTTCCGCCATACGAACACATTCAATTAAATTTGAACTTACAATCACACCAATTGTTCGATCAATTGCTGTTCTACTAGCAGACAACTGGGTAATAATATCTTTGCAATCCTGCTTTTCCTCCATCATTCGGAGTATTCCTCTTAATTGTCCTTCGATACGTTTAACTCGGTTTTTTATTTGAGTATCGTATTCCATTGTTCGTCCTCCTTAGTATCTTTTTATTTATTTTACATTATACCCTATTAGGTACTTTCAGAAAAATTCTTTCTCCTTTTATATCGAAAAGTAGATTTTAACTAAAAATCACTTTCTCAAACTTTGAGAAAGTGATTTTTAGTGTTTATATATTTGCATTTTTCACATTTAGATCCCATTTTAAAACAGTAAAGCTAGCATCCTTTGATGCTCCAAATGTGATCGTGTCGTTCTTAGGAGATGGATAAATTCTAGAAGTAAATGTTTCTTGCCCATCATTAATGAATATTTCGACAGAAGACGTATCAATAAATATACGCAAGTTTTTTAAATCATAAAGTAGACATTGGCGTTTCTCTGTCGTACCATCCACATAGCTTTTTCTTTCAAACGAAATCACTTTATCATCCGCAGAGTAGATTACTCTTCCTCCATCACTTATTGAAATCTCTATCCAACCCTCGTTTATCTCAATATCACGAATGTTCAATTCCACAGATTTGCCGTGTATGCCATTTAGTCCCCTCGATTCATTTGTAAACTTAACGGAATGTGACACAGCCTCACTGCATCTTAGTTGGTCCAGCTCGTCCACAGGAACTTGATATACTTTACCATTCACCAATTTCAATTCTCGCGGCAATGTCATATTGTGAATCCATTTATATTCGATTGTAGGGTGATCTTGTTCATTTTGGTCAGGTACACTCATCCAACCAAATAGTAGTCTTCTCCCCTTATTATCTATCGTTGTTTGTGGAGCATAAAAATCAAAGCCACGATCAAGCTCCTCAAACTCCTTATGCATATATTCACCAGTTTTCGGATCAAAATCTCCAATAACATAGCCTGCCTGATACACATTTTGATAATTCATACCTTGTGCTTCTAAGCCTTGCGGTGAAAAAACCAGAATATCTTTTCCATCAAGATGAAATAAATCCGGACATTCAAACATATAGCCAAATTCATGAAGTTCCCCTTTTCCACCACCAACTAAAATCCCACGATACGTCCAATTTAATAAATCTTTTGACTGATATAGAACAACTGCACCTTTTAAATCTACAGTCTGAGCTCCGATTACCAAAAAATAGGTTTCTTCTTGCTTCCAAACCTTAGGATCACGAAAATGAGCTGTGAAGCCTTCCGGCAGATAAATAAGTGGACCCTTCTTATTAAAATATATACCATCCTCTGAAATAGCTAAACATTGGTATGTTTCACGATTGCCTTGTTCGTCTTTAACATTGCCTGTGTAAAAGACATATATTTTTCCTTCGTACTCAATCGCACTTCCTGAATAACAACCATTTTTTTCATACCACTCTGAAGGTGTTAACGCAATGCTCTCATGCCTCCAGTTCACTAAATCTTCTGATGAATAATGCCCCCAAAACTTTGCTCCATGATCTGTCTTGAATGGCATCCACTGATAATAGAGATGATAGACTCCATTTACTTGAATAAATCCATTTGGATCATTTAATAACCCCACTGGCGGCATTAAATGATAGGTTAATCTATATGGATCCAGTTCTACAAGATTCCTATGTTTTTCAATCTCTTCAAACGCCTCTTGTCGTAATTGTTCATCTTTTGTCACGATTCTTTCACCTGCTTACCTATACTTTTAAAACTAAAGGGTTGACTCTGACACCAAAGCCAACCCATTTTTATTTATTTAGACTCTTCTTTCCACCCTAATAATAAAGTAGAAATGAAGGCACCCGCCACTGCAATCACAAATCCAATTCCATAGTTAATAGGATCTTGAACGATTGCAAACTGGGGAATTCCTGTTAATCCAATTCCATTGGCCATGACTTGAGTGAAAACAACATATGCCCCACCCAAAGCTCCACCGATTGCTGCTCCAATAAATGGACGGCGATATTTTAAGTTTACTCCGAAAATAGCCGGCTCCGTAATTCCAAGAAACGTAGAAACGGCCGCCGGAAGAGCAATCTCCTTCGTTTTGCTATTTTTTGTTTTAAAGAAAACAGCAAGAGTAGCCCCACCTTGAGCCACGTTTGCCATCGCCCAGATCGGAAGTAAGTAGTTTCCGCCAACATTTAATAATTCAGCCTCTATCGCATGGAAGCTATGATGAACACCTGTTAATACAATAGTTGAATATAAGCCTCCAAACAAAAGCCCTGCAATAGGTCCTGCTGAATTATACACAACATCTAATACCGTTGTAATTCCGTTGCCTAGCACTCTTCCTAATGGACCGATTACTAGCAATGCAAAGAACCCTGTAAAAATCACTGTTAAAAATGGTGTTACAAGTAAGTCAATAACATTTGGAATGACTTTTCGTAAGCCTTTTTCAATCTGCGCCATAATATAAACTGTTAAAAGAACGGGAATGACTGTCCCTTGATACCCTAACATTTCAACTCCAAAGCCAAAGAAATCAAGTGTAGTAGGCTCTGCATTAGATAAACCCCATGGATTTAATAAGTTAGGGTGTATCATAATTCCCCCTATTACGGCACCAAGAAAACCATTTGCACCAAATTCCTTAGCTGCACTAAATCCGATTAATATAGGTAAAATAATAAAGGCTGCAGATGAAAACATATCAAGCATGACGAATAATCCGCTTTCAGGGTCGACCCAGTTATATGTTTTCACTAATCCTAAAAGCCCCATTAACATACCTGCTGCCACAATGGCAGGAATAATCGGCACAAAAATATTTGACAGTGTTCGAGCAAATCGGGCAAACGGATTCATCTTACGTTTTGCAGCATCTCCATGTGATTCACTTTTATTTGAAGTGTTTTCTTCCATTGAAACACCAACTATTGGAGCGAAATGTTGATATACCTTATTCACTGTTCCCGTACCAAAAATGATTTGAAACTGTCCTGAGCTTGAGAAAGCCCCTTTTACGCCATCTAAATCTTCTATAGCATTTTTGTCTATTTGACTTTCATCTTCAATTACAAGACGAAGACGAGTTGCACAATGAGCTGCACTAATGACATTGTTTTTACCTCCGAGCTTTGTAACAAGCTCTTCTGCAACTTCACGATGATTCATGTTCATTTCCTCCTTATATAGCATATAGGATTTTTCCGATAAACAACAAAAAGACCCAAAATATATAAGGTAAGATAGGTAGCAAAGAGAGAAATGATCTACCCATGTCATCTTATATATTCTAGGTCTTGCCTGCATTATCAGTCACAATCCTACATATGAAATTGTTTGATTGAGTAAATTTTATACCAGACATATGGAAACGTCAACAATAAAATTCAAATTTCGACACTTACTATTTTATTAGCCTTTGAATATGGATCGCAATATAGGCGATTTCAGATGATGGAAAAGAAATCTCATATTCTTCACATAAATAATCTAATATTTTCTGTGAATATTCATAAGCCTTTTTATACTTGTCTTGTATAAGCCCCAGCATATCTTGATCAATAGGTTCAAACTGCTCTCCCTGTTGGATACGATTTAAGGCAAAGCGAAGATGTGTGATTAACCTTTGATAATTGATTGAAGATTCTTCTATCTTTTCACCAATACATGTTTCAACTTGTTGGACAAATTCACTTAAAATGGAGGCATGTTTTAAAGATTCACTCATAGAAGGAGCATCCATTTTCGCTGTGTGAATATGAAGAGCTATGTGAGCTACTTCATCTTCTGGTATGTCGATCCCTAGCTTTTTCTTAATCTCCTTCTTTGCCCACATTCCTATTTCATATTCTTTTTTGTAGAGCATTTTTATTTCGTTCACTAGCTTGTTTTTAATAGGAATTCCTTGTTCAATCCTCTCCAAAGCAAAAGATAGATGGTCTGTTAAGGCCACATGGATATGATCACTTAAAGGAGCCAATAAATGACCTTCAGCATAACTTATGATACTTTCTGCTAATTCAATATGTGACTCTGGTAATGTAGATAGTAATTGTTGGAACTTTTCTGATGAAGCATCACGTAAAACAAAGATTTTTTCTATTTTACCTTTTGGCACAATATCATTTCTTTGCTTCTGAAACGCAATTCCAGGTCCCATTACAATTTTCTCTTGTGGCCCATCAATTACAACCACTGCATTGTTGTTTAATATTCTAAATATACGCATATATGTCCTCCGAGCGATTAATAAACATATAGTAGCATTAAATAAGCAAGTATTGTATGAACTTGTATCTAAAAAACATAGGTACCCTCACATCCATCTATTTTGACATTACGTGTACCCGATATTCATTAGGAGTTAATCCAACTAGTTTTTTAAACACTTTACTGAAATATTTTTCATTGGGATATCCAACCTTATATGAAATTTCATATACTTTAAGATGCGGATTTTCTAAAAGCTCTTTTGCTTTTTCAATTCTAATTTTCGTTAAATAGTTTGTTAATGTTTCATGATATTCTTGCTTGAACTTTCGGGAAATATATTCACGACTTAAAAAAAATCGTTCCGCAATTTCCTGTAATGTAATATCCTTCTCATAGTTCTTTCGTAAGAAAGCTTCAATCTCTTGAATACTGTTCGTTTCTCTTTTATATCTCACATCATTTAATAGATGAATTAATTCATAAAATTCCTTCCGTTTTTCTTCTTTGAATTTATTAAATGAGAAAATTCCTTTATCATCCCAATAATTCATCCCCTTATAAAAATCCAAGTCTTCATTCGTATTATATTCTTTTAACCAATTTTTTCTCAAAATCTTAAACTGCTCTTCCCAAATACTTACTTGCTCGTACGAGAGGACATGCTTAGATTCAAGGGCATAAAAGATTTTTTGCATAATCTCATCCATTTGCTCTATACTACTGCTTTGAATAGCCCATTTAATATCTTCGGCGAAATCAAATAAATGCAGGTTAGGGACTGTAGTAATGTTTTCGTACCTTACGATATTATTTCTCTTAGCACATTCCATCATATTATGCTTCAGTAAAGTTTTTCGTGCAGTATGGTAGGCCTCCTTAATTAAAGACGATGACTTTCCAACAAAAAACAGGACATTCATGCCACTAAACTTATAAATTTCCGTTTGTATTTTTTTTAGGATCTCTTTTTCATTTTTACTATTCCACAAAAGAACGACAATCTCATATTCTTTGTTTATATTCCGAAAGCAAAAACCACTTTGTTTCGAGCGAACAATTTCATTACTTATATTTAATAAGGTAAAAAAGGCTAAATCTTTATCATTATTAAACTTTTCGATCATCTTAGGACTAATAAATACTAGAGAGATTGTACACTCAATTTCATTAACGTGAACCCCAAATTCCTTCTTGATTTTTTGAACGGTTTCATCCGATATAACTTGATTCGATATAACATTAGAAAAAAGATAATCCCAATAAAGAGGTTTTACCTCATTAATGACTCTATTCGTTTCGTTTGTCGACTCCCTTTGAAGGGCTTCCTTTTTCCAATCTGATACCGCTCTTTCTAAAGTTTCATTAAGCAATCCGGGGTCTATTGGTTTTAATAGGTAATCATAGCTTCCATATGTAATGGCGTTTCTCATATAATGAAAATCATCATAACCGCTGATCACAATGATTTTACTTTTTATTTCATTTTTACTTAGCCATTTTAAAAGTTCAATTCCATCAAATTTGGGCATATTCATATCTGTGAAGATGATCTCCGGCTGATTCTGAATAATCAGGTTTTGCGCCTCTTCTCCATCCTTTGCCTCGAATACTTTTTGAATACCAAATCTCTTCCATTCTGCTAATAAAAGCAGCCCTTCTCTCACATGTGTTTCATCGTCAATTATGATTGCTTTCATTTCCTGAACCTCCCGTTTCTACCGGAAGCTTTATCGTAACAAAAGTACCTCCGTCTTCATCATTCTCTATTAATAATGATGCTTTTTCACCAAAATAGAGCTTCAAACGTAAGTAAACATTTCTCAAACCTATATTTGCACCCCCCAGCTTACTTTGTTGATCTTCGTTTAGTGTTTGATATATCTCGTTAAGCCTTGTTTCTGTTATTCCGTTTCCATTATCTTGAACTGTCATCACCAATTGACCTTGATCTCTTCTTACAATAATCTTTAAATGACCGATTTTATCATTACTTCGATCAAAACCATGCTTAAAATAGTTTTCAATGATTGGCTGAAGAATCATCTTCGGAACTGTAATAAAAGAATCTTCTTTATCAAAAGTTAATGAATACTCAAATTGGTCGCCAAATCTTTCTTTTTGAAGTAATAAAAAGGCCTTTGTGTAATCAATTTCCTTTGTTAAAGGAACTAGATCTTCATCAATATTCATCCCATACCTCATGATCTTCGACAGGTGAGTAACCAAAGTATAGACTTGTGGTACATTGTTTTTTAATGCCAAAGTACCGATGGACTGCAGAGCATTGTATAAAAAATGCGGATTTAACTGAGATTGCAATGCCTTTAATTGATTTGTTTTATTTTCAATCTCCAGTTTATATTCTCGATTAATAAGATGGTTTATCTTTGCAATCATCTCTTTAAAACGCTCACCAAGTGTACCGATTTCATCATTACCTAGAGAATCAAACTGAACGTTCATATTCCCGTTTTCAACCTGTTTTATATTTTGTAATAGTATCCGTATGGGCGAGGTGATTTTAAATGAAACAAATAAAGTTGCCATAATGACAAGGATTAACCCGATCACACCAAATAGGATATTGATTTTAGCTACACTTAATGCACTTTCAAAAACGGATGTATAAGGAATTCTTTTTACCATGATCCAACCGCCGGATGATTCATCAAGGGTTTCATAAATCATTAAACCGTGAAAGGAATCCTTTTTCCATTCCATCATTCCATTTGTTTTGCTACTCTTTATAAGGCTCGTAATCCATTGTTGGTTCTCATCCACATCATTGTTGGAACGAAAAATCAACTCTCCTTCAGGACTTAATAGATAAAATTCCTCTTTATCTTTCACATATAGCTTTTCGGCGATTCCAAGGAGATGCTCTGAGTTTATTTCCAGCGAAATATATCCTAATAGATCATCTGACGGCACATCGATTAACGCACGATGCAAAGTAAACATGTCATTTCTCCTTTTAGAATTATCGCTTATATTCTCTTCCTGTAAAACCTCCATCGGCTCAATATAAATACGATAAGGATTGTTTAATGCTTTATCATACATACCTTGATTCAGATCTTGATTTAATCGTGAAAAGACGACAGCCGACTTTTTGGATACAGAAATAGTATGGTGATCATCCATCAATGCAATATTCACTCGATTGATGTTTTCCTCAGCATAAAGGATCGTTAATATCACATTTTTAAAGCTTTCCTTTGCGAGATAATCCTTATCAAAATCAGGATTATTCTTCATATATCTCATAAAATCAATATTATTATAAAATGATAACGTTAGATTTTTCAGTTCCCCGATATACCCCTCAATGTTTAACTTTCCTTGGTAAAGGAGATTGACGTTTTCCGCTACGAATTCATCCTTTAATGACTCTTTCGTATAAAAGTAAGTGATAACAATTGAAGTTCCAAATGGAACAATGGTAATTAATAATAACAGTACGATCAGCTTATTGCGTATGCTTGTTTTTTTCACTGGGGAACCTCCAATCTTAAAGGATGTACCAACTATTATAGGTGAAAAAGCATGCCTATGATAGACATGCTTTTGTCGAACCTTTTTATTTCATATTATCCCATGTTGCTTGGAATTTTTCTAATGCTTCATCGAACGTAATCTTACCTGCTGAATATTCTTGAATTGTAGCAGCAAATTCTTTGTTTGCTCCATCCGGCCATCTGAACCAATTCCAAGAAATTGTTTTTTCTGCTTTTGAGTACTCCAGAATCGATTGACCTAAGTCACCTAAACCAGAAGCTTCGATATTATCGAATGCTGGAATAAACGCGAATTCTTCCGTGATATAACGTTTACCAGTTTCAGAAGAAACCATCCAGTTTAAGAATGTTTTCGCTTCTTCCAAGTGCTCAGAGTTTTTGTTTAATACCCAGTTATTAGGTACTCCTACTGGTAATCTATCAGCATTCTCTTCATCATTTAATGGGATTGGTAAGAAGCCCATATTGATTTCAGGATTGATTTCAGTAATCATATTTTCAGTCCAGTTACCTTGTTGCAGCATTGCTGCTTCACCTGATGCAAATAAAGTTACTTGAGTATTGTAATCAGTTGTAATTGGGTTACCTACTGCATTTTTCACTTCTAAATCAACAATATCCTTGAATTGTTTGAATTTCTCGTTACCAGCAAATTTTGCAGAACCATCGTTTAAGCCCGCAATAAAGCTTTCAGGATCATCTTGTTGTGCAAATGGAATATTCATTAAGTGTTGACCAATTACCCACCACTCGCCATAACCGGCAGAAAATGCTTTGATTCCAGCTGCATCAAGTTTCTTTACAGCATCTTGTAATTCAGAAAGAGTTTTTGGAGGTTCTGTAATACCTGCTTTTTCAAATAAATCCTTGTTATAAATGAATCCATATCCTTCAAGGTTTACTGGCATACCGTAAAGCTTTCCGTCTGCGTCTGTCGTTGGAACTTTACCGATAGGAAGTACATGCTCTGCCCATGGCTCGTTAGAAAGATCGGCTAAATGCTCTTTCCAAAGTTCTAATTCTTTAAATCCACCGTTATTGAAGATATCCGGCTCTTCACCTGATGCAAATTTTGCTTTTAGGGCAGCACCGTAGTCAGCACCACCACCAACAGTTTCAAGTTTCACTTTAATATTTGGGTGCTCTGCTTCGAATTCTTTAATCATTTCCTGAAGCTGATCAGCAATCTCAACTTTAAATTGGAATAAGTTCAATGTAACTACTTCACCATCACCAGATCCTGAATCATTGTTTCCTTCAGATGAGCTTTCCTTGTTACTTGAATTACACCCCGCTAAAATACCTAATACTAATAAGAAAGACATACCTAATAGCAAAAGCTTTTTCATCATAAAATGACCTCCCCAATCTTATCTTTTTTTATTTTATATGAATCTGCCTGGCTAGGCATCTAGCCATAAGATTATATACTACTTAATAGATCCTGCAGCAATTCCTTTTATAATGTGCTTCTGCAGGAATAAGAAGAACACGATAACTGGAGCTATACCTAAAACTAAAGC
>Ga0180215_1004086_pt1 | contig 13214 bp, 16 predicted proteins | sample eDN3rd37CBELigBY_FD_128871 | JGI IMG/M metagenome (GOLD analysis project Ga0180215, IMG submission 128871) | Enriched backyard soil microbial communities from Emeryville, California, USA - eDNA 3rd pass 37_C BE-Lig BY (version 2) (version 2) | ecosystem: Environmental > Terrestrial > Soil >...
ATGAAGTCCTTTTCAGAGGGGACAGTAGGGTGAGAAGTGCATCATAAGGAGGATGAAGTCCTTTTCAGAATGTGCAGGAGCAAAAGAAGTGCATCATAATTCAAATGAAGCACGCATTCTTTCATTCCATGGAGTATTTACCATTATGAACTCAAAACAAAAAAGCCTTGCACGAGTAATGTTCCGTGCAAGGCTTTTAAATCGATTTTAATTATCAGAATTGTTTAGGGACCTGGTCCATTAAGACAATCTGTTTCTGTAGTCCTCATACCCGAATTGGCGGATGACTTTTACGCCTTCTTCTTCGTTGTATAGACAGATGCTTGGTAGGTTAACACCGTTGAACATGTGTGTTTTTACCATTGTATAGTGTGCCATATCTGTGAATACAATTTTGTCTCCAGCTTTTAAAGGTGCATCGAATGAATAGTCACCGATTACATCTCCAGCTAGACAAGTCATACCACCTAGGCGATATGTGTAAGGTTTGTCATTTGGTGTGCTTGCACCAATGATTTGTGGACGGTAAGGCATTTCTAATACGTCCGGCATATGGCATGTCGCAGAAGTATCTAGAATCGCGATTTCCATTCCATTTTTCACAACATCAAGTACAGTTGTTACTAAGTAGCCAGTGTTTAAAGCGATTGCTTCACCTGGCTCTAAAATAACTTTAACATCATACTTATCTTGCATGTAGTTAATCAATGTAACAAGCTTATCCACATCGTAATCTTCACGAGTAATGTGATGGCCGCCTCCGAAGTTGATCCATTTCATTTGATGCAAGTACTCGCCGTATTTTTCTTCAAAGTGAACTAAAATACGTTCAAGCACATCTGAACCTTGTTCGCACATTGCATGGAAGTGAATCCCTTCAACACCATCAAGCTCATCGGGACGGAATGAATCCACAGGAATACCTAAGCGTGAATTGATGTAGCATGGATCATATAATGGAGTTTCCACTTCTGAATAGCCAGGATTTACACGTAAACCGATAGATACGTGTTTCCCTTCAACACTTTGTACTTTTTCTTTGTACTTGTGCAATTGGTCAAAAGAGTTGAACACAATATGATCTACATATTTTAAATACTCATCAATTTCATACTCAGAGTATGCTGGTGCATAAGCATGCACTTCTTTGCCGAATTCCTCGTATCCAAGACGAGCTTCAAATAAAGAGCTTGAAGTAATCCCTTTTAAGTAATTGCGTGCCATTGGGAATGTTGAAAACATTGAGAACCCTTTAAGGGCAAGCAAAATATCACAGCCTGTACGATCTTGTACAGACTTTAAAATTTCCAAGTTACGTAAGAGCAAGCGCTCGTCCACTACATAACTAGGAGACGGCGCTGCTTTCCAATCGATTGCTTTCATTTACTTTGCCTCTTTTTCGTCAAAGTTAAGATCAATCAGTTCAGGATTAAAGCTTTCTTGCCATGGAAGACCCCATTTATTTAAAGCTTCCATGAATGGGTCTGGATTGAACTCTTCTACATTGTATACGCCTGGTTTTTGCCATGTACCATTCATCACAAGCATTGCACCGATCATGGCAGGTACACCTGTTGTGTATGAAATTGCTTGAGAGCCAACTTCACGGTAGCACTCTTCATGGTCACAAACGTTGTAAACATAGTAAGTTTTCTCTTCGCCATCTTTAATGCCACGAGCGATGATCCCGATATTTGTTTTACCTTTTGTACGTGGTCCAAGAGAAGCTGGATCTGGTAAAACAGCTTTTAAGAATTGTAATGGCTGAATCATTTGACCTTCGTATTCGATCGGTTCAATTGATGTCATACCAACATTTTCAAGTACATTTAAGTGAGTAATATATTTTTGGGAGAATGTCATCCAAAAACGAATTTGCTTGATTCCCGTGATATTTTTCGCTAAAGATTCTAATTCTTCATGATATAGAAGGTACATATCTTTAGGTCCGATTTCTGGGAAGTTATAAACCTCTTTATGTTCAAGTGGTTCAGTTTCTACCCATTCGCCTTCTTTCCAGTAACGTCCGTTAGCTGTAATCTCGCGGATGTTGATTTCTGGGTTGAAGTTTGTTGCGAAAGGATAACCGTGGTCACCGGCATTTGCATCTAAAATATCGATGTAATGAATTTCATCGAAGTAATGTTTTAATGCGTATGCAGAGAATACACCTGTTACACCTGGGTCAAATCCGCTTCCCAGTAAAGCTGTCAATCCAGCTTTTTCGAATTTCTCTTTGTAAGCCCATTGCCATTTATATTCAAACTTAGCTGTTTCAGGTGGCTCGTAGTTTGCTGTATCAACGTAATGCACACCTGTAGCTAAACATGCATCCATAATTGTTAAATCTTGATATGGTAAAGCTACGTTAATTACCACATCTGGTTTAAATCCATTGATTAGTTCAATTAGCTCGTCAGTATTATCCGCATCTACTTGTGCAGTATGGATAATCGTTTTTCCACCGTCTAATTTTTCTTTTAAAGCATCACATTTAGATTTTGTTCGACTTGCGATCATAATCTCTTCGAATACTTCTGAGTTTTGTACACATTTGTGCACCACAACGCTGGCAACACCGCCAGCACCAATAATCAATGCTTTACCCAATTCTTTATAACCCCCTAAATTTAAGCCTGCATGCCGAGTTTCTAACTCGCAAAGCGGCATTGTATTAAAAAAGACTTTTTGCCTAAGCTCATTCCATATCAATTCTACTTTAATATTCTCGTAGAGCCTAATAAAACAGTCTAGATATCAACTTTAGCCACAAACTAAAGATGAACAATAAAACAGATTATACATAAATATTTTTTGCGTAGCAATCATTTTTCGACAAAAAATATGTTTAAAATAGCAAATATTTTTAATGTAAGCACACAAGCCATTCTTTACGGAGTTAAACATTTTTGATTGCATTAATGAGCTCTATTACATATTCCCGATTTCTTGTTTAGGGTAAACAAAAATAGCGAAATTATTTACAGATTTTTCGACTCTTTGTAAATATCTCAGGGGGAAATGGCTTTCATTGTATGAGCATGCGATGTGAAAAAAGACGAACGAAGAATGGGCTTTTAAATAGAAAGGGGTTAAATTTCAATCAAACTTACCAAAATTTGTTCTATTAAATATAGAACAGTTTTGTTATAATAAATATAGAACAGATTGGAGGATAAATAAGTGATCATTCGAATTGAAGCCGAAACGGATATCCCAATCTATACGCAGCTAACAAACCAAATTATTGAAGGGATTGCCCGAGGAGAAATTGCTGCAGGAGACTCGTTGCCCTCGGTTAGAGGATTTGCTGCAGATCTTGGTGTGAATATGCACACAGTGAATAAAAGCTATCATGAGCTGGAGAAAAAGGGGATTATCAAAATTGTTCCCAAATCAGGGGCCATTATTTCACCTAGCGAGCAAATGAGCGAGGAAAAAAAGCATCAGATCATTTCGGAACTGAAGCCGGTAATTGCTGAAGCCTTAGTGACAGGTATGAATAAGAAGGAGATTCAAGGATTAGTCAGCATGATATTGGAAGAAATGAAAGAAAAATAGAGGAGGAAGACTCATGTCGTTTTTAATCTTTTTCATTATCACGGTATTTATTGCAGTGATTCAGACCGCGATTCCTTACTTAGTAAATCGAGCAGTTGTATTCGGGGTCATGATACCGGAGCGATATCTAAAGGATGAGACAATCAAGAAATATAGAAAGCATTATTCGATGAGCGTAGGCCTTTTGTCCATTATTATTTTAGGATCCTATATTGGGTGGGTTCTCAGTAATGAACGATTGGAAAATCAGATTGCATTAACAGGTGCCATTATTGAGTTTGCGCTTATTTTTATAAGTTTGTCTTTCTATTTATATTATCACGGGAAAACAAAGCAACTAAAACAGCAAAATCAATGGGTAGAGAATTTAAAACCAATGAAGGTTACTGATCTGACGGTCCGCAAGCAGGATGAAATGCTGCCTTGGTACGTATATCTGCTGCCAATTCTTTCAACTATCGGCTTGTTAATATACACAATGTTGAACTATGATCTGTTGCCGGACCAAATTCCGACTCATTGGGGACCTAGTGGGGAAGCGGATGCATTTACAGAGAAAACGCCGATTTCAGCGATGCAGCTATCCTTGTTTTTATTGTTAATGCAAATAATGTTTTTAGCTATCCATGCTGCAACTAAAAAATCCGGTATTAAACTTAGTGCCACTGCTTTAGAATCATCGCGCAACAGACAATTATCGTTGAGAAAATATTCGAGCTGGCTGCTGTACATTGTCTTACTAGGCATTACGATGCTTATGAGCTATTTCCAACTGATGACGATTCATCCGGAAATCGGAGAAGGTTCTGTGAAAATCTTGATTCCATTTGGTTTCTTGCTGCTAGTTTTAATTGGAACACTAATTTTCGCCATCAAAGTAGGGCGTTCCGATAAAGAAATGGAGACTGCTGTTGAAGCTCAAATAATGGACCTAGATGAAGACAAGTATTGGAAAGGAGGAATGTTTTATTTCAATAAAAATGATCCATCCATTTTTGTCGAAAAACGATTTGGGGTGGGCTGGACAATCAATTTCGCGAATCCGCTCGGGTATATCATTGTATTCGTACCTCTGCTAATTATCCTTCTAATTTCGTTTTTATAGAGCATTAACTAACTATGATAGTAATTGATACAGCCAAAGTGAATGTTATTTAAGGAGGAAAAAAATGAGCGAGTTGTTGAATGGAATACCTTGGGGGCTGATTGCTCCCATTTTAGGGATTCAATTATTATTAATGGTGATTGCTTTAGTTTCTTGCATTCGAGAGGAAAAGACAAATGGACCAAAATGGTTGTGGATCCTCGTTATCCTATTTATTAACATATTGGGCCCAGTGCTTTACTTTGTCATTGGAAGGAGAAATGATTAAATGGAGTTGCTCAGCGTAACTGATTTGGTCAAAAAATTTGGGGATACAAATGCTGTAAATGGCATTACTTTCAATATTGAAGAAGGCAGATGTGTTTCATTACTTGGGTCAAATGGGGCAGGGAAGACAACGGCATTAAAAATGCTTTCTGGTTTGCTGGAACCTACATCGGGAAGTATTTATTTTCAAGGGACTAAGCAAAGGGATATTAGAAAATATATTGGCTATTTACCTCAATATCCCGCTTTTTTTAATTGGATGAGCGGGAAGGAGTTTCTTATTTTTGCTGCGGAGCTAGCGAAGGTAAACCGTAAAGAAGCAGAAAAAAGAAGTGAAGAATTACTGGAACGTGTTGGCTTGCTTGATGCGAGAAAAAGGAAAATCGGCGGATATTCCGGCGGTATGAAGCAACGCCTTGGTTTGGCGCAAGCACTTATTCATCGTCCGAAGCTGCTTATTCTGGATGAACCTGTCTCCGCTCTTGATCCCTTGGGGAGAAGAGAAGTGCTGGACATGATGAGGGAGATAAAACAAGAAACAACGATTCTTTTCTCGACCCATGTTCTTCATGATGCACAAGAAATAAGTGACGACATTTTAATCATGAATAATGGGGAGATTGCGATTTCTGGAGAATTAGAAACCGTAATGGAGCAGTACCGAAAACCAATTATTCGAATTGAATTTGAGTCCGCGGAATCTCTCGAATGGCTAAATCGCATCGAAATTTATAGCTTTGTTTCTGTAGTGAACATTCAAGGAAATGTGGCTAGTATCGAATTAACGGATATGGAATATGGGCGACAAATACTATTAGAAGAAATCGTAAATCAAAGACTTCCAATTCGAAAGTTCGAGCTTGTTCAAACAACCTTGGAGGATTTATTTATGGAAGTGGTGAAGGCATGACACAATGGAGCGTTCTCTATCGAAAAGAAATCTCGGAAATGATACGAAATTTTAAAATAATATGGATTCCTCTCGTATTTATATTGCTTGGTGTGATGCAGCCTGTTAGCTCGTATTATATGCCGGAAATTTTGGATAATTTCGGTGGGTTGCCTGAAGGGGCGGTCATTGACATACCAGTTCCAACAGGAGCGGAAGTATTAATCGGGGTACTATCTAATTATGGAATGCTTGGTGTTCTCATTCTAGTCTTGAGTGCGATGGGGGTTGTATCGGCAGAAAGACAGAATGGGGCAGCGGGTATGGTCATGAGTAAACCAGTGCCGCATTCTTCTTATATTTTATCGAAATGGGCTGGATTGGTAACCATTACAGTGCTGTCATTGTTTATCGGTTATGCAGCTTCATGGTACTATACGAATTTGTTGTTTGAACCAGTAGCTCCAGAACTTATTTTTCAAAGCTTTGCAATCTATAGTGTTTGGTTAATATTTGTTCTGACATTAACGCTATTTTTTAGTACGGTCATGAAGGGCACTGGCAGCGTTGCATTCATTACAATTCTAGTCGTTGCTGTAATTTCAACGGTTACTTCTATTATAGAAAATAAGTTGAAGTGGAGCCCTTCAACGTTAACGGGACATACAGGCTATTTGCTACAATCTGGGGAACTGCAGTCCAGTTTCCTGCCAGCATTTCTCACAACAGTTGCTTTGATATTCCTCTTTCTCATCTTCACTATACAAATTTTTAAACATAAAGAGATTTTAGAATAGCAATAGAGTGGATTTTCAGCCTTGACAAAAAGAACCGCCCCAAATCATTTGGGACGGTTCCTTTACATATCTTTATTTATTTTTCAAAGTTAATTTTGCGACAATTTCCACTCTCGCGGTTTGAGGGAACATATCCACTGGTTGGATGTAGTCCACTTGATAAAGTTTTGTTAATTCTTGCAGGTCTTTTGCAAAGGTTGATGGGTTGCAAGATGTATAAACAAAACGCTTTGGTTTTATCTTCATTACTGTTTTGATAAAGCTTGGAGCCAGCCCTGTACGTGGAGGATCTACCGTTACAACATCTGGAATGAATCCTTCGCGTTTCCATTTTGCCAACCAATCTTCCGCAGTCCCGGTGTAGTAACGGGCATGCTTGTAGCCGTGGTTGCGGGCATTTTTCTTTGCATCATCGATACTTTCAGGAACGACATCCATTCCACGAACTTCTTTTGCTTTTGGAGCCAGCCATAAGCCGATTGTTCCCACTCCACAATAAGCATCCACTACTTTTTCTTTGCCAGTTAATTCTGCAGCTTTTTTGATTTCATCGTAAAGATGGACTGTTTGCTCTGGGTTTAATTGGAAGAAGGCGCGGGAAGATAGATCAAATGCCAGCTCGCCTAACTTTTCGTGAATTGTTTCTTTCCCGTACAATACAATCGTCTCATCCCCATAAATTAGAGATGTTTTTTCACGATTAATATTTTGAGTAATGGAAACGATGCTTGGATCGATTTTAAGCATGCGTTCAATTAGTTCATCTTTATGTGGGATATCTTTTCTAGTTGTTACTAAACAAACTTGTGTTTCGCCAGTTTTCATAGCAGTGCGAACGACGATTGTTCGCACCAATCCATCCAGGCTTTTGCCGTCAAAAATTGTGATATTTAATTTTTGTAAGATTTTTCGTGTAGCAACTGTTATTTTTGACGTTAATGGATGTTGAACAGCACAATCATTTATGTTCAATAATTTATTTGTTCCTTCCGCATAAAGGCCTGCGTATACACGTTTTCCTTCTTTACGAACCTGGAAGGAGCTTTTGTTTCGGTAATGCCAAGGATTGTCCATCCCGATTGTTGGTCGAATATCCGCTGTTTCGGCAATGTTTTTCACATACTTCTCCAGAGATTGCACGACCATATCGCGCTTTTCCTTTAGCTGACCTTCATATGTTAGGTGCTGAAGCTGACAGCCGCCACACTCGTGATAGACTGGGCAGCTTGGTTCTTGACGGTGTTTTGAAGCTTTTCGTACATTTAAAACCTCTGCTTCAGCAAAATTGCGTTGTACTTTCGATACTTTTACCGTTACTTCTTCACCAGGCAATGCACCTTTTACAAATACCACATTGCGTTTGTAAAAGCCTACACCTTCCCCATTAATACCTAATCTCTTTATAGTTAAAGGAAATTTTTGTCCTATTTCCATCAATACTTTATCGCTCAAAAGCGTTCACGTCCTTTAATAAGTTCATCTAATCATTATAACGAAGCTAGGACTTTAAGCAAATGAATAAATATTTCCTGTCTATTCAAGTGATTCCTTTTTACTGAAGTTTGAATTGTGCGATTTTTTGGGTGGATAAATTTTAATTTTCATGATATCTTTGTAACCAATTAAATAAATTCCTTCGGGGTCGGGTGAAATTCCCAATCGACGGTGATGAAGTTCAAACTTCTAAGCCCGTGAGCTCATGTGAGCAGGATTTGGTGCGAATCCAAAGCCGACAGTATAGTCTGGATGGGAGAAGGAGCAAAGTACAACTATGGCACTTGTTATTGGTCTTTTCGACATGCCAAGTTTTCTAATAGGTAAATCATTAAAAATGGAACTTTTAATGGTCTTATTTGCTATTGAATTTATTGCTATGCTTTTTCATCCCGTCACCCAAATGACGGGATTTTTTATTTAATCACAAATTTAATAATATCCTTCGGGGTCGGGTGAAATTCCCAATCGACGGTGATGAAGCAAAGCTTCTAAGCCCGTGAGCTCTTATGAGCAGGATTTGGTGTGAATCCAAAGCCGACAGTATAGTCTGGATGGGAGAAGGATGAATTGTGGCTCTTTTTGAAAATCTGTTTTCAAAAGGATTATTTAACTATGCCATAAATACTCCCAAACTCCTTAGGTATTCTTAAGGGGTTTTTTATTTTTAGTAAAGAGGTGAGTAAATGTTTACAGGCATTATTGAAGATCAAGGAAAAGTTACGGCTATTAAAAAAGATGTAAACAGTATGCGATTAACGATCGAAACGCCCGAAATTGTTTCAGATGCACATCTGGGTGATAGCATCGCTGTGAATGGGGTATGTCTAACCATTACGCACTTTAACAAAACGGAAATGACGGTAGATGTTATGCCTGAAACAGTAAAGGCGACTACAATCCATACACTGAAATTAGGTGACCTTGTTAATCTTGAGCGTGCAATGGGGGCAAATGGCAGATTTGGCGGACATATTGTTTCAGGTCATGTGGATGGAGTGGGAGAAATCAAATCAATAAGACCGGTATCGAATGCTGTTTATATCGAAATCGAAATGGCTGATGAACTTTTATCAAATTGTATACCGAAGGGTTCTATCACTATTGATGGGACTAGCTTAACACTTTTTCAAGTATCTAATACCAGTGTAACGGTTTCGCTGATTCCCCATACCTATGCAGAAACGATTTTGGGACGAAAAGGTGTTGGTGAACAGGTCAATATAGAAACAGACCTTCTAGGAAAGTATGTTTCACATCATTTAAATAAGACTGAACGAAATTCAAATATAACAGTAGATTTTTTAAGACAGAATGGATTTTAAAAAGGCGGTGGCATCACAGTGCTAAATACAATAGAAGAAGCTTTGTTCGAATTGAAGTCAGGAAAAATCGTTATCGTAGTAGATGATGAAAATCGGGAAAACGAAGGTGATTTAGTCGTTCTAGCTGAGCATGCAACGCCTGAAAATATTAATTTTATGGCGACTTTTGGTAGAGGGTTAATTTGTACGCCTATTACTGAAGAACGTGCAAAAAAACTAGAGTTGCCCGCAATGGTTGTAAATAATACGGACAACCATCAAACTGCCTTTACAGTTAGTGTTGATCATATAGATACAACTACTGGCATTAGTGCCTATGAACGTTCTGTTACCATTCTTCAGATAATCAATGAGGATGCGGCACCGAGTCATTTTAGAAGACCTGGACATGTTTTCCCATTAGTCGCCAAAGCAAATGGGGTGCTTGAAAGAAGAGGGCATACTGAAGCAGCGGTTGATTTAGCGAGAGCTTGTGGAAGTTACCCAGCTGGCGTGATTTGCGAAATCATGGGAGATGATGGTGAGATGCTGCGGTTGGATGGATTATTGGAGTTTGCCGATCAACATGGATTAAAAATCATCTCCATAGAAGATTTGGTGAGCTATTTTGAAGAACATGCGAGCAATATTTTAATCAGTGAATAAAAAATTTAGAATTTTAAAATGGAATATAAAGGGAGCTTATAAAAATGGGAAAATTATTCGAAGCAAATTTAATCGGAACAGACTTGAAAATTGGTGTTGTAGTTGGTCGTTTTAATGACTTTATTACGTCAAAATTAGTTGATGGAGCTCTAGATGGGCTGAAAAGACATGGAGTGGCAGAAGAGAATATTGATATTGCTTGGGTACCGGGGGCTTTTGAAGTACCATTTATCGCAAAGCAAATGGTTGAAACAGGAGAATATGACGCGGTTATTGGACTTGGGACAGTGATTCGCGGGGCAACCAGCCATTATGATTATGTAAATAATGAAGCAGCAAAAGGCATTGCCAGCGTTTCCTTAAATTCGAATGTGCCGGTGATTTTCGGTATCGTCACAACGGAAAACATTGAGCAAGCGATTGAAAGAGCAGGAACCAAAGCAGGGAACAAAGGGTATGATTCCGCAGTATCTGCCATCGAAATGGCCAATTTGAAGAAAATGTTCAAATAATAAAATAGGGATTCTCGTTTTGTGCGAGAATCCCTTGCTTTACTCCAATACTTGATCCATTACTAAATCATCTATTGAACCAAAGGTATAGCCTTCTTTTTTGGCATCTTCGATAAACTTCGGAAGCGCTTCTGCATTATGCTTTGCAACAGTATGCATGAGGATGAGTGCACCGGGATGCAATTGACTCATTAATTCATCATAGGCATATTCCCACCCAACGTTAGCATCATCGTTCCAATCGACAAAAGCAGTATCCCAGAAAATATAGGTATAGCCGTTATTGTTCCCAACTTCCAATACATTTTCATTAAAAATGCCTTTAGGAGGACGAACGTAATATGTACGTTTTAGTCCAGTCGTTTCTTTTAGTCGTTTATCAAATTTTTTTAGCTCTTTTAGTATTCCTTCCTGTGACAATTTCGATAAGTCAGGATGGCCATATGTGTGATTGCCGATTATATGTCCTTCATCAATCATTCTTTTTACTAAGTCATTTGCACTTTCCAAATAATGACCAGCCAGGAAAAAGGCTGCTGGTACTTCTTCTTTCTTTAAAGTGTCCAGTATAGATTCTGTATATCCGTTTTCAAAGCCGCTATCAAAAGTTAAATAAACAATTTTTTTATTTGGATCTCCTCTATAGAAAGCGCCGTGTTTTTTTAAGATTTCTTCAAAGTTAGCCCCTGCATCAACAGGCTTTCCATCCTTTGATTTAGCGAAGCCCCAATGGTACGCGTCTGCATTTGCAACATCTGGTTTAACAAAACTAAAGGCAATGGCAAAAACAATTGCACACAATGTTAAACCAAATATGTGATGTTTCCACATAAAGAACTTTAGCCTCCTTTTTGCTTATATTGTGCGAAATCAATTTCTTTATGCTAACCGAACAAGATTTTTACTTTCTGAAATAAGTAGTAGGATATACATCTGATTTTCTAAAATGAAACAAACTAAAAAAACATGTATACTTACTTTAGAAGGAGTGTTTGTATGCAGGTCATCTCAAAAATAGGACGACAAAAAAACAATCCAGAACGGTACAATATTTATTTAAATGATACATATGCATTTGCGGTGGACGAATCAACCCTTATTAAGTTTGGCTTAACAAAAGGAAAAGTACTCGAACAATTTGATATTGATGAAATTACTTATGAGGATGAAATTTCCAAAGCCTTTAATCGAGCATTGAACTTTTTAAGCTACCAGATGCGCAGCGAATTTGAAGTGAAAAAGAAGCTGTTGGATGCTGGTTTTGGTGAATCGGTTGTGTTGGAGGCAATTAGAAAACTCGAGAAATTAGGTTTTCTAAATGATGAAACTTATTCGAAAGCTCTTTTGGAAACAAAGAAAAAAACGGCTAAAAAAGGGCCGAGAGCCATTAAACAAGATCTCATTAAAAAAGGAATCGATAAGGAAACACAAAATAAGGTGCTCGATTCTTTTACACATAAAGAGCAACTCTCAATCGCAATGGAGTTAGCGCAAAAGGCTGTACGTGCCAACCAAAATAAAACACCAATGCAAATAAAGCAAAAAATCCAGGATGTCTTAATGAGAAAAGGATATTCTTTTTCAATTACAATCGAAATACTTGACCAAATTAAGCTAGAGCGAGAAGATGATGATTGGTACGAAATGATAGAACTTCAAGGCGAGAAGCTTTGGAGAAAATATGCTGCCAAGCTGACAGGCAATGACCTAAGAATGAAAATAAAACAAGCCTTATACCAAAAAGGCTTTCCAATAGAAGTAATTGACCGCTTTCTAGATGAAAAGGAGACAGAACAAAATGACTGAAAAAAGTTATGCTGAAATGACTGAACAAGAACTAAGAGAAGAGATTGCAAAGCTGAAAGAAAAAGCGAGAAAAGCAGAACAGCTGGGCATTGTTAATGAATATGCTGTCTATGAAAGAAAGGCTACGATGGCTGCCGCTTATTTGATTGATCCTAAAACAATCGTTAAAGGTGAAATGTACCGAATCGATGGGGCACCGGGAGAGTTTTTTAAAGTGGAATATTTAAAAGGCCGCTTTGCATGGGGCTACCGTTTAGGCGGGGATCGATTTGAAGAAGCATTGCCAATTTCAATACTTTTGCCAATGAAGGTAGGGAAATAACATGAATGCAAATCATTCAATTGAACAGCTGACACAGACTCTGGCTGAGAAAAACCCAAATCTTTCTGTAAATAAAGCTCGTACATGGATCGAGCTATTATGGTCGGATTTTGAATCCACATACGCCAAAGCTGGGTACGATTACCGAGGAGCGGAATACACGGAAAAAATAATTCAGCAGTGGATAGCAAGCTACGGCGATAAAATCCACGAATTTGCAGGGAGAAATCCAAAATACGCACATCTTTTGGATGCGAGCGATGATGAAAAGCTGCAATAGTTAGTCTGTATATAATGATAAAAGGAGTTGTCCCAAAAAGATGAGGACAGCTCCTTATAAATTTTTTAATAACAATGTCTAGAGGAAGGTGCAAGCACCTCCACAATTTCAGAATCGCCGGCAAGGACCAAAAGCGTCCTTTTGTCGATTCCTCCAATTGTGTTCGAAGCTGGTCGAGCACCTTTCGCTTTTCTTTGTCTAGCTGCAGGTG